>ERZ795049.120-NODE-120-length-117507-cov-31.269267_pt1 | contig 117507 bp, 87 predicted proteins | sample MGYA00375133_ERZ795049 | MGnify/ENA primary metagenome ERZ795049 (study PRJEB30178, sample SAMN05720147) | activated sludge metagenome | isolation source: anaerobic digester from wastewater treatment plant | place: Japan | collected 2015-04-20 ...
TTCGAACTTGTTCCGTTCCCAGAACCTGCTGACAGGCAGCAAGTTTTCTTTCAAATTGTTCCTGCGGGAACTGGTGCGCCGCTAAGCCCAACAGCTTTTTTGGGCAGCCTTCCTGCCGCGCCTCGTATGATGAAAAACAAGAGCCGCCTGGCAGGCATGATGCTGAACCACCGTCCAAAGCCAGGCAGCCCTTCCAACCTGCGCAAAGCCCGATTAGCCTGCAAGCCACGCCGCCAGCTAACTTGACAAATCCGGCTGAAGTTCTACAATTGAAAATCATGCGCCAACATCAGGTAATTTTCGCGCAGGATGGAGCCATTCATGAATAAGAAATCTGTTTCGAGCATCGTATATGCCGTTGTTATCATTTTCACCCTGCTGCTTTCAGCGTGTGCCAAATCCACTCCAACAACCAGCCCCGACCAGATAATGACCAGCATTGCCGAGACGGTCGCCGTGGATTTCACGCGTACCGCAGTCGCCCGCCCAACCGACACCCCCACACCCCAGCCAACCCCAACCAACACCCCCATGCCCCCCACCGCGACCTTCCCGCCAACCAACACCCCGGCGGTCGGAGCGACTGCCACAGCTGCCCCCAGCGGAAATGACGCGGGCGTTTGGGTTTCCAGCAACCCGGCGGATGAAAGCAATGTTACTGCCGGGCTTCCTTTCGACGTGGTGCTGACCCTGATGAACACCGGCACAAGCACCTGGACGACTGGTTATGCGATTAAATTTGTCAGCGGTGACAGGCTTGGCGCCGCCGAGTCCATCAAGATGCCTTATGAGGTGCCCCCCACCAAAACCGTCGTCTTTACCATGAAGTTCACCGCGCCATCTACCGGCGGCAAAGTCCGCGGCAATTGGGCTATCACTAACGCGCAAGGCACCTCGTTTTCATCGTTCTACTTTGAATACAACGTCGTGACCCCTTAGCGTTTTTTTCGGAGCAGCGCATGCCCCTCAAAACACTGATCAAAGCCGAGGCTCTCAAGCTCGGCTTTGTTGTTTGCGGCGTCATTCTGCCCACCCAACCCGAAACCTTCAGCGCGTATCAAGCCTGGATTGAGGCGGGCTTTCAGGCAGACATGGATTTCCTGGCGCGCCCGCAGAGCCTCAGCGCCCGCCAGAACCCTGCCGCTATGCTGCCCGGCTGCCGTTCCATCCTTTGTGTCGGGCTGCCCTACCCGGCTCCCTCTCCTTCTGTGGCGACCAGCCAGCCGGGGAAGGGCGCCATCGCTGCCTACGCGCTCCTGCCGGATTACCACATTGTGCTGAAAACCAAACTTGAGCTGCTCGGCGCGCGCCTGTCCGAGTTGGCTGGACGCGCGGTATGCAGCCGCGCGTGTGTGGATACCGCGCCAATCCTGGAAAAAGACGCCGCCCGGCGGGCTGGTTTGGGTTGGATTGGACGAAACTCCCTGCTCAACGCGCCCGGGTATGGTTCCTACCTGTTTCTCGGGGAGCTGCTGACCGACCTGGAGCTGCCGCCAGACGCCCCACTGCCCGGCGACCCATGCGCCAACTGCCGGCTGTGCGTGGATGCCTGCCCGACCCAGGCGCTGCGCCCCAACCGTTCGGTGGATGCCCGCCGCTGCCTGAGTTATCTGACCATTGAACATCGCGGCGCCATCCCGCCCGAGCTGCGTCCAAAGTTGGGGCGGCGCGTCTTTGGCTGTGATACCTGCCAGAGCGTGTGCCCGCTCAACCGGGGTATTCGGGAAGGTACTGAAAGCAAAGCCGTGATTTCGGGATTCCCGGACCTGTTGGAAGAGTTTTCTTTCAGCGAGGCGGAGTGGAAAGCCAAATATCGGGCTACGCCAGTTATGCGCGCCGGGTTTGCTGGTTATCGGCGCAATCTGGCAATCGCGCTGGCAAATTCGCGGCCGCCGGGCGCCGCGCGAGCCTTGCAGGCCGCGTTGGAAAGCGAGCGGGCGCCTGAGCTGCGTGAGACCTTGCTGTGGGCGCTGGCTCAATTGGGTTGAGAAACCGTAAGCTTCGCAATCCCGCCGGCGTAGGGGCGAAGCAACGTAAAATAGCGCGCCAGCACCAATAGACGGTCAGATCGGTGTGCCCCGCCTCGGGCGGGTACGAGCCTGATGTAACCCGCATCCGCCCTGCCGCGCTTTTCGGCTGATTACCCGCGCGAATTCCCTGTGAATCCGACATCAAATCACGCCTTCATTCTGGCGCTTTCGCCCCGCGATAGTCCAAAGATATGAGATAATACATCCTGTTATCAGACCATGGCAATAATTCTTCGTTTTTCATCCCTCACGCTTTTCGGCCCGGGCAAACACTCCTGGCGAACCCCCTCGGCGTATGTCTGAAACCGCCGCGCCCGCCTTCCACATCGGCAGCATTCCGGTTTACGGGCAGCTCATCCTCGCGCCCATGGACGGCATCTCCGACCCGCCTTTCCGCTGGATCACCCGCAAACTCGGCTCCGCGCTCTCTATCTCCGAATTCATCAACACCCTGGACTTCGCCAATCAGAAACATTACCAGAAGAGCCGGCTCACCTTTCGCCCTGCCGAACGCCCTTTTGGCGCTCAGCTCCTGGATAATGACCCGGCACGCATGGCGGAATGCGCCGCCGCGATCTACGCCGAATTCTCACCTGATTTTTTTGATATCAACCTGGGCTGCTGCACCGCCAGCGTAACCTCCCGTGGGGCTGGCGCCGGCATGATGCGCACGCCGGAAAAAGTGGGGCAGGCTTTTTGCGCCTTGAGCCAAGCTGTACCCGTGCCGCTCACCGCCAAACTGCGCCTGGGTTGGGATGAGGATTCGCTCAACTACCGCGAGATTGCCGAAATCGCGGTTGCCAACGGCGCGGCGCTGATTTCTCTCCACGGGCGCACCGCCAAAATGGCTTACACCGGCAAAGCCCGCTGGCAGCCAATCGCCGAATTAAAAGCCTGCCTGCCCGTCCCGGTAATCGGTAATGGCGATGTGACTACGACGACCCAGGCGCGCCAGATGCTGCAGCAGACCGGCTGCGACGCGATTATGGTCGGGCGTGCCGCCAAAGCCAACCCCTTCATCTTCGGCTGGCGAGACCGGGAAGAAATCAGTCCTGCCGAGTTTTATGGGCTGATGCGCTGCCAGTTGGAAGCCATGCGCGCGTACCACCCCATGGGCGCGCTGATGCCCTTTCGCAAGTTTCTCAAGGCGTATCTGGAGCCTTACCAACTCCCAAAGGAGCAGCTGCGCGCATTGCTGACCACCAAAGACGAAGACAAACTTGTCACGCTTCTCGAACAGGTTTTTGCTGCGCAAGGCGTGCGGGATTTTGCCGGCGCGGTCCGGGACTTTCGAACCCGTCTGCTTTAATTTTGAATCATCAGTACAATTAACTATTCACTACCAAGGAGCCAGTATGGACAACGAACATTTACACAAGCTGCAAATCAAAGCCTGGACGATGTACGACTGGGCAAACTCAGCCTTCGCGACCAGCGTCATGGGCGCGATCTTACCCAATTATTTTGGTTTGTATATCGCCACAGAAGGTTCTTTGGCGCTGTGGGGTTATACCGTCGCGATCGGCAGCCTTCTGGCCGCGTTGCTCAGCCCGGTATTGGGCGCTGTCGCCGATTTTCGCGGCTCAAAAAAGAAATTTCTCGGCTTTTTCGCGGGTTTGGGCATCCTCAGCACCGCCCTGCTCTTTTTCATAGATAAGCCGGAAGAATGGCTGCTTTGCTGCATTCTTTATATTCTGGGCACGCTCGGGTTTGCCGGTTCGCTGGTATTCTACGACTCGCTCCTGCCGCACGTCGCCCATGAGGACGAAATCGACCAGGTTTCGTCGCGCGGCTACGCCCTCGGCTACATTGGCGGCGGACTTTTACTGCTGGTGAACGTAATCATGATTTTCTTTGGACCAAAGCTGACCCCAAACCTGGGCGAACGCGGCTCCACCATGTTGTGGATGCGCCTCAGCCTGGCAAGCGTGGCTCTGTGGTGGTCGGTTTTTTCCATCCCCCTCTTCCGCCGGGTGCCAGAACCTTCCCGAATGGCGGAAGCCAGCGAGGTTGGAGAGAACGTCTGGAAAGTCAGCTTTTCGCGTTTCATTCAGGCGTTCAAAGACATCCGGAAATTTAAAGACCTCTCCTGGTTCTTCCTGACCTTCTTCGTCTACGCGAACGGGATTGGCACCATAATCACCATGGCGGCTGTGTTTGCCACCGATCTCGGCTTCAGCACGATTACCATCCTGGGGACCTTCCTGATGGTGCAGTTTGTCGCTGCGCCTTTCTCAATTTTGTTTGGTAAGCTCGCCAAAAAGCTGGGAAACAAAAAAGCCATCAGCATCAGCCTGATGATTTACTCGGTCATCGCGATTATCGGCTTCTTCATGAGCCAGGAATGGCACTTCTACCTGCTGGGTTTTGGCGTGGCAATGGTGCAGGGCGGAAGCCAGGCGCTCAGCCGCTCGCTGGTGGGCAAGTTGATGCCCAAGAGCAAGAGCGCGGAATTCTATGGTTTCTTTAGCGTGTTTGAAAAATTCAACACCGTTGTCGGACCGGCCATTATGGCGCTGGTCAGCCAACTCACCGGCAATCCCCGCTGGGGAATCGTCTCTCTGGTCGTGTTCTTCATTGCAGGTGTTCTGATGCTGCGCCGCGTGGACGTGGAACGCGGGATTGCCCGGGCTGAAGAAGAAGACGCGAAAATGATTGCCGTTGAAGCTTAGTCAAAACTTTCTGGCGCGGTCTGTCGTTCAAGTCCGGGCAGACCGCGCTTTTTTGTGAAAGCAAAATGTTATAATTAAGGTATATCGCTAACCTTGGGAGCTGATTATTATCAATGAAGAAATTTCGTGTTGCTGTTTTGGCAAACCTGAAAAAAAACGCCCCTCAAATTGAGGGGGCTTCTTTTGACCAGTGGGATGATTTGGATTCAGAATCCACGGTAGAGGCAATTTGTGAGGCCATTCGCGCAAAGGGCAACGAAGCCGTGTTCCTGGAGGCGGATGAGACCATTATTGATACCGTCCGGGCTTACAAACCCGATATCTGCTTCAATATCAGCGAGGGGCATTACGGCGACTCGCGCGAAGCTCAGATACCCGCGATTCTCGAAAAGCTGCAAATCCCCTATACCGGCTCCAAAGTGCTCTGCCTGGCGTTGACCCTGGATAAGTCTATGACCAAGCGCATCCTCGCCTGGCACGGCCTCCCGACGCCAGAATTCCAATCCTTCGAACGCCTGGATGAACCGCTGGATGAAGGCATGACCTTCCCGCTGTTCGTCAAACCCAGCCGTGAGGGCACAGGCATGGGTATCAGCTACGAATCCATCGTACATAACGAGGACGAACTCCGCAAGCAGCTGGAATTCATTCTGCGAACCTACCACCAACCCGCGCTGGTCGAAAAGTTTATCGAGGGGCGTGAGGTGACGGTCGGCATGGTGGGCAACCTGATTGGTCCCGTCGCCCGGCGCATCCCGGTGAACGAAGACGCTCAGCGCATCCAGGCCGGGCTGCACTTTATGCCGCCGATGGAGGTGGACCTGAAACCCTACCTGCTCTCAGATGGCGTCTACGCGAACCGCCTGAAGACAGCGCTGGCAGCCGACCTCACGTACCTTTGCCCGGCATCCATTGACGACGAACAGGTGGATGAGCTGAACTGGCTGGCTGCGGCGGTTTTCCGCGTGACCGGCGCGCTGGACGTGGCGCGCGTGGATTTCCGTCTGGATATCAACGACAACCTCAAGCCCTACATCCTGGAAATCAATCCGCTGCCGGGGCTCGCTCCGGTTATTTCGGACCTGGTGATTGAAGCGGCCGCCGCGGGCATAGACCATACCGAGTTGGTCAACCTGATTCTCTATACCGCGCTCGAGCGTTATAAAATGCTGTAGGCTTCCTTGCCTTGCCTCGCGTTCGGTATCCGCGCCGTCCCGCGTAAACTATATAAATAAAACCTGGCTGCCCTTGGGCAGCCAGGTTCTTTTTCATCTAAAAAGTTTAGCGTCTGCGGTTGAAGCTGCCGCGGTCGCCGCCCCGGTTTCCACCGCGGCTGCCGCCGGAGCCCGAACCGCCGGAGGAGGGCTTCTTACGGCCGGCATTGTCGTGTTCGCGGGCTTCTTCCACGCTCCAGCCTTCCAGGAGAGCCTGACGGCTGAGGCGGATTTTGCCTTCCGGGCTGATATCGGTGACCATCACGGAGAGCTCGTCACCCACCTGGACCACGTCCTCAACCTTGTTCACGCGTTCGCTGGCCAGCTGGGAGATGTGCACCATGCCGTCAATCCCGGGCAGAATTTCAATGAAAGCGCCAAAGTCCGTAACGCGCACGCACTTGCCAGTATAAATTCTGCCAATCTCAGGCACTTCAACCATGCTTAAGATGCGTTCCTTGGCTTGTTCAAAGCCCACGCCGTCAGTAGAAGCGATGTAGACCGTGCCGTCGTCGTCAATATCAATCTTGGTGTGGGTCTCTTCCTGCAGCGCGCGGATATTCTTGCCGCCGGGTCCGATAATCGCGCCGATTTTGTCCACAGGAACTTTCACGGTTTCGATGCGCGGAGCGTGCGGTTTCAGGCTCGGGTTAGGAGCGGCAATCGTCTGCAGCATGATGTCCAGAATGCCAAGGCGTGCCTCTCGGGCGCGTTCCAGGGCTTCCGACATAATTTGAGGGGTGATGCCCGCGATTTTGATATCCATTTGCAGGGCGGTGATGCCCTCGCGCGTGCCGGCGACTTTGAAGTCCATGTCGCCCAGGTGGTCTTCCGCGCCGAGGATATCGGTCAGGATGACGTAGCGGTCGTCAGATTTAATCAAACCCATCGCGACGCCGGAAACCGGCGCCTTAATCGGTACGCCGGTATCCATCAGCGCCAGGGTGGAGCCGCACACGGACGCCATGGAAGACGAACCGTTGGAAGCGAGCACCTCGGAAACCAGGCGCAGGGTATAGGGAAAGCTTTTCTCGTCCGGAATAACCGGCACAAGGGCGCGTTCCGCCAGGGCGCCGTGCCCGATTTCACGCCGGGACTGCCCGCCCAGGCGTTTTACCTCGCCGGTGCTGTAGGGCGGGAAGTTATAGTGGTGCATATAGCGTTTGGATTCAGTTTCTACCAGGTTATCCAGCTCCTGGGCTTCCTTGGGGGTGCCAAGCGTAGCCAGCGTGAGCACCTGGGTTTCTCCGCGGGTGAAGAGCCCCGAACCGTGCGCGCGCGGGCTGATGTCCACTTCGCAGGTGATTTCGCGAACCTCGGCGATGCCGCGGTTGTCGGGGCGTTTGCCGTCATACAGAATTCGGTCGCGCACAATGGCTTTTTCGGCCGCGTCAAACGCGGCGCCGAAAGCGGCTGTCTGCTCGGGGGTCAATTCCGCGCCAGCGCCGGCTTCTTCCAGATAGGTTTTGCGCAGGTCGGCCGTGCCGCCGTACATAGTTTCTTTGCTGTAGGGCAGGTCCAGGATGGCTTTCAGGCGGGTTTCAATGCTGGCGCGAGCCTGGGCGATGAGTTCGGGGTCCAGAACCTTAAGTTCCACTTCCCTCTTCTGTTTGCCAACTTCGCGCGCCATACGTTCCTGAAGTTCGACAACACCCTGAATTTCCTGGTGGGCAAGCTGCAGAGCTTCCACCATCAAGGCTTCGCTGACTTCGTGCGCGCCGCATTCCACCATCAGGATGGCTTCGCGGGTGCCGGCAACACGTAAATCCAGCGTGGAGATTTCCATTTCGGAGAGCGACGGGTTCACCACCAGTTGGCCTTCCACGCAGCCAACGCGCACCGCGCCAACCGGGCCGCCAAAGGGAATGTCCGAAATCATCAGCGCGGCCGAAGCGGCATTGATGGCCAGCATATCCAGCGGGTTTTCAGTATCCGCGGAAAGCGACATCAGGACGACCTGCACTTCGTTGCGCATGCCCTCCGGGAAAAGCGGACGCAGCGGGCGGTCGGTCAGACGCGCGATCAGGGTGGCGTCTGTGCTCGGTCGTCCCTCGCGGCGGAAGAAAGAACCGGGGATGCGTCCGCCGGCGTACATGCGCTCTTCGTAGTCCACGGTGAGCGGGAAGAAATCGGTTCCTTCGCGAACGCCGCCCATGGTAGCCGCCGCCAGGATGATGGAATCGCCCTGACGCAGGGTGACCGAGCCGCCGGCTTGCCTGGCAAGCCTGCCGGTTTCAAAGGTCAGTTCTTTGCCGCCCAGGGTGGTTTTAAAATAAATAGCTTGAGGTTTCATTGTGTCCTTTCGACTGGTTGCGCCAGTACAGGGACTGAAAGCTGATGATCAGGTTTGACAATCACCTTTCAATACCCGACTGGCAAAGTTTGGTTAATCCAATAATAACCGCGTCAGGTTTGGCCCGCAAACAGCTTGTATTGTCTGCGGACCGTTCTGCGCGGTAGGGTCGCCTTGGGAAGACGTTTGCCGGTTACTTTTTCCGAATATTAAGCGATTCAGTGACAGCGAGGAAACGATCGTAATCCTTTTGGCGAAGATAGGCTAATAAGCGGCGGCGCTGACCGACCAGTTTGAGCAGCCCGCGGCGCGAGCTTTCATCGTGGCGGTTAACGCGCAGGTGGTTGGTGAGCTGGGTGATGCGCGCGCTCAGGAGGGCGATTTGCACCTCAGGTGAGCCGGTATCACCGGGCTGGCGTTCGTACTTCTTAATTATTTCGGTTTTTTCGGTTTGGTTTAAAGACATGACGTCTGCTCCTGAAAGAATTTATGCAAGTCTCCTGGCAAGCAGCCTGAACCGCTCACCGGACTAGTCACAAGCGAATATTATACCAAAAATAGGAAAAGCGCAAGCCGACTGAAAGGGTTGCGCGATGCCGCCAGGGGATGCACGCAGGTGAGTATTTTTGTCAGATTCATCAGCCTCCGGGCACAGCATAGCGGGTTATTTGAAGGGCGCGGCGCCGCGTTAATGATTGCCAAGGCGCCTGTTTGCGTTTTCCAACGCCAACACCCTCCCCGCGCGGTTTGCCCGCCGTGGGCAAGTTTTCCACCCTGGGGCATGTCGATATCTGGCGAATTAACACCCGCCCGGCCCCGCGTGCTCAAGTGAGAAGGCGGCCGCTGTTACGCGCGCGCGGCTTTCTTCTGGATATATGCCAGCAGCGCGACCGCCTGGTTGTGCTCGGTATCTTTGGCGGAATAAAGCAAGGTGACCTGCCCGCTCCGGCTTTTTTCCAGGATTTGGCGGATATCCGCTTGCGCCGTGGGGTTTTGGTCCAGTTCGGCGTGGTATCGCTCACAAAACTCGTCAAAGCGTTCCGGGATATGCCCAAACCAGTCGCGCAGGTCCGTGCTGGGCGCCAGTTCTTTCAGCCATTCATCCAGATGGGCTGCCTCCTTGGAGACGCCGCGCGGCCAGATGCGGTCAACCAAAATCCGTTGCCCGTCGTCCGGGTTGTAGGCTTCGTAAATTCTTTTGATTTTTATTGGCATTTGTTGACTCCGGTCTGAGAAAAAACGGCAATACATACTCCAAGTCTATCGCAGCCGCGGACAAAATGCGAACAAAAGGATGCACAAGCTCGCGCGGGGCGCCAGGACTGCCCGCCCGCCAAACGCGGGCGCGAGAAAGCAGGCGCCAAATGCCCACCCACTTCAAAATAATAGTAAAATATCAACAAGCCCGAAGCCGGGCCTCACACGAAGGGACGACAACGGTGCCAACTACTCAAACAAATTCCGCACACAACCGCCAGCCTCTCAGTGGAATCCAATCCACGTTGCTGCCTTCGGGCAATAAGCGGGGTATATGATGCGCCGCGCTGTGCTTTCCCTCCTGCTCATCCTGACCTTGTGCGCTGCCTGCGCCCCAAAAATTACGCCCGCGGCTCCCACCCCCACGCCCAGCCTCGCGCCCAACACGCCTCAGCCCGGCGAACCTACCTGGACGCCTTCGCCCGTCCCATTCAACCCGACCGCGACCATCAATTTTGAGACGCCCAACCCGGTCCAAATCAGCGAGCTTCAGCAAGTCCAAATGGATAATCAATTGGTGGTGGCTGCCAAGTTCCAAAACCGTCTGGAGAAGGCCGCCCTGCGCGATGTGCAGTACGAGCTGCTCGTTCTGGATGCCAACGGCAGCCGCCTGGCGCAGGAATTTGGAGCAATTCCCTGGCTTCTGCCGCGCCAAACCAGCGCGCTGGTGCGCGAATTTGACCTGCTTCCAGGCGCCGAAGCCGCTTCGGTGGAGCTGCGCTTTACCGGCAGCACCCCGGACGCGAAGCTGAAGCTGCAGCAGCCTTTTACAATCACCAGCCCAACATTTTTGGTGGACGAAGCCTCCGCGCAGCTGACCGGCTGGCTTAAAAATTCGGATGACGTCACCTACACGGAAGTGTCCCTCAACGCGGTGGCTTACAACGTGAAAGGGGAGATTGTGGGCGGTGGGAGCGGCTACATAGAGTTTGTTCCGCCCAAAGATACTGTCGGGGTCAGCGTGCCGGCTGTGGTGAAGGAAGCCCCCGCGCGCGTGGAAATTTATCCCGCGCTTTCCGCCTATTCCGCCTCCCTGGAAGGGGGAAAATGGTGGAACAACATCAAGGTGGAGAATTGGGGCTTTGTGACGACAAGCTCCGGTCTGCTTGCCGGCGGCGCTGTCCTGACGAACATCACCGACCGGGTCCTCACCGGCACGTACTACATCCTGACGGTTTCAGACAACCAGGGGCGGGTGTGCCTGGTGGCAAAGGATTTTATCAACATGATTCTCCCGGGTGAGACGCTGAACTTTTCGCCCGGTCTGCTGCGGCTGCCAAAAACAGTTGTCCCCAGCCAGGTGGACCTGCTGATTGTGCCGGGTGAATTCGGGGAGTACGCGCTGGCGTACAACCCGCTTTCCACCACCCAACCGCTGCTGGACCTTGAAGGGGAGAGCCCGTTCGTGCGCGTAAACGTGTTAAACAACCTCAACGCGGGAATTTCTACGGTCTTGGTCTCGGTCGTGATTAAAGACCAGCAGGGGAAAATCGTCGGCGGCGGGCAAATCCTGACCGACCGCGTGCCGCCCAACGGCTCCCTGAGCGCGGCTGTGCCCGTCGCCTTCCTGGGCGACCCCGAAACATTTACCGTATACGCATCTGCCACTTTGCCGGTGTCGGCAATAATCGGGCAGTAAACAAAGGAGAAATATGAGCTCTTTCAAGCAAAAACCAGGATTGCGCCGTTTTATTCCCACCCCTCTGGAGCTTCGGCAGCCAGTCCCCGCCGATATTGACATCGCTCAGGCGGCTGTGCTCAAACCGATTGCCCAAGTCGCCGAAGAAGCCGGTTTACTGCCGGAAGAAATTGAGCTGTACGGGGATTACAAGGCAAAAATTAAGCTGGAGGTGCTGGAACGTTTGAAAGACGTCCCGGACGGGAAGTATATCGACGTCACCGCAATCACGCCTACCCCGTTGGGTGAGGGAAAAACCACAACCACCGTCGGGCTCAGCCAGGCTTTGGGCGCGCACCTTGGGCAGCGCGTAATCACCTGCATCCGGCAGCCCTCACAGGGCCCCACCTTTGGCATCAAGGGCGGGGCTGCCGGCGGCGGCTACTCGCAAGTCATCCCGATGGAAGACTTCAACCTGCATCTGACCGGCGATATCCACGCCATCACCGCCGCCAACAACCTGCTCGCCGCGGCCATAGACACGCGCATGTTCCACGAATCCAGCCAGAGCGATAAGGCGCTGTTTGACCGCCTTTGCCCGGCGGACAAGCGCGGCAAGCGCCACTTTGCGGTTGGGATGCAAGGCCGCCTCAAGAAGCTGGGAATTACGGAAACCGACCCCGATAAATTGAGCCCTGAAGAGCAAGCGCGCTTCGCAAGGCTGGATATTGACCCCGCCACCGTCACTTGGCGGCGCGGCGTGGACGTGAACGACCGCATGCTGCGCGGAATCACCATCGGGCAAGGCCCGGAAGAAAAAGGCTTTGAACTGCGCACCAACTACACCATCACCGTCGCGAGCGAACTGATGGCCATTCTGGCGCTCTCTACCAGCCTGGTGGACATGCGCGCGCGAATCGGCAGAATTGTCATCGGGCAAAGCCGCAGCCAGGAACCCATCACCGCGGAAGACCTGGGCGTGGCGGGCGCGCTGACCGTGCTGATGAAAGACACCATCAAGCCCAACCTGATGCAAACGCTGGAAGGCACGCCCGTTTTGGTGCATGCCGGGCCTTTCGCCAACATCGCGCACGGCAACAGCTCCATCATTGCCGACATGGTCGCCCTGAAGCTGGCAGATTATGTCATCACAGAATCCGGCTTTGGCGCGGACATGGGCATGGAGAAGTTTTTTGACATCAAATGCCGCTATTCCGGCAATATCCCCAACGCGGTGGTGCTGGTGGCGACGGTTCGGGCGCTCAAGATGCACGGCGGCGGACCAAAGGTGACGGCTGGAACGCCGCTCGCCGCGGAATACACCAACGAGAACCTTGAGCTGGTGCGCGCCGGCGTGGATAACCTGCTGGCACACTGCCGCATCGCCGCCAAGTTTGGCATCCCGGTTGTGGTGGCAATCAACCGCTTCCCCACGGATACCGACGCCGAACTGGAGCTGGTGCGCCAGATTGCGGTGCGCGAAGAGGGCGTGGTGGACGCGGTAGTTTGCGACCATTATTCCCGCGGCGGGGCTGGCGCGGTGGAGCTCGGCAAAGCCGTGATGAAAGCCGCCAACCTGCCTTCGAAATTTGCTTTCCTATACCCGCTCGAGGCTTCCATCAAAGAGAAGATTGAAACCATCGCGCGCGAAGTCTACGGCGCCGATGGGGTGGACTACAGCGAGCAAGCCGAGGCGCGCATCAAAGAATACACCCGCCTGGGTTACGACAAACTGCCCATTTGCATGGCGAAAACCCACCTCTCGCTCAGCCACGACCCGGCCTTGAAGGGCGTGCCCAAGGGCTTCCGCATCCCCATCCGGGATATCAGCGCGTCCATCGGAGCCGGCTTCCTCTACCCGCTGCTGGGGACAATGAGCACTATGCCCGGCTTGCCGACCCGGCCGGCATACTACGATATTGACATTGACTTCGAAACCGGGAAAATCCTCGGCTTAAGTTGAGCCCTGAAGGATACTTCAAGCCGGCAGAGACTTTCTGCCGGCTTTTTTTTGGCTGCCTGCCCGACTGCAGCTGTGAATTTGATAATAATAGAAGGCTGCAGCTTGACGCCTGTTGTTGACAATCGCTACAATAGGCATGGGTTATGAAATTAACCAGGAATTGAAGGTGTAACGATGTTAAAAAACAAATTCAAATATATTATCGTCTTACTCGTCGTGGTAATGCTCAGCTCTGCCTGCGCCCTGACGAATGTCTTCCGCAACGCGGCGACGCAGCTGCAGCAGCCGCCGGCAGCCGCGCCAACAGCGCAAATCCAGGCTCCCCAACCGGCACTGCCTGGCGGCGCAGTAACCATCATCGAGCCGGAATACGCCAACCTGGAAGGCACCCTGGAAGGGCTGTACCAGCAGGTCAACCCGGGAGTGGTTTCCATCCGGGTCAGCTCGGCAAAGGACGAAGGATTGGGCTCCGGGTTTGTTTATGACAAACTGGGACATATCATCACGAATTATCACGTGGTAGAACACGCGGATAAAGTGGAAGTTGACTTTCCCTCCGGGTTAAAGGTGTATGGGAATGTCGTCGGGACCGACCTGGACTCCGACCTGGCAGTGATTAAGGTGAACGTGGCCGAGGATGCCCTCACGCCCCTGACCCTTGGAGATTCGGACACCGCGTTGGTCGGACAGACGGTCGTCGCGATTGGCAACCCCTACGGGCTCAGCGGCACGATGACGCTCGGCATCGTCTCGGCGCGCGGGCGCGTCTTGGATTCCATGCGCCAGTCCTCCAGCGGGATGTACTTTTCGGCTGGGGACCTCATCCAGACGGATGCCTCAATTAACCCGGGCAACTCCGGCGGTCCGCTGCTCAACCTGAAGGGTGAAGTCGTCGGCGTGAACCGGGCTATCCAGACCTCCGGGCAGACCCTGAGCGGCGGTTCTGCCAACACCGGCATCGGCTTCGCGATTTCTTCCAACATCGTGCGGCGTGTGGTGCCCTCTCTGATTAACACCGGCGTATACCACTATCCCTACCTCGGCCTTTCCAGCCTGAACAGCCTGAACCTCACGATTGTGGACGCGCTGAACCTGCCCCAGAACACGGGCGCGTATATCACGGATATCGTCGCGGGCGGACCGGCGGATAAGGCCGGGCTGCGCGGAGGCAGTACCCAAACCAAAGTCAACGGTTTGTATGGCGGCGGGGACCTGATTGTGGCAGTGGACGGGCGCGAAATTAAGGATTTCAGCGAGCTGCTCAGCTATATGGCGGTTAACAAAGCGCCGGGGGACGTGATGACCTTTACGGTAATCCGCGGCGGAAACCGGGTGGATGTACCGGTGACCCTGGGCGAGCGCCCGTAAGTTGTTTGGATTGGATTTGAAAGACCACCTGCGCAGGTGGTCTTTTTTATCCGGGAAGATGGGAGGAGGTGGGGCGCCTTTTGTTCTTTTCGGTGGCGAAGATGCTGGCTGTGCGAGCCCCGTTCCAAGGATTGCGCTATCCAGTAAGTGCAGATAAGGAATACGGTAATCTGCAGCTTATTCTCTTTAGCCCCATTAAAATGACCAAAAGGCAGATCGCCCCGTCGCTGCGCTCCTCGCGATGACGGAAGGTTGGCCTGTAGGCCGGGCGCGGTGGCGCAGCGTTCTACTCCGGATATGCTGCCGCTCCTCCCAACCTGCGCCCTACCTCTGCTTTGCGTCTCTCCGTGCCTGAACCCTCACTCATGGCGCAGCGCTTCCACCGGCTCAAGGTTCGCGGCCCGGCTGGCAGGGTAGAGCCCGAAGAAAACCCCGATAGCTGCGGAGAACAGCGTCGCCAGCAGCACAGACCCGAGCCCGATGACGGGAACGAGCGGGGTGCCCGAGCGTGCCGCGATGACGCCAACCGACCCGGAAAGTGCCCATCCGAGACCGATGCCAAGCGCCCCGCCAATCAAGCTCAGCAATGCCGATTCGGTCAGGAATTGCAATTTGATATCCGCCTTTCGCGCCCCCAACGCTTTACGCAAACCAATTTCCTGCGTGCGTTCCGAAACGGAGACGAGCATGATATTCATGATGCCAATCCCGCCAACCAAGAGCGAAATTGCGGCGATTCCGCTCAAAAAGAAAGTCAGCACATTGGTGACAGAGCTGGCTATGGAGAGGAAGTCTTCTTGATTCGTGATGGTAAAATCGTTTGGCTGGCGCGGGCTCAGGTGGTGTGAGGCGCGCAGGATAGTGTTTGTTTCTTTGATTGCCGCGTCCATGCTTTCGCTGTTGCGAGCCTGCACGATGATGAGCTCCACCTTGTCCGCGGACTCCGCGCGCTGGACACGCAATTGCATGGCGGTGATGGGGAGATAAACGCTCAGGTCGGGGTTGTTAAACTGGCTGCCGCCTTTGGCAACCGTAACGCCCACCACCCGAAAAGGGTGCCCGTTAATCCGCAGGCTGACCCCAACCACATTGCTGCTGCGCCCGAGCAGCCGCTGGGCAAGTTCCGGCCCAATGACTGCCACCGACGCGCCGGACATCACTTCCGTCTCAGAGAAAAACGCGCCCTCAGCGATCTCGAGGTTCATAATTTTTTGGTATGACGTGCTGCTGCCATAAACGGCGGTGTTCTCGCTCTTTCCGCTGTATTTGACCGCCGTGAACGTCTTCAGCAAAGGGCTGACTGCCTGGATGTTCGGTGCCCGGTTGCGGTTCTCCAGGGCTTTAACATCCAGCATGCTCAGGTCGCGTGGGTTCGTGACGTCCTCGGTCATATTCCCGCCCATCACATAAATCAGGTTCGTGCCAATGGACTCAATCTGCCCGGTGATGGTTTGCTGAGCGCCCTGCCCGATCGCCATCAGAGCGATTACCGCCCCAACGCCGATAACAATCCCAAGGATGGTAAGCAGCGAGCGCGTTCGGTTGGAATTGATGCTTGAGATGGCTTCTTTAAGTGCCTGGAAGAGTTTCATTTTCCGTTCTCCTCCATGTCCACCAAACCGTCCTTAAGGTGAATGATGCGTTGAGCCTGAGCGGCCACGCCCTGGTCGTGCGTGACGATTATCAGGGTCGTACCGCTGTGCGCGTTCAGGCTCAGCAGCAAATCCATAATCTCCTGACCGGATTGCGAATCCAAATTCCCGGTTGGCTCATCCGCCAGGATAATTGCCGGTTCGTTTACTATGGCGCGGGCAATTGCCACCCGCTGCTGCTGCCCGCCCGAAAGCTCCATGGGTTTATGGCGCATGCGGTCTGCCAGCCCCACTTTTTCGAGCGCGGCGGATGATCTTTCGTACAGATTGGTTCGGTTTCCGCTGTAACGCAGCGGCAGTTCCACATTTTGCAGGGCGTTCGCGCGCGGGAGCAGGTTGTAGTTCTGAAAGACAAAACCGATTTTTTTATTGCGTACAGACGCCAGGGCATCATCCACCAAATCGGAAACCAGCTGACCATCCAGGTAATACTCACCTCCCGAAGGGGAATCCAGGCACCCGATCATATTCATCAGGGTGGATTTGCCGGACCCGGAGGGTCCCATAATTGCCAGGATCTCCCCGGGCCAAACCTCAAGGTCGATACCGCGCAAAGCGTGCACCTCGACATCGCCCATGCGATAGACCTTCATAAGATTATTGACGCGGATCACAGGCTCTTTGTTTAGTGTGTCTGTCATATGCCTAACGATTTCTGTAAAAACCCGGGATGCTGTTCAGCACGCTGGTGGGTGGGTTGACCACAACATACTCGCCTTCCTCAAGGTTGCCGGAAAGGATTTCCACCAAATCGTCAGAATACGCGCCAACCTGCACCTCCACAGCCACCGGTTTGTTATTCCGCATCACATACACGACGTCGGTTCCGTTCTTGCTGGTGACAGCCTGAATGGGAACCACCAGCGCGTTCGGTTTTTCAGCGGTTTGAATCAGCACGCTCGCGGTCATGCCGGGTTTAAGAGCGTCCTGCCCGCCCCCGATGGAGATTGTGACCGCATAATTCACCACGCCGGCTTGCGGTTCGCCTGCGCCGGCAATTTCGAGCACTTCGCCCGTAAACGGCTCGTTATAATACGCGTCAAAGACCATAACTGCTTTCTGTCCGATTGCGATGCTGGGGATGTCAACTTCCGAAATCAGCACTTTCAGCTTTAGCGAGGAAAGGTCCGCCAGGCTCACCGCCTGGGCGCCAGCCGACACCAGGGCGCCAGTAACTGTGTTCACGGATGTCACAGTCCCCGCGAACGGCGCGATAATCTGCCGCGCTTCCAGGCGTTTTTCGGCGATTGCCAGCTGCAGTTCCAGCTTTTCACGTTCCACCGGGTCCGGGCCGGCCGCGATTTTCTCCAGGTCGGCTTGCCAGCCGGAGATATTCGCTTCCTGCAGTGAGATTTTGTCCGTCAGGGCGTTTATTTGGAGGGCAATCGACTCTGGTTTACAAAAATCCAATGCGGTTTGCGCAGCCTGCAGCGCGCGCAAGTTCAGCTCGGTCGGATTGTCGCGATAGTTGGTCTGCGCGTCATCATAATCCGTCTGCAATTTACGCGAACGCCACGCGGTGCATTCCCGCTCTCGCAAGAGGGTGAGCTCGTTGTTCAGGGAAGTCAGGTTGGTTTGGGCGTCGCTGATGTTCACCTTAAGCTGTTCGCGTTTGAGGGCGGTGGAAGCTTCCAGGTTCTCAAGAGCCTGCTGCGCGGTCAGTTTTTCCATGCGCGCCTGGAGGATATCCAAAGGCAGGTCGTGTTCATCCAGCGCGGCCATCACCTCACCCTGCCGCACCAAACTGCCAACGTTAACCGAAACTTTGCCCACGCGCCCGCTGGTTTTCCACACCAGAAGGGCGTCCTGCGCCGGCTGCACGGTGCCGGTGCCGTTAATACTGCTGATGAGGGTTTCGCGCTGGACAGCCGCCAAATCCAGGTTGTCTATCGCGGCCTGCGCTTTCTGTTTTTGGCTGTAGCGATAGAGCAGAAAAACTCCAGCTCCCAGAGCCAAAATCAATATGGCTGTCAGGATTGCCCGCCCGATTTTTTTCGGGCGCTTTGGGCTTTTTTCACTTGTCACGGATGCCTCCAGAGTCTTGATACTCCATATACAATACCACATCAGGAATGCCCAGGGGTGAAATCATCTCTACGGGATAATTATACTTATGGTATCTATGCGAACTCGCTCCAGGTCTGTCAGGGTGATAAAAAACAGCCGCGCCTTCCCACCCAATTCTGGCGCCTGCAGTTTGAAGCTTACTTCACCAACGCCGAAATAGCTCTGAAGCAGGGGTGGGATGCGTCCCGCAAGAGCGAAAAGAGCGCCATCTCCGTGGAAAGCACATGCCCGCCGAGCGCGGAGATTTCATACAAGGCGGTTTGTTTGTCACTCAGGCGGCGGGATGAAACCGCGTCCGCGGCAATATAGACCTCTCTGCCCTCCGCCAACATTTCCGCGGCGCTCTGGTAGATGCAAATGTGCGTCTCAAAGCCGCACAACAGCAGCTGTTTGCGTCCGCAGGCTGCGATTGCCTGGCGGCAGCCCGCATCCGCCAGGATGCTGAAGCTGCTGCGCGCCAATTCGGGCTGCCCGGGTAGCAGGCTGGTAACCTCCTCGATGGTGTGCCCGATTTTGTGCGGAGCTTGCGCGGTCAGCAGCAGCGGCAGGCCCAGGCAGGAAGCCGTCCGCGTGAGAATCTGAATGCGGTTGATCGCGGTCTCGCTTTCGGCCACCACCCGCGCCAGATTGCCTTGGGCGTCCAAAATGATTAAGAGGCACTCTTCGATTCTGAGCATGTTGCGTCTCCTGTGTGTTCCTGCGCCGTCCGGGCTCAGCGCTTCGCTCGGTGTCCGGGTCGGTTGGCTGTGTATATTATAATCAAGCCCAGGGAGCAGCCGTGAAGGACCTCAGGAATAGTTTTGCCGCAATCGCGAAAGCCTTTTCCCTGTGGTGGGGGGATTGGGCAAACCAGGTGCTGGTGTGCCTTGCCGCGGTTTTGCTCAGCCTGACGGTAATTTTGGCTCTGCCGGCATATATTGGGGTGCTTGAGCAGGCGCGCGACCTGACCCACGGGGCGCGCACCGGAATCGCCGGGATGTGGTCGGGCTTCAGGCGGGAACTGCGGCGCAGCTTACCGTGGGGCCTGCTAAACCTGGCTGCTTCGGCGGTGTTCGGCTTCACGCTCTGGTTTTACGCCAACAGCCGCTTCGTGTTCGCGCCGGCCCTGGTGGTTATCATTTCAGCTGCCGCGCTGATTTACTTCATCTGGCAGTATTTTTCGTTGGCCTGCTACACACTGCAGGAAGAAAAAAAGATAAAGCTGGCCTGGCAAAACGCCCTGGCGCTGCTGCTTTCGCGACCGGGGGTGATGTGGCTGAGCGGGCTGCTTGGGGCGGCGCTCAGTTTTGTCTCGCTGCGGTTTTTTATCCCTCTGGCGCTCGGTTCGCCAGCGCTTATCGCGCTGGTGAGCCTGACCGCTGTCCAACAAGCGCTGCGAGACGGCGCGGAAACCAACCGCCCGGAGTCTTAAGAGCGGCCAAGGCCCGCACAGCGCATGGAGTAATCCCGTCTATCTCAGCGGCCAGCGTTTGCTCGTCAGCGCGAGGCGCAATGCGTCCTCGCTGCCAGGCGCAGTCTCTTTAAGCCTGGGGCTGCCACAGGCGCCGATGTGCCACCGAAACCTGAATTGGGCCTCAGCGCCTGGCGCGGAACCACTCAACCCAACCCCCAATTACTGCTCCGGGATGAGGTCCTTAGCAGCTTTGCCGGTCATGTGCTCAATCCGCAGTTCCAGCGCGTGGAAGCGGTCCCAGGCGCGGCTGATTTCCATCTCCCCTTGCTCTGTAAACCCTGGCGCGTATTTTTCCACCAACAGCCTCAGCGCGCGGCGCTTCTCCGCGTCTTCGGTCAGAATCCGCGCCCTGCCAAACACAACCACGCTGCGGTAGTGGGTTATGAATTCTTCCGGCACAGGCTCATCTTCGGCAATGACGCAAAAAGAGACTTTGTCATTTCGAGCGATAGCGTCCAGCTTTTGTCCGGTCCGCGCCACATGAAAGTACAGCCTGCCCTCCGCATAAACATAGCTCAACGGGACAGCATAGGGGTAGCCCTCATCCCCCGCGACCGCCAGCACACCCGAGCTGCCGCCTTTCAATATCCGGAGCGCCTCAGCCTCAGAAAGCTGCTGCGCTTGTCTCCGCATTGGTCTGAACATACCTGCTCCTCTTCTGGTAAATCTGATATGGGCTTGCGCGCGCCGCGCAGCGTCTAATTTTACTCCGCTTAGCGTGCAGAAGAGGGCTTATCCACAGCCAGAAACGCTTTCGCCTGTTGGTCTTTCTAAATACCCGCGCGTTCAGATAAAAAAACGGTTCTGCCTGGGGGCAGAACCGTCACGCTAAATTTCAGATTACTATTTCTTGAAGAGCGCTTTTTTGACAACCCCTTTGGGGTCAGTAATGAGTAATATCACCAGCCAAATCACGAGCCCGAGCGCGACGACCGAAAGCCCGAGGTAGAAGTCGTTCAACATATCAGCCGGCGCGGGTGAGAAATACTCAGCGTGAACTTCCGTAAACTCAACAATCGCATCCACCAGCCACATCAATGAAGCGCCCCAAAACATCCAGCACAAGACGCCAACTTTCATCTCGTTGTTTGCGTCGTTTTTGTACCAGACAATGGTGCTGATTATTGCCGCAAAGACGGTTATGAGCAGGGTCATGACAGCCTACCCTTGATTGGCAGCTTGCTGCGCCTTGAGCGCCTTCTTTTCCTGAATGCTGACCACAAGCAGCATCACGCCCCAAACAGCGCTGATCAGGGCTGCCATTGCCACGCCGGAAGTCGCCATCTCGTGCAGCATAGCGGATGTGTCTGCCGGGCTGCTCAGCGCGGTCAGGAAGGGGAACCACGGCACAACCTCGCCGTGCCACAGATGTTCAAACGCGAGCAGCGCCGAACCGCCCCAGAGCATATTCGACAGCCACTTCAGCTTCCGTGTAAAAGGAATCCGGGTTTCTTTTTCGGAACCGCTTTCGGGATCGGGGCTGTTGGCGGGTTTATTCGCCTCTTCTTTTGCCTTCTTAGCCTGACCGACCACCGTCACGACGACCGCTTCGGTCATTGGAACAATAAAACAAGCCATATCAAAACCTCCTGAATTAACTGGTCGAACTTTTTTTGTGATGCGCCCTTTGCTGCCCGCCAGTTGACAACAAAGCAACAAATCTCAATTCTGAACTGCTAAACCATTCAGTTACGTTGGGAAACTATACCACAAGCACTCGAAAAATGTGGGGGTTCTTGCTCTTATTCCAGCCTACTCCCGAGGACCCCTTAGTGATTGACGGCAAGTTACCGCGACTGCCCGCCCTTCGCATCAGCAAATAACCGCGGCTTGCCCGGCGAAAACCTGCGTCCACAGACCGCCACCCAGAAAGCCTGACCGGGAAGCTGCTAACCGCCGTAAACACAAGCAAAGGCGGGCCTGGTCGGGCTGGCCCCGCGAAGTGCTTTCCCCTTTCCTCTGTAAGCGATTTTCCCGGACTCAGGGGCTCTCAGGCAGTCCGGCGGCTCGGGTCGCAGGCAGACGTCCCTGCCCGCTTCGTTTTTCCCGCCCGCGATTGCAGTATACTTACCCCATAATCGGACAATTACAGGGAGTTGTGTTATGGATATTAATGGTTCAGATTTCTACTTCGGGCGGCAGTACGACCTTGCCGCCAAACAAGCGCTTGCCGATAAACTTGTCTTATACGACCCCACCGACCTGACCACGCACGCGGTCATCACCGGTATGACTGGCTCTGGCAAGACTGGTATGGGCATCATCCTGCTGGAGGAAGCCGCCCTGCAAGGCATACCCGCCATCCTGATTGACCCCAAGGGCGACCTGACCAATCACCTCCTGCACTTTCCGGATTTGCTGCCTTCCGATTTTGCGCCCTGGATTGACGCGGACAGCGCCAAACGGGAGGGGAAAAGCATTGAGCAAGCTGCCGAAGACGCCGCGGCGTTGTGGTCCAAGGGGCTCGCGGATTGGGGCATCGATAAAACCCGCATCGAGAAGTTAAAAAAATCAGTGGATTATGCCGTCTACACCCCAGGCTCAAACTCCGCCCTCTCCGTCAGCATCCTCTCATCCCTCAAATGTCCCAACCTCGATTGGGAAGAAAATAAAGAGATGCTGCGCGAAAACATCTCCAGCACCGTCACCGCGCTGCTGGAATTGATCGGGCTCAAGAACATAGACCCCGTGCGCTCCCGTGAACATATCCTGCTCTCCAACATCTTCGAGACTTACTGGAGCAGCGGTAAAGACCTGGACCTGGAAAGCCTGATTTTCCAGACCCAAAACCCGGCTTTCGAAAAGTTGGGTGTGTTTCCGGTCTCCAAGTTTTACCCCGAAAAAGACCGCTTTGAGTTGGCAATGCTGCTGAATAACTTCCTGGCTGCCCCAGCCTTTGAGAGCTGGCTGCAAGGTCAACCGTTGGATATTGCCCCGTTCCTCTACTCACCCGATGGCAAACCCCGTCACAGCATCTTCTACATGGCGCATCTGGCAGACGCGGAACGCATGTTCTTCATCACCCTGCTCTATTCCGCGATAGAAACATGGATGCGCACGCAAGCTGGCACGACCAACCTGCGCGCTTTGGTCTACTTTGACGAAATTGTCGGGTATCTGCCGCCGGTTGCCTCTCCGCCCAGCAAGCCCATTATCCTGCGCATGCTGAAGCAGGCGCGCGCCTTTGGCGTGGGGCTGGTGTTAGCCACACAAAACCCAATCGACCTGGATTACCAGGCGCTTTCCAACGCCGGCACCTGGATTATCGGTAAACTGCAAACAGACCAGGATAAGCAGCGCCTGCTCGACGGTTTAGAGAGTCTGGAAGATGGGTTGGATCGTGCTTATTTCGATAAGACCATCTCGGCACTGGGCAAGCGCGTCTTCATACTGCACAATGTGCATGCCAAGGCCCCGGTCATCTTCACCACGCGCTGGGCGATGAACTATCTGCCCGGACCCATCACCCGCAACAAGCTGGCTGACTTGAACCGGTTGGTTGGCGCTGAAGCGGCGCTCACCTCCGCAGCCGCGATATCGACTTCCGATGCGGGCGGCGCCGCGGCTGGTGTTTCTGCCGCGGAAGGGAAAGGCGGCGCCCGCGCAGACCAGCCAGGCCTGATGGTTGAGCCGCGCCTGTCTTCTAAGGTGGGTGTATACTACCTGCCCTTCAACCGCAACCTTTCCGAAGCCCTGCGCGAAGCCGCCGCCCAGCTTGGCGGAACGGCTTCCAACCCGGTTTACCATTACCAGCCTGTCCTGCTGGGGCAGGCAGCAGTCTACTTCGCTAACCGTACCTACAACGTGGATACCCAGACCAAAATCACCGTGCAAATCTCCAGGTTGGAAGGCCGCGGTCTGGTGCGTTGGGAAGATTATCAAACCGCGCCGGTTGACAGCTCCACTCTGGACAGCACCCCGCTCCCAAACGCCACCTTCGGAGACCTGGTCTACCCGCTGGATGACGAACAAAACTTCAGCGCGCTTTCCAAAGACTTTATGGAGTGGGTCTACCGCTCGCAAACCCTGAAGCTCTTCAGCAACGACGCGCTCAAGCTGGTCTCCCAGCCTGGCGAAAGCAGGGAGGCATTTGAGGCGCGCTGCGCGGCTGCCAGCAGCGGCAGTGGCTCGGAAGGCGTGGATAAAATCCGCGAGAAATACGCCAAACTGAAAAAAACCATCGAGGATAAGAAGCTGCGCGAAGAGCTTGAGCTGGAAAGAGACCGGATTGTCTATAATCAACGGCGCAGTGAAGAAGCAATGAAAGGTTTTGAAAACGTCGCGAAACTATTCACCGGACGCAAGAGCAATCTCAGCTCATCCTTAAGCAAACGGCGCATGACCGCCGTGGCTAAGGCTGACGTAGAGGAATCCGAAGAGATGATCCGCAAATACGAAGCCGAGCTGGCAAGCCTGGACGCGAAGATGCAAAGCGAGATTCAGGATTTCACCGCCAAAGGCACCCAGTCGGCGGGCACCATCCGCGAGGTGACGGTCGCTCCACTCAAAAAAGATATTGTCATAGAACTTTTCGGGTTGGCATGGAAGCCGGTTTACGCCTTCAAGAAAGGGAATGAGTGGTTGTTAATCCCGGCAAATGTGTAAGCTTAAGCAGCAGCAAACAGGCTGTCCATCAATGGACAGCCTGTTTTTTGTTCCTCCGCGCTTGAGAGCCGGGAGAGAGTGAAATAATTTGTCTGCTGCGCTAAACGCGGGGCTGTGTTTCAATCTGACGAAGACACCAGTGCTGGCGGGCGCGCATTTGTCTACTGCGCTGGTTTGGCTGAGGAAACCGAACCATACCGGTTTACTTCCAGCGTCCAGGCGCTGCCCGGCTGAGCCCGCAGATACAGGTCGGCATCCTTGGTGTAGAAGGTGTAGGTTTCTCCGCCTGAGCTGAAATAAATGGTATAGCGCTCCTCCTGGGAACCCAGCCGTTGGGTCTCACCCAGGTTAACCGAGGGCCAGTAGGGGTTTAAATCATATCCGGAGGTGCTGAGCGTGTCGATGGGAACCCACTCCAGGCTGGTGTAGCTGCAATAATTCTCGTAAACCTGATAAACACAATCTTGCACCACCTGCCCGATGCCTGTGCCGGTATCCACCGTGTAGGGCTCGCCGCAAACTTCCGTCGCGTCAGCGCGGGGCGTGTCCGAGTCGTAGCGATGTTGCGGGCTGCAGCTCACGATTTGCGCGTTGGATGGAATCGCGCTTTCCCAGTCGCTTTCGTTTACTTGTTGGTATGCCAAAATTTGCAAACTGCGCTGCCAGGCGCTGCCGCTGACAACCGCGCTGACCTGGTCGGTGCGGGTCAGGTTCCTGATAAAGGTGAACATTAACCCACAGAGGGCAAGCAAGCCAAGGATAAGAATAATCACCGCGCCGCGGGAAAGCTTGCGGGGAGGGGTGCTGGGCTGCGAGGGGCTCTGTGATTCAAGAATGCCGCCGCTTTCACGCACCTTGGCGCCCACGCTGATATCGCTGCCGCACTTAGAGCAGGTACGCGCCTCAGCCACGTTGCGCGTGCCGCAGTAGGGGCAGTGCTTATCCGGTCCGCTTTGCGCCATGCGAATCAGGGCTTCGTCCTTGATGAAATCAAAAGTTTCCGGGTCCACCTTGGTGAACTGAACATCCGGAGGTTGGGGAGCTCCGCAGCTGGTACAAGATTTAATCGCGCCGGGGTTTTGGGTCCCACAGTGATCGCAGGTCCAAACCAGTTGGATATAACCAATGATTTTTTGCGCCATGCTTTCTCCTCTCCAGCGCGGGGCTGCCGCGCTTTTCCCTATTATATCAAGCCGCGCTGGCACCGTTTGTTTGTTGTAAGGGGAGCGGTTGAGGCGGGGTGCGCGTCGGGGACGGGCGTTCTTTCAGGCAGGTTCGCAGCGAGGAACTTTCGCGCCCGGCACGCGCTTCGTTGGCCGGCGATGCGCGCGGGCGAAGCCAGAGGCTGCCTCGCGCGATTTGCAGCAGCCAATCCGATTTCACCCGCCCGCGAGAACAGCCGGAATTGGTGGCCCTGGTTTCGGGAGGAATTCAGAAATGAGATACCCTCTGAAAAGAAAAAGCCGCCTTTGCAGGCGGCTGTGAAAAAACAGAAAACCATCAATGGATGCCCATCACCAAAGCGAGCAGCAGCCCGCCGGCAATCACGCTCCCCAGCTGCCCCGCGGTATTGGATCCCATTGCGTGCATCAGGATGAAATTGGAAGGGTCTTCTTCCAATGCCATCTTGGCAGAAAGCCGGCCAGCCATCGGGAAAGCGCTGATCCCACAGGCGCCAACCAAGGGGTTGACCTTGTTGTGGGTGATGAGTGCCATCAGCTTGCCAAACAGCAGCCCGGCCACGGTGTCAATCACAAACGCCAGCAGCCCAAGCGCGAGAATTGCCAGGGTTTTCAGGTTCAGAAAGCTAGCCGCGGTCATCGTTGAACCAATCGCCAGCCCCAAAAACAAGGTGGCAATGTTGATCAGTTCATTTTGCGCCATCTTGCTCAGCCTGTCCACCACCAATGCTTCGCGCAGCAAATTGCCCAGCATCAGGGCGGCCATCAGCGGCGCGGCGTCGGGGGCGACCAAAGCCACCAGCAGCGTCACCATGATCGGGAATACCACCAGCGTCAGGCGCGAGACCGGTTTTGGTGAGTACTCCATGCGGATCAGGCGCTCTTTCCGGGTGGTCATCAATTTCATAATGGGCGGCTGGATGATTGGGATAAGGCTCATGTAAGAATAGGCTGCCACCGCGATCGGGGCGAGAATCTCGGGCGCGAGCTTGCTGCCCACAAAAATCGCGGTCGGTCCGTCAATCGCGCCGATGACGCCGATGGACGCCGCCTGATTAAGTGGAAAACCTAACAACAGGGCCAACATCAGCGTGGCATAGATGCCAAACTGCCCGGCTGCCCCCAAAAGCACCAGACTGGGTTGTGAAAGCAGCGGACTGAAGTCTATCATCGCGCCAACCCCGATAAATATCAACAGCGGGAACAGCTCGGTCTTGATGCCAGCGTCGTAGATGACTTGCATGAAGCCGACTTCGTTGGACATGCCCAGGTTGGCAAGCAAACAACCAAAGCCAATCGGCAGCAGCAGCACCGGTTCGTATTCCTTGACAATCGCCAGGTAAATCAGAACCAGAGCCGCTCCAATCATCACCGCGTTTTGCCAGCCAAAATTCGCGAAACCTTTTCCTAATTCGGTCAACAGGTTAGTCAGGTCCATAAAAGCGTCCTTTAGGCTTCAAAGCGGAAGAGCGGCTGATTGTGACGCACCTGGTCGCCAACGGAAACGAGCACTTCCGCGATGACCCCATCCCTTCCGGCGCGGATGGTGTTCTTCATTTTCATCGCTTCCAAAACCAACAAAGGATCGCCGGATTTCACTTCCGCGCCGGCTTTCGCGTTGATTTCAATGATGACACCCGGCAGCGGCGAGTTCACGTCCCGCCCACCGGGCGCGGCCGGCGCCTGCACTGGTTTGGCCGCCGCGATTGAGGTGCCCGGCGCGGCTGGCGAGCTGAGGGCCGGAGCCGACGCGGACTCTTCCGGCCAAACTTCAAAGGCTTCGCCGTCCACTTCCGCTTTAACCGGGCGCGCGCCCAGGTCTTCAATTTTTACTGTGTATGTTTTTCCCGCGATGCTGACGTTAATAATCATTTTCTCTGTCCTTTGCCTGGGTTATGAAGTGTCTGTCGCACACGCCCGCTTAACAGCCACTGGCTCTGCGCCCGGCTGGTTCTGAAAGCCGCCTGCTTTTCTACCGCGAGCGCGAATGCCACCGCGGCAGCGGCCGCCTGGGCGGCATAAGTCCGGGGCTCCGCGCTGGCTGGCGTTTCCAAATCATCCGTTTCAGCCTCTTTTTCCGGGCGGTTTGTGAGCCGCACCAGCAGCGCCATGATGCCCCACAACACGATAATCATCAGGAAGACCAGCCCCATGCCGAGGCCGGTGATGGATAAACCTTGCAGCAATGCTTCTGCCATGTCTCACCTGCCCTAGAGCGGCATATTGCCGTGTTTGCGCGGCGCCGCGCTTTCCACTTTGTTCGCCAGCAGTTCCAGCGCTTCAATCAGCTTTTGGCGCGTTTGCGCCGGCTCAATGACTTCATCAATGTATCCGGCATGGGCTGCCGCGTAGGGGTTCAGGTATTTCTGGCGGTATTCCTCTTCCAGGCGCGCCCGCTCCGCGGCTGGGTCTTGCGCGTCCGAGATTTGCTTGCGATGCAGGATGTTAGCCGCGCCTTCCGCGCCCATCACGGCAATTTCGGCGCTGGGCCAGGCGTAAGTGATGTCCGTGCCCAGATATTTGCTGCTCATGACGACATACGCGCCGCCGTAGGCCTTGCGCGTGACCACGCTGACCTTGGGGACGCTGGCCTCGGAGTAGGCGAAGAGCACTTTGGCTCCATGGCGGATTACCCCGCGGTGTTCCTGGTCCACGCCCGGCAGAAACCCGGGAGAATCGACGAAGGTCACAATCGGCAGGTTGAATGCGTCGCAGAAGCGCACCATCCGGCTGATTTTATCTGCCGAGTCGATATCCATCACGCCGGCCATGCTGGCTGGTTCCTGCGAAATAATGCCAACCGGTCTGCCGTCCAGGCGCGCCAGCCCGACAATCGCGTTGGGGGCAAAGCCAGCCTGGATTTCAAGGAAAGAGCCGCGGTCCACGATCTGTTCAATCGCGGTGTGCAGGCTGTAGGGTTCGTTTGGGTTGAGCGGCACCAGCGCGTTCAGGGCTTCGGAACGCCGGGTGGGGCTGTCGGTGCTTTTGACCAGCGGCGCGGAATCAATGTTGTTGGAAGGTAGATAAGCCAGAACCTGCCTGCAAAGCGCCAGAGCGCCGCGCTCGCTGGGGCTCACCAGGTGTGCTGTGCCGCTGATGCCTAAATGCACATCCGCCCCGCCCAGGGATTCAAAGTCCACGTCCTCTCCGGTTACGGTTTTAATCACCTGCGGTCCCGTGAGGAACATGTACGACTGCTTCTGGACCATAATAATCAGGTCGGTGAGCGCGGGGGAATAAGCGGCGCCGCCGGCGCAGGGGCCCAAAATCAGGCTGATTTGGGGTACGACCCCGGAGTATTGGGCATTGCGCCGGAAGATTTCCGCGTAACCGCCGAGGCTCTTCACGCCTTCCTGGATGCGCGCGCCGCCAGAATCAATCATCCCGATGATCGGCGCGCCGCTTTTGGCTGCCAGGTCCATCACGCGGCAGATTTTACGGCTGTGCATCTCGCCCAAGGCGCCGCCCTGCACCGTAAAATCCTGGGCGTAAACGTACACCGGGCGCCCATCCACCTTTCCATAGCCGGTCACCACGCCGTCCCCGAGGGTGGATTCCGCCTGCGGGTCATTCTGCTGCACCACCAGAGCTTCAAGCTCCCTGAAGCTGCCTTCGTCCAGCAGCAGCAGGATGCGCTCGCGCGCGGTGAGGCTGCCTTTGGCGTGCTGCTTATCAATCCGGGCCTGACCTCCGCCTAATTTGGCTTCGGAAAGGGTCTTATTCAGTTGTTCCAAACGGGGATCTACATCAGACATATTGCTCCTTCATAAGAACAAAGTTACCTGGGCTGCCGCGTTTTGGATGAGATTTTTGGCGCAGCCGGATTGGATAATTGTAACATCATCCCTCACCGCCGCGCAGGGTTGAGGCAAAAAAAGCCAGCCCCACCCTCTTGCAGGGGCGAAGCACCCAGAACAAACCCATGCATCCAGCGTTTCTTTTCGCATGGGGATGCTTCGCCCGTATGCCGGGACGCTTGGGTTTGGTCGGCGGCAAGGGTCAATACAAAAAAAAGCGGCATTAAAAACACAGCCGCTTTCAAACAAATCCGGGCAGCGCCGGCGCTCAGGGAATCACCGCGTAATACAATTCTCCGCCGAAAGCCAGGTATACATTCCGGTTGGATCCGACGATAAATGCCGTGACGGACCGCGCGGGCAAACTTCCGCCGCTCGCGCCGGAGCGCAGCACGCGGTTCAGATTTAGGCGTAAGCTGAACTGGTACAGTTCCGCCCGTTCCGCCGCCAGATAATACAGGGAGGGGTCGGGCGGTGGGGAGTAGCTCAGCTGACTGAAGCGCAGCGCGCCAAAATCCAGCGCCCCGCCGTCCATTCCGCTGCGCGCGTCCTGATACACATAGGGGTCCGCGCATTCCACCGTCCCCGTCACATTCGACGCCAAACAATGCGAGCTGTGCCCATCAGCGAACAGCAGAAAAAGCTCATCCCCGCTCACCGCCGCCGAGACGGCTTCTGAAAGCGCAATCGGCTGCTCCTCAAAGTAGGAATCCGGCGGGTTGACATATTCCATATTCGCCCCGCGATAAATCCACAGCGCGTTCTTGACCGGGTCCAGAATAAACAGCCGTCCGGCATCATAAAGCACCGTTCCAATCCTGCCAAAGCCGCCGTCCGGTGGAATCAGCGCGAACGGGCTGGGTTCTTTGCCCACCCCACAGAACAGTCCGTTTCCATTCGCGTCGAGCGCCAGAATAGGCGCGCGGGCCGTGTTGTTAATCGGCACAGAAATCACATCCACCAGCCGCCCAACCTGAATGCCTTGATACAAACCAGGTTTACAGTTGTAGCTCAGGTCGGGAACAAAAGCGCCGTTGGATGGGCTGAGGTGCAGCACGACGCCAGTCGCCCTGTCCAGGAGATAGAGGTCCGTTCCAACCGAAACAATCCGGGAGATATCCAGACCGGTGAGCGCAGAGGCAGCAAAGGCAGGCTTATATGCCAACCTCAATGCGCCGTCCAAAACATCCAGCGCGTTCTGGGCGCGCGCGCGCAAAGCGCGCAGCTCACTGCTCTGACGGTATGCCTCCGCCTGGTCCACCCACGAAAGCGCCTGGTTCCAGGCTTCCCGCTGGGCTTCGGCGCCTTGCATCAGCGGCGCGTTATCAACCGCCGCCTGCGCCTGTGCCAGGAGATACTCATATTGGTTGCCTCTCCCCTGGCTGAAGTAAACCGCGGATAGCAGCCCCACCACCAGCAGCGGCACAAAAATCGCCAGCAGTAGTTTCGTTCCGCGCGGGATTTCAGCGCTCACCGCGCCGCCCTCTCCGGACTGCTTTTTTTCGCCGGTGAGGAAGGCAGCCACCCTCTCACCAAGTTTGTTCATCGAGCCGGCGCCCTCAGCGACCTTGCGAAAGCTGGCCTGGCTGCGCTGTTTTCGCAGCGCTCTTTCAGCGGCGCGGTCGCGCGGCTTTTTTTCAGGGCTTTGCTCGCTGTAATATCTGGCGGTGCGAGGGCGGGTATCTGCCAGGCTTTCTGCGGGCAGCTGGTCCGCGGTGAAAGTGGGTTGCGTATCATCAAAAACCGGGCTTTCTGTAGGCTGTACGTCGGCAGAGGCTTCCGCCTCTCCGTTCCGGGCTTCAGGCGTCGGGGGTGTTGGTTCAAATTCTGCCGGCTGTGGAATGAAACCTCCCGGGGTTGGTTCAAAGCGCGCCTGGTCAACAGCATTCGGGCTGGGGTCAGTTTCGGCGCGCGGATGTCCAGCCGCGTCTTCAGGAACCTGAGCCGGCTCGGGGCTGACTTCAGAAGGCGCGCCCAGTTCGCTGCCATCCTGCGGCGGGGTTTCTTGCGCGGGCGGCGGTTCCCCCTCAAAAGGCGCGCCAGCCGGTTCTTCCGCTAGGGGCATCTCCAGCGGGGTTTGGGCAGGCTCAACCAACATCTCAGCCGCAGTCCAGCGGGCGGTGCCCTCGCCAGGCCGGGCCTGCGCCAGGCCCACTTCGGCGGGCAGGGGTTGGCAGGCATTCAATTCCGCCAGCAGAAGGCTCAATTCCGGCTGGGCGGAGCCGCCGCTTCCAGCCAAAAAGGCTACCGGGAAATGGGTCGAAAAGAGAATAACATCGCCCACATCCAGTTTCTGTTGAAAAAAACGCAGCCGCGGCACCTGGGTCAGGCCCAATCCGCGCGGCTCCAGGTCGGCGTCAAAGAAAAACGCCCGGCTGCCCGGCTTCGCCAACACCACCTGGCTGAGGCCGGCTTGTGCCAGAAACAGGGTCTCGTGATGAATAACACCCAGAGAAAGCTGCGCGCTAACCGGGATATGCTCTGGCGGGAGGCTGAGGTTTTTTTCCGCCAGCGAGGCGTTCAGCGAAAAAGCTGCCGCGCGCATAGCAGAGGTGACTGAGCCGGAGCTTTTATAAAAGCTGGCGCTGGCATTCTCCAACCACTTCCGAAGCTGACTTTCTTCAAAAGGCTCGCCGCTCTGTTGGGACAGGAAAATCAGCAGGCTGTCTTCCTGGCGCCCGCGCACCGCGCGTCTGGGAATATTCGCGCCAAAAAAACCCGGCAGCGCCTGGTTGGCAGTATTTGTTAGCTCAAGATGATATTTCATGAACCGCCCCGATGGCTAAAATGGTCCAAACCAAGTACATTATACATTACCCGCGACTGCCAAAAGGTATAATCACGCTATGGAATTTTCGTGCGCGCGCGTCATCGCCGATTGGGATGCGTTTGCATCGGAATGGGACCAGCTCTTCTCTCGAAGCCACATGCAGGTCCCTTTTCTGCGTTTCGGCTATCTGCGAGCCTGGTGGCAGACCCTGGGCGGCGCCGAATGGCAGCCCGAAAGCAGCGCCCTGCGCATCATCACCGCCCGCGAGCAAGGCGAGCTGGTTGGTATCGCGCCTTTGTTTCTCTGCGAAAAACCGGGCTGGCAGCCTGCCCTACGCCTGATTGGGTCTGTGGAAGTTTCAGATTACCTGGACGTCCTCGCCCCCGCGGAAGCTCTGGATGAATTCCTGGAAGGCTTGCTGGCTTTTTTGCGCGAAGACCCGGAACTGAGCGTTTATCCTTTGGATTTGCTCAACCTGCGTGAAGATTCCCAAACCCTCCAGGCATTGCCGCGCGCCGCCGGGCGAAACGGCTATGCCTTCTCCGAAGAACGCCTGCAGCCCTCCCCCTACATCGCCCTGACCGAAAGCTGGGAAACCTACCTGGCTGGACTGAGCAAGAAACAGCGCCACGAAATCCGGCGCAAGCTGCGCAACGCGGAAAACCGCCACCAGACGGAATGGTACGTAGTGCAAGACGAGGCGCGCCTGGAAGAAGAAACAGACGATTTTTTGGCGATGATGCGTCAGGACCCAGGCAAAGCAGCCTTTTTGAACCCCGCGATGCGCGAACATCTCCAGGCAAGCGCGCGCTTCGCCTTTGAGCAAGGGCAGCTGCAGCTTTCATTTCTGACCTTTGAGGGGCATAAGGCCGCAGCCTATTTCAGTTTCTCCGAGGGCGGCAAGCTGTGGGTCTATAATTCCGCCTGGGAATCTGCCTACGCGCCCTGTTCCCCGGGATGGGTGCTGCTGGCAAAAGTCATCCAGTGGGCAATTGAGCACAACCTGCGCGAAGTGGATATGATGCGCGGGAATGAAGACTACAAGTACAAATTCGGGGCGGTCAATCGCTACGTCACGCGCGTTGTGTGCCTGCCAAACCCTCAGCTGTAGTTCTTACGGAAATCTAACACCTTCCCCAACCCGCGGCGCTTGAATTTAGCGCGCGCTGTGGTATTATTAACGGCGTTATTTTAGCACTCTCGCGTTGAGAGTGCTAAATAAATAAGATGATGATGAAAACGGAACTTACTGAACGCCAAAAATTATTGCTCTCGCTGATTGTGCACGAGCATACCCGCACCGCGCAGCCTGTCGGCTCAAAAACGCTGGTCGAGCAGTTCTCCCTTCCAATCAGCTCCGCAACCATCCGGAATGAGATGACCGTGCTGACCGAGTTGGGCTATCTGCGCCAACCGCACACTTCAGCCGGGCGGGTTCCGACCGAAGAAGGTTACCGCTTTTTCGTCAGCAACCTGGCGCAGCATACCATCCTGCCCGCGCCGATGCGCAACACCATCGCGCACCAGTTCTACCAGGCACAACAAGACCTTGACGGTTGGCTGCGCCTGGCTGCCTCGGTGCTTGCCAACCAATCTCAGGCTGCTTCCATTGTCACCGCGCCGCATACCGAAAACACAACCTTCAAACACCTGGAGTTGATTTCCACCCGCGCCGCGCAGGTACTGATGGTGCTGGTCTTGGTGGGGGGCGAGATACGGCAGCAAATCCTCTCCCTGAACGACAATACCTCCCAGGAGGCATTATCCGCGCTGGCTGCGCGCATCAACGAACACTGCGCCAACTGCTCCATAGACCAAATCAACCGCATGGACCTTTTGCTCGACCCACCAGGCGGGCAGGTGTTGGAGGCTGTGCGTCAGCAGATGCGGCTCTCGCAAAATTTGGTCAGCGGAGAAATTTACCTGGACGGAATGACGAACGTACTCGCCGAACCAGAATTCGCAGATACGGAGCAAGCCCGCTCCGCGCTTTCCCTGCTGGAAGAGCGCAGCAAGCTGGACGACCTGCTCTCCCGCACAATCCTCGGCAACGAAATTGGCGGCGTCCATGTCCTCATCGGCGGCGAAGGCACCTGGGAGGAACTGCGTCAATGTTCGGTCATCCTGACCCGCTACGGAATACCCAACCAACTGACCGGCACGGTGGGCGTCCTGGGTCCCATGCGCATGCCTTACGGCCGTACTATCTCCACGGTGCGCTTTGTGGCTGGGTTACTTTCAGACCTGGTGGCAGAAAACCTGATTGGATAAACACTACCGCGCTGCGCGCGAATATGAACGAGGAACGCTATGACAGATTCAAAAAAGAAAATTAATGAAAACAGAGACAACCTGGAAAACTCTGGCGGGCAAGCCACATCTCAGACCGTGCCAGGCGAGAGCGAACTGGAAGCGCTGCAAAGCGAGTGTGAAAGCCTGAAAGCCCAGTCCGCGGAATATCTGGACAGTTTGCAGCGCGAACGCGCCAGCTTCGCCAACTACCGGAAACGCGTGGACCAGGATAATCATCTGGTTTACGATAACGCCCTGGCGGATCTCATCAAAATCTTCCTGCCGGTGGTGGACGACCTGGAACGGGCGCTGAAGAACAAACCGTCCGACCCGGAGGCTGAACCCTGGATCAGCGGTATCGCGCTCATCCTGCAAAAACTGATGAAAACCCTGGACGCGAAGGGCGTGAGCGCGCTGGATGTGCAGCCCGGGGACGATTTCGACCCCACCTTTCAGGAAGCCGTAACCCACGAAGAAGACCCGGAGTATAGGGATAGTCAGGTAATTGAGGTTGTTCAGACCGGCTACAAACTTAAAGATCGTGTAATCAGGCCCGCTCTGGTGCGGGTAGCAAAATAGGAGCTTTCATGTCTAGGATTATCGGTATCGATTTAGGTACAACCAACTCCGTCGCCGCGGTGATGATGGGCGGCGAACCTGTTGTCATTCCTTCCGCGGAAGGCGAAAGACTGGTGCCTTCCGTTGTGGCGGTGAATAAAAACGGCGAGCGGCTGGTGGGGCGCGTGGCGCGCAACCAGGCTATCATCAACCCGGAAAACACCATATTCTCCATCAAACGTTTCATGGGGCGCCGATATGACGACCCGGAAGTTCAGCGCGCCAAAGGCCGCATTCCCTACAAAATCACCAAAGCCCCCAATGGCGACCTGCGCGTCGTACTGGGTGATAAGGAATACACACCGCCCGAAATTTCCGCGATGATTTTGGCAAAAATCAAACACGACGCCGAAGCCTTCCTGAACGAACCGGTTACCCAGGCAGTTATCACCGTGCCCGCGTATTTCAATGACGCCCAGCGCAACGCCACCAAAGACGCCGGTAAAATCGCGGGTTTGGAAGTGCTGCGTATCATCAACGAACCGACCGCGTCTGCCCTGGCCTACGGGCTGGACAAACGCAAAAACGAAACCATTGCCGTGTACGACCTGGGCGGCGGCACCTTCGATATCTCCGTTTTGGAGGTCGGCGACGGGCTGTTCCAGGTGAAGTCCACCAGTGGGGATACCTTCCTGGGCGGAGATGACTTTGACCAGCGCGTCATGGACTACCTCGCGGACGAATTCAAGAAAGCCAACAACATAGACCTGCGTCAAGACCGTCAGGCTCTGCAGCGCCTCAAGGAAGCCGCTGAAAAAGCCAAGATAGAACTTTCCACAACCATGCAGGCGGAAATTAACCTGCCCTACATCACCGCGGACGCTGCCGGGCCCAAACACCTGGTCACCACACTCACCCGCGCCAAGCTGGAGCAGCTGACAGACGATTTGGTGGAACGCTCCATGAAGCCGGTGGGGCAGGCGCTCTCCGACGCGAACTTCCGCAGCACCGACATCAATGAAGTGGTGTTGGTGGGCGGCATGACCCGCATGCCAGCCGTGCAGGAAGCAGTCCGCAAGCAGTTTAGCAAAGACCCCCACAAGGGCGTCAACCCGGATGAGGTTGTCGCGATAGGCGCGGCAATCCAGGCTGGCGTGTTGGGCGGCGAAGTCAAGGACATCCTCCTGTTGGACGTGACCCCGCTCACCCTTTCGATTGAAACCCTGGGCGGGATAGCCACCCCGTTGATTAAGCGCAACACCACCATCCCCACGCGCGAATCGCAGGTTTTCTCTACGGCCTCCGACAGCCAAACCCAGGTGGAAATTCACGTGCTGCAGGGCGAGCGCCCCATGGCAGCTGATAACAAGTCTCTTGGCAAGTTTTCATTGGACGGCATCCCGCCGGCGCCGCGTGGCGTGCCTCAAATTGAGGTCGTTTTTGATATCAACGCCAACGGCATCCTGGAAGTGACCGCCAAAGACCGCGCCACCGGGCGCAGCCAGAACATCACCATCACCGCCTCTTCCGGCCTGAGCGAAGCGGAAGTGGAAAAAATGCGCCGCGAGGCTGAAGTTCACGCCGAAGAAGACCAGAAACGCCGCGACCTCATTGAAGCGCGCAATACCGCCGACAACGCGGTCTACAGCTCCGAAAAGACCCTGCGCGACCTGGGCGAAAAAGTGCCCGCGGAAATCAAAGCAAACGTGGAAGCCGCGGTTGCAAAGGTCAAAGCCGCGCGCGAACTAGACAACCCCGAAGAAATCAACCGCGAGGTGGAAGCTTTGATGCAAGCCCTGCAGCAGGTTGGTCAGGCGGCGTATTCCCAGGAGCCCCCGCAGGATGAGACTCCGCAGGGTGGTTCCGAACAGACCCCGCCCGAGGATGGCGACGTGGTCGATGGGGACTTCAAACAGGCATAAACGCTGACATTTACCAGCCAACACCCGAAGGCGCTTCGGGTTCCGCGGGTGTTGGCTGTTGATAGCATGGTACTCTGAATAATATGGGAAACAAACGAGATTACTACGAGGTGCTTGGCATCCCTAAAACTGCCAGCCAGGATGAGATTAAAAACGCGTTTCGCGCCCTGGCAAGGCAGTACCACCCGGACGTCAACAAAGCGCACGACGCCGAGGAGAAATTCAAGGAAATCAACGAGGCTTACGGCGTCCTCAGCGACGCCGAAAAGCGCGCCGCCTACGACCGCTTCGGTCCGGAAGGCGTGAACTACCAGGGCATGCCCGATTTCAGCAGCATGGACCTTTCCGATATTCTGGAAGGCTTGTTTGGTTTCGGCGGCTTTTCGGGCATGGGCGGTTCCGCGCGGCGTTCTCGCAACGCACCCCGGCGCGGCGCGGACCTCAGCTCGCGCGTGCGCCTGACCTTTGAGGAAGCCGTGTTTGGCGTGGAAAAAGAAATTGAAATCACGCGGGATGAAAAATGCTCCACCTGCGGCGGCACTGGCGTGGAACCAGGCAAAAAAGCGGTCACCTGCGGCACCTGCAAGGGGCAGGGTGAAGTTCGTCAGGTACACCAGACTTTTTTGGGCTCCATGGTCCAGGTTGGTCCCTGCCCGGTTTGCGGCGGGCGCGGGGAAATCATCGAGGACCCCTGCCATACCTGCCGCGGCAGCGGGCTGGAGCGGCGAACCGTCAAACGGAAAATTTTAATTCCAGCCGGCGTGGATAACGGCAACCAGGTGCGCGTCATCGGGGAAGGGCAGCCCGGTATCAACGGCGGCCCCAACGGCAATTTCTATCTTGAATTGGAGGTGCAGCCGCATCGCTTCTTCAGGCGCTCAGGCACCGACTTGCTACTGGACCTGGATATCAACATAGCTCAGGCAGCCTTGGGCGATGAAATCAGCATCCCAACCCTGGAAGGCAGCGAAAAACTACGCATTCCGCCCGGAACGCAGCCGGGCAAGGTCTTCAAGCTCAAAGATAAGGGCATCCCGCTGGTTAACCGTCAGGGCAGCCGCGGCAACCAATTGGTGACCGTGAATGTGCAAATCCCGACCCAACTGAACGCCGAACAAAAGCAGCTGCTGGAGAGCCTGGGCAAGACCATGGGCTCGGAGATAAAAATCCAGGAACGCAGCTTTTTGGACAAGCTGAAGGACGTGCTCGGTGGCTGATGCAAAAAAGGTCTGGACAGAAGTCTCTCTGACCTGCAGCGGCGAATTGGCGGAAGCGGTCGCGGAGGTCTTCGCGCGCTTCTCCCCTGATGGGGTGGTATTGGATAACGTCACCCGTTACGACTCGGAGAGGCACGAACACATCCCCACCGGCATGGTGCGCGTCGCCGCGTATTTGCCGCAGGATGAGGACCTGGAAAGCAAAAAACGCAGCCTGGAAGAAGCCCTCTGGTATATGGGGAAAATCGTGCCCCTGCCCGGGCCGGAATTCATCAGTATCGAAGACCAGGATTGGATGACCGTTTGGAAGCAAAACTACCAGCCGCTGCGAATTGGGAAACACTGGCTCATCTTGCCCGCCTGGTTGGACCTTCCTGAGGGAGAAACGCGGCGCGTGGTGCGCATCGACCCGGCCATGGCCTTTGGCACCGGCACGCACCCTTCCACCCAACTGTGCCTGCTTGCCGTCGAAGAGTATCCCTGTACGGGGCAGCCGGTAATTGACCTGGGCTGCGGCTCGGGTATCCTCAGCATTGCCGCGCTCAAAGCCGGCGCGTCCCACGCTCTGGCGGTGGATATTGATGAACTCGCGGTGCAGGCAACGCTTGCCAACGCGCGTCTCAACCACTCCGAAAGCCAGATTGAAGCCGCGCAGGGTTCACTGTCAGAAATTCTGGCGGGCGAGTATTCCCTAAAACAGGCGCCGCTGGTGCTCGCCAATATCCTCGCGCCCGTGCTCATCCGCCTCTTTCATGAAGGGCTCGCGGACCTGGTGGCTCCTGGCGGTAAGCTGGTTCTGGCCGGGATTCTTGAAAACCAGGCCGAGGATGTTCTCTCGGCGGCAAAAGCCAGGGGATTAACCCTCGTCACAAAATATCAGCAGGAGGATTGGGTGGCGCTGGTTGTCGCTTAAGCATGCCTGATGTGCCCCTTCAGATTGTCCGTTCCCCAAAAAGCCAGGGGAACGGTTTGCTTTAAGCCTGTAATGATTTATACTTATAGAGAGCAGAAAGGAGCCCTATGGCAGTCATTACAATGTCGCGTGAGATTGGCACAGGCGGCGGATTAATCAGCCAGATGGTCACAAATTCGTTGAATTACCGCCTGGTAGATAAACAACTCATTGGGAACGTGCTGGAACAATTCGGGATACTCAGCCTGAATAAAGTTTATGACACCACGCACAATATCTGGTCCCTGTTTGACAGCGACTATCGCGACCTGATTAAGCAGCTGAATAAGACTCTCCTCGCGTTTGCCAAGCTGGATAAAACTGTCATCATCGGTCGCGGCGGGTTCCTCGTTCTCCAGGATTATCAGAACGTACTTCATGTGCTCTTGCGCGCCCCGCTGGAACACCGCATCCGCAACGCGATGCAGACCGAACAAATCCCCGATATTCTGGAAGCCGAAAAAGTTGTGCGCCACAGTGACGAAGTGCGGGAAAGTTTTCTGCAGACCTTTCATAACGTCAGCGCGAACTCAGCTCAGTTCTTCTCGCTGGTCATCGATACCAGCCGCGTTCCGCTGCACCTGGCAGCCCGCTGGATTATGGAAGCCGCGAAAGAGATTGACCGGCAATCCATTCCACCGGAGCGCAACTCACTGAATGCCGAGGTTGACCCCGTGCTCCTGAAAACCGTGCGGGAAGTGTTGAAAATTCAGGACTGATTCAAACTGCTCAGAAAAAGACCAGAAAGCGCAGGAGCGCGCCAAACAGTATTCCCAACAGCATACTCAACATCGTCCCTAAAATGAAGTATTCTGTTATTTCGCGGTTTTCCAGCTGTTTAAAACGCGCCAGCGTCTTGAGCGTGCCAAGTAAACCCAGACCGGCATAAATCCCCGAAATCATAAAAACGCCAATCAGCAGCCGTTCCAGGTAGCCGATGTACATACCCGTGCTCGCCTCAGGGAGCGCAGCGTTCTTCGCTTCCGCTGCCGCGGGCAGTTCCTGGGCGCCGCCGCTGGCTTGTTCCTCCGTGGGCTTCTTCAGGCTCTCAAACGGACGCAGCCGGAGTGAACCCAGGATGTTTTTGACCAGATGCCCGCTCACCCACACCAGCCCGATGACGCACATCGCGCCCAGCATAAGTTTATTCGAAAGGCTGAGCGGCAGGCTGTGCTGCGCGAAAGAAACCGCCAGACCCACCAACGGCACAGGCGCGGCAGCCAGCCCGAAAGCCAGCAGGATGAGATAGATACCCACGAAATGCAGCATCTGGTCCAGGATGAAGACCCACGTGCCCGGAATTTTCCACAGGAACTTAGTCCGGTCAATCAGGTAATGCGCCGCGGAAACACAAACCACTGCCAACAGGTAGCGCCAGCCCCACAAGCCCCCCAAAACCAGGAGCGCCGTACTGAGCGCCAGGTGCACCAGGCTGTGCCAAAATACCCCGCTGTTCCAGAGGCTGCCGGGCTTATTCCGCTTCTGTTTGAGGGCAATCAGAGAAGCCGGCTGCAAGATAAAATCTGCGACTAAATGGGCAAGGATCAGGACTGCCAGGGGTCTTATCATCTTCCCTCCACAAACAAAACCGGATTATGCCGGCATAATCAGACGCGCTTCATTTCGCGCCGCAAAAACGACCGATTAAAAAGAGAAAGGCTTCTTCCGCGTCGCGCACCAGTTGGTAATCCCCTCTTCTCAGCAGCTTGCTGAAGTTGGCAATCGCGTTTTCCGCCTCGATATTTTCCTGCGCTTTGCCTTCCAGCGCGCGATACAGGCGCAAATTGTCCCAATCGGGGTGCGCTTCCTTCAGCGCGACTGCCTGCTGCTGCAGTTCCGTGCGCGCTTGAACCCGGCTCATCATGTAATACAGAAAATGCTGCAAAACCTGATTTTCCATCGGGTTCCCGCTGACCACGACAGCATAGCGGAAGCGGGAACGCTTTTGCCGGGCAAAAAGCTCGCCATCCGCCTTGCCCTTCAGCTTCGCCAGCGCTTCCGCCGCATACCAGATGGCCGCTCCGTTTACCAGTTCGGCGTTGGCGCTCTCATTCAACTCCACGCTGCCCACGCCTATCCCGACATAGAAAGGCAGCCCCCGCGCGGTAGAGAGGGCGTAGAGTGTTTTATACGCCCTGAAGCCCGCCTCCGGATTTATCAGAACGCCAAACAGTTCGTCTCCCGCCCGAACAGTGAAAGGCGTTTGCAGCTCGCCGGCAAAGCGCGTGTTCAGCTCGCGCGCCACGTCCGGCAGGAACTGCGCCTGATGACTGCTGCGGGAACCGATCAGGTCCGCGTTGATACAAAAAGCGTGCGGGTTGGTTTGCGTGTTCTCCATAGGGCTGCGAGCATTCCTGGCTGACGTTACTATACTACCTGATTATCGGGTATTTGTCAATAATACCGGCGTTTCAGCCAGTTATCATGATAAAAGGCAGCCGCGCCCGGTCAGTTTTTGCCTGACGCCTGCCCGTTATCCCGGTATTATCCGGGTCTGGCGGAAAAGCGGGCAGTCACTATGGAGCGCGAAGAATACAAGCCCTGCGCGGGCTGGCAGAGGTTCAGGGCTACGCGTCCGGGCTCTTCGCCTCTGTTTCTTCGCTCCCGATGCCGAGCGCTTTCCATTTTTGCGCGTCCATGCGCAAGCGGTGCGGCTCCCCTCCGCGCATGTGCAGCGCGTCAAAGCCTTCCGGTTTGATATTCATATAGTCGCCCTTGAGCAGGCCCAACACGCCTTCCTGCAAGTCCGTTTCCTTCGGCTTATAGGGGTCTGTCAGGCTCTTATCGGGCGGCTGATAATCCTGCGGCTCGGAATAGGCGCTGATATATCCCTCAAAGTTGCGCAGCACCACCTTATCCGGCGAGCTGGAGAGCACGTAATTGGGCATGACCGGGATTTTCCCACCGCCGCCGGGTGCGTCCACCACATAGGTCGGCACGGTGAAGCCGGAGGTGTGCCCGCGCAGCGCTTCGATAATTTCCAGACCTTTGGAGACCGGCGTGCGGAAGTGCCCGGCGCCTTCCACCAGGTCGCACTGGTAGATATAGTAGGGGCGCACGCGGATGCGCGCCAGGTCTTGCACCAGCCGGCGCATAAGATAGGGGTCGTCATTCACGCCCGCCAGCAGCACGGATTGGTTCCCAAGCGGAATGCCAGCCCGACTGAGCCGGTCGCAAGCTTCAGCCAGTTCGGCGGTTATCTCGTTGGGATGGTTGACGTGGATATTCAGCCACAGCGGGTGATACTTTTCGAGCAGCTCGGTCAGCTGCGTGGTGACGCGCTGAGGCAGAAACACGGGCACGCGTGAGCCGATGCGAATGATTTCCACATGCGGGATTTCCCGCAGGGAGCTCAGCACGCGTTCCAGATGGTCGGGCGAGAGGGTCAGCGGGTCTCCGCCGGAGATAAGCACGTCGCGGATTTGGGGGGTGCGCCGGATGTAAACAATCTGGGCTTCAAAATCGCGCATAAAGCCCTGGCGGGGGTCGCCTACCAGTCGTCCGCGGGTGCAATAGCGGCAGTACGTGGCGCACTGGTTGGTAATCAACATCAAGACGCGGTCCGGGTAGCGGTGAACCAGCCCGGGGACCGGGCTGTGCATATCCTCCGCCAGCGAGTCTTCCATCATGCCGGTAAAGCTTTGCATTTCCCGGGCGGTAGGGACGACCTGGCGGCGGATGGGGTCAAAGGGGTTATTGGGGTCAATCAGGGAAGCGAAATAAGGGGTCACCTCCACGCGGAACAGCCCGGAAGAAGAAAGCGCCTCTTTTTCGCTGGGAGTAAGCGGAAAGAGCGCCTCAAAATCCTCGATGGTGTTGAGCCGATGGGTGAGCTGCCAGCGCCAGTCGTTCCATTTCTCATCAGGGATGTGCTGATACGCCGGGGCGCGTTTGGATGGAAACGGGGAATTGCTCATGAACCCTCCTTGGACGGAATCATCGGGTTAATTGTAACGCAAAAGGGGATTGGCTGGAAAATAATGGGGTACGCCTGCCGAGGGTCGAACCTGCTGGCCTGCCAGGAGGTCTCTTTGAATCGGCGCAGACGGATTGGGTTTGAGTTCCAACCGACCTGAAATCCATTTTGATTCCTTCAACAAAAAAGAAAACGCGCCCGGCTGAGCGCGCGTGAGGTTCCTGAATTGCCAGCTAATGCCCGGGGATTTTCTGAGAAAAAGGCTATTTCACAACCCTGCCTGCCGGCCGCGCCCTAACCCTCGGGGTCGGGGGCGGTTTCCGGAATGCGCAGCTGGTAACCGACCGAACGCACCGTAAGGATATACTCGGGTTGGCGAGGGTTATCCTCCAGCGCCTGCCGCAGCCAGCTGATATGCACATCCAGGGTTCGGGTGTCACCAGTGTAGTCAGTTTCCCAAACCTTTTGGAAGAGCTCCTCCCGCCGATGCACTTTATTGGGCTCCTCCATCATATACATTAGAATTCTGGTAAGGCGCGGGGTCAGATGCGCTTCCCTGCCGTTGCACGAGACCATATTGGAGCGGGTGTTGAGCTGCAGCGGACCCAGGCTGATGAGATGGCGCTGCCCCACCGCCTGAAAGGTGCGCACGCGATTGACCAGCTTCTGCACCGTAAAGGGCAGCTCAAGCACAACGTTGGCTTCGGGGGCGGGCACGGCAGCCTCGCCCTTGTCCACGATGAGGATAATCGGACATTCCGGCAGGATGCTTCGAAAGCGGCTGGTGATGCGCAGGCTGTTGGTGCGCAATGAAGCCGCGTTGATGATTATCACCCTCGGAGACAGCCTTGAAAGGAGCGCGATGCCTTTCGCTCCGCTTTCCGCCATATGCACATCATATCCTTTCCGTTTCAGGTCAGGGGCGAAGGCGAAGTTGTTTTTTCGTTTTCCTTCGATGCACAGAATAGAAACCCGGGAGTTGTCCAGCAACGTTTCCTCTATCCCTTTAAATCCGCCCGCAAAATCGGCCGCACTAATTTCGACGATAATTAATCTGATAATGTTTTCCTGTCAGCCGCCTTCCGCTGACCCATTATCAGAAAACACCATAACCATTTTCTGAACAAGACTGTTAAAAGTATTATAGCCCAAACCCGTCAAATCAAGTAGATGAAAATGGTCATTTTGAGTATGGGCAGCTAATAGGTTCTCGCAGGTAATGCCCCACTCTCAAACGCCGCCGGTCAAATGCGGCAATACGTGGTGGATTTCCGCTCACAAAAAACCACGAGCCTGCCTGACCGGCGCAAACGCGCGTAATCGCGGACCGATTCAGGTCTGGGCTGCCCACCGGCATTGAAAGCAGGTGCCCGGCGTGATAAAATCAACTTAAAGGTGCGGTCGAAAATTTGCCGAACGGTAGGTTGTGATGAAAAAAATGCGAGAATGCCTGATTTCAAGTGTACGGGTGAGCCTGATAAACCAGGATAGAATCGTGGTGCTCAAAGAGAAGGAAAGCGAACGCTACCTGCCTATTTGGATTGGGTTGTACGAGTTTGAGGCAATTACCATCGTGCTTCACAAAATTGAAACAGCTCGCCCGCTGACCCACGACCTGATGAAAAACCTGTTTGGCATCCTGGATGCGCGCCTGCTGTCCGTCGAAATCACCGCCCTGGAATCCGACACCTTTTTTGCCAACCTGGTGATAGAGCAGGGTGGAACCCAAAAACGCCTGGACTGCCGCCCATCCGACGCGATTGCGCTCGTCGTCCGCACCGGCGTCCCAATTTTCGTGGATGAGGACGTGCTCGAACGCGCCTCGGTGACCCCCGAGGAAGAGGTGCACCCCGAGGATATCGAATCAGAAACATCCGGGGAGCCTGCTGGCAGCCTTTCGGTATTTGAAGACTTTTTCAGCAAACTTGACCATGAAGATTCGGATGAACAGGACGCCAAGAGCGCGGACGATGATCCCGACCTTGCTCCCTGACCGGGTTTCACCCTTCCCACAGTCAGGTTCAAGACAGGCAGAGATTTGGAGTGCGAATGAGCGATCAAGAATATGACTCCTCAAACGTCGGGGATACCGGCGTAAGCCAGCTTTATGACCGCAGTATGGAAGAAGCCTTGATTGGCGCGGTCCTGATCACGCCGATTGTCTTCCTGGACGTGTCCACGCTGCTAAAGGCGGAGGATTTTTATTACCGCAGCAACCAATGGATTTGGACAGCGTTTCAGAGCCTGTACTCCAGCGACCCTAACTTTGATTTGCTCACGGTGAAGCAGGAGCTTGAAGCTCAGGGACACTTGGAAGACGTCGGCGGCGTGGAATACCTGGCAAGCCTGACCAATCAGGTGCCTTCCTCGCTGCACGCAGAAGCCTACGCGCGTAACATTAACGCGCTGGCAACCCGCCGCAGGCTGCTGGCTTCCGCTAACGAAATCGCGAAGCTGGCGCATCGCAAGGATATTACCCTCGAAACGGTGGTCGACCAGGCGGAAGAAGCGATTTTCGGGGTCAGTCAGGACCGGGAAAAGCACGACCTCGTTCCAATCAGCAGCGTCGCGCGCAATTATTTTGAACGTTTGTCAGAAATGAGCGAGAAGGCCGGAGAGTTTTCCGGGCTGGAGACAGGGTTAAGGTCTATCGACAAGGCCCTGGACGGTATGCAGAAGTCGGATTTCATTCTCGTGGCTGGGCGTCCTGGTCAGGGAAAGACCGGCTTTCTGATTGGGATTGCCAAACATGTCGGGCTGCAGCTCAAACGAAATGTGGCGATATTCTCGCTGGAAATGTCGGCGGAACAGCTGCTGCAGCGCTTGTTGGCTCAGGCGACGGATATCGACTCCCAAAAACTGCGCTCCGCCAGGCTTTCGGATGAGGAAATGAACCGCACCCTCAGGGCTCTCGAAGTGCTGGCGGAAGCGAATATTTTTATTGACGACACCCCCGCCATCACCCCGCTGCAAATGCACACAAAATGCCGCCGGCTGCAAATGGAATATGGGTTGGACCTGGTGATTGTTGATTATTTGCAATTAATGTCCGCGGATACCAAGACCGATAACCGCGTGCAGGAGGTCTCCTATATCTCGCGCTATCTTAAGGTGTTGGCGCGCAAATTGAAGGTGCCGGTTCTCGCCGCGGCGCAGCTCTCCCGGGCGGTGGAATCGCGCCCCGATCGGCAGCCGGTGCTCTCCGACCTGCGCGAATCGGGCAGCCTGGAGCAGGACGCGGATGTCGTTATGTTCATCAATCAGCCCAACTCGGAAGAAAACAGCCCGCTGCACACGAAAGCCCGCCTGGCAATTGCCAAGCACCGCAACGGCCCGACCAATCCGGGTATTGAATTGATTTTCCTGAAGCGGCTGGCTATGTTCCGGGACCAGTACTACGGTCCCGTGCCGGAATAAGCGTGCCCGGAATGAACGTTCCTTCATCTGCCGGCGGATTTGGAACCGAACACGACACTGCCTGGTATCTGCCCGCGGACCTGCTGGAACGCGCCGCGGAAAGCGCCCTGCCGGCGAACGGGCTCCTCGCGGTTCTGGCTTTTTTTCGTCTTCTGGGCAGCCCCGAAGATGGAAGCCAGGCTGTCCGCGCCGAAGTTCTCGAAGAAGCATTAAACGCCTTGTTTGGTCTGGATAACACGCGGGTTCAATCCGCGGTGGAAGAGGCTCTTGGCGCGGGTTTTCTGATTGTTTTTGAGGATGTCTTCCTACCCGGAACCCCGCGTGGGAGAGACCTGTTTGACCAATTGCAAAGCGGCCTGCTAAGCCCCGGACAGGTCAGGCTCGTAAGTCAGGCGCCCCTCCCGGAACGGCCGAATATTTTCCGCTTATACGAAGCGAATATTGGCCCACTGACGCCGATGATGGCGGACATGCTGAAAGCTGACGCGCTGGAATATCCCGCCCAGTGGATTGAAGAGGCAGTCAGCGAGGCCGTGGAACGCAATATCCGCAATTGGCGCTACGTGCGCGCGATTTTGAAGACCTGGAAGGAAAAAGGACGTGAAGAACGACCAAAACAAACTGAAGGATACCTTGAAAAATATCGAAGACTCTATCAAGAGCAGCGCCGCGGACGAAAAGACGACTGACCCGGTTCAGACTTCCCGAAACCCGGACCTCAAAGGGGATCCGGATTGTCCATACTGCCACGGACTGGGCTTTGTGGGCAAGGATGTTCCTTTTGGTCATCCTGAATTCGGCAAATTATCTGTATGCGTCTGCAGAACGCCCGAATTGATTGAGGCGCGGCAAAAACAGTTATACGAACTCAGCAACCTCGGCGCGCTGCAAGAAAAACGCTTTTCCAATTTTCAGAAGCGCGGACGGGTTGGCTTGGCGGCGCAGCAAGCTGATTCCCTGGAACAGGCATACAACACCTCGCAGCACTTTTCTGGCACGCTGCAGGGTTGGCTGCTGCTGCTGGGCCGCTACGGCTGCGGAAAAACCCACCTGGCAGCCGCGATTGCCAACCAGGCAGTTACCATTGGCATAGAAACCATCTTTTTAACCGTGCCCGACCTGCTGGATTGGCTGCGTTTCGCTTATTCCGAAAGCGGCGCGGATACGTTTGAAGAACGCTTTGAAAGGATTCGGAATGTAACCCTCCTGGTATTGGACGATTTTGGCACGCAAAACGCCACAGCCTGGGCGCAGGAAAAAATGTTCCAAATCCTCAATTATCGTTATATCAACCACCTGGCAACGGTGATTACCAGCAACAATTCGCTGAGCAGCTTTGACGGTCGAATCCGCTCCCGCCTGATGGACCCCGAAGTGGTCACCCGCGTCGAAATCCTGGCGACCGACTACCGCAACCCGGTTGATGACATCGGTCACCCCGAACTTTCCAGCCTGAATCTGCACGCGCGTAAAACCTTTGAGAGCTTCAGCCTGCGCCGCGATGAAGCCATACCCTCCACGGACCGCGCCACGCTCAAAGACGCACTTGAAACCGCCCGGGATTTTGCCCGCAACCCACAAGGTTGGCTGGTATTCATCGGTCCTTACGGCTGCGGCAAGACGCACCTGGCAGCCGCTATCGGTAACTATCACGCCCAGCTGGGCAACCCGCCGCTGATGGTGGTCGTGCCGGATTTGCTGGACCATTTGCGCGCCGCGTTCGCGCCCAACAGCCCGGTCAGCATGGACCAGCGTTTTGAAGAAATCCGCAGCGCGCGGCTGTTAATCCTGGATGACCTTGGCACTCAATCGGCGACGCCCTGGGCGCGCGAGAAAATCTATCAGCTGTTCAATTACCGGTATAACGCGGAGCTGCCCACCGTCATCACCACGGTGAGCGCGCCGGGAGAGATGGACCCGCGCCTGCAAAGCCGTTTGTCTGATGCCCGCCTGTGCAAGATTGTCATCATGAGCGCCCCCAGTTACAGCGGCGGCAAAGGGCAGAGCGGCCGCACGCCCCGATAAGCGTTTTTCGGGGGCGGTTAGCCCGGCCTAATCCGGATTCGGGGAATGGGCTTGAGGCTCCGGTCTATTGAGGGGGTATGACCAGCCTGCTCCGGAACTTGAGTGAATTTACTCCTGTGCCCTTCAGCCGTACACACCCCGCCCCTCGACTTGGCGAACGTCTTGACTCCGTCTCCGGCTGGCACAGAGGCAAGCTGCCGCGCTTCGCTCGCAGCGGCGCTCGCCTGGTCATCCCGAGTGCAAACAAAGGATCTCTCTTTTTTTCCATGGCTTGAACCAGGCAAACTTTCCACGATTGTTCACTGGTACAGGCGAAGCATCCCAAACAAGCGCGTCCGATAAGCAGCAGTGTTCTGATTGGGATGCTTCGCCCCTGCGCCGGATCGAAATCCATTCGTCACCCCGATAAGCTCTTTGGCTGTGTTTTCTACAAGCCCCCTGCCCGTTTCCAAGCCTTTGGTTTGTGGCAAGTAGCCAGCGGCCAAAAAACATTCGCACTCAAAGCTTTAAAACAGCCGTATAATTCTTCTCTGAGGAGAATTCCTGCCAAACAAAGCCCAGAACTTTACCCTGGCGCGCGCGGGTTCGGAATGGTGTAATCCTTGGCAATCCACATTTCTGCTCACAGCATTTCAGGAGAGAAAAATGGGCACGATTGAAAAACGCAACCTTCAGCATCCTCAGGTAAAAAGCGCGTTAACTTCCGGCAGCGACAGCAAAATCACCCAGGAACTACTTGGCATAGCAAAACTAACCGCGGCGGAAGCGCTCCTTCAGCGTAAAAGCCAGCCAAACGGCTTAGATGAAAGTGAAGCGGCCGCCCGTCTGAAGCAGTACGGCTACAACGAAGTGGTCCAGGAAAAACACCTGGGGCTGGTGCTTCGCCTGCTGAGGATGCTCAGGGACCCGCTCATCATCCTGCTAACTGCGCTGGCGGTTATTTCGTTCATCACGAATGATATTCGTTCGGGGGTGGTAATTTTGAGCATGGTACTGCTGGGATTGACCCTGCGTTTTGTCCAGGAAAGCCGCGCTGATTCCGCCGCGGAAAAACTCAAGGAGATGGTCAGCACGATGGCCACCGTAATACGGGGAGGACAAGCCTTGTCTATCCCGCTGCGCGAGTTAGTTCCTGGCGACATCATCTCCCTCTCGGCGGGGGACATGGTTCCGGCGGATGTACGCGTGATTGTAGCCAAGGATCTGTTTGTTAATCAATCAGCGCTGACCGGCGAATCAATCCCGGTCGAAAAACGGGAACTGCCCGCGGGAGCCGATAGTAAAAACGCGCTGGAGCTGCCGAATACTTGCTTCCTGGGCTCCAACGTGGAAAGCGGCACCGGCAGCGCGCTGGTCATTCACACAGGGAAGGATACCTACTTTGGTTCTCTGGCCAGCAGCATCACCGGCGCGCGTCAGGTTACCAGCTTCGACCAGGGCATCAACAAGTTCACCTGGCTGATGCTGCGCTTTATGATGATTATGGTTCCCGCGGTGTTCCTCATCAATGGTTTGAGCAAGCACGATTGGCTGCAGGCCTTCCTCTTCGCGGTCGCGGTCGCGGTGGGGATGACCCCCGAGATGCTGCCGATGATTGTCACGGCAAATCTCTCGCAAGGGGCCGTAGCCATGTCCAAAAAGAAGGTAATCATCAAGCGCCTGAATTCGATCCAGAATTTTGGCGCGATGGATGTGCTCTGCACCGATAAGACCGGCACCATCACCCAGGGCAAAATCATCCTGGAAAAGTATATTGACCCGCGCGGCAATCCAAGCGAGAAAGTGCTGGAGTTCGGCTACATCAACAGCTATTTCCAAACCGGCCTGAAAAACCTGATGGATGAGGCCATCCTGCAGCATGACGAGCATCAGGTTGAAATCCATCAGAAATGGAAGAAAATTGACGAAATTCCCTTTGACTTTAACCGAAGGCGGATGTCGGTTATTGTTGAGGACGAAAACGGCTTGAATATGCTCGTCTGCAAGGGCGCCGTGGAGGAAGTGATGGCGCTCTGCAGCCAGGTGGAGGTGGACGGGCAGGTGTTGGACGTCTTGCCGGAGCATACGGAGCACCGCAAGAAGCGCGTGGCTGACCTTAACGCGGAGGGTTTCCGCGTTGTAGCGGTGGCTTATAAGCTGATGCCCAACGCTCCGGATGAGCCCGTCTATACGGTCAAGGATGAGAGCGACATGGTCTTGGCTGGCTTCCTCGCGTTTCTCGACCCGCCCAAAGAAACCGCCATGGAGGCTATCGAAAAGCTGCGTCAGTTGAATGTGGCTGTGAAGATCCTCACCGGTGACAATGACGTCATTACACGGCGAATTTGCGGTCAGGTGAACCTGCCCGTGGAGCATGTTGTGCTCGGTTCTGAACTGGACGCGATGACGCCAGAACAACTCTCCAAGGCAGTTGAAGAAAACGCGGTTTTTGCCAAGCTTTCCCCCGCGCATAAAGAACTGATCATTGCCGCGCTGCGCCAGAACAATCATGTGGTGGGCTTTATGGGGGACGGCATCAACGACGCGCCGGCGTTGAAAACCGCTGATGTCGGTATTTCGGTGGATTCGGCCGTGGATATTGCCAAAGAGTCGTCCGACATCATCCTGCTGGAAAACAATCTGCTCATTTTGCAGCAGGGCGTGCTTGAAGGCCGCAAGGTGTTTGGCAACATCATAAAATACATCAAGATGGCGGCAAGCTCCAACTTTGGCAATATGTTCAGCGTGGTGGGCGCCAGCTCTTTTCTGCCTTTCCTGCCCATGCTGCCAATTCAGGTGTTGGTTAACAACCTGCTTTACGACTTCTCGCAGACAACCATTCCCACCGACGAGGTCGACGAGGAGTGGCTGGTCAAACCGCGCAAATGGGGCATCCAGGGGCTGGAACGCTTCATCTTGTTCATCGGGCCCATCAGTTCCATTTTTGATTACCTCACCTTCGCTTTGATGTTGTTTGTCTTTCACACCAAAGACAACCCGGCTTTGTTCCGCACCGGCTGGTTTGTGGAGAGCTTATTCACGCAAACATTGATTATCCACGTCATCCGCACCAACAAGATCCCGTTCATCCAAAGCCGGGCGAGCACGCCTTTGATCATCACCTCGCTGCTGATCGTTTCGATTGGAGCGTTTCTGCCGTTCTCACCGCTCGCCAGCACGCTGGGCTTTGTGCCCCTGCCGGCGGCGTATTGGGGCTATCTGGCGGGGATGTTGGTCTGTTATATCGCGCTGACGCAAATCGTGAAGACCTGGTTCATCCGCAAGTTTGGAGAGTGAAGCCGACCTGACCGGCAAGCGCGTCCAAACCCGCGCGGCTGGGCTGGCTGTGGGTTGTGCCGCCGCTGGTAATAATTATCAGCGGCGGATTTACGCGGCCGGTTAACCAGAACGGTTCCCCGCCTGGAGCGTCAGCTTACACACACAAATTTCCTCTTTGTGTTATTATTCGGACGCTTCTTTAATAAATTCGGAAACCTGCGTTACGCAGGCTCTTCTATGTTAAAAGTGAGATATATGAAAAAAATTATCCGGGAAGTCCCCAATCATTTTGATCTTCCGTACCGCCTCAAGCGCCTGGCCGACCTTGCCCATAATCTTTGGTGGGTTTGGAATCCGGAAGCCGCCCGTCTGTTCAAGGATATTGACGCGCTCGGCTGGGATAACTGCAACCATAACCCGATTGTTTTTTTGCGCACTGTGGACCAAGCCGCGCTGCAAAACCTGACCCAGGACCGCTATTTTCTGGACCGCTACGACCGCATTGTGCGCGAGTTTGATTATTATATGAAGACCGGCAAAACCTGGTTTGCCCAGAATCACCCCGAACTTTTGGATGATGAAATCGCGTATTTTTCGTTCGAGTATGGGCTGCACGAATCGCTGATGGTCTACGCCGGCGGTTTGGGTGTGCTCTCGGGTGACCACCTGAAAGAAGCCAGCGACCTGGGCATTCCGCTGGTAGCGGTCGGTTTCCTCTACACTTACGGCTATTTCTCCCAGAAAATTACCGAGGACGGCTGGCAGGAAGCCCGCCATGTCCAAATCGTGTACGACGACCTGCCCTTGGTGGCGCTCTATGATGAGAACCACGAACCGATTAAGATATCCATTGATTTGCCTGGTCGTCAGGTTTTTGCCCGGCTCTACGAACTGAACGTCGGGCGCGTTACCCTGGTCTTAATGCAGACCAATATCCCGGAAAATAACCCGCAAGACCGCCAACTGACCGACCGCCTGTATATCAGCGACCCGGAACTGCGAATCTCCCAGGAAATTCTGCTGGGCATTGGCGGCTTCCGCGCCCTGCAAGCCCTCGGGCATAAGCCTACCATCTACCACATGAACGAAGGTCATTCTGCCTTCCTGACCCTTGAACGCATCTCCCAATACATCCAGGCTGGCAAAACCTACGCCGAAGCCGCAAACGAAGTGAAGCGTTCCAGCATCTTTACCACCCACACGCCGGTCCCGGCGGGCAACGACGAATTCCCCATCTGGCTGATTGACAAATATTTTTCCGCGTATTGGCCTCAGCTTGGTTTGGACCGGGACGCGTTCATGAACATCGCCTTTGTGCGTCAGGAATGGGGCGGTGAGGCGTTCAGCATGCCAGTCCTGGCGCTCAAACTCTCCGATTACCGCAACGCCGTCTCAAAAATCCACGGGGATGTCTCCAGACATATGTGGCAGGAGCTCTGGCCCGACACCCCTGTGGACAAAATCCCGATAACCTATATCACCAACGGCGTTCACACCGGCACCTGGCTGGCGCGCCGCTACGCGCTGCTTTTCAACCGCTACCTGGGTTCGGACTGGAAAGAACGCATTGATGACAAGGAGATGTGGCAGCGCATTGATGAAATCCCGGATGAGGATATCTGGCGCATCCGCCAGCACCTCAAGCGCAAGCTGGTTGCCTACATGGTCAGCCGGGCACGCACGCAGTGGAAGACCACGGTGGTGCATCCGGTACAGACCGTGGCAAGCGGCGTGCTGCTCGACCCGTACGCGCTCACGATTGGCTTCGCGCGCCGCTTTGCCACCTATAAGCGCGCGAATCTGGTCTTCAGGGATGTGGACCGCTTACTGCGAATCGTGTGTAATGAGCGCAAACCTGTCCAGTTTATCTTTGCCGGCAAGGCGCACCCCGCGGACGAACCAGGGAAGCGCCTGATCCAGGAAGTCTATCATCACGTGAAGGATGCGCGCTTTGGCGGACGGCTGGTTTTTCTGGACGATTATGACATGAACATGGCGCGCTTTTTGGTGCAGGGCGTAGACGTCTGGCTGAATACTCCCCGCCGTCCGCGCGAAGCCTCGGGTACCAGCGGCGAAAAAGCAGCCCTGAACGGCACCCTGAATTTCTCTGTTCTGGACGGTTGGTGGGCGGAGGGCTACAACGGCAATAACGGTTGGGCAATTGGGGATAGCACCGAATACCCGGACCAGGACCAGCAGGATGACTCGGATTCCGCCAGTTTTTACGACACGCTGGAGAATGAAATCGTGCCGCTCTACTACACCAAACGCTCCGCGGACGGCTTGCCGGGCGATTGGATTGGGCGCATTAAAGAAAGCATCAAATCAATTGTGCCGCAATTCTCCATGAGCCGCATGCTGAAAGAATATGTGAATAACCTGTACCTTCCCGCGATTGATTCTGCAAAAAAGCCTCCGCAGGCATAACCAGTCAGAAAGGAACTCTGGGCTTTGGATTTTTTACAAACTCTCTCCCCTGCCGTTGGCGCGCTGCTGATCTTTTTTCTGCGCCTGATTAACTACACCATGGATACGCTGCGCATTATGCTGACAATGCGTGACAAAAAACTGCTTTCGTGGGTACTTGGCTTCTTTGAATCCATTCTGTTTGTTGTTGTGATGGGCGCGGTACTCAACGATTTGGACGATGTCATGAAAATTGCGGCTTACGCCGGCGGTTTTGCCACCGGGAATGTGGTTGGGATGTTGATTGAAAAACGCCTGGCGATTGGTTACTCCCACATCAGCATCATCAGCCGCGAGCAAGGAAAGCAAATCGCCGGGGTGCTGCGGGAACACGACTTCGCGGTAACCGAGATCCCCGCTCAAGGGCGGGACGGCAAGGTCACCTTGCTGAACTGCTCGGTACAGCGCAAGCTTTCCGCGGATGTGGAGCGCCTGGCGCTTGAGTTGGACCCCGAGGCGTTCATCACCGTTGAAGATATCGTCCCACGCCAAAGCGGCTATTGGGGACGCACCGGCATCAACCGTTAACGGGTCAGGCAGCGCAGCCGCATGCAAAACCACACTGGCGCACTCATCTTTGATTTTGACGGCCTCATCCTTGAAACCGAAAGCCCGGAAGTTGAGATCTGGGACCGTATGTTCACGGAGAACGGCGCGCGTTTTGATCGTCAGGCGTATCTGAAAACAATCGGAAGTTGGTCCGGCACCGGCTACGAACCAGCCGTTAACCTGGCTAATCTGATAGGCGGCGGGATAAGTGCGGATGAATTAATCGAACGCGTCCGAAAAGAATCCACGGAAATGATTGCCCGGGAAGCCCCGCTTCCGGGCGTGGAAGCGCTTATCGCGCGCGCCCAAAAAGCAGGGCTGCGGCTCGCGGTCGGTTCCAGTTCGCCTTCCCCGTGGGTGCATGGGCATTTACATCGGCTGGGTTTGATTGACCATTTCGCCACCATTGTTACCTTTGACGACGTCAGCCAAAGCAAACCCTCACCGGAGATCTTCCTGACCGTATTGGCGCGCCTGGGCATTAGGGCGGAACAAGCCTTGGTTTTGGAAGACTCTCACAATGGGCTGCTCGCGGCGCACCGCGCCGGCATCCGCGCGGTAATCGTGCCAAACGCGGTCACAACCGGGCAGGATTTCTCCCTCGCGGCGGAAGTGCTCGATAGTTTGGACGCGCTGGCGCTTGAGAAGTATTTCCCGCTGTAGCAGCAGGCTTCCCCGCCTTAAGAATTGATGTTCAGCGCGGTCCATAAAGGTCGCGCTTTTTTCAAAATCGGTATAAGCTGGGATTCCACAGAAAACAACCCACCCCGCTGCCCGCAAAGGGTTCGCGCCCCCAGCTTGCCCTATTATGGCCTGTTTCGCGTTTGCACAGACGTTTGAGCGCCAACGGGTGAGCGGCGTGTGTCTTTTGGTATAATTTCCGGCATGAACACCCTCGTTATTGGCGGAACCGGCTTTTTAGGCTACCATACCACACTCAAATTGCTCTCTCGCGGGCACCGCGTCAGCGTTTTGGCAGCCCCACCCCTGCCGGATGAAAATCTCCTCCCCGCCGACGTGAAAATAACCCTGATCAACCTTGAGGCGCTGACCGACGAGGAACTGCTCGGCTGTTTGCGAGGGCAGGACGGCCTGGTTTTTGCCGCCGGCGTAGACGACCGGGTGGTGCCGCCGCGCCCCGCCTACCCATTTTTTTACAAAGGCAATGTGCTCGCGACGGAAAGGTTGGTGCGCCTGGCGGTGCAAGCCGGCGTCCAGCGCGCGGTCATTTTCAGCTCGTATTTCCTGGAATTTGAGCGCCGCTGGCCGGAACTGCGCCTGGCTGAAAAGCACCCCTACATCCGCAGCCGCGTGGAGCAGGAAAAAGCCGCGCTGGCCGCCGCGGGGGGCGCGCTGAACCTGAGCACTTTGCTGCTGCCCTACATCTTCGGTTCCATGCCCGGCAGGCTGCCGCTCTGGAAACCGCTGATTGAATATCTGAACAGTGGGCTGCCCTGGGTGTTTTATCCGGCTGGCGGCAGCGCGATGGTCGCGGTGACGGAGGTGGCAGACGCGGCTGCTATGGCGCTGGAACACGGCGAAGCCGGAGCGCGCTATCCGGTCTGTTCCGAGAACCTGAGCTGGCGCGATTTTTTGCAGCGCCTGGGCAAAATTCTGGGGAAGCCCAAACCCATCGTCACGCTGCCCAAAGCGCTGGTGAAACTGGGCGCCTGGTTCGTCAGCCTGGCGCACCATTTGCAAGGCAAAGAGGGCGGCCTGGACCTGGTGCCTTTCGTGGAGCTGCAAACCCGCCTGGCATTCCTGGATACGGAATTCTCCGCCCGCGCGCTGGGCTATTCCCACACTGACCTCGGACCGGAATTTGTGAAAACAGTGCGGGCTTCCATACCCCAAACCGGGGAGTAAATTGAACAACGCCAGGCGCCCTTCGCCCTTAAACCCGCGCGGCACAAAAATTGCCTTTCTGGTGCTTTCGGCAGTTCTGAATATCGCCGCCGGTCTGGCTTTCTTCAGCCTGGTAGACTGGTTGATGCTCACCTACGGCGAGCTGATGACCGGCATAGATACCACGCTGATGCTGGGGATGTTCCTTTCTGCGCTGATGATTGGTTTTATCATGAGCCAGGTGGCGGCGGACGGCAAAGGCATGACTTATGGCGTGTACGGGGGATTAGCGGGGCTGGCGCTCTCGGTGCTGCGCGTCTGGAGCAGTTCCCTGGTGTTGGCCGCGCTGGTTGGGCTGGTATGTGTTTTGGGCGGCTATAACGGGGGCATGCTGGGCGAGGGCGTGCGTCGGATGCGCGCAAGACAGAAAAAACAGCATGATTCGGCTGAGGAAAACAAGAAAAGAAGCTGACAGGAAAGTTGAGCTGCCATTTTGGCAGGCAGCTTTAGGCCCGGCTAAGCGCCGGGTTTTTCTTTGCTGGTCGGCAGCCAGGGCATTTGGGGCCCCGGCACGCCCAGCAGCTCCGCCAGAGCGGCGCGCACAGCCTGCCGGTCGTCCCAGGCGTATTCGGTCTTTTCAAAGCACATCGACTGCTCGTGACCTTTACCGCACACAATCACCAGGTCGCCCGGCCGCGCGCTTTGCAGAGCCAGGCGAATGGCATCCCCTCGGTCGGGCACGCGCCAAAAGTTCTCGCCTTCGCGTCCGCCTGCATCCACGGCTGCCAAAGCCATATCCTGCAGGATAGCGTCCAGAGATTCGGTGCGGGGGTCTTCGGCAGTCAGAAAGCTCAGGTCGGCCGCTCGTACCGAAACCGCCGGCATCATCTTGCGCTTTTCCCGGTCTCGCAAGCCTGCCGAGCCAAACACGGCAATCAGGCGCCCTTTGGTAAGCCCGCGGGCGGTTTCCAGCGCGCGCGCGAGCGCGTTGGGGGTATGCGCGAAGTCCACAATCGCGCTGAAAGGCTGCCCCAGGTCAATGCGCTCCATCCGGCCGGGCACGCCGGGCAGACTCGCCAGCGCCCGCACGGCAGTTTCCGCCGGCACCCCCAGCAGATTCACGCACAATCCCAGCGCCGCCAGGCAGTTGGACACATTGTAAATACCGTTCATGGACGTTCGCACGCGCAGCGTTTTTTTCTCTCCAAAGTGGCAGGTGAAACCCAATTCCGTGGGTTGGTTGTCTATCTCATCCGCCCAAAGTGAGGCTTCATTTTGCATGCTGTAGCTGACCTGGCGCTCGGGCGAAACGCGCTTCAGGTACGCGTAAGACTGGTCATCTTTGTTCAATACCGCGGCGCGCAGGTTGCCAATCCGCTTGCGCGGGGTTTTGGAAAGGCTTTCGAACAGCAGCCCCTTGGCGCGCAGGTAGTTCTCGTACGAGCCGTGATAATCCAGGTGTTCATGGGTCACATTCGTTATCACCGCGGCGTCAAAATCGCAGGCATCCACGCGCCCCTGCGCCAGACCATGCGAGGTCGTTTCGAGAATACAGTGGGTGAGCCCGGCGCGCACCATCTCTGCCAGGTAAGCCTGGATATCTGGCGACTCGGGCGTGGTGACGTGAAAGCCGGTATCCAATGCGCGCTCGCCAATCAGGGCGCTGACCGTTGTAATCATTCCGACCTGAATTCCGGCGCTGCGCAGGATGTGATAAATCATGGATGTGGTGGTGGTTTTGCCGTCTGTGCCGGTCACGCCAATCATGCGCAGCTTGCGCGCGGGGAAATCGTTCAGTGCCGCAGCCAGGCAGGCAACCGCGGTGTGGATATCGCCGCTGATTTGCAGGTAGGGCGCGTTAAGGCCGGCGGGGGCTGGCTGCGTGCCCATGACCGCCGCCGCGCCGTTGGCAATTGCCTGTGGGATGTAATTGTAGCCGTCCGCGCTTTCACCTTTGATGGCGGCAAAGAGCCAGCCCGGCTGAATTGTGCGCGAATCCATGCTGACGCCGCGGATCCGGACGTTTGGGATTGCGCCCAGCGCGAAGGCAGGCATGCGCCGGAAAAGGGTGTTCAGGTTTCTACCGCGTGGAGTGCTCATGATTACCTTCGGATGAGTGTACCCGAAAAGCGGAAAACTTGCTCAGGATTTTTGGCTGTGGTGGTAAAATTGAAGCACAGAGATGGGGCGGTGGCGGAATAGGCAGACGCAACGGACTTAAAATCCGTCGGTGGAGACACTGTGTGGGTTCGACCCCCACCCGCCCTATGAATGGAAAAAAGGAGCCTGGCTCCTTTTTTCTGATTATTTAGTTAATGTCATTGGGCGGTCAAGATCTTGGTTCTTGCATCGAATATGCAGGAATGTTCGGGGTAAATATTTATATATCAAGATTTAGATTGATAATTTCCCCAATAACTGTGCTTATATCCATCAAATCGATGTTTCCAATCTGGGCTGCCCTATTTGCTTCCTGAGAAAAGACCCCTGAGGTTACGAGGAAAAATCGATTTGTATTTTCTAATCGGTGGGTTCCAATGGCTTCACGCACGACCTCAGGTCCAACCGTGCCATTATAATAATGCTTACATTGAATAGATAACCTTTCAATACCCATCCTAGTTGATCCTGTTGCTGTTATATCCACGCCCCCATCATGTGGAGCACCGCGCACCTGGACGGAATAACCTTTTTTTTCAAACACTTTCCCAATAAGTGATTCGAATTCAGAAGCAGACAAGAGTCTGATTTTTTCCTTGATCTTCTCAGGAGAATCAATTTCTTCAAAATGTGCAATCGGCCTAGGTGGTTTAAGGTCAAACAGGCTGTATAATTCTTCATCCGTAAGGTTACCAGATACCGTCTCGGTAGTTAAATCATCAATCACCATTTGGAATAATTCCTGCTTTTTTGCGAGTATGTTATATATTTTCTCCTCAATCGTTCCGTTAGTGAAAATATCATAGATGAAAACCGTCCGACTTTGGCCAATTCTATACGCTCTGCCTTCAGCTTGCCTTGTTGTTGCTGGATTCCACCAATGATCGAAATGAAAAACGTGATTTGCCACCTGTAAATTAAGTCCTACGCCACCTGCTCGAAGTGAAATCAATAGGACTCTCGAATTTTCGTTATTAATAAAACGATCAATAACACTATCACGTTGACGTTGGTTGAGCTCACCCGAATATAATTCCGGATTGTAGTTAGCTAAGGTTTTTTTTAATTTTTCTAAGGTTCGCTTAGGAAAGTGCGAAAAGATTATCGCTTTCTCTTCTGGGAGTAAACTTTCCAATCGGTCTATTACAAAATCCTTCTTACATGAACTACCTGAAGTTTCCTCTTCATTGCAGATCAATTTAAGTCGATTAATCAACGAAAAGATATATATCCGATTACCTGCTCCTCGAATGCGAATTTCTTCTTTTGCCCTTGCATATTCATTGTCGTAGGCAGCTTGTTGCTCTTCATTTAAGTCAAGCCAAAATTCATTAACTTGCTTTTCTGGCAAATCAACCTCGACGTCTTGAATTCTTCTTCTGAGAACATACGACTTTATCAGTTCCTTTACTGATGCGGGGTTATCAGGATATGGAAAATGGAGGTCGGGCTTGATGAATTTGAAAATGGCAACGACATCCTCAACCCTATTCTCCAATGGGGTCCCAGAAAGACCCCAGCGATAAGTTGAGTCTAGTCCTCTAACCGCTTGAGAAATCCTTGCCTCAGGATTTTTGATTCTTTGTATTTCGTCGAGGATGATTGCGCTGAAGCCGGTCCGGGTAATATTACCATTTTCGATATCTTCTCTGAGACTTTCGTAAGAGGCGAGATGAACCATGGACCTGGTCTGCCATAGCACAGCTCGTTGGTTTTGAGTACCTCTAACCCTGATAACGTTTAACTCTGGTGCCCAGTCTGATAATTCTTTTTTCCAATTTCCCAATAATGAGACAGGACATACGATTAATACATTATTGACCTTACCCTTGCGCATCAATATTCGAATTGCTATGATAGCTTGGATTGTCTTCCCAAGCCCCATTTCATCTCCTAGTAGAGCATTTTCATGGCTCATCAGGAACTTTATCCCTGCCACCTGATAAGGCTTTGGTCTAAAAATGGGAGTGAAAAACTCTTGCCCCTCTAATATTTGTTCGAAGGGAGGCATTAATATCGGACGCAATAACTGAAAAATGTCTAAGGACCTTCCTTCAAGTAATTTTGTTCTTTCCCGCTCTCTTCGATGGTCATCCTCGGCATCACACTGAGGGCATGCATTCCGGGGATTTCCATGACGACAAATGGTTCTGTCTATTCCATTGGCATCAAAAGGTAATGCGATTTGTCCCCCCTCGTGTAGTTCGTCATCGGCGTAGGAATGACCTTTGATACGCGGGAAAGGTAATTTTATAAAACGATCTTCCGTTGGGATTTCAGGTCTAAAACTTGTTGAAAATTCATCAATGCTGGGTGCCACGAGAGGTGTTAATGGTATAACGTCTCTCACAATATTCTCAAAAAACATAGAGAGAGTGAGATCTTCTGATATTTCTAGTTTTTTTCGATTTAAATAGTCGAGTGAAACCCTGGTAGGTTCGAATAATGGTAAATCAATAATAAGTGAGGCGGCTTGATAATCAAAAATCCCACCATGGTGTGGTATCTCGATTTCCTCGATACTAACCTGCGGGAAAGGTGCAAGTTTTCTAACCCATAAAACAAAATTCGAAGGCACGGGTTACTAGGAATGGCTACTAACGAAATTGATTTTCTTGCTCAGCCAGCGCATCCAGAGCCGTTTTAATTCGCTTGAATGGCTCCAAAATATCCACAGAGGTCGCGAATCCCTGTAAATACTCCTTACTATCCAATTCCTTTTGCTGGTCATAGTTCTGAGGGTAACTAACAAAGAAAGGTTTGAATAAACCATTATCAGATGTGATTTTGCCGGTCTCCTCATTGTGGTTTTCACCCAAAACGTATGCTTCACCCGGATTTTTGGCAAAAGCGACGAAACAGTTGATTTCATCACCAATTCCCAATAATATTTTTTGATTGACCATAAGTGCTTTGGGTTTGACTTTTAATGAATTATAGAGGGGAAGACCACAAAGTGTTACACCAATATATTCAACCAGTGATTCTCCATATAACTGCTTTTGAATGACAGTTGGTTTGATTGAGTGTGTGACGCGGAATTCTTGTGGAATTCCCTTCTTATCAATTACTAAGATCGCACCAAGATACCCTTTCTTATCATTTGTTTGTTCCAAAGAGTAATATCCTATTAATTCGGACATTTTAAAATTCCTCCTTAACAATTATGGGTTAAGTTTCATAAGTAAAAATAAACCCACCCCAAAATGCTATTTAACTTATTTTACCTCACAGCTAACAAACTTTGGTTGGAAAGAGAGAAACGGTAAAGAACACAACACATTCTGGTACCGGTAGATTTAGATAACAGATTTCTTTTTTCTGAGCAACTTGGTATATAGAGGGGAATAAACGCAAAGACTATGTCACTTTTAGGAGAGGATAGCGCCATGCCCGATTGTTCCACCTTTAGTGGAAACTGCGGCACGATACCAAAATTTATATGAGCTAAAATGATATCAATGACACTTACTAATCTGGATGGTTTTTTCATTTTTTCCTCTTTTTTTACTCCATTAAAGTATATCCAAAAATCCAACATTTACAATTACGATAATCTAATCGTATCGGTCTCCTCATGTTTGCTCTCGCCATTCTCCAGACCGTGCGCGGCAGGAAGGCAGTAATCCCGTCATCGCGAGCGCAGCGGGCGATCTGCCTAGTAAGCAGTACCATCAGCGTTTATCGTCATCGGGAGGATTCTTCGCGTCGTTCAGAATGTCCCCCCTCCCTTTACGCCCGGCTTCCCCAAAAACCCGCTGTGCTATAATAAAAATTTGGCATCACAACCCGCCAGAACACACCAAAGGATATTCCGCCTTATGTTTAAGAAAATTACCAGCCTCCTCGCCGGCGACCAGCACAAACGCTCCATCACCAAAATGGTCTCGGTAGTAGACGCGATTAACGCCCTCGAACCCAGCTTCGAAGCCCTCAGCACCGAAGCCCTGCGCGCCAAAACGGACGAATTCCGCGCGCGCCTCTCGAATGGCGAAAGCCTGGACGCGCTCCTGCCCGAAGCCTTTGCCGCCGTGCGCGAAGCCAGCAAGCGCACCCTGGGCATGCGCCACTATGACGTGCAGCTCATCTGCGGCATCAACCTGCACCAGGGCAGCATCTCCGAGCTGCGCACAGGCGAGGGCAAAACCCTGGCCGCCACCCTGCCGCTCTACCTGAACGCCCTCGAAGGCAAAGGCGCGCACCTCATCACCGTCAACGACTATCTGGCGCGGCGCGACGGGCGCTGGATGGGCGCGATTTACCATCTGCTGGGCATGCAGGTCGGCATCCTGCAAATGTCTGCCAGCGCGGACGGCAGTCAGCGGGCATATCTCTACGACCCCGACGAACACTCCCTGCGCGAAGAAACGCATCAGCTGCGCCCTGTCCATCGCGCGCAAGCCTACCTGGCGGATATCACCTACGGCACCAACAGCGAGTTCGGCTTCGATTACCTGCGCGATAACATCACCATGAGTTGGGACCAGCGCGTGCAGCGCGGGCATCACTACGCCATTGTGGACGAGGTGGATAACATCCTCATCGATGAAGCCCGCACCCCGCTCATCATTTCCGGTCCCTCTCACGAGGATTCCAATTACTACATCCGCATGGCGCAGGTCGCCCGCGCGCTCAACCCCGAAGACTACGAGGTGGACGAGAAAGACCGCACGGTCACGCTGACGGAAAGCGGCGTGGCGCGCGTGGAAGAGCTTTTGGGCGAAGCCCTCAGCGACCCCGACCGTCCGGAGGATATCAACCCCGAGCAAGCCCGCCTGATGGGCTTTTTGGAGCAGAGCCTGCGCGCGCAGTATCTTTTCCACCGCAACAAAGAATATATCGTGCAGAACGGCGAAGTCATCATCGTGGACGAATTCACCGGGCGCATGATGCCCGGCAGGCGCTGGTCGGACGGGCTGCATCAGGCGGTGGAAGCTAAGGAAGGCGTGAAGGTGCAGGCCGAGAACGTGACGCATGCCACCATCACCATCCAGAACTACTTCCGGATGTACAGCAAGCTGGGCGGCATGACCGGTACAGCCCTGACCGAAAAGGAAGAGTTTTACCGCATCTACGGGCTGGAAGTGCTGGCTATCCCCACTAACCTGGAATACCGCGCCAGCCGTCCCGAAACCGGCCTGAGTGAGCTGGAAGCGCGCGACGAAGAAGGTTACCGCTACAATTACTACGCCAACAGCGCGGACCCGCAGAAGAAGGCGCTCTTCTTCAAGCGCAAGGATTACCCGGATGTGATTTACCGCACCGCGGAAGCGAAGCTGCGCGCCATTGTGCTCGAAATCATCCGCTTTCACGTCATCGGGCGCCCGCAGCTGGTGGGCACCACCTCTGTGGAAAGCTCTGAACGCCTTTCGGAACGCCTCGCTTCGGAACCGGTGCGCCGCCTTTTACAAACGGTGTTGATACGCGAAGCCTGGCGGCAAAAGTTCAACCCCAAGGGGGATGATTTTAGCGCGCCAAAAGAACTGGCCGTCCTGAACGAACCTCTTTCCAAATTGCGCATGCCCGAGCTGCGCAAACTTGGCGCCCAGTACGGCATCGAGACGCTGGACCTGGCGGACGCTTCCAACCGGGAGCGGCTGCTGGGCGCGCTGCAGCTGACCGACGCGGATTGGGAGCGCCTGCAGCCCCTGTTCGACGCGGGCATCCCGCACCAGGTCTTGAACGCGCGAAAACACACCGAGGAATCCCTCATCATTGCCGGCGCAGGCGCGTTTGGCGCGGTCACGATTGCCACCAACATGGCAGGGCGCGGCGTGGATATCAAGCTGGGCGGTGAAATCCCGGAGAGCCTGCTGGTGCAGGTGAACCTGGTGCTGGCGTCCGTCGCGCAGATTGACCCCTACAGCCTGACCATGGAACAGCGCCTGGCAGAAGTAAAAAACCTGAACGGCGACCTGAACGAAGACCAGCGTGAAGCGGTCGAGCGCTTTAAGACCTATATGGCGGATATGGAGCGCGTGCGCGCCCTGGGCGGCTTGCACGTCATCGGCTCCGAGCGCCACGAAGCCCGCCGCATCGACAACCAGCTGCGCGGCCGCGCCGCCCGTCAGGGCGACCCGGGTTCCTCGCGTTTCTTCCTCTCGCTGGAGGATGAACTGATGCACCTGTTTGGCGGCAGTCAGGTGGACACCCTGCTCACGCGCTTCAAGTTCGACGAGAACATGCCCATCGAAGCCAACATGATTGCCAGGCTGGTGGAGCAAGCCCAAACCCGCGTGGAAGGCGCCAACTTCGACGTCCGTAAGCACCTGCTGGAATATGACGACGTCTTGAACGCCCAGCGCACCCGCATTTACGCCCAGCGCGACCTGATTTTCAACAAGGCTGATTTGCGCGAAGACGTGACGGATATGCTGCGCACCGAGCTGGGTCCGCGCGTCAGGGCGGGCGTGGAAGACCCGGAAGGGCCATGGAAGCTGCTGGCTTACCTGGAAGATATCCAACCCAACCTGAACACCCCCTGGGTCAGCTTCCCTTCATTCCTCTACAAGCTGGCCTTGGACCAGCTGGGAGACCCGGCTGACGAAGCCGACCTGACCCGGCGCATTCTCGCGCTGGCGGAAGAAGCGGTTGCGGCCGAACACACCCACCTGCTCGGCAACGTCAATGCGCTGCTGGATAAATCCGAACAGACTCTGAAAGACCAGCTGGCCGAGCGCGGCGACTCCTTGGATGCCTACCTGCAAACATTTGACCCGCGCGAACCGCACGACCTGCAAACCGAGATTTCTTCCCTGCTGCAAGTGCCCGTGCGCCTGCCCCAGGCGCAGCAAAAAGCCCTCCTGGAAGACCCGCAAAGCATGAAAGCCCCGCTCCAAAACGCGCTGAAGACCGGATTGATGCTCACCCTCACCCGCCGTCTTCTGCTCACCCTGGAGCGCCGCTTTGGAGAGACCTGGCCGCTGAAAGCTGCCGAGCTTGCCACCCAGCCCTGGCCGGATGTGCGCAAGCAAATCCTGGATCAGGTGAACCTGATGACCGAACGCCGCGCCAAACGCCTGCTCGGACCGGATGGCGAAATCGCGCGGGACCTGGCAGCTAATGCCGAACACCTCACGCTGGCGCTGGATGATGACATTGAACGCATGCGCCTGCTGCAGCTGACCACCCAGGGCACCCGCGTCACCTTCGACGCAAAATCCCACCGCCGACAGCTCACCGGAACCCTGCGCATGACTTATATTTTCTCGCTTGCCAACCAACTCGAGAAAATCCCGCTCAAGGACCTGAGCGAACAGGTGTTAGCGCACCTGGAAGAAGCCGAGAGCGTTTTTGTGACGGTGTTTGGGAACGCCGAATGGGAACACCTGCGCGCGAACAACTTCACGCTGGCTTCCCTGCCGCAAAACACGCGCGACCAGCTCAACGCACAGCTTGGAGCGAGACGCCTGGCCGAAATCGAAAGCCTGCCTTTGGATGAAATCCCAGCCGAAGAAAAGCCGAAAATCGTGCGGGAGCTTGGACACGCCGCCCAGAACCGCATCTATCGTCAGCTGCTGCTCGGCACCATCACCGAAACCTGGGTGGAATACCTGACTAAAATGGAAGCCTTGCGCGTGTCCATCACCATGGAATCCTACGCGCAGCGCGACCCGCTGGTGCAGTACAAATCCAAAGCCAGCACAATGTACACCGAGCTGTTCTCTGAGGTGCGTCAGACAGTCATCAGCCGTATGTTCCGCTACCGCCCGAACCTGCCGGCGGATTTCAGCGGCACGCTGAGCGGCGCGGGCGTCAGCCCGGCGGCGCTTTCAGGCGGCAGCCAGGCTGCGGCCGCGGCCAGCCCCAAAAAACAGAAACGGCGCAAACGCCACTAAACCCACGGAGGAATACATGAGAATTCTGGTTACCAATGATGACGGTGTGACTGCCCCGGGCTTGCTGGCTTTGGCACAAGCCCTGCGCGGATTGGACGCTGAAATCGTCGTGCTCGGCCCAGACCACAACTGGTCAGCCTCCGGGCATGTCAAAACCATGCACCGCCCCTTGCGCCTCTCCCCGACCAGCCTTGCGGACGGCTCCCAGGCGTGGAAATCTGACGGCGCGCCTTCGGATTGCGTGGCGCTGGCAATGATGGGCGCGCTGGAATGGGATTTTGACCTGGTCGTCTCCGGAATTAACCCAAATGCCAACATCGGGCTGGACGTAACCTACTCCGGCACCGTCACCGCCGCGATGGAAGCTTCAATTTGGGGGAAGCCCGGCTTTGCCGTCTCATTGGACGCGCCGGAATACCACGAAGGACCGCTGGACTTTCGCTCCGCGGCGGAGACAGCCGCGCGCCTGGTCTGGCAGCTGCTGCCCGAGGCAAACGGTAAACAGTTCGCGCCGATTTTCAATATCAACCTGCCCTACCGCCCGAATGGGGATTACGCCGGCGTGATGCTCACCCGCCAGGGCGTACGCATCTACCGGGACGTGCTCGAAAAACGCCTGGACCCGCGCGGCAGGCCTTACTACTGGATTGCCGGCGACCCGCCCTCAGGCCTGAAGGAGAACGGCACGGACTTCGGCGCGCTGCAGGAAGGCTATGTGTCCATCACCCCGCTGAAGATGGACATGACCGACTTTGCCGCGTTGGAAAAGCTGCGAGACGTGCGGCTGTAACCGGCGGGAACCGCGCTGGCTGGTTTCGCTGACCCTGTTTGACGTTTACCCTTGGCACCGGCACGATTGCTCTCGCCGGTCTTGCGCGGCACCCCAGCACCGAAGGTGCGGTCGGGCAGACTGTGCGTGCGCGTCTGACCGCAGGTCTCCAAATACCCCACGCTCGCCAGTCTCAACTCACCATTTGGGCGCCCAATCTGCGTTTGGAAACAAAAAAAGAGCTTAAGGTCAGATACCTGATATGACGTCCATCATCCGAAGGGCGCAAGCAGTCCGGCTTCGCGCACCCGGCAGGGACTCGCGTAATCTGGCGGGCATGGAATCATTTAAGCTGCTGCCTGGGCAAGCGCCAACATTAATCATATCCGCGCGAGAACAGCCAGCGGAACCACTGCAGCAGTGTGCGGCTCTTCTGTTCTCCCAGCACGTAATCCCCTGTGCTTTTGGCGCTATACCAGCCCGAATAGACAAATCCGAAAAAAACAGCGCCAATGCTCAGGCTGGCAATCACAAAAAACCCGAAAGCGCCTTTCCTTTGAGCCGCGGCAACCGCGTCAGAAAACTTTTTGAACGGGCGGAATAAGCAGCATAACCTGAAGACGCCATATCCCAGCCAGGTGCCCAGCGCGTTTAGCAGGATGTCGTCCACGTCAAAAACGCGCACCGCCAGCAGCATCTGCAAAGTTTCGAAAAGTAGTGAAAACCCGGCGCCAAGCAGGAACATCTTCCAACCGGAGCGTAAGTCTTTAAACAGAATCGCCGTCAGCATGCCAATCGGCATAAAAACGACCAAATTCCCAAGCAGCAAGAAGCGCACGGTGCGGATAAGCGGCGGATAACGGCTTGCCTGCGCCCTTTGAAGCATCAGCAGGCTGTTCACGAGCGGCACAAAATTGGCCCTGACGTTTTTCTCAAAGTTGAAGCGGAAAGGTTCAAACAGGTGGTAAGAGAGCAGGCACAGGAACACAAACAACAGCATGACGACAAGCTCCCGCTTCAGGTGGAACTGCCTGGTCGCTAAGGCTCTGATAACCCGCATGCCCGCCCACACCCCGATGATTACCAGGTAGAAGCCGGCACTGTTAATTTCGAATGTCATTATGCACCTGTCTTTCTGGTCTGGTTTGGGCATTATAACATCAGCCTCCGGCGAGTTAATTCCAGCAAGAGATTGCCTGGGCAGGGCATTCGATTAAACACTGGCTCTCACTTGGGACGCAAATCACAGGCGCTTTCCCCGACCTGCTGCCCTAAGCGGTTCGCGCGTCTTGAATTTCGTGTAAAGGTGCCAATTCTCCAATCTCAGCCGCTTTAATGTAGAATAGCCCTTAGCATATACAACAAGGAGTCCGTTATGATTGAAAAAGTCTACACAATGAGCACCCGCACCGAGCATGTTATCGAACCCGTAATCAAAGATGAGTATATCCACTACATGCACATGGTCCTGCTCAAAGACGAGGCGCTGCCCACGCACTACTCCAACGCCAACATCTATATGACCGTTGTGAGCGGCACGATGCACCTTTCCCTTTCAGACGGGGAATTCCGGGTATACCCCAGCGGCAGCGTGGTGAATGTCCCCTACAAAATTAAAATGATTGCTCAGAACCGCGGCGAAGAAACCCTGGAACTGATTGTGGTCAAATCTCCCGCGCCCGGGAGCGAGATTTATAAATAAGTCTCCGCTTGGGCAGCGCTCTTCAACCCGATACGAAGCCCCGGCATTTCAGGCGCGGCACGAAATCCTATCAACACAGGTCCTTCGCAAGCTCAAATGGCAGGCAAGCGCCGCCCCCTGCCCCGGCCGGTCTTCTGGCCGCGAGGGAAGCTGACCGCGGGTTCACTTCTCACAAATTGATATCAACCGGACCTTTCAGAGGCAGGGCGGAACATCCATAACGCAAATATCACTTCAACTGATGCGCGCATAATGGCTGCTTCGCTCCTGTCGCGCTTCCCTTAGGGTTGGCCTGAGAATCAGAAGCGCCTCAAAACCAGCGAACAGCCCCTTCTCCGCCATCAGAATAACGACCCCGCATCGCGCGCCTTTTTCCCAGCTGAACAAGCCGCTCTCCCTGCCGACATCGCGAACGCGGCAAGGCGACCCGTCCTCCCTGATTGACATTCTCGCCTAAAATCAGTAAACTATAAATGTTAAATAAATTCGACCCTGACCCAAAGGAGCACACCATGGCGGAACAGAAATTCCTTATCGTTATGCGGTCCGGTCCCATCCCCGGCTCCAGCTACTACATCGAAAAAGACGAGGTCTTTATTGGTCGCGACCTGACCAACGACTTGCCCGTGCCAGATCCTGAAATCTCCCGCCGGCATGCCCGCTTTCTGCGCCGTGGGGACGCTATCTATATCGAAGACCTGGGTTCCACCAACGGCACTTTTTTGAACGGCTCCCGCATTGCCGGTCCGCAGCAGCTGACTGATGGCGACCTGATTACCCTGGCGGAAAACACCGTAATGAGCTTCGAGGTGAAAGGCGCCGCCACCGAGCCGCTGCGCGTGAGCGCTGCCAAATCCGAGCCCGGCCTCTACACCCCCGAAGCCGCCGCACCTGCCCCCGCCTACCAGCCGGTCCCGGCGCCGGTGCCCCAGCAGCCCATCGCGCCCGCACCCACACCGGTGCGCGCGAAGAAGCGCGTAGGCTGGTGCCTGATCGTGCTGCTTGTTCTCCTCGCCCTCTTGCTGCTGGTGGGCGTCGTGCTTGTGTTTATGCCGGCTTCATGGTGGTGCGCGCTGACCTTCAACCAACTGCCGGGCTGCCCCATTTATTGACCACTATTCAATAGTAAATTCCCGAAGGCTGATGTGTTTCATCAGCCTTTTTTACTTTCCGCCAAATTCCGGATGTTTTTCGCTCTGAATATTAACTTCAGGGTTCTCCCCACAAGCGCCAATACGATAGAAAAACAGCTGTTTTTTCGCCTCTGAAGCAAAAAGTCGGGTTTGAGGGTATAATAATAAGGTTGCCCGGGAACCACATTTTGCCCGGAGCCCCCAGGATTAATCAATGAGCGAAGAAACCGAACTCCCCGAACTGCCGGAAGAAAGTAACCCCGGAAATCTGGAGCATGTGGATATCGACACCCAGATGCGCGCCGCCTATCTGGACTACGCCATGAGCGTCATTGTCGCGCGCGCCCTGCCGGATGTGCGCGACGGGCTCAAACCGGTGCACCGCCGCATCCTCTTCGCGATGCAAGACCTCGGCAACCGTTCCAACGCCCCCTACAAAAAATCCGCCAGAATCGTCGGTGAAGTGCTGGGCAAATACCATCCTCACGGCGATTCGGCTGTCTACGACGCGATGGCGCGCATGGCGCAAGACTTTTCGATGCGCTACCCCCTGGTGGACGGTCAGGGCAATTTCGGTTCCATAGACGGCGATTCCCCGGCTGCCATGCGTTACACCGAAGCCCGCCTTGCCAAAACCGCCGAAGAACTTCTGACAGACCTGGAAAAAGAAACCGTCGACTTCACCGATAACTTTGACGGCTCGCTGCAGGAACCGGAAGTGCTGCCCGCGCGCATGCCAAACCTGCTGATGAACGGCTCCAGCGGTATCGCGGTTGGAATGGCAACTAACATTCCCCCGCACAACCTGCGCGAGCTCACGGCTGCTCTGAACATCCTCATCGATCGTTATGATGAAATCGACGAGGTGAGCGTTGAAGACCTGATGCAGGCTGTCCCAGGCCCGGATTTCCCGACTGGCGGTATCATCGTTGGCGGCGAGGGTATCCGTCAGGCTTACAGTACCGGGCGCGGCAAGCTGACCGTGCGCGGCGCCGCGGAAATTGAAGAAATCAAAGCCGGCCGCTACGCGATTATCATCACCGAAATCCCATATCAACTGAATAAAACCAGCCTGATTGAGCGCATCGCGGAACTGGTTCGGAGCGGCAAGCTGGACACGATATCAGACATGCGCGACGAATCTGACCGGCGGGGTTTGCGCATCGTGATTGAACTGAAGCGCGGAACCCAGCCTAAAAAAGTGCTCAACCAGCTGTACAAATTCACGCCGCTCCAGTCCACTTTCGGCGTGCAGCTGCTGGCCCTGGTAGACGGAGAGCCGCGCACGCTTTCGCTCAAGCGCGCCCTCTTCCATTACCTGGAACACCGCCAGGTGGTTATCACCCGGCGCGCGCTCTATGAGCTGGACAAAGCCAAAAAACGGGCGCACATCCTGGATGGGCTGCTCATCGCGCTGGCAAACCTGGACGAAGTCATTCACATCATCCGAACCTCACCAGACGCGGACGCCGCGAAGACCAAACTGATGGAACGCTTCGCCCTGACCGAAATCCAGGCCCAAGCCATCCTTGATTTGCAACTGCGCCGGCTGGCCGCCCTCGAACGTCAGAAGATTGAGGATGAGCACAAAGAGCTGATGATACAAATTGCCGGGTTGGAAGATTTACTCGCCCATCCCCACAAAATTCTCGAGGTTATCCGCACCGACCTGAACGACGTTACCGAAAAATTCGGCGACGCGCGCCGTACCCGCATTGAGCACGACTTGGATAACGACCTCTCAGACGAAGCCCTGGTGCAAGACGCGCCGGTATTCGTCTCCATCACCCAGCGCGGCTACATCAAACGCGTCTCCGACAGCGCCTACCGGGCGCAAGGGCGCGGCGGGCGCGGTGTCTTGGGGCAGACTATGCGGGATGAAGATGAAGTCTTGTTCTTTGTGCGCAGCAACACGCTTGCCACCCTGCTGTTCTTCACCGATAAGGGCAAGGTCTATTCCGAACGCGTTTTCGAACTCCCCGAAGAAAGCCGGCAGGGCAGAGGTATCGCCCTGGTCAACATCCTCAACCTGGAACCAGATGAAACCGTCACCGCCCTGCTCTCCGTGCCGGATTTTGGGCAGGCGAGTTACTGCACCATGGCAACCCGCCGCGGACGCGTCAAGCGAATTGCCCTCTCAGAATTTGCCAGCGTCCGTCCCTCGGGGCTCATCGCGATTAAGTTGGATGGAGACGACCGCCTGGGTTGGGTTTGCCTGACCAAAGGAAAAGACCATGTGCTGTTGGTAACCCACGGCGGAAAAGCGCTGCGTTTTTCGGAAGAAGAAATCCGCCCGACCGGGCGCACAACAATGGGCGTCACCGGCATCCATCTGCGCGCGAATGACGGACTGGCGGCAATGGCAGTGGTGGAGCAAGACGGCTACCTGCTCGTCCTGACTGAGAAAGGCTTCGGCAAACGCACCCCGCTGGAAGAATACATGCCCAAATCCCGCGCCACGGGCGGCGTGGCCACCCTGAACCCCGCGGCGCTGGCCCGCATAGGCAAGGTGGCTGAAGCGCTGGTCTTGCAAGAAACGGATGAAATCACCCTGATTTCTTCCGCCGGAATTGTGCTGCGGATGAAAGCTGCCAATGTTTCCGTGCAGGGCAGAGCGACGCAAGGCGTCAAGGTGATGGTGTTGGACGAAGGGGATACCCTGGCGGCAGTCGCCCGCATTCCAGCCGAAAGCGTCGGTCCGTCCGCGGAAACCAACCCGCCTTTGGACGCGGACCCGGCCGGAGACCCGGCCGATCAGCCGGATATTTCCGCGGAATAGCGGCGCGAGAGGAGGCCGTCCTCTCCTTCCGCCCATAAACTGCCGTCATCCGCGACGGATATCAGACGCACCCAGAGCGCAGTTTCCGTGTTGGTCCGCAAGGGCACCCACTCTCCCTTGAATGCCAGGCAGGTATTAATTTCTTCGATAAACCCGGGCGTGGGCAGCAGCTCCCGCGCGCGCCGCAGTTCAGGCAGCAGGTATTCCAGGAGAGACTGCGGGGTGGTATGGATATGGGCTTGTCCTTCCAGGCTGCCAGCCGGATAAACCGCGTCTGCCTGGGGGGGTAAGGCCTGGTCATTGAGGTTCACCCCCATCCCGAGCACAAGCGCGCTGGGGATTTCATCTTGCCAAAGGGTTTCCACCAATACGCCGCTCACCTTTTTCCCTTCCAGAAGCACATCGTTCGGCCATTTAATGCGGGGGTCCGCCCCAAAATTACGGGAAAGGACGCGCGCGAGCGCCAGGCATCCCAGCAGCGTGAAGCGGGTCAGATAAGGATACTCGCGCGGTTGCGGGCGGAATAACACGCTGAAGGTCAGCGAAGCTTCCGGGTGGGAATGCCAGCTTCTCCCGCTCCGCCCGCGCCCGCCGGTTTGACGCAGAGCGCGCACCAGCGTGCCGTCCGGAGCACCAAGGTCCGCCAGATTGAGGCATTCATCATTTGTGGAATTGGTCTCAGGGATGAGAATTTGGTGAAAGCCAGCAGAATCAGGCCCGGAAGCCATCCTAAAAAACCCTACGCTTCCCGCGGTAATGAAAAACAAATGCGCGAGCCTTCCTTGTAAGTTTCGTCCACCCAGATTTTGCCCTCGTGCGCTCTCACAATTTCCCGACACAAATACAGCCCCAGCCCGGTTCCTTTGGTGGTTTTCGCGACATCATCCGAGCGGTAAAACCGGTCAAACACATACGAAAGGTCGCGCGGGTCAATCCCCGGGCCGTGGTCGCTCACACAGACGACAACGTCCTTCGGGCGCGACTTGCCGCTGATCCGGATTTCTCCGGAGGGGCTGTATTTCATCGCATTGTTCAGCAGGTTAGTCAACACCTGCCGGATGCGCTCCTCGTCCGCCTGAACCGTCGGAAAATCGGGCGGAAAATCCACCGCGAAGCTGTGTTGGTCTGTTTGCGCGGTATAGCGGTCTGCCAGGAAGCGCGCCAGCTGTGGGAAGGAAAGCTCGGCTTTTTTCAGGGTCAGCCCGCCAGCTTGCAAACGGGTCGCGTCCAGCAGGTCTTCAACCATGAGCGTGAGGTGGTCAGCTTCTTCTTCGATAACCGCTAAACTATCCGAAACCACGCCTCGGTCCCACTCCACATCATCCCGACGTAAAGTGCTCACGTAGCCTTTAATCAGCGCGATGGGGGTCTTCAATTCGTGGCTCACCACGGAGATGAAGCTGGTTTTCATTTCTTCGGCGGTGCGGAAGCGGGTGATATCCCTTACCGAGGCGATGACATTGAGCAGCGCCCCGTTGGCTGAAAACAGCGGTCCGTAACTTATCCCGACCGGCAGCGGCTCGCGCACGCCCTCGCGGATAAGGTCGCCTTCCAGATAGAAAACATTTTGCACGTTTTGCGACCAGCCGCTGCCGATGGCAGCCTCGAGGGTGGTTCCCTGCGGCGGGTTTGCCCAGCGGATAACGTTCGCGAAGGGCTTCCCGAGCAAGGCTTCCTCGCTGGTATTCAGAAGCCGCTGCAGCGCTTTGTTCGCGTGTTCCACTTTCAGCTCCGGCGTCAGGATGAGAATGCCGTCCGCCGCCGAGTCCAGCAGAGCTTCCAGGCGCAGGGACTGTTCGCGGGTTTCGTTATAAAGCCGCGCGTTGCGCACGGCAATAGCCGCCTGGTTGGCAAAGCTGGTCAGCAGCATGCGGTCGTTGGTGGAAAAAAGCCCGTGGTAATTGCGGAACACATAGATTTGCCCGATGATTTGCTTCTGAAAAATCATGTTGATGCCAACGCCGGTCAGCATGCCCATGCTGATATCGTTCAGCATGCGGTTGATTTCGGGGACGTGCACCTCGCTCGCGTCTTCGGATTCGCTGGGCTGCGCTTCGAGCCAATTCTTCAGATAGTTCAGCAGCGCGTCGGCGATGCCTTCGTGCACGGCGATATGCCAGCCGTGTTTTTCGTCTTGCAGGGCAATAAAGCCGGCATGGCCGGTCAGCATTTCAATCGCGATTCGCAGGATTCGAAGGAGCAGGGTATCCAAATCCAGCTCTTCGGTGAGAGCGCGGGAGATCTCAAGCAGGTAGTCGCGCTGACGCACGCGGTAATCAGGAAGCATGCCCCCATTTTAACCGCAAATGAATAAACCGCGCGGACGTGCAAAAGGAAGGGTGGGATGGTGCTGGCCGCGCTCCTGGACCGGACGATCGGCTTTCGGCGGATGCGAACTCCGGCATCCTATAGTAGTGGCGAAGCATCCCGTTAAGATCAGCATCTCCAAGAGAACACCCTGATAAGAATGTTTCGCCCATTCTCCTGAATATTTGGCTGATCGGCTTGCGCTCCTGGACCGGACGATCGGGTTTCGGCGGATGCGAACTCCGGCATCCTATAGTAGTGGCGAAGCATCCCGTTAAGATCAGCATCTCCAAGAGAACACCCTGATAAGAATGTTTCGCCCATTCTCCTGAATATTTGGCTGATCGGCTTGCGCTCCTGGACCGGACGATCGGGTTACGGCGGCTTGGAAATAGCAAGCCGCCCTACGAGCCGATTCGCTATTGCGAAGGAGCGTCAGCGACTGAAACAATCTCCCGCCATGCCAGCAGGGAGATCGCCGCGCTGCGCTCGCGATGACAAACAAACTTGCCCGCGAAGACAAACAAACGCGCAAAAAGCGCGGCTCTGCATAAGCCGCGCCTGTGTTTACGTCTGTAAAAAAACTCAGATAAGCTGATGCTTTTTTTCCGCCAGCCCGATGGCCTCATCCAGGATGAGCATGGCTTCATCGACCTCGGATTTGCTGGTGGAAAGCGGCGGGGTAATCCGAATCACGCTCTTCCCGCAGCCCAGGGTCATCATCCCGCGTTCAAAAGCCAGGTTGACGATATCGTCGCGTAAAGCGTCCGCCGGCTGCTTGGTGTCCTTGTTCAGCACAAACTCAACTCCCAGCATAAAGCCCTTGCCGCGGACATCCCCGATGCTGGGGTGCTTGGCTTGCAGCTCTTCAAGCGCGTCCTTACAATAAGCCCCAACCACGCGGGTGTTTTCCAGGTACTCCTCTTCAATAAGTTGGATGGTCATCAGCGCCGCCGCGCAAGAAATCGGGTTGCCGCCGTAGGTGTTGCCGTGCGAACCTTTGGGCCAGTTCATAATGTGCTTCTTGGCAACCATCGCCCCCAGCGGCATGCCGGAAGCAATCCCTTTGGCGGTCAACAAAATATCCGGTTCCACGCCGTAATGCTCAATCGCCCACCACTTGCCAGTTCTGCCCATTCCAGACTGAACCTCATCCACAATCAGGAGGATATCGTATCGGTCGCACAGGTCGCGCAAGGCCGGGAAAAAATCATCCGGCGGAAAAATATAACCGCCCTCACCCTGCACGGGTTCCAGCAATATCCCGGCCACGTCATCGCCGGGTACCAGACGTCCCAATATCTCCTCTTCAATATAGTGCACGACAGTTTCTCCATGGCCCATACCCGGGCGGCGTTGGAGCAGCGGACGGTATGGGTTGGGGAAGGGCACGTGCACCACGCCGTTCATAAGAGGGAAGAAGCCGCCTTTGTAATTGGCTTTGCTGGCGGTGAAGGTGACCGCCCCGAGCGTGCGCCCATGAAACGCGCCCAAAAAGCCGATGAATTGCGAGCTGCCCGTATGATACCGCGCCAACTTAATCGCGGCCTCCACGCTCTCGGTGCCGGAATTGGTCATAAAACAACACGACGGACCTTCCCAAGGCATGAGAGAATCCAGTTTTTCGCCAAGCGTTATCCATTTGTCGTGATAAAAATCGGATGAGATGTGAATAAATTTTTCGGCCTGCTCCTGGATGGCTTTTACCACGCGGGGATTGCTGTGACCAGTGGCCGCGACGGCGATTCCGGCTTCAAAGTCCAGGAAGCGGTTGCCGTCCACATCCCAGACCTCGGTTCCCAGCCCGTGATCCATCACAAAAGGGTATCCGCGCGGATAGGAAGGGGAAATGACCTGCCCATCCCGTTCGATGTAGGCTCGCGCCAATTCTCCGGGTAAGTTCAAAGGCTGCATAGCTGAGTCTCCTTTCAGTGAGCGATTAAATAAAAAGAACCAGCCAAAGGTGAGTTATGGTTGGTTCTATTTGTGTCAATCATAGAAATATTATACCATACGTCCGCGGCACCCCAACCCGACTGCCGCTGCCGGTTCATTTCTGGCTGGCGTCCAAAGTTGTTTGACGCCTCCCGAAATTCCTGCTATCATCCAAATGATGAACAATTCCAGCAGTAAGGACGAACGCAAATCGCGAATATGGAAAAAGCTTAAGAGCGAAGCCCGCTGGCTCTTGCCTGGCACAGGCTTCAAGCGTTGGATTCTGCTCACCATCTTGGGTTCCATGCTGCTCGGGTTAAGTCTGGCGCTGCTCATCCTCGGCTACTATCGCTCCGCCGTCAACCCCACCGTGGTTCCCATCCTGGCGTTCCTTTCTTTACGCTGGCTGGACCGTCCAATTCGCTTTGTTCTCTTCGGCGGAATCGGCTTGGCGCTGATTGTGATTGGCATCTGGGGCGCAAACCGCTCCCTGCTCAAGCCTTTCGAGCGCTCCGGACGCCCGCTGATTGATACCATCCAATCCTTCCGCCGGCGCGAGAAGGGCATGCGCGTGGTGGTCATCGGCGGGGGGCACGGCCTGGCAACGCTCTTGCGCGGGCTCAAAGAATACACGCACAACATTACCGCAATCGTCACCGTGGCCGATAACGGCGGCTCTTCCGGCGAACTAAAGCGCGATATGGGCATCCTCCCCCCCGGCGACATCCGCAACTGCCTGGCCGCCCTCAGCAGTGATGAAGCGCTGCTTTCCCAGGTGTTTCAATACCGCTTTCAAGCCGGCACCGGTCTTACCGGTCATTCGCTCGGCAACCTGTTAATCTCCGCGCTGAGCGAAATTACAGGCAGCTTTGAAGAAGCAGTCGCCGAATCCGGGCGCGTATTGGCAATCTACGGCCAGGTTCTGCCCGCCACAGTCTCCAACGCGGAACTGATTGGTGAAATACAAGACCCGCAAACCGGACAAATCATCCGCGTGAGCGGCGAATCAGAACTGACCAACACCCCCGGCAGCATCAAACGCGTCTGGTTAGACCCGGCTGCCACGCCTGCCTATCCGCCAACGGTGCAAGCCATCCTTGGCGCGGACCTGATTATCCTCGGACCGGGCAGCCTCTATACCAGCCTGCTGCCCAACCTGCTCGTCACCGGGCTGACGGACGCGCTCGAAGCCAGCCGCGCGCAAAAATACTTCGTGTGCAACGTCGCCACGCAGCGCGGCGAAACGGACGGGTTCAACGCCTCCGACCATCTGCGCGTCATCGAACAACATATCGGCCGCGACCTGTTTGACCTGGTGGTGTGCAACCGCAGCTTCCGCGGCAAGCTGGAACAAGACATCGAATGGGTGACCGCCGATGTGCCCCTGCATGAAAACTATCACGTCTACGAAGCGGACCTGGTGGACGACCTATATCCCTGGCGGCATGATTCCAAGAAACTTGCGCGGGCTGTCGTGAACCTGTTCGAGGAACGCACCGGACCACTTTCCTGACTATTTCAACCTTTTACTTGGCATAAATATGTTTTGAATTCAACCCTGAAAATGGTAAAATTAATTGTTCATTCACAACATTCCATGGAGGATTTTCTATGAAAACTAAAGTAGGTATCAATGGCTTTGGCCGCATCGGGCGACAAGTCTTAAAAGCGATTTCGGAACGCGCTGGCGACGAACTGGAAGTCGTGGCTATCAACGATTTGTTTGATGCCAAGACGAACGCGCACCTGTTTAAATACGACTCCAATTACGGTATCTATCCCGGCAGCGTGGAAGTCGTAGATGGCAACCTTGTTATCGATGGCAAGACCATCAAAGTCTTCGCCGAAAAAGACCCGGGCAACCTGCCCTGGAAGGCTCTCGGCGTTGATATCGTGATTGAGTCAACGGGCATCTTCACCACCGCCCGCTCAGAAGAAGGCAAAGTTGGCGCGGACGCGCATATCCTGCGCGGCGGCGCCAAAAAAGTCATCATCTCCGCCCCCGCCAAAGGCGAAGATTTGACTCTCGTCCTGGGCGTCAATGATGAAAAGTACGACCCGGCAGTGCACCATATCATCAGCAACGCCTCCTGCACCACCAACTGTCTGGCTCCCGCCGCCAAGATTGTGCACGACAATTTCAAAATCCTGAACGCGGTTATGACCACCATCCACTCTTACACCAACGACCAGGTCATCCTGGACCAGGGGCACAAGAAGGAAATGCGCCGCTCCCGCGCTGCCGGTCTCAACATCATCCCGACCACTACCGGCGCCGCCAAAGCTGTCGCCTTGGTCATCCCCGATCTCAAAGGCAAGTTTGACGGCTATTCCCTGCGCGTCCCGACCCCCACTGTTTCCATCGTGGATTTTGTCGCGACCATCGAGAAACCGACCACCAAGGAAGAGCTTAATGCCGCCTTCGTCGCGGCTGCCAACGGCCCCCTGAAGGGCATTCTGGGCGTCACCACCGGCGATTACGACCAACCGCTGGTCTCTTCTGATTTCAAGGGCGACCCCCGCTCTTCAATTGTCGATCTGCCCAACAATATGGTCATGGGCGGCAACTTGATTAAAGTTGTGACCTGGTACGACAATGAATGGGGTTACTCCTGCCGCACCGCCGATTTGGCGAAACTCGTTGCCAAATCCCTGTAATCTGGCGCCAGAGCACTGAACATGAGAGTGCGCGAAGCTGTTTATAGCAAACAGTGGAGCGCACTTTTTTAACCAAGGAGGTTTTGATGTTTAACAAGAAACTGGTCACCGACCTGGACGTAAAAGGTAAGAAGGTGCTTGTCCGGGTAGACTTCAACGTCCCGATCAAAGAAGGCAAGGTGAAAGATGCCACCCGCATTACTGCCGCCTTACCCACCATCCAATACCTGCTCGACCACGGCGCGGCTGTCATCCTGTGCTCCCATCTGGGGCGCCCGAAAGACGCGCCGGACCCGGCCTACACCATGAAGCCCGTGGCGGATTACCTGGGTACCCTTATTTCCGCGCCGGTCAAGTTCGCGGAAGACTGCATCGGCCCAACAGCCGAAGCCGCTTCTGCTGCGCTCAAACCCGGCGAAGTGCTGGTGCTTGAAAACACGCGTTTCCACGCTGAAGAGACCAGGAATGACCCCGGCATGGCAAAAGCGCTGGCTTCCCTGGCGGATTTATATGTGAACGATGCCTTTGGGTCCGCGCACCGCGCGCACGCCTCCACAGCCGGCGTGGCAGAATACCTGCCCTCTGCCGCCGGGTTCCTGATGGAAAAAGAAATTAAATATCTGGGCAATGCCATCGCCAACCCCACCCGTCCCTTCGTGGCGATACTGGGCGGGGCAAAAATCAGCGACAAAATCGGCGTGATTGAGAACCTGCTCAAGAAAGCGGATAAGATTTTGATTGGCGGCGGCATGGCGAACACCTTCCTGGCAGCCCAGGGATATCAAATGGCCGACTCGCTGGTGGAAGCGGAAGTATTAGACCAGGCCCGCGCGCTGCTGGCAAAGTCGGAAGGTAAGCTGCTGCTGCCCTGCGATATGGTCATCGCGGATGCCTTTGACGCGGAAGCCAAAAAGCAGACCCTGCCGCTGGGTGACGTTCCGGCTGGCTGGCGCGTCCTGGATATTGGACCCGAAACCGTCAAGGCTTTCGGCGCCGAAATTGCCAAAGCCGGCACAATCGTCTGGAACGGACCCATGGGCGTGTTTGAGTTCCCGCGCTTTGCCGAGGGCACATACGCCGTGGCAAAAGCCGTCGCCGATAGCGGCGCGGTCAGTATCATTGGCGGCGGCGATTCGGTGTCTGCCATCAACCAATCCGGTCTGAGCGACAAGATAACGCACATTTCCACGGGCGGTGGGGCTTCCCTGGAAATGCTCGAGGGGCTTGAGCTTCCCGGCGTCGCGCTGATTTCGGATAAGTAAATAAGTTCCGCAAGCTTCAGAGCCGCTCCAAAGATTGGGGCGGCTTTGTTGCTTAAAAGCCCTGCCCGAGAGCGATTCAGGCGCGCAAAACGCGTTTTATTATCAAAGCCGGTAGCTTCCTCAGTACCGCTGTGTGCAGAAAAACAATCGCGGGCAATCGTCAGAATGAACCTCGCCGCGGGGTGCTCGCGGGCGCTCGAAAACCGGAGAGGACGGCGCGGAACCCTGCCGTTGGCTGGCTTGTCCGCGCTTATCCGCCAACGGAAAACAAATCTGCCTCTGGCTATCGCCCCGCTGGTGGGGGGAGGCCGCCGATCCCAAAATACCAGTGAGCGCAGAAACCGCGGTAAAACGAACCGGGCGGTCAACTTGCTGCCAGGCTGGTTGACGCCGGGCCGGGGATGGAGTACTATCTGAATAATTCAGATTTCTTCTGATTTCCATGGAGAGAATATGAACACAAATCGGTCAACCATACAGACCAAGTTTGCCTTCCTGCTTCTGGCGGCCGCGCTCGCGCTTGGCGCCTGCGCCCCAAAAGTCGCCCCCACCAGCGCCGCGGAATATATCGCCTCCCAGGTGGCAGCCACTATCCAATCTCAAGCCACACAAGACATGGTCGAGACCTTAATCGCGCGTATGACCCTTCAGGCAATGCCAACCGACACGCCAGTTCCGACACCGACATCAACCCCAGCCCCCACAGCCACGCTCGCGCCAACCGTCGCCACAACTGTTGTCTACATCGCTCCGGTCCCCACAGTCACTTCAACGCCGCCGTCGCTTTGTCTGAGAGCCGAGCTCGTATCAGATGTGACCATCCCCGACGGCACCACACTCAACCCGGGCGAATCCTTCACCAAGACCTGGCGCCTCAGGAACGCGGGTACCTGCGCGTGGAACACGGAATTTGATATCGTATTTATCAGCGGAGATCAGCTTTCCGCGCCCGCGATCCTGGACTTTCCCGCTAATGTGCCGGTGGGAGGCACGATTGACATCAGCGTCAAGATGACCGCCCCAACTGGCGCCGGCACTTATACCGGATATTGGGCGTTCACCGGCCCGGGCAGGCAGGTGTTTGGGATTGGCCCTGATGGAAAGGGATATTTCCAGGTTCAGATTGTGGTAAAATAAAATGCTTGTTTAGCAAAAGCCGCTCAAACTTCAGGGCGGTTTCTCATTGAAAACCCGGCCCGGCTGCCCATAAGCAGGGCTGCCCGGCAAAAAGCTTAGCATTATTCGAATGCATAAGGAGCAACTAAGATGAACGGAAAAAATAGCAAACTTTGGTTGACACTGCTGAGCGGAGCGCTCGTGCTGATTTTCGCGCTCAGCGCCTGCCAACCCGCCGCGGAGAAAACCCCATCCCCTGAGGAAATCGCTCAGCGCGTCGCCCTGACGCAGCAGGCAGCCGCCACAGAAGCTTTTGTACAGACCCTGATTGCCAAGGTTGACGAACTGAGCAATCAGCCGACCTGGACGCCCCAGCCGACCTATACACCTTTTCCCAGCCCAACCATAGCCGCGCCGACTGCTGTCGTGGGCACCCCAGCCGCCCCGGCCCCCCAACCCACCGCTCCCTCCGGCACCAAATGCTATCAGATGGAATTTCTTGGGGATGTTAACTACCCACCCGATACCATCGTGTCTCCCGGTGATACCTTCATTAAAAAATGGAAAATCAAGAACACCGGCACATGCACCTGGACAACAGACTTTGATATCATTTTGGTCTGGGGAGACAAAATCGGCAAAAACGGGGATATCGCTTACGACGTCAAACCCGGCGATACTTATGAGGTGGAGGTGAAGGTTACCGCGCCGATGACTGCCGGCACCTACATCGGCTACTGGATGATGACTGACAATCAAGGCGCGCGCTTTGGTTATGGTCCCGGCGGGGATTACTCGCTGGCAGTGAAAATACAGGTTGTGAAGTAAATCAGCAGGTAAATTTCAATTTTTTACGAGCCGCCCCGTGAACTTTGGGTGCGGCTCGTTTGCTTTTTGTCCACCCGACCAAGAATCAAAAAAGAATTCGCGATTTGTTACCTATGCGCAAGATTTTTGCTTGCCCGGGCAGCAGTCTGGCGCAGAAATCGCGACAGCGGGGCGCGGGAACCTCCCAGGCCAGGCGTTCTGTCCATCTTCGCTCCGGTAAAGTGGTTTGCAAACGGGTGTCCGGGAGTAAAATCTCAGAAAGAGGAGACTTAAAGGGGGACTCGGAAACAGCGCCAGGGTCAGAATTTCACAGCGGCAAAAAACATTCTGGAGGGTGTAAAAAACCGTACTGGCAGAAAGCCGCTTCGCCTCACTGGAGGGCAAACAAACATCAGGCACAAGCCGCGCCGCGCCGGCTATGACATACTGCGCTTTATACGGGCCCGGACAGGTAAACCGGGCTGCGTCCAATCAATTTGGTAGGTGCCCAGCTTATTCCGGAACAAAAGCTTTGATTTAAACGTCTTGAAAATGATGTATGATGTATGTATGTTCTAAAGGAGTACATGATGAAAACGAAAATGAAATCCTTCGGTCCCTGGGCAGTCGCCCTTGTGCTCATCAGCGCCCTGGTGCTTTCGGCATGTAACGCGCCTTTCATCCCCACGCAAAACCTTGATGACGCAGTTCAAAAAGCCATGCAAACCCTGCAGGCGCAAGCCACCCTGGAAGCTTTTCAGACCATGGTAGCTCATATGACCTCAACCCCAGGCAGCTTGCCCGGGGAAACGCCGACAGTCCCGGCAAGCACCGCGCTTCCTCCCACGCCTGCCCCTCCCACGCAAGTGCCCACCGTCGCGATTACGATAATTCCGCCAACCGCAACGTGGGTCCCCCCCACGGCAACAGTCATTCCACCCAGCCCCACCCCGAAACCCTGCAACCGCATCGAGTTCGTCTCGGATGTGACCATCCCCGATGGAACCAAAATTGTTGGCGGCACCAGTTTCGTCAAAACCTGGCGCCTCAGGAATGCCGGTTCCTGCACATGGTCCACAGCCTATGATATGGCTTTTGTGGATGGCGACTTGATGAGCGGCCCAAAGTTCGTGGATATGCCCAAAGAGGTGAAACCCGGGGAGACCATTGACCTGAGCGTGACGATGATTGCACCCAGCACGCCGGCAAAGTACACCGCCTACTATATGCTCGTGGATCAGAACGGGAAGCGTTTCGGCCCAAAGCCAGACGGCACGGGTTCTTTCTGGGTCAAAATCGAGTCCACTCCCGGTAAAAATATTGCCTACAGCTTTGCCGCCGAAGCCTGCAGCGCCACCTGGACCTCCAATGGCAGCAGCGACCCCCTGAAATGCCCCGGGAAAACCAGTGATATCAGCAAAGGCTACGTCATCCCCAAAGCCAATCCTATTCGCGAGGACGGCGGTAAGGAAAACGAGCCCGGGCTTATCACGCGCCCGGATAACACCAGCGGCGGTTTCATTACCGGTCAATTCCCGGAAATCGCCATCAAAAATGGAGATAAATTCAAAGCCACCATCCAGTGCGAAGGCGGCATGAACAACTGTGATATCTACTTTGTGCTTGAAGCCAGGTCGGGCAGCGAACCGGTGGTTTTGCTGGGCAGCTGGCACGAGGCCTTTGACAATAATTGGAGACCGATTTCTGTAGACCTGTCGTGGTTCGCTGGCAAGAATGTTACCTTCTACCTGACCGTCCGCAACGGCGCTACCTCCGCGGATAACAGCGGTCTGTGGCTGCAGCCCATCATTTACAGGCCATAAGGCGCGCTCAATGGTTCATTAAACAGGCTGCCCCGCAGGGCAGCCTGTTTTTTAAGCGCCAGCGGCAGGAAATGGCGCTTGGGTGGGGGTTTGCGTGGTAGAATCAACCTGATAAATTCCCATTGAAGAAAGGACACATAATGAAATCTAGAAAACCAATGGTTGCAGGTAACTGGAAAATGAACAAAACCCTGGCCGAATCACGCGACCTGATTCGCGCTATCCAGCCCGAGGTGGCGGGGATTGATGGGGTGGACATCGTGGTATGTCCGCCGTTTGTGAGCCTGGGCGTTTCCCGCCGGGAAACTGACGAGACGAATATCAAAGTCGGTGCGCAAAACATACACTGGGAAGCCAGCGGCGCTTACACTGGCGAGGTTGCTGCCGGGATGTTGGTGGATTTGTGCGAGTATGTGATTATCGGTCACTCTGAGCGCCGGGCGATGTTTGGCGAAACTGACGCGACCGTAAACAAAAAGGTCCACGCCGCTCTGAAAGCCGGGCTCAAACCGATTATGTGCGTGGGCGAAACCCTGAGTGAAAACCAGGCGGGGCAAACCGCTGCCGTGGTGGAAGGTATGGTCCGCGGCGGCTTGGTGGGCGTTACCCCTGAGCAAGCCGGGAACATCATCATCGCTTATGAACCCGTCTGGGCAATCGGAACCGGCCTGGCCGCCACCCCGGAAGGCGCGAATGGCGTGCACAAAGATGTTATCCGCCCTGTCTTGCGAGAGCTATTCGGCGCGGAAGTTGGGGACGCGATGCGCATTCTGTACGGCGGCTCGGTCACAGCCGCGAACGCTGCGGAGCTTTTCTCCCAGTCTGATATTGACGGCGGCTTGGTTGGCGGTGCCTCGCTCAAGCCCGATTCCTTCGCCGCGATTGTGAAAGCCGCGCTCTGAGGCGGCTTTGCTGGAACTTAACGGGCAGCCCAAAAACTGCCCGTTTTTAACATTTTTTCTGCGCGCCACTTGACAAGCCCCTCCAGAATCTTATAATAAGCCTATCAACTGCGAACGAGGAAAGTAGCCCGTCCGGACCCAACAGGGACGTTCCGCCGCTGACTGAAAGCGGAACCTGGCAAAAGATGGAAGAAGTTCCCTCGGGAGTTGTGCGGGTGAAAACCGAGTAGTCCGCACCGGGCTTTCCCGTTACAGGAACCTTGAGCGGGCTGCGCAGAGCGGCCAACAAGGGTGGTACCGCGGCAGATGTGCCCGTCCCTTGACCGGGCGGGTTTTTTGTTGTCTGCCGCATATTTTTTGTTGAGGTGAGAGATGTCTGTTTTGGAACAATTGGAATTGGAAAAAATCACAGCCCTTTCCGAGTTGGAAAGAGCCCAAACCGAAGCCGAGCTGGAAGCTTGGCGTCTGGCGCATCTGGGCAAGTCTTCCCCGGTAATGCAAGCCTTTTCCGCGCTGGGCTCCGCCTCCAAAGAGGAGCGACCGTTGATTGGCAAGGCCGCCAACGCGGTTAAAACCGCTCTGGAAGGCGCGTATGCAGCAAAACACGATGCGTTGCGCCAGCTCGCGCTCTCTCGCGCGCTGGAGAACGAGCGCCTGGACGTCACCCTACCCGGACGCGCGCCGCGCCGCGGCAGGCTGCACCCGCTCAACCAGACCCTGCGCGAAATTTTCCGCATATTCGGAGATATGGGCTTTCAGGTCTATCACTCACCGGAAGTGGAAACCGACGATTACAACTTCACCTTCCTGAACATGCCACCCTACCATCCCGCCCGGGATATGTGGGATACCTTTTACACGGAAAAAGAAGGTGTTTTACTGCGCACGCATACCTCTCCAGGTCAGATTCATATTATGCGCGAACGCGCTCCGGAAGCCATCCGCGCCATCCTGCCGGGTACCACCATGCGCTATGAGCAGCTCACGGCGCGCTCCGAAATTGAGTTCGTGCAGGTGGAGCTGCTGGTGGTTGGCAAGGGCATCACTTTCGCGGATATGAAAGGCACCCTGAACGATTTCGCCGCGCGCACCTTTGGCAAGGATGCCCGCACGCGCCTGCGCCCCTCGCACTTCCCCTTCACCGAGCCAAGCGCCGAGATGGACGTGGAATGCTTTGTGTGCGGCGGCAAGGGCTGCGGCGTCTGCAAAGGAAGCGGTTGGCTGGAAATTCTGGGCTGCGGGATTGTGCACCCGACTGTGTTGGAATACGGCGGCTACGACCCGCGCGTCTTCTCTGGGTTTGCCGCCGGTATGGGGATAGACCGCTCCACGCTGATGCGCTACCGTGTGGATGATATCCGCCATTTCCGCAACAATGATGTGCGCTTCCTGGAACAGTTCTAAGCCTGGATGAGGAGTTGAGATGAAAGCACCCTTAAGCTGGATTAAAGATTACGTTACCCTGGACGGGTTCAGTATTGAAGAAATCGCCCGCAAACTCACCATGACAGGCCTGGAAGTGGACGGTATCTTGTTGGTAGGTCTGCCCAAACCGGAAGGCGAAAAACACGAATTTAAATACGAAGGTATCTCCTGGGACCCGGAGAAGTTGGTCGTCGCGCGAGTGGACGAGGTGATGCCGCACCCCAACGCGGACAAGCTGGTTTTATGCCGTCTGAACGACGGGCAGCGCAATGTGATTGTCCTGACTGGCGCTCCGAATTTGTATCCTTACAAAGGCATTGGCCCGCTGGCTGAGCCGTTGAAAGTTGCCTACGCGCGCGAAGGCGCCCAACTTTATGACGGGCATCAGCCCGGCCAGGTGCTGACCAAATTGAAGCGCGCCGTCATTCGCGGAATTGAATCTTTTTCTATGATTTGCTCAGAAAAGGAACTGGGGATTTCTGACGAGCACGACGGCGTCATCATTCTGGATAACGACGCGCCGGTGGGCATGCCCCTGGCAGACTATATGGGCGACGCGGTCTTTGATATTTCCATCCTGCCCAATATGGTGCGGGACGCGTCTATTATCGGCATCGCCCGGGAACTTGCCGCCGTGACAAAGCGCGAACTGCGCGAGCCCGAAGGCGTTCAGCTGCCCCGCAACGGCAGCCTTGGCGAGCTGGTCAGCCTGCGAGTTACCGACCCGGAACTCAATCCGCGTTTTATGCTTGGGATGGTTGAAAGCGCGCAGCCCAAACCCAGCCCCTATTGGGTGCAGCGCCGCTTGGTTCTGGCAGGCATGCGCCCGATTGACGCGCTGGTGGACGCCACCAACTATACCATGCTGGATACAGGCGAGGCCCTGCACGCATTTGACTACGACCTGCTTGTTGCGCGCGCCGGGGGCGGCAAACCGACAATTATCACGCGCACAGCCGCCCAGGGGGAGAAGCTGACCACCCTGGACGGCAACACCCATACGTTGGATGACACAATGGAACTGGTCTGCGACAGCGCCGGCCCGCTCTCTTTGGCAGGTGTGATGGGCGGCAGCGAGACGGGCATCCATTCCGGAAGCACGCGCGTCCTTTTGGAAGCGGCATCCTGGAATTTTATCAATACCCGGAAAACCATCAGCAAAGTCCGGATCGCGAGCGAAGCCGGCTGGCGCTTTAGCCGCGGCGTTCATCCCGCGCTGGCGGAATACGCCCTGAGCCTATGCCTGAAGCGCATGGCGGATTGGGCCGGCGGCAAGCTGGTGAACGGTATCCTGGACGTCTACCCCCACCCCCAGGCAGACCCCGTAGTGAGCCTGAGCGAAGCTGAAATTGTCTCCGCCCTCGGCGCGCCCATCCCGTTGGATGAAGCCGCGGACATCCTCACCCGGCTCGGCTTCAGCTGCCGCATTGAAAACGGCGAGCTAAGCGCGCAGACGCCTGCCACGCGCCTGGATATCAGCGAAGGCATCGTCGGCAAAGCCAACCTGATTGAGGAAATCAGCCGCGTGTACGGCTACGACCGCCTGCCCGCCACCAGGCTCTCTGCCGAACTGCCAGCTCAGGTGGGCAATCCCAAGCTTGAAATGGAAGAACGCATCCGGGACATTCTGGTGAGCGCCGGCCTGCAGGATACCGTCGCCTACCGCCAGACCTCGCCCGAACGCGAAGCGCGTCTGCTGCCCGAGAATACGCCGGACCCCGCGCTGGAGTATGTGCGCCTGCGCAACCCGATTACCCCCGACCGGACAGTCATGCGCCGCAGCAGCCTGGCAACCATGCTGGAACTGCTGGAGCACAACCACAAATTCCGCCCGGGTCTGGCGATGTTCGAACTTGGCCCGGTATTCCTGCCCGTGGAAGGTCAGCTTTTGCCGGATGAGGCCATGCGCCTGACTATCGGCATGACTGGCGCCCGCGAATATCCCACCTGGCAAACCCAGAAGTCAGAACAGAAAGACTTCTTTGACCTCAAGGGCGTAGTTGACGCGCTCTTGCAGGGCTTGCATATCCAGGATATCAGCTACCGACCCGCTCGGCACCCCAGTTTTCACCCGGGCAAATGCGCCGAAGTGTGGGCGGGTGAACAGAAGCTGGGCGTGCTTGGTGAACTGCACCCGCTCGTTCGGGAACACTACGAATTTGACGCCGGCGCGGTGCTGGCGGCGGAACTGGACGCTGACCTGCTCGTAGACCTCAGCCAAACCCGATTTGACCACCAATCTATCTCCAACTACCCTTTCATGGTGGAAGATATCGCTCTGATTGTTCCGGAAGGCACCCCCGCGGCAGCGCTGGAAGCTTCAATCCGCCAGGCGGGTGGGAAGCTGCTGGTGAACGCGCGCCTGTTCGACATCTATCGCGGTGAAAAGTTGGGCGAAGGGAATAAGAGTATGGCTTACCAGCTCACTTACCAGGCGCCCGACCGCACCCTGACCGATAAGGACGCCGAAACAATCCGCAACAGGATTGTGCGGGCTTTGGCAAAGGAGTATGGCGCGGTGCTGCGCAGTCATTAAGCGGGAGTGCGCGAGACTAATTCGAAATGCCCGATTGCGTTGTTAATGCGGTCAGGATAGGCCTGCCATTTATCTTTCTTCCATAAGTCCGGGTGTTGGGGAACCCTCGCTTTTTGGAAACAAACCTGTCAGCCCTTCCTGGCGGTAGCTGCGCGTTATCCGCATCATCTTCTGCTGGCGGCAGGCCGATCCTGGTCGGGCTGAGCCTTTTGCACGACCCGGTCAATTCCTGATTTTCGGGCTGATACTTTTGCTGTCATTTCGACTGCCCGCTTCATCGTGCCTGATACTAATCAGGACATTTCTATTTTGCTATGTTAAGAGATTATCAAGTTGCTCTTAAAAATGTTCGCCATAGACAAAACTCCCTTCTGACTAATGCTATAATTCTTCCATCATCGGCGAGGGAGGCCACCAACCACAAGATATGAATAACTTCATCACGAATGACGACAGCAAGGAACTCAAAGAGCGCCTCCTCGAATTAATCCACGTTAGCAAAGAACTCAAATTCCTGGTCGGCTTCTTTTATTTTTCAGGCATCCAGGAACTATACCAAGGGCTCAAAGAAAATCCGGATGTTATCCTCAAGGTCCTGGTCGGAATGAATATCGACACAGCGAATTTCAAATTGCTCGAGTTTGCTGAATACGGAAACAATACATCCGACAGTGACAAGAGTGAAAAACTGCTAGGGGATATTCGCTTGTCCCTTGCTCACGAGGACTTCGATACCCCTACTTTTTATAAACAAATAGCCTTTATAATCGACCTCATCCAAAAAGATCGTCTTATCATCCGGAAAACCCGCGACCCTAATCACGCAAAAATATATTTTTTCCATACCACTGAAAAAGCCAAGTCTAAGTTATTTATTACCGGCAGCAGCAACCTCACTCGTCCCGCCCTCACCACACAGGCTGAATTCAATGTGGAAATTAGCGACTATGGCGCCAAAGAAACCGAGGCATATTTTGACGCACTTTGGGACGATGCTGTCAAAATTACTGAACGGGACGAGGTGAAACTCAAGCTAATAAAAGTAATCGAAAAAGGCACCCTGGTCCGCAAGATAACGCCCTTCGAGGCTTACGTCCTCGCACTCAAGACCTATATAGAATCCTTCAAACAGGAAAAAATCAGCCCTTATCTCATCGATGTTCTGAAAAAGAACGATTACACCCCCTTCACATACCAGCTTGACGCGGTCCGTCAAGCATTAGCCGTCATCAAAGATAATAACGGCGTCATCATTGCTGATGTGGTCGGATTGGGCAAAACTATCATCGCCTGTTCTGTAGCTTTAGCCCTGCGCAGACGTGGCCTGGTGATATGCCCGCCAGGCTTAATGGGAGATAAAAACAAAAAGAGCGGCTGGCGTATGTACCTAGAACAGTTCGACCTCCATGATTGGGAAGTGCGTTCTCTCGGAGACCTGGAAGCTACTGCGGAATATATTCAGGATAAGGACGATTTCGAAGTGGTCATTGTAGATGAAGTCCATCGCTTCAGAAATCAAGATACGCGCGACTATGAACAGCTCAAAAACATATGCCGTAATAAGATTGTCATCCTGCTCACCGCCACACCCTTCAACAATCGTCCTGCGGACATCCTCTCGCTGCTCAAACTCTTCATCACCCCTAAAAAATCCTCTATTACTTTGGCAGAAAATCTCGTCGGGATGTTCCGAACCTACAAAACGACTTTTGATCAGCTCTCCTACATCAGCCGTTATCATAAATCCAGCGACCCCAGGAAACGTTCCAAGGTCCAAGCCAATTATGCCGCCCTGTTCGGTGAAGACCAAATTGATCTTGCAAAAGTGCGAGAACGCACGCACATTCTCGCCAACGAAATCCGCGATGTCATCCAGCCTGTCACCATCCGCCGTAACCGTCTGGACCTGAAAAATAATCCCTTTTATAAAGATGAAGTTAAGAACCTCTCGGTGATCGCAGATCCGCAGGAATGGTTTTATGAACTCACACCCGAGCAATCCAAATTTTATGACCTGATCCTGACGAAATACTTCGGCTCGGAAGAGGAAGGCGGGCAATTCATTGGCGCGATATACCGTCCATTCAAATATGAGACGGCTCAGGAAGAAGATAAGTTTTCTGAACGGGAAAATTTCGAATTTGTTCAACAGCACGAATTGTACGAATTTATGCGCCGCTTGTTGGTAAAACGCTTCGAAAGCTCTTTCGGTTCTTTCGAGCAAAGCATACGCCGCTTTCAACGCATCACTGAAAACGCGCTTACGTTTATTAAAAAGACTAACAAATTCATCCTCGACCGTGCGCTTATGGAAAAGATTTATACCTTGGATGAAGAGCTAATCGAAGCGGAGCTTGATCTGTATACCGAAAAGATGCTCAAAGGGAATTACCCCAAGACGAACAAAGTATACAAGCTGGACGAATTCGCCTACCGCTCCAAGTTCTTAGAAGATATCCACTCCGATCTGGAGCTGTACAAAACCATCATCGCAGAGCTGGACCAAATGCATCTGGTGGAGGAGGATCCCAAGAGCCGCTGTCTCGTCGCCGAGATTAGCAAAGTCCTCTCAACTCCTCCACTCCCAGGCGAACCCAAACGTAAGGTGGTCATTTTTTCCGAGTATCTCGACACGGTTAAGCATCTCGAGAAGACCTTGGTACCCCTCTTCCGTAATCGCGTTTTGGTGGTGGCTGGGAACCTTAACCCGAAACTTGTCCAGGAGATTAATAAAAATTTCGATGCCTCTGCGAAAAACCCGTCTGATGATTACGACATCCTCCTCTCCACAGACCGCATCTCCGAAGGCTTCAATCTCAACCGCGCCGGCATGGTGATCAACTACGACATCCCTTGGAATCCGGTCCGCGTGATCCAACGCGTAGGGCGCATCAACCGCATCAGTAAAAAAGTCTTCAATGAGCTCAACATCGTCAACTTTTTCCCATCCGAACGAGGCGCCGAATTGGTCAAGTCACGGGAGATTGCCGGTTCGAAAATGTTCCTTATTCACAACATTCTGGGGGAGGATGCCAAGATCTTTGATGTTGATGAAACACCATCTCCTTCGGGTTTGTTCACCCGCCTCACGCAGAATCCGGAAGAATTGGAACAGGAAAGCTTTTATACTCAGATGCTCAAACTTTACGAGGATATCAAAGCAAAATATCCCGACCTGATCACTGAATTAGCCGATTTTCCACCCCGCGTGAAAGTGGCGAAAATGGCTGACGAGAACGAGCTATTGGTCCTTTTCAAAAAGGGACGCCTCTACATCCAAACCCTAAACTACGCTAACCCACAGGGCACGCTTCCTGCGGTTATCAGCTTTGAACAGGCCTTCCCAAAAATAGAATGCGGACCGGACGCGGAAACGCTTCAGCTAAGCTCCCAGTTCTGGGATAAGTACACCCAGGCAAAAAAGGTTAAAGAAATTCCCGAAAGGGCTGGCGGAGCAAAGAGCATCGAAACCCAGGCGCTCAACAACCTGAAAACCTTGCTGAGGAATAGCGAGCCGGCCTTATCTCAGCACCGACAATTCTTGACCGATCTTGTTGAGGATATCCGCGATTACGGAACACTGGCAGATTTCACCTTGCGTACGATCGCGAACTGGGACTCCACTAATCCCGCGCGCTTATCAAAACTGCTAAGGGATATTGCCGTGCTCAAACACGAATTGGGTGAGGATTTCCTGAAGCAGGAGATCGCCCGATACAAAGAAGCCCACGAAGAAATAATCATTGCCATCGAGAACCAGAAACCATGATCAACCCCTATCTGCAGAAACTTATCCAATCCTTCAGCCCCCAGGCGCTCTTCAGGTTTTTGAACGATAAAAACCCAAAAATCGAGCCTGTACACATACTATTGCCCTCCTTGGACGCGGACAACTTTATCGGGGGAGAAAAAGTCGGGGAAGTGCCGCTCAGCGCCCATGAAAACCTGGCAGTGTATTCCATCCAGGTGAACAAAGCGCTCTCCGAGCGCAGCGGAAAAAAGATGCAGTACGATCTGGCCAAGAAGTTGCTGAAGGACGCCAATGACGACGCCGGCATCTTCGTGTTCTATGACGCCAAAGGTGATTTCCGCTTTTCGCTTGTCTACGCCAATTATCTGGGCAAAAAGAGGGACTGGTCCAACTTTCGCCGCTTCACCTACTTCGTCAGCCCGAAACTAACCAACAAAACTTTCCTCGATCGTATTGGAAATGGGGATTTTTCCAGCCTGAAAGGCATCCAGGACGCTTTCTCGGTCGAGAAGGTGACCAAAGAATTTTACGAGCAGATCTCTTACTGGTACTTCTGGGCCTGCAAGGAGTGCCGCTTCCCCGAGGACGCGGAAAAGGAAGAAAATGGCCGCGAGATTTCTGTCATCCGCCTGATTACCCGCCTGATTTTTGTCTGGTTCATGCGCGAAAAGGCTTTGGTGCGCTCGGAGTTATTTAACGAACAAGTGGTCGGCAATTGGTTGAAGGAGCTTGACCCTCAAAGCTCATCTTATTACCTGGCCATCCTCCAGAACCTGTTTTTCGCCACGCTCAACACCCCCCAGAAGGACCGGCAGTTCCGCTCCGAGATCCGCGGACCCAAGGGTCACAATCCAGACTTCGGCAATGAATACGTCTACCGTCATCAGGCTTTATTCGCGCATCCCGAGCTGCTGCAGGAATACTTCAGGGATATTCCCTTTCTGAATGGCGGTTTATTTGACTGCCTGGACGAACGGGATAAGGCGATATACATTGACGGTTTTTCTGATACCAAGAAGAACCAGCCCGTGGTGCCTAATCAGCTCTTTTTCTCAGATGAAATCAACGTTGACCTGAACGCCGAATATGGAACCTCCAATAAGACCTACAAGGTCAAGGGTCTGCTGGAAATCCTTTCCTCATACAACTTCACCATTGATGAAAACACCGCGGATGATAAGGACGTGGCGCTGGACCCTGAACTTCTGGGGCGCGTGTTTGAAAACTTGCTTGCCAGCTTCAACCCCGAAACTTCCACCACCGCCCGCAAAGCCACCGGCTCCTACTACACCCCCCGCGAGATCGTTGATTACATGGTAGACGAGTCCCTTAAGGCGTATTTACGCGAACACCTGGTGGATATTCCCAATGTGGAGGAGCGGATCCAATGGCTCTTCTCCCAGGAGCAGGATAACAATCCCTTCTCTGCCAGAGAAACAAAGCGGATTGTCCGGTTAATTGAAGGCGTACGCATCGTGGACCCAGCCGTGGGTTCGGGGGCGTTCCCCATGGGCGCGCTGAACAAAATGGTTTTTCTATTGACCAAATTGGACCCCGACAACCACTTATGGCAGCAAGCGCAGCTGGACTCTGTCGAAAACATCCCTGATTACCAGGCGCGGGCAGCGGCACAGGCTGGCATCCGTAAGTACTTTGAAGAAAAGAATCTCGATTACGGACGCAAAGTTTTCCTGATTGAAAAATGCATCTACGGGGTGGATATCCAGCAAATCGCGGTGGAGATTGCCAAGCTGCGCTTTTTCATCTCGCTCCTGGTGGAGGAGACGGTGGAGAAGGACGAAGAAAACTGGGGGATTGAACCACTGCCCAACCTGGATTTTAAGATTATGCAGGGCAACAGCTTGATTTCTGTTTTTGAGGGGATTGACTTTGACCCCAAGCAAGCCTTGCAGCCGCAGGAGGGTTTGTTTGCGGCTGAAGATGAAAAGCTGCAGTTGGTTAAGCAATACGAAAGCAAAAAAGCTTCTTACCAGTCGGCCTCCGATCACCATAAAAAGCATGCGCTTCGGATAGAGATAGACCAGCTTCTCATCAAGATTTTCAAGCAGATAACCCTCTCGCAAAAAGCAGACTACGCCGCGAAAATGGCCGAAATCGAGCGTAAATTCTCCGTAATAGAGGACCTCAAGCTGCGCGTGAAGCTGAGTTCCATTGAGAAACAACGCTACGCCAGCGCAACCGGCTTTGACATGGGTAAGATTGAACACCGCTTAAGTGAATACTCCAAAAAGCACCTGAAGCGGGACTTCTTTCCCTGGGGGCTGTATTTCTCGGAAGTGTTCTCGGAGAAGGGCGGCTTTGATATCGTCCTGGGCAACCCGCCGTATATTGGAGAGAAAGGCCATAAGGAACTTTTTCAACCTGTTAAGAACGCAAATCTGGGTAAGTACTATCTTGGGAAGATGGATTACTTCTATTTCTTTTTCCATCTAGCCTTGAATTTAGCCAGAACAAAGGGGCTTATTGCCTTCATCACCACGAATTATTACCCAACTGCAACAGGCGCGTTGAAATTACGCGAAGACCTAAAGAATCGTGCGACGATATTAAAGCTGTTAAATTTTAATGAATTGAAAATATTTGAATCAGCATTGGGCCAACACAATTTGATCACGCTGTTTGCGAAGGAGTGTGGGACTAATCAGATGGCAAATAATTGCATTACTAAGAGAACTGGGTTTGCTTCCTCTGATACATTATCGCAAATACTACGCTGGGATGATTATCAGACTGAATATTATGAGGTTCCACAAGAATATCTCTTTGATGGAGATGATTTTCAGATCAGAATACAGGGTACATCAAATACTGGCGACAAAACCTTGAATTCAATCCTTAACCTGATAAGAGAACTTGGCGAAGACTTAGGATCACTTTCTAAGATAAATCAAGGAATTGTGTCAGGAGCAGATAAAGTTTCAGCAAGCCATTTGCGGAAGTATCCTCTCAAAGCTAAGCAGGGAGAGGGAATATTTGTCTTGTCTACTTATGAAGTTAATCGACTGCAGTTAGGAGCAGAGGACTTAAGAGCACTACAACCGTGGTTTAAGAATTCAGATATCCATGTATGGTCCACAAATGTCCGGTCCGATGAGAAATTAATCTATGCCGACAAACGATTAGGTTTATCAAATTCACCAAGGCTCTTGGAGCACTTAAAAACATATCGGACGATTATCGAAAATTCTAGCGACAATGCTCCTTACCTTCATCGACCTCGTGATATTAACTTTGAAGGTCCAAAAATTGTCGCTCCTCAGAGGAGTCAAAGAAATACATTCGGATACAACGAGGTTCCTTGGTATGCTAGCGCGGATGTCTATTTTATTACGGGACGAGACTCTGACGTTGAATTGAAGTATATTCTTGCACTTCTGAACTCAAAGGTTTATTACCTCTGGTTGTATCATCGTGGAAAGAGAAAAGGGGAGACCTTAGAGCTCTACCAAATCCCTCTTTCCCAAATTCCCATCCCTAAGATTCCTGCCCAGCGACAGCTACCCTTTATCAAGGTTGTTGACGCCATTCTTGAACTTGTTTATTCTGCGGATTATCTTCAGGATAAAGAGAAACAACAGCAGATTAAGAACTATGAGTCCGAAATCGATCAAATGACCTATCGTCTCTTTGATTTCACAACGGACCAAATTGCTTACATTGAGTCAAATGTTGATATATAAGTTGATAATTATTGAAAAGGACCTGCAATTACGATCACTGGATAACTCGGAGGCATCATGACACTTTGGTTGGTTCACGCAGGCAAATACGGGGAACGCGAGCAAATGGCACGCGAGAAAAACCTGGCCATCATCGGCTGGGAGGAACTCCCCGACCTCTCACAGCTCAAATCCCGCGAGGCTTTAGCCCGCTTGTTGAAAGAAACCTACCCGGAAGAAAAAAACCGAACGCTGAGCAACTGGGAGAGCCAGCTCTGGTCTTTCAGTAAAACCATGCAAGTCGGGGACCTGGTAGCGATGCCGCTCAAAGCCCGCCCTGTTATCGTCTTTGGCACAGTCACCGGCAGCTACAAATACGAGCCGGATTTCCCCGAGCGCTTCAAGCACACCCGTCCTGTACAGTGGAAACATGAAATCCCCCGCAGTATGTTTGCTTCGGACCTGCTTTACTCTTTTGCTGCTCGTCCAACTGTTTGCAAAATTGCGCGGAACGATGCCGAGAACCGGATCAAAGCGCTGCTTGGCAGGGGTTCCGAACCTCCTGGTCCAGCTCCAGAAATTGAAGCGCCCATCAACCTGGAGCAGTTAGCCCGCGACCAAATCAGCGACGCGATTACGCAGAACTTTAAGGGGCACAAGTTTGCAAACCTGGTCGCCGCGGTGCTGCAGGCGCAGGGCTACAAATTGCGCATCTCCCCAAAAGGTCCGGACGGCGGCGTGGATATCATTGCCGGCAGGGGGCCGCTGGGCTTCGAATCCCCCCGCCTGGTCGTGCAGGTCAAATCCAGCGATTCAGCGGTGGACGTCAAGGTCTTTCGCGAGCTGAAAGGCGTCTTGGACGGGTTCAATGCGGAGTCCGGCTTGATTGTCGCCTGGGGCGGCTACAAAGGGAATGTGGATAGAGAAGCCGCCAAGGATTTCTTCAAAATCCGCCTGTGGACCGCGGACGACCTGGTGCAGATGATCCAGGACAATTACGACCAGCTGCCGGAGGATATCCAATCCGAGCTGCCGCTCAAGCGCGTCTGGATGCTGATGCCAGAAGAGGAAGAGTAGTTCATGAATCAGCTGCGTATTTTTTCGGTTTGCGGGCGATCTTGACATACAATTATTGGGTAGGGAAAAATGGAGGCACACATGATTAACAAAGAAGTCATCCCCGCCTTTGAAATGCTCCTGGAGGAACTGGAGCGCATCATCCCCGAATTGAACGCGCGGGGTAAACAGCTTTTGGACGAAAAGAAGTATCCGCAGGCACGTGAACTGATCAGCAAAGCAGAAACTGTCGTCTCTTTCCAGGCCAAGGTCAAGGCCTTGCGGGACGAATGGCTGCGCATGGACGTGCCCCAGACCCAAGCCCCAAAGCCAGCAAAACCTGGGAAGCGGATCACCCGGACGAATTTGGGTAAGCTGCAGGAAGGTTTGCGCACAAAAAACGAAGCCTTCCATATGCCCATCTTGCAGGCTCTGGTTGATCGCGGTGGCAGCGCCAAGTTTGGCGAAGTGATTGCCGCCCTGACGCACGATATGGCAGATACCCTAAACGCGTACGATTGGGAAAAACTCCCCGATGGGAAATCGATCCGTTGGCAAAATAGTGTCGGTTGGACAAAAATGGCTCTCAGGGACCTCGGTTACCTTTCGGGCGTATCCCCCAGAGGGATCTGGGAAATTACGCCTTTGGGTCGGCAGGCTTTGTTAGAATCAAAGCAGGTATTCAAATGAATTCTGAGTAAGCCTTAGAAAACTCGGGAGGGATGTATGGGGCAGGTGATTGGTCAGTTACGGGAAACGAAAGCCACCTGGGGCGAAAGAGAAGTCCTGAAACTTCTCGAAAAAAACACTCCCAAGGAATTCTCCATTTATGTTGAGTGTCCTATTCAAGTAAAGCGGAAAGTCTCCCACCCTGATTTTATCGTTCTGACTAATTATGGGTACATCGTATTGGAGGTAAAAGACTGGGCTATCTCGAAAGTTGATAAATACTATGCCCATCTCCCCAACGGTGAACGTTTTCATAACCCTGTTGAAACAGCCCGCGATTATGCTCTGGACATCTCGAATGCGATTCGGTGGCAACACAAAGAACGGAATGCTGAAGAGGTTCCACATATTCCATATGGTCACGCCGTTATTTTGGCGCGAATTGGGCCGGCAATTAAATCACAAGTTCAGAAGGCCTGGGGCGAAAACTTCGTTTTTAATCTCGCGGATCTTCAGCCCGGGTACATAAACAAAAGGCTTCGCGAAACCGTTCGGGAAGATAAGATTACTCCCCTGAAGCAAGAAGAGATGCAAGTGGTACGGGGTGTACTTAATCCTGAAATCATTATTCAGGATATTTATCTGGATCCTGATCAGGAAAAACTGGTTATGGAAGATGCGTCCGTAAAAGAGACCATCAAAGAGGTTGCACCCAGTATTCCTAAGCCATCCCTGTTTACCAGTGAATTCGGGTTATCCAAACTAACTCCGGAAGAATCGGAAGAGGCTGAAATTCCGGAAGACAACAAGAAGATCCTGGGGAATCCTTCGGTCCGTTTGGTCAGGGGAGAAATGGGCAGTGGAAAAACACTTGTCCTCAAAGCAAGGGCAAGAAGATTGTCCAGAGAACATCCTGATTGGAAAATATTGATATTAACATTCAACAAAGCTCTGGCAAAGGATTTAAGCCGAGTCCTAAAATCATGCAGGAATATCGAAGCCACACATCTGCATTCCTTCATACAGACAATCGTCAGCCAGAGGAACCGTTTCGAATGGAGAGAAGTAATTGAACAGGAGAGATGGATAAAGAGTAAGGAGAATATCTATCCGATTATTCAAGAGCTGGGTGTGAATTTTGTCGCGGCAGAAATTAAATGGATCCAGGAAGTAATGGTCGCTTCGCGTGACCAATACCTGGTAATAAAACGGGTAGGCAGGGGAACGGAACGCCTATTAAATGTACAACAGCGCCATCAAGTTTACGATATCCTTGAGGCTTTACAACGGTTTTTGGACGCTCAACGACAGTTCTCCTGGGAAACTTTGGTTATTTATTTTCTGGACAAACTGAAGAAATCAGATCTTGTTGCTCCACAATATGATGCGATTTTGATTGACGAGGCTCAAGATTTTGCTCCTTCGTGGATTGCCATCGTAAACCATCTTCTAAAACCAGGTGGTCAATTATTTATGGCAGATGACCCTAAGCAGTCAATTTTCAGATTCTTTACCTGGCGGCAGAAGGGTGTGGATGTTGTTGGCAAGACGCGCAGATTGAAGGTTCCATACCGCAATACTCTGGAAATATTTCTTGCCGCAAATGAGATCATTAAAAATGACCCGACGGTTATTGAAAGGCTGAAAAGCGATGGGGAGTATAGTGAGCCGGATTTGAGGTCAGAGGTCATGCGTCCAGGTGAAAAACCACTTCTCATTCAAGCACGTAACCAGGACAAGGAAATTGAGTACATTCTTAATCAGATTAAATATTTCCGATCTACGAAGATGATAACTTACGATCAAATGGCTCTCATCCATCCATCCTCCGGGCGATTGAACCTCTATAAGAAATTACTCAAGAATGAAGGGATTAACTTTTATACCTGTAACGGTGTGAAAGGGTTGGAATTTGATGTCGTTTTTTTCTGCGGTATGGATTACTTTTTCAGGGAGGGTTTAAGGGAAGATCCCGAAACGATATCCTACCAAAAAAGGTTGATATATACTTGTATGGGCAGGTCAAAACAAAATCTGCTCCTTTTTCATATGGACGACTTGGCTAAGGAATTGAATGTTTTAAACGCATATGTAAATAAATTGACTATTTAGTGCCTGTATCTGCTCTGGCTGTTGTGGTCATCCCAAAGACGCTTTATATGGATTAGCATTTCTGGTAATGTCAAAGCTGAGTAGAAATGTCTTTTTTGTGCGGGTCAGCATCGCGTATACATTCTACGAATAAAAGGTAGAAAAGATACCGCACCCGATATCTGAAGTTAGGTGGGGTTACCCAATGAGAACTTAGCCATACTGGGGGTGATTTTTGAGATCACGTTCATCTCACTTAGATACTGATCGTAAACATTTGTGTCTCGCGATGTGTATTCTGTGAAGCACCTCAGACCTCTACCAAACCTATCTCACCCTGATCATCCAGGAAGCACAACCGCCCACTTACTGCCTGCCCCAGCTTGGACTCCACCACGGCTTTGTACCGCCGCACCTGTGGAGCATACTCCTGAATTAGCTGCTCTTTGTGTTGAAAGGTTGAAATGGGGTCCGTTTTGAAGTCGATAATGTGCCAACCATTAACATCTCGATACAATAGATCGATGATCCTGTTCTCTACCTTGTAATCAAAAACATAGCTGAAAGGCAATTCTGAATGCCGCTCTTGTGCCAGGTCGATCTCCCGCCACACAGAATGCTCCCTAAACCTTTCTAATAATTTAGTTGCTTGCGTGATTACCTCCTGCCGCGCAGAGTCGGTGGCAAGGCCAAAGCGATAAGCTTCAGATTCCAGCATCCGTTGTAAAGCAGGGTCCTCCGGATAGAGCCAGCGTTGAATGGCCTTGTGAACAATGCGCCCAAGTATTTTGCCTGAAACCCGTTCATCCGTTTGGGTTGCCCGCCAGGACTGGACCTGCTGGAAGCTTTCCAGCTCATCGGGTGGTTCCACCAGTCCAAAGCCTTCAACCGGCTGATAGAGAGGAGGCAGGTCCGTCTCAATTGATGGCTTCGAAGCCAAGTTTTCTTCTTTATGCGGGCTTAGCACAGCAGGCTGAATCAAGCAGATCGCGCGGACAGGGTGCCCACCGCTTGTCTGGAGGGTGAATAGTTGATCGCCTTGCGCTTTAAAGTCCTCCGGGGGCAATCCGACCACCTCACCCAATGCCTTCGCCCAGCCTGGTAGTTTTATAACGCCATTATCATTATAGGTCGCGTGGCTGCTGATGATCAGCTTGGATTGAGCGCGGGTTAGCGCGACATACAAGATTCTGAAATCCTCACATTCGTCCTGATCTTCATCCATTAACTTTGCGAGCTTAAAGAGCATCGGGGTTGGGTCCAGTTTGAAGGTGACCCCGAGTTCGTCAGACCAAAACGCGTTGGCTTTGCTCGAAGGCTTGCCGCGACCCGCGTCTGCCAGCACGACAATCGGAAACTCCAGCCCTTTGGATGAGTGGATGGTCATCAGCCGGACTGAACCTTCAACCTCGGTTGAAGCCTCGCCTTCCCGGGCTCCGGCATCGTTCAGCGTCTCCAGCCTATCCAGGAAGTCGCGCACATTGATCGCCTGGCTGAGTTGGGTATCCGCCAGCAATTTATCCAGGTTGCGCCAAAGTCGGCCGCCAGTCCTGCTGGCTTGAGCTTCCCCAATCCCAACATCCGCGGTGGCAAGGATAGCACGGTAGTCGAGTTCATCAATCACCCGCTTCAGCAGTTCAGCCACGGGCACGCGATCTACCATAGGGAGCAGCCGATTAAGTACCTGCAAAACGCGCCTTGCACTGGCTTGGTCGGGCTCGCCTAGCTGGCTGAGGTCTCCTTGCAGCGCTTGCCAATAAGACGAATTCTCCTGCCGTAATTGGAAAAGCGCGGCATCGCTCAGACCAAAAGCCGGTGAGCGCAGCAGCCCAGCGAAGGAAAGGTCATCCAATGGGTCGGCGATGGCGCGCAGGATGTTCAGCAAGTCGCGAATTTCGGGACGATCATAAAAGCCTCTACCTGCAACGGTAACAAACGGGATGCCGGCGTCTTCAAGTGCTTCTTCGTAATAGGGGTAACCAGTCGAGGCTCTAAACAGCAGCGCGACCTCATCCCAATTCTTGATCTGCCCCTCTTGTTTGAGCTGTTGCAGGCGCATTGCCAGGGCTCGACCCGCGTGCGGTCTGGCTGTGACGGCGTCCTCCCCCGCCCCGACAATAAACTCCACATGCGGCGCTTCCACAGGATGTTCAGGTGTCTTCTTTTCAGCAACAAGCGGAGTGTAGGGCACGTAGTACTTACGAACAGGGTCCTCTTCTGTGCCAATCACACCAGAAAGCAGGTCGCCGGTGGCATCCAACAGCCGCTCATGGGCTCGATAAGTGCGATCCAGGTCGACCGGTAAGCCATTTTGCTGCTTGATGCGTTCCAGTTCCTCTCTGAAAACAGTCACATCCGCGCGGCGGAAGCGGTAAATGGATTGGCGCATGTCCCCAACCATGAAGAGACAGCCGCGATCACCAGCCAGGGCATTGACAATGTCGCGCTGGCGGGGGTTGGTGTCCTGGTATTCATCCACCATGACGGCATCCAGTTCTTTCTGCCAGCGTTCGCGTATTTCCGGAATTTTCAACAAACGATGGGCATTATCTTCCAAATCGTCAAAGTCTAGTGCTTGCCTACTATCCAATTGGGTTCGATACGCCTGGTGGGCGCGATTAAACGCCTCCCGCAAGAGGGGAAGCAATTGTTCGAATGCCTCTTCTGTTTCAATCGAAGGTGGTTCATCGGTGAGATTCGCCCCGCCTGTGAGCGGATCGATGATTTTATCAAAAAGCTGCTGAAGTTCCGCGATGATGGGCTTGACCCAACCGTCTTTTTTGCCGACATCTCTTCTGAGATATTTGCGTCTTGCCTCGTAAAGGTTTGCCGAACAACCGACTGGGTCACCTTCCTCAAGCGCTTTCTCAGCTGCCGACCAATTAATTAAAAGGTTCCGCACCATGTCTGCCATAGTGCTGCTTTCTTCTTTCAGAAGTTCGCTCGGATCGCACCCACGCAGTTCATTGATCAATTCCAAAATTTCAGGCGGCGTCATGCGCTGCCCCAGTTCCCTGATCAGGTGCGATTTGTTATCCCCCCCGATCTCGAATGCTTCCTTGGTTTCGAGGCGGGCGGTCAACATTTGCACAAGCATTTTAGAAAGATCCCGGACTGGGATTTTGAATAACAGAGGTAGAAACTTATCTTCTTCGACCAACTTGACCAACGTGTCTTCCACGGCTTGCTTTCTGAGGGCTGCAGAAAGACCTTCATCGATCAGAGCAAAGCGCGGATCCACCCCGGCTTCGGCGGGATGGTTTCGCAGGATCTCAGCGCATAGGCTGTGGATGGTGCCAATTCTTGCCGAATCAATCTGTGAGGAAAGTTCCGACCAATAGCGCTGATCGGCGTCTTCAGTAGCCTGCGATTGCAATTCCATCAATTTCAATCTCACACGTGAGCGCATTTCCTGGGCAGCTTTGGTAGAAAACGTTATAGCAGCAATGCGGCGCGGTTCGGTGCCTTTCGCCAGTAAACTGGCATATCGCGCAACCAGCGTGGAGGTCTTGCCGCTGCCTGCGCCCGCGGTTACCACCACATCCCGACCAGTTTCGGTCGCGGCTTCACGCTGCTCATCATTCAAAGTGAAAAGCTTTAGTACCTGGTCAACCAAGCGATCATTCATTTTTGTACCCCGCTTTACAACGCCAACACCAACCGATCGCTGGGCAATAATCCGGGCAGCCATCTTTCGGCGCATTTGGAGCGAAATTTCCTGCGAGGGTTCCCTCCAGAATCCCCTGGATGTGCTCGCGTGCTGCTTGATAAGCAGCGTGAGGACCTTTCAGTTCTTTGTATGTGAAATTGGAAAGCTTGAGTGAGCCAGCTTTGGCATCACTGATGCTCCAATAAAAACCTTCTTCAACTTCGCCAAGCCGCAAAGAGTCCTGCGCTGCCAGGGCGTAAATCGGCAGCTGCAAACGCGAACCATTTTGCAATTCTTTCTTGCTTAGGTGGTAACTCCCCGATTTGTAATCAATCACCCGCAGTTTGTTATCTGGATTGACGTCCAGACGGTCAATCACTCCTCGGATCTGCACTGGGTTACCGTCAATATCAAGTACCAATGGAGGTTCCCCATCGATTCCGAACTTCTGTTCAAACTGGAGTGGGGTCCACTGGTCGGTTTTCGATTCGAGCGCATCCAAGCTTGCGCGTAGCTTCACAAGGAGTTCAGCTTTTTCTACTTCCCACAAGGCGGAGGGGCGAAACCCATCGACCGTTGGCGCTTTCGCAAACACTTCAGCAGCAACCTCATCGAGGATATCCATGGGGGAAATGCCCTGTTCGTCGGCACTTCTGTAAACATTTTCCAACACCCGATGGAAAATTTTCCCCCTCTGGGCGACGTCAAAGCCCAATTCTGGCATCTCCTCGGGTTCCAATTTCAGCACAACTTCAACGAAGAACCTGAACGGACAAGCCTTATGTATCTCCAGGCGTGAAGCACTCCACACATATTCAGGAGAGAACTTACTGGTCAATTGATCAGAAAAACTTGCAAGGTCGCCTTCGTACACCCCCCGCGCAAGCATGGCGCGGCGTTGATCAAGAACTCTATGTGCTTTTTGCAGCCCCTGCCAGCGGGCGATTAATTCTGGATCGTTTGGATAGTGCAGTGACTGCTGTTGTACTGCCCAGAAAAGCAGTTCCTGAGGCGAAGCTGCTTCCGATTGCGGCCGCGGTTTGGAGGCCTGTATTTTGGTGATTGCCTTGTCTGTAAAGAGCTTTGTAGTAGCATGCCAATATGGCGAGGGCTCCCACCTCTCCCCTTCCTCAGTCAAATACGGACGGGTCAGCAACAGGTGCATGTTGGTACGCGTGAAGGCCTGATAAAAAGTACTGGCTTGGTGGCGCTTTAAACGCGGTTCCAATCCTAACTCTGCGCGCAACTGTTCATCCAGGAAGGGGTCCGGATTTTCGACAACAGGATAAAGGCCCTCTGATAGTCCCATCAATACCACTGCTTCATAGCGTGAACCAAGTGCGTTTGCGTACGTACCAATGAAGACCGCATTGCGGCGAGCTTCCCTCGGTTCCTCCACTCTCGCCCCCACCAGAGAGTTTTGCAGGTCAGCCAGGAAATGGGCATAATCCACCGTTTTGGTGCCAACCACGCTTTCACTAAGCAGAAAAGCCCGCAGGGCATCCCCAAGCGAGTCACAGGCTTCACGGTCGCGTTCGCTGTTGATCTGGTCATAGAAACCCAGATTAATAAGCAAGGTTTCTAACCAAATAATCCATTCTGTTTGTGAGCGGTTTGTTCCAATCTGCGCGTACAACTGCCAAAAGCGTTCCATGCGTTCGCGCAGCGCCAGCAAATCGATCCCTTTGGTGCGATTCGTTCGCCGGCGTTCTTCGTCCAGGTAGTCTTCGGATGAGTTCAAGCGCTGCAATGTCAGCCAGGCTTTTTCCCATTGCTCCTTGCCGCTGACGATCAGGGCTTGTTGGCTCACGCTTTCCAGGTTTTCCAGATCTTCGGCACTAAGCCCAAAATTAAAATAAGGCGAGCGCAGCGTGTTGAATAATAAACGCGTGGGGAAGTCCTCCAGATGCAGCCGTAACAGTCCAAGCATGGCCATTACCGCTGGGGATTCAAGGAGCGGATCGGGTTGGGAAAAATGAACTCGGATGCCAAACTCTTCCGCGGTTGACCGCAGCAGCGGTTGGTACATCCTCAAATTAGGGACATAAATCGCGCAAGCCCCCAGCGGGAGATGTTGGCGCACATGGAGTTGCTTGACCCAACGCAGGGCTTCACGGGCTTCTTCAGATTGGGAGCGGGCTTCGAGCAGGAACGGCTTTAGCGGGTCCATCCTTTCAACCGCGCCCGGATCAAATACATGCTGCTGCATATGCAGGACATCCGCGGGCAAGTGCGGCTTTGCATTAATCTCACTGATTTCAAGGGGCATAACCTTCTGTAGCTCCTGCAGCTCATCAGTTAATCGACCATCTACCTGGCGGTTGGAGTCCATCTCACCAGTCAGGGTGATGATCATCTCACCCGATTGCTGGCTGAGCAGTTTGAGGAACTGCCTTCGCGCTGTGTTGAAAGAGCTGAAGCCATCTACGATCACCAGGCTCAAATGTGAAGCCAGGATTGGATTGGTTTTTAGTCCCTCGATCGCCAGCCAGGCTTGGCCTTCGCCGTCCACCCAACCAAGGGATGCGAGACGAGTCAGATAGCGATCATACAGTATTGCCAGTTCACGTCGGGCTGGGGTGGTAGTGTGTGTGTTCTCAAAGAAGGTAGGGGGCTCCACCAAGGCGCTGCGCAATTCAGCGACGGCATCCCGCAGTACTGAGATAAAGCCAGGCTTGTCTTTGATGGCGGAATAATGCATTGGCTTACCAGAATCATAGGTTTCGCGAACAGCCTCCTGTATAAGGCGGTGCGAAAGCGCTGACGAAATGATTGGCGAAAAAACCCCGTTTTCTTCAAAAAGCTCCTTGTACAAATGCCGGAACTCGCCGACTTTCACACCCATTCCTCCGCCCGCTACCGCGAGCCGGGCTTTGAAATAGGCCGCCTTTTGCAAGTTCGGCACCAGCACCCACACCTGGGCAAGTGGTTGGTCCTTATGGATTGCCAGGATTCGTTCAATGCAGGCGGCAGTTTTTCCAGAGGCTGGCGGGGCGACGAGCAGTTTAATGGTCATGGGCGGTTCCTGAGAGCGCAAAGTCTTGTTTTACGAGGGAAATACTGACAGGTGGCGTACACGCGGCTTTCTCCGTCCGTTTGAGTGTAATCATTGGACATCCATCTTATAACAGGTCACGCCTTTAGGCAGATAGCATTCTTCTGCTGACAAGAGGCGGGTCCTCATTGAATGTTGAACTGCCTGCGTAATGTATTCCGCAGCTTGAACGAGTCCACGAAGTTATCGAAACAGCGGCAGTAGCCCACCCCACGTTCAACCAGGGCGATTAATGCTTCCTCCTGGTCTTCAAGCCGCTTTTTCAGCAAGGCGTGGACCAGCTCGTTTCTGGTCCCGCACCAGGCTTCAATGTCCTCCAGCGACTGGACTATTTCGTCTTTGCGCGCTGAGCGTCTTAGCTGCTTGCACAGAAGGTCTGGATAGGTTTTTGAAGCTTCTTCCGGAGTGTATACATCAGACCAGCAAATGAGGGTCTTCATCAGGCTAACCTTTGCGCTAATTTTTTTCACGTTCTGATTTGGCTTCAGGCTGATCTGGTCCAGATGTTTCCGGACCTGCTTGTTCGTGGTCAGTTTTTCACGGGTATTATTGGTAGCGCCCGCGTGATAAAGGAAGGCAGACAATCGGTCTTCCAGCATGGCATACAGGATGAAAATCGCTTCCAGGTAAAAGCCCTCCGCGCGCGCTTTCTTGAGCCGGGCCATTTGGGCTTTGTAGCTCAGGTATTTCTCCTGGTTTGTGGACACGGATGGAAAACTCGGGGCTGTCATGGCTTAGGTCAATCCTTCATAAGATACTGTTTATTTTGCTATGCCCAGTCAGAGCGCGGGCTGTAATTCCGAGGTTTATTAATCTGCACATCGTTTCGGAGTCCTTCGGCCGCTTTCCGCGCACGGTTTGGAGACCAGCGCGAGCAGAGATCAGGCGGGGGAAAGACGCCATGAACGGATCTTTGCTAATGTCCAGGCTACGTTCGTTGATAATCCCCGTGCACACATAAGCCCCCGTTTTGGGATTGAACATGGAGATGAGATGGTATTTTTGGTCAACAATCGTTTGTTTCACGGGTTTTCACCTTTAAATTGAATAAGCAACGTCATCGTCATCGTCGTCACCTTCCTCATCCCAATCCTCTTTCGCTACTTCAGCGTCATTTTGCTAGGTATAGGATTCTTGCCCATCCTCAAATCTAAATTCTTCAATTGCTTTTCCGTTTCCTTCACCAAATTTCCAGACAACTCGTTTAAAGGCTGCCTCGATTTCGACACTTTTCTCATCTATTTCTGCTTTCATCTGATCAAAAAGGATTTTATTAGTTTCTAACACTCCTTCCTCTAAACATTGAAGCATACTTGCAACCACATCTCTCAGTCTGGATGGAATAATATACCTCCAGCTACTGTGATTCGCCAAAATGTCTTTGAAACCTACAGAGAGCGCTGGGTTTTGTGTTATCGCTTCGTGAGAAGGGAGCGAATCAATTTTGAATTCTTCATAATCACCTATTGAGAAATCTGACCAATCAGGATCAAACAGGCCCATATCCTTGTACTTTTGCAGGGTGTCTAGCAGAACAGGATTATCGATTACAACCTCAATCCATTTTTCATCTTTAAATTCAGCAATAAGGATACCTGCCCTCCAAATCTGGTAACCAGAGCCCAGCCACACTGGTTCTTCATAGCTATGTTTGAAACTTAACTCAGGGAATTGTTTTGATAGAACTTTGGTTACAGGAAAGGCGGGACTATACGCCGTAACAAAGTAAATTACCCCATAAGCAGGTTTTTCATAATCGGACAATGTAAACCCTTCAACCTCTTTAATCTCTATCGGATCTCCAAAACCGGTAAATGCATTAGTTGCGTTCCATTTCGTTCCCCAATGTTTGAGGCACCATTCATAACCACCCTGCTCATAACCGGATTTTGGTAATTTGTCGCTAGAAACGCCACTTGCTTCGGCTTCATTGTAGGCATCATCTAATTGTTGATATTTTTGCGGATAGGGTATGACTTTGTTAAAATCAAACTCCAAGCGAAGCCATTCTCGGTTTTCTTCCTCTGACGAATCGGATAAAGGCATTTTTCCCCAATCCACCTCCTCTGATTTGACGAGTTCAAACAATCGCGTAATGACCTCTTTATCACCGATAATACCTATCCTATTTGAGCAATCGTCCGACATTTTATTCTCCTATTCTTTTTCTTCATCATCATCTTCATCAACCCACGGATAATCATCCGGGTCAAAGTCCAGGGTTGTTCCAGCCATGAGCAGGTCATCATCGCGCTGGCAAACGTAGCCATGCTTCTCAAATTCAGCCACGATTTCATCCATCTGCTCTTCTTCCAACACCAGGATATCGCCCTCTGGGACGTTCATATCCATGGCATAGTAGCGCATCTTGTGACCAAATTTCTCCTGAATCTCCTCCGGCATCCACTCCGACATCTCAATCTCAGGGTTGGCTGGCAACTCTTCATACGTGAGGACATCGTTTGGGGTGAAAGGTGTCTCAGGCGCAATATCGTAAGGCGTGTAATCGCCATCTTCAGGCTCATACGGACCATCATAATAGCTTGATTTTGTCAGATAGAATATGTACAACTCAGTTGATACTAACGATTTAAATTCGCCCCAGGTTTTGGCAGTCAACAGGGCTCTGTTGCCATCAGCCAGCTCTTTTGCCCTGCTCTCTGGAACGAACAATAAACCCAAATTGGTAATACCGTAAATGATTGTTTTCTCTTGCATGTCTCTCCTCCTCGTAAATATTTCTCGAATTCTATCATCCATTGCCGCGATCAATGCCGTAGCGGGCAGATATTCTCCGGATCTCTTCAGTGATGTCTTCCCTGAGAGATATCGGTTGCAGCACTTCCGCGTCGTCCCCAAACTGCAGCACCCAATTGCGCACCTCCACCAGCCCGCCAGTTTTCAGGTGCAATACCAGGCTCCCGTCTGGTTTTTCCTCGATCGTCTGACTGGGGTGCCACCTGCGCTCGCGGATGAACTGGGCTTTGTTCGCGCTGAACCAGATCGCTACCTCTTCTGTATCTCCTCCGGCGTAAAGTTGGAAGCCGCTGTCAATCCAGTCCTCAATCGAAAAGCTTTCATCCCTCTCGAATTTCTCTTTCAACAGCTTCATTTGCTGGATGCGCCCAATCAGGAAGAGGCGATAGTCGTTCCAGAAGGTGTCGAACGCTATCAGGAACCAATCCCCCTGGAAGTTATGCAAATGGTACGGGAATACAACCCTTTCCGACATCACCCCCCGCCTGGCTGAATAGTAGCGCATCCAAACGCGCTGGCGGTTGAGGATGGCGTGATGAAGATCAATCAGCAATTGGGCGTCGAGTGTGATGGTGTTAAACTCCGAAATGGTATAGTGAGAGCGCAGGTCGTTGATCTCAACGCTGATCGGACCTTGAACTGCTTTGGCGATCTTATCCACGGCTGAGCGGAGAGGTGACTCAAGGTCAGTCCCGATGTAACGCCTTGCGATCTCCAAAGAGAGAAAGAAAGCCATCAACTCACCTTGAGTCACATAGATCCCCGGCAGTGACCAGGTCTTGTCGGTGTAGTACCAACCGCCCCGCTCACGGTCGAACGCAATCGGCGCCCCTAAACGATAGATCATGAAACTGCGGTCATTAAAGATAACCCGCCTGCTGACCTCCAGGATCTCCGCCAGCTTCTCCGCGTTCGGATAGCCCCCTTCCCGAATGCGCCTGTCAATTTCCATGATCCGTTCCAACTGCTGCCGCTGAGACATTGCCACCTGCCTTTTCTGGAACTAAGTCTACCAAAGTGCAGTGCACACATCGTGCACTGGGATAATTGAATCGGTATTACCCAAGCAATTAGATACACTCCACTATTCTGGTGGTTATCAATAACCATTCCAGAGCACACATAAGCAGCTGTTGTTTTACCGTCTATATCAGCATTACTAGTCTTGGATATATGGGTGAAACGCCTTTTCCAACCTGATCATCGCGTCAATGAGTTTTTCTTGGAACTCAACCCACATCTCTGTGTTCCTTAAGTTGTATCCAGATACCGTAAAGCGAATATAGCTCGATTTTTGCTCAGGCATCAAATGCCATTCCAGTTCCCCTCCAAAAGCTTCTTCTATTTTTATTTTGTGCCTGTAAAGCCGCGTGAATTCATCCTTATTCCACTCTTTATTACCATTGTCGATATAGAGGTTTACAATGCCGCGATCCATTAAGACAATGTATCCATAGCTCAAGCCTTTTTTGCCGGCGTTTACGCTAAAATAGTTGCGGGATCCTACTTTCACCTTCGCATGAAGAGGGGTTTTGGTTTTTGCTCTTTCATGAAGCTGTCTCAAAAATTTATTCACAACTTCCAATTGACTCTCTTGCGCCTTTTTACTTTCTGCTAAACCTGCGTCATCGCTTTCAGGATGGCTCGTAGGATTCTCTGCTCGTTTTTGGAGTATCTTGATCTGGACTTTCAATCGCTTCTTTTTGTCGAACTCAAGTTCGATGTAATCGCCAAATTTTACACCCAGCTCTTTAAATGCTGTGCTCAAGCCCCAAATCAGGTTTTCTGAGCCGGTTATCTTGCCACAATTTTTGTCCTTCACGTATACTGGACAGCCATCGCTCAAGTCAGGCAGGTATTCAGACAGTTTTCCGATGCTCAACACTCCACCCAATGCCCATGTATTCACTGTTGTCTGATAGCATACCTTTCCATCGGCTGTTATTAATATTATTGGCTCGCGTTCGACAGTTTCTTGCCTGGTTTTAGCCACCTTCAGATCTTCGTCGGAAATAGACACCCCGCGTTTTTTATAGAATCCGGATTCCACTCTTTCAACAACAGCTGATCCTCCCATCACTTTGGATGTAGCCGAAGCGGCAGAATAGCCTCTTGTCAAAAAACCATCAACTAATTCCAAAAAACTTACGACCGGTCCGAGTTCATCAATAATCTGAACAGCCATCTCTTCAGACTTGGATAATCTGGCTGTATCATTGCCTTCATAAAGCACATGCCCTCCCTCGATTTGAAATCCGACTTTCTCCAGGTAATGGACAACAATTTCTGCTGGTGCCAGGGTGTCATAATGCCTGGAAACATAACGTTGTAAACCCTCATAAAATGTTTCAAATTCCAGCGGTCCGCAATAATGCCACATCCTCAAACCTGCTTCGCGTAAAGGTAGCCTAGATTTCTTCTCCGGGATTTCGCGGATTGAGAACCAGTCCGATTTCACTTCTTTCAGCCCACGGTATTCGAGGATGCCATTAATTTCTTCTGGCAGACAACCCAGGATTTCAATCGCCCTACTTTTTTGGATTCCAGCAGTGAATTTGATAATTCGCTCTACTTCACGGAATTTTTCTTTTGGAGTATCGTTAAGCGCTCTTATTACAAATACAGGAATATCTTTTGCTCCATTCAGAACAAGCGATACATTTTCCGGGATATTGAAAATACCCTCTGGCAGATTTTTATCCTTTATGATTGATAAAAAACGGTCGATTGTGTTAGTCGGGCCTTTTTTCTCGAGCAGTTTATTGCTCTGTAATTCTGCTTTCCAGCGAGATATCGAGAGTTCACCTTCAAGTTTTTTACCGATTGCCAACGCGGTATGGAGGTAATCCAGACGTATTCCGGATAATTTGCCCATAATCTTTGTTCGTGCATTACTAATTATTTGTCGAATCCTCTCCCGAGTGACATTCTCTTCCTGACCAAGGCTTTCCAGGGTCATGTTCTTCAGGTGGTATTTAAGATAAAGCGCCTCTTCACGGGAAGTAAGATTCGAGAAGACATAACCTAATTCCTGTTCAAGATTATCGAAATTTACCAGCGGTTTGAGCGCTACCAAATAATTTTGAATATCCTCGGGGTCAGCTGGCGTGTGGTTCAAGTATTCATCCAGGTTCTGTCCACAAATTTGCAAATCAGCTGATAATGTACCGTCACGTACCTGCTGACTCAACCGACGCTTAAATAGATTGATCATTCGGATGGGAAGCAGCCGGTTAGGATATATGAAGGTATGAAAATTCTGCAGGATAGTATTCAGTTGACCTATGGTTTCGATACCAGCTTCCGTTAGCTTGTTTGCCTGGTCTTTGGGCAAACAATTGGCAGGGAGTAGATGCAGGGAGAGGTCAGCAATGAGATTGATGTCAAAACTTGGTTGGTTGGGTGTTTCAGGTAATATGTGATCAGAAGATTGAGACTTGGAAGCGCTGTTTTCGGAAGAATTGATAGATTCTAAAAATTTTTGCAGTTTTTGTTATATCTCAGCGATACTTTTTTCGCCCAGGTTAGGAATTTTCCATATTGAATTGTTCTCCACAACCTGGCGTAACTTGGCAACTGTGTTACAGCCCGCACGCATCAAGGGATTGTGCAGTCTGGCCGAAAGGTGAAGCTCTGAGAGGGGAATCAGTTCAAGAGAAGTCATACTGCCCGCCTTATATGATTTTCATGTAATTCTAACCGAAAGAGGAGGATGTGGTCCTGTCTTTTTTTGCTTCAACTCAATTTTCTGACCCTGCACTCCTACCCACGGCCTCGCGGTTTATGCTGCAGCTGGCGGATAAGAGATCCCGGAAAGACTAAGGGCGCTGTCTTCAGACTCCCATTTTTTCTCGGTACTTGCATAAACCAATCCGGGCAGTTTTTTCATGAACTACTGCGTTGGGCTTGACTTTACGCGTTAAAACCCCTATAATGTTGGTTCCATTGCGGGGTAGAGCAGTGGCAGCTCGTCGGGCTCATAACCCGGAGGTCAGTGGTTCGAATCCACTCCCCGCTACTAAAGTCAAACCAGAGTCCGTCGGGCTCTGGTTTTTCGTTAGCCTGGCGCACAGCGGTAGACATTTTTCCAAAAATGGAGGAATTTCTTATGAACCGCAGTTCGCCGGGTACGTCAAAATCCAAAGTTTCACTTTCCTTAGCCAAAGCCATCGACGGCTTCCTAAAATTCAAAACAGCAGAGGGATTAAGCCAACGCACAATTACCTCCTATGAGTTCACTCTTGGTCATTGGTTGAAATACATCGGAGATCGAGAGGTATCGGAAATTCAATCTTCCGACCTGACCGGTTACATGGCCTGGTTGAGAACCGAATATAAACCGAGACGTTGGAACGGAAGCTCCGAGCCGCTGTCCGCCAAATCCATCCGAAATGTGTGGGTAACATTCCGATCCTTTTTCGGATGGCTGCAGGTGGAATTCAAATTTCCCAATCCCGCAAAAGAAATTGCAGCGCCCAAGTTTCAAAAACATCCCGTTGAAACATTTACAAAAGAGGATGTGGAAAAAATTCTCAAGGCTTGCGTTTACTCGCGAGAATCGCAGACTGAAGAAAGGAAGAAGTTTGTGATGCGCCGGCCGAGTTCCAACCGCGACCAGGCGATTGTGTTGATGTTGCTGGACACTGGATTGCGAGCAACTGAGTTGTGTTCTCTGATCATCAACGATGTCGATCTCAAGACTGGAAAGGTCACCATTCGCCACGGAGTGGCTGGTGGCGCAAAAGGCGGCAAAGGACGTACCGTTTACCTGGGTAAAGTTGCGCGAAAAGCGGTTTGGCGTTATCTTGCCAGCCGAGAAGATGGGGACGATCCCGACGCCCCCCTCTTCATCAGCCATGCGGATCGAGCTTTCAACAAGGACAGTTTGCGAGTCTTGATCAATCGGTTGGGAGACCGGGCAGAAATCAAGAAAGCTTATCCGCATAAATTCAGGCATACCTTCGCCATCACCTACCTGCGCTCTGGAGGAGATGTTTTTACCCTCCAATCGCTTCTGGGTCATGGATCGCTTGATATGGTACGCCACTATGCCCAGATAGCTGAAGTGGATGTGGAGCAAGCGCATCGTAAAGCCAGTCCAGCCGATAACATGCGTCTGTAACCAAGAAATCTTCATTGAGCCAACTTTCCTGCGATAAACATCAATGCCTTTTTCTGGCTTTCTCGATCAAGTTTATTAAGGAAGACCTCAAGCTCATCACCCGGCGTGGACATCGCCTTTCCTGACAGACCGGCAATACGATCTTGAACATCAGAAGAAAGCATAGGAGCGTAAGTACTGTCAGTGATCTCGATACTCTCGTGCATCAGATTCATGGAAACCGCTTTGTAATCCGCCATGGTCTGAGCATGAAGTAACCCGTAGACGGCGTGTCCATGCCGGAATTTGTGAGGTGATTTGAAATCAAGGTTTGCAATGGAAAACAACAATTCCAGACGTTTTTGAAGCGCTTGAGAACGCGTCTTTCCAGGTTCATCCTGGGAAAGAAACTGATCTCCCCATGAATGTGCAATCGGTGCGTACCATGGGCTTGAGCCCGGGAGTGACTTTCGAACGAAAGTATCCCACTGGCGGACCGGCGCAAGCACTTCAGGAATGTTCAACAGGAAAGTAGTTGCCTTCTTTCCATTCTTTGTATGAACACCCAGTTCTGGCCATTGGCGAAGTCTCAAGTTTTCAAGATCAACAGCCTCGATAGGTAATGTGGTAAATGCACTGGCACGCATACCGGATAGGAAGAGCATGGCAGCAGCTGCTTTATCACGGAGTAAGGCCAGGCTATCTTCGGGAACAGGGGTAGTGATTAATTTCTGGATTTCATCCAGAGAAACAAAAACATGCTCGGAAGAAATTTGTGGTAAGCGTGGTCTCCGTAGAGTATCAATCCATGAAATAGGAAGGTTGTTCATTTCGCGGGGATATGTAACCTTCGCCCAACGAAAAAAGCGTTTACTTGAGTCAATGATCTTCTTTTGGGATGCGCTGGCCAGGGTTCCTTTTCCTTCCTTACCTGGTAATGAAGCCAGATAGGATGGGAGGGTCGGACGAATCGCCTGCACCATGCGGAAATTCTGATCATCCGCCCAAAGCAGTAGATGACGTAAATAAAAGCGATAGCGTTCAACGGAGGCCTGGTTCAACTGTAGAACTTCCTCGAGATACTTGAGATGTTCTTTGACTTTAAGATAGTTCTGGCGTTCGATCACGATGGGCTCCACGATTGATAACGGCTCCGCAGTTTGCACAAGTGCCTTTGATTAAGACAAGGTTTCCTTTGATTGGTTGAATCTGAGGAGAAAGTAATTTGGATACCTGGTTACAACGCAAACAATAGGCTTCATCTTCGGTTAGCTTTTTAGCTGTTTTTGGCTTACGTTGGTTGTTGACCCATCTGGCAAACTCTTCCCCGTTGATCCAGATCCTGTTACGGTTGTCTCTTTGGTGGGGAACATCTATCTGCAACCAATCCCGCAATGTGCTTTCAGCAATATCCAGTTCTTCACAAATTTCACGCGGGGTATACAACATCGGCAATAACCCTGGTGCTTTGATGATGACGTTATGAGGTAATTTAGTCCGGTGAATTCTGACTTCCATCCAACGATACTCCTAAGAAATAGTGTTTTGTACTTTATCCATGAATCAGCAGGTCATCCGACCCAAAATCGCTGATTCCATTTCTAAAAGCTTGTTTGATCTGAAGGATATCTTCTGGGATTACGCCGGTATCTTGGTTCTCGCCTAAACCAGTGCGAATTTTTCTGATTGATTCAGTCAATTGACTAGCCAGTTTGTTGGCGCGTTTTGCTTCGCGTCGCACAGTGCGCCAATCACCGGTTGATTGTGGTGGCATTAGTTCAGTCACATCGCTTGCCTCTTGTGCAAACTCATCATCATTTGTCAGCATTCTGTTTGCCATGCAGCGAGCCTCAAATCGTTTCAGACTATTATGGATCTCGTCTACTTGGTCTTCGATTTGAAGAGATTCTAGCTGTTCAATCGGTAAATCTGAAAGCTGAGATACGTACCCGAATAAGCGGGGTAAGTCTTCTTGAATGGTTTCAAGCTGCGCGATAAGCCTGGTATTCTGCGGTTTTTCTGATTTTGAAAGTAAGCAGGTGTTCATTAGCAATCCTTTCCAAAAGAGTTACGAGTAGGATAACACCCGGACTGAGCTACCTCAATCTATTAATTTCGATAGGGTTAAGGGTCTTGATACCTATCGAAATTGATATATAGATTTTTCCTTCTTCTACTTGCACAATAAG
>ERZ795049.122-NODE-122-length-116734-cov-9.488905_pt1 | contig 116734 bp, 107 predicted proteins | sample MGYA00375133_ERZ795049 | MGnify/ENA primary metagenome ERZ795049 (study PRJEB30178, sample SAMN05720147) | activated sludge metagenome | isolation source: anaerobic digester from wastewater treatment plant | place: Japan | collected 2015-04-20 ...
CGGCAACAGCACGAGCAGGACAAACAGGAAAATGCTTTTCAGAAGTATAAGCCCGGAGCCCCCCCATTTGTCCCAGACCAGCGCGATGACCGGATTCAGCTCGCCACATCCTCGTGAAAAGGCATAGCAGGAAAACGCGACATCGATCACGTTTGCAAGATACAGAAAAGTCCATAACGTCATCCGGAGGCTGCAGGGAGCGTCTGATACCGTGTGTTCTCCCGAAGGGGCGGCATCGATGGACACAGGGGCACTGCTTCGTCCGGGCATGGCTCGACCTCAACGGATAAATTCCACGGGGTAAAGGACACTATGATATCAGTATAACTAGAATCATAGATAATCAGCCCGGGCGTGAACTCAAGCGCCCGGGTGAGAAGGCGCCCCGGGGTCCATTAAGGGTATACGGCTGCGGCCCGTCCGCATTCCTGAGAAAGAGGACAGCCGGATGCACTCTTTTTATCCGGATGTTTCTGCACTTCCGCGATAACAGTAGTGGTTGGATTTCAGATTGTAGTCGCTCCAGACAAGACACCCGGGGCACTTGCAGAACTGAACGATATCGAGATCGGTGCAGGTGGCCTTCCCGCTGGCGCAATAAAGGCCGGGAACCTGCTCGGGCTTTGGCAGGCCTTCCATTTTTATCGATTTTTCATACAGGTCGCGGGCACATTTGCTTTTGGCCTGGACAGGGCATTCGCCGCACAGGCACCGCGCGATGTTGTCTTGAGTAAAGTCGACTTTGGGCATCGTTATTCCCTCCTATCCCTGATATGAGCCGGTAGAGCGCTCTCGATCGATTCACGATCTTGTTCCCGACCCTTTGTGCAATGCCGGTGCCAATCTTATCTGCACACATCCGATGAAACAGAGCCGGCAATAAAGCCTCTGCGGTACCTGGCAGCAGGCGTTCAGCACGACCATCGAATATCCCGGGCCCCGATCGCACAACCGGCCATTCTTGCTTTTTCCACAGAGAGACACATAACAAACTGCTACAGGGCTGATCGGTGCAATCGCCGCCGGGGCCCGTATCAGGAGATAAACCCTGGAGACCCGCAATGGTGAGGGGCTTGGCGAAATCGATTCGAGTCGCAAGATCCAGAGCGACAAGCCGGGAGGTCTTCCGGCATGACGCTTGATACCTCTGTTCTGTTCCTTCCGGCCGGCTCTCCATTCAGGCTTGACTTGACCGTGTGGGCTTTGCGGAGACGAAAAGCCAACATCGTCGATCAATGGGATGGAAAGCGGTATACGCGGATCGCCGTCTTCGACGGAGATCCGGTAAGAATGACTGTCACTCAGGAAGGGGAAGAAGCAAAAACCCGCATTCGTGTAGCCATACTGGCAAAGAATGAGATTACCCCACAATTGCGAAGCGACGTACGATCGCTCCTCCGGAAGATGCTCGGGCTTACGATTGACATGCAGCCGTTTTATGCATCAGCCCGTACACACGATATCCTGAAGCCGCTTGTCGAGAGGTTCCTGGGGGTGAGACCTCCACGGTTTTCCAGTACGTTCGAGGCGCTGGTCAACTCGATTGCCTGTCAGCAGGTCACGCTCGATTCGGGTATATCGATTCTCAACAGGCTGTCACAGGGCCTTGGAGTGAAGTTCTATGATGAAGACGGCACGTCATACGCTTTTCCCCGGCCGGAGGACTTCGAAGAAGTGCGGGAGGAAGACATCAAGAAGCTGGGATTCAGTCACCAGAAAGCGAGAGCGATCAAAGAGCTTGCGGCAGCTGTTGCCGATAAAAAGATAGATTTGTCGACTCTCGAGGAGATGGATAATGACGAGGCAACAGATTTTCTCCGCACTATCCGGGGCATCGGGCGGTGGAGTGCGGAGTATGTTCTTCTGCGGGGGCTCGGAAGGATCGACTCTTTTCCGGGAGATGATGTCGGTGCACAGAACAACCTCAAGCGCGTCTTCAAACTCGACCACAAGCCTGGATACGAGGAAATCAGGAAGCTCACGGCACCCTGGCGCCCGTACGAAGGCCTCGTTTATTTTCACCTGCTTCTTCAGAACCTGCACCTGAAAGGGGTCATATGAAGACTGTTGTGCATACGATCGGCCATTCAACACGTACGATCGAGGAGTTTGTCGCGCTGCTTCAGGAATATGGCATTGAAATGGTGATCGACGTCAGGAGAATTGCCAGGTCCCGCCGTAATCCTCACTTCAATGAAGACGTGCTGCGCGAAGCTTTGAAGAGGCACAGCATCGAATACAGACGGATGGAAGGGCTCGGAGGGCTGCGGCGTGCGGCAATCACCTCGGTAAACAGGGCCTGGAAGAATCCATCTTTTCGAGGATATGCCGACTATATGCAGACCCCGGCATTTGCAGAGAACATGGAAGAGCTCATCGGGACAGCCGGACGAAAACAAACCGTTATCATGTGCGCCGAGGCCGTTCCATGGCGCTGCCACCGGTCACTCATCGGCGACGCGCTCGTCGTTCGAGGCATCCACGTGGAAGACATCCTGGGCAGCAGGGCGAGCCGCCCTCACAAGCTCACCCCCTTTGCACTGGTTGACGGGACGACAATCATCTATCCTGCGACCGCCTGATACGCAGCCATCGGATGTATCAGAAGATGATCCAGTATCCGGCCGTACGAGTCTCAAGGGTCTGAAACAGCTGCCGGGGAATATCACCGGCAGCTTAAAAGTGCTGCTCGTTCAACTGCAGTGAGAATGAAACCTCCGGTGCTTTCAGAAGGATGCTATTTCCCACTCGTCGTCGCTGTTTTTCTCAAAGACCAGCATGTAAGAATATATTATTCCGTCCCTCACGACCCGGATATCGTATTCGGCATAGTGGCTCCCATCCATTTTTATCATCTTGATGTCGGATAGTTCTCTTGACATCGCAGCGAGCTGGTCTCTTGACAGCTTGGATAAATGCTCCCGGCGGATGTCTCTCTTCTCCTTGCAGAAAAAGCTCACCGCAGTATCGATGTCTCCTTTTTCCAAAGCCTTTCTCATCTGCTCCCATTTCGAGACGAGAAGCGCATTCAGATCGTTCAGCTCTTCCTCGGACCACTGCTTGTCCTTGCCATGCCTGACCCGAAGCATGAACCTGAGCTCTTCGATCTCTTCCACGGGTAAGCCTTTCTGCTCCATCTGATCAAGGAATTCTCTTTCATCAGGGGTGAACTCATCGGAATTTGTTGCCCATACGCCTTGGCTTGAGAGAAGCACGGCCACCAGTGACAGGAACACACCTATTCTCTTCATCAGCAACCTCCTTAAAATTTTATCAGCAAGGCTGCATGCCGAAAGTCGGCATAGCCCATATCAGTCCGTGAATAAAAACAAGTTTCTCAACAGCAGAGAAAATAGGGATGGAATTCATGGTGAAATGGTGGGCCGCGTAGGATTTGAACCTACGACTTCTACCGTGTGAAGGTAGCGCTCTCCCCCTGAGCTAGCGGCCCCCAAATGGTGTCAGAAATATACAGAGCGCCCCCCGGAGTGTCAAGAAGAATGTCGTCAGAGAATTCAGCACCATGAACCCGTGATCGGCCCGTGATCCCCGCGCCCGAATCAGGTCTGCGGACATCGAATCCGTGCATTCGCATCATGGACACGCCCTCCGCGCTTTCGGCGGACATCTTTCAGCGCAAAGGAAGAAGCTGACGAGCAAGGTTTTGCCCCTGTTTTTTCCCGGAGCCGCATCACTCCACCGGGAGGGAGAAATAGAACACGGTCCCCCGGTCTTTTTCCGAGGTGAACCAGACCTCGCCTCCCATGATGTTCACCGCTTTCTTCACGATAGCGAGGCCGATGCCCGTGCCTTCGGCGCGGCCTTCGTGGCCCCGAAAGAATATATCGAAGACATTGTCCGCATACTCGCGGGGAATGCCGATCCCGTTGTCTGCTACGGAAAAGATATGGGTGCTCGGCTCCTTGTGATACCCGATGCTGATCACGAGATCACGCTGGGGGTGGGCATACTTGATGGCGTTGGAGATGAGGTTGGAGAACACCTGCATGAGCCTCACCCGGTCCGCCCTGACCTTGGGCAGGGGCGATTCCACCACCAGGGCGCCATTCTTGGAATCGAGCTGCGGGGCGAGTTCCACGGAGATCTCGTCGATGAGCTTGTGCACGGGGAACTCCTCTTTCTTGAGCTTCAGGCTCTCCACGGCGGAAAGGGTCAGGAGGTCGGTCACGAACTTCTCCATGCGCTTCCCGCTTTCCTTGACTGCATTGATATATTCCAGCTCCCGCGCGTCAAGCTTGGGGCCGGCCGTTTTCAGGAAGCGTTCGCAGAAGCCGTTGATCGCAATGATGGGGTTCTTGAGGTCGTGCGAGACCGTAGACACCAGGGTCCTGAGCTCTTCGTTTCGCTGGTGGATGAGGTTTACGGCGTCTTTGAGGTCTTTGGATGTATTGGCGATCTCCTGGAAGAGCAGGATGTTTTCCATCACCGTGCCCATGTGCACGCCTATGGTTATGAGCAGGCGCTCGTCTTCTGGCGAAATGATCCTCTCTCCCAATGAGCCGATGTTCATGACACCGATGAGGCGGGTGCGCGAGAACAGCGGGATGGATGCGAACGATCTGATGCCCTGCTTCTTGAAGATGAGCGAGCTGATCCTCGGGTCTTTGGACGCATTCTCGATGATGATGGGCTCGCCCCTTTCCGCCACGCGTCCGGCGATTCCCTCGCCGATTCGGAGCTCCTTGATGCTGTATGCCACCTTTTCCGGAATGCCGTGGGAATAGGCGCACCTGAGAACCTGTTTCTCCTCGTCAAGCAGATAGATCCACCCTGTCTCGATGTCCATGAGCTGAAGTACCTGGGCCAGGGTGTTCTCAAGCACTTCCTTGAGATCGATGGAAGAGCTCAGCGTCTTGGAAATCAGGTTCACCGCAGTCAGATCCTGGTTCTGCCTCAGCAGGCGCCTCTCCAACGCCACCTTTTCCGTGACGTCGCGCAGCAGGGCGATGGACGTGCCCGGCCGCTCCTCGATGAAGTGGAAGTTGCCCTCCAGGATCTTGACGCCTGCGGGCGTTTTCACGTTGAACCTGCTGAAGAATCCCGGGGCGAAGCTCTCCTTGAGCGGAAGCAGTTCCTGCCTGCCCTTCTCGTCCGCAAGCTTCGAGAGGTCCGTGCCAAGGATCTCCTCGGCGCTCATGCCCATGATATTGTTGAACGCAGGGTTGCTGAATGTGATCACGCCGCGGCTCATGATGATGATGGCGTCGGGCGCGTCCTCGATGATCCGCCGGTACCTGCCCTCGCGGGACAGTCCTCCGCTCACGAAATCGCCGATGAGGATATAGATGGCGTCGAGCTTGTAGCCGATGATATTGATGAACCCGGATGCCCTCACCCCGGGCACGCTCAGGGTCTCGACGATCAGGGAAAACGGCTTGTCGGTCTCGATCAGTCTCTTGAGACTCTTCTCCAGGCGCTCGTCCACGAGGAGCCTGTGGATGAGCTCATAGAGCGACTGCCCTACGATTGGTGAGATCGCCTGTCCGAGGTTCGACTCGAGCACCGAGTTGATGTAGATCACGGTGCCGCTCGCATCGAAGGCGCATACGGCGAACGGGGCCTTATGAAAAATGGTCTTTACCTGACTGATCAGCTTGTCCATAGTCCTTACGGGAGCGTGTACGCTTCTCCCGGCTCGAGGATGCGGACAGTGCACGCACAGTTCCGGGCGAACGCCTGCGCGTCATCCTTCGACCCCACGATGTCGCCGAAATGGATGGGGATTACCTCGCCTGCCCGGATGTCCTCCACGGCCGCGGCAGCCTCCCGGGCATCCATGGTGTAGGTCCCGCCTACAGGGATGAGGGCCAGATCCACCTTCAGGCCCTTCATCTCGGGGATGCGGTCCGTGTCGCCTGCGTGGTATATCCTCCTGCCGTCGGCCGCAACCACATACCCCAGCCAGCCCTTCACCCGTGGATGAAAGCTCTTGGAGATATTATAGGCGGGAACGGTCTCTATCGCGACATCGCCGAAAGCGATTTTCTCTCCGGGGCCGACGACATCCGTCACAAGAGGCGCGGACATGGGCGCCGCCACCCGGGTGGACGCTCCTGCGAGCTGCATCACATCCGCTTCGGAGTAGTGATCGTAATGATCATGGGTGAGAAGTATGATGTCTGCTTTCGGTGACGAGGGGCCCAGTTTCCACGGATCGATGTAGATGACCCCTGACCGGCTTCGGATCATGACGCTTGCATGTCCCAACCACACAACTTCGAGCGACATATATCACCCCCGGATAAAATTCGAACCCCAACAAATCATGAAAAAATATCATACAGAAGCGCAGGAGGTCTTTCAATAAAAAATCCTTTGCGTTCCTGCAAAACGGCTTCAGGCCCTTCTTGAGCAACAGGTCGGAAACGATGTAATGCAGCCTGAATCGTATTCCGGGCGCGGGAAACGCCCGGCAGATGCGGCTCGCCCCTGCGCTTTCGTCAGGGAAATCACGCTGTAAAGTGAGGTGCCTGTGCGGGGGTGTCTACTTGCCCTTGAATGCGCCCAGCTGGCAGGGGGTCACCCTGATTCCCAGAGAGTCGGCAGCGTTTCCGACTTCGGAGCGTAAGATGCCTGCGGAGTCCGCAATGTCCCAGAGCTCCCTGCAGGGGATCCTTCCGCCCTTCGAGGCGCTTTTGATCCTGTCCAGCACCTCTCCGGGTATCTCTACCGGCCTGCCCACGATCTTGTATTCGGAAACACCCTTCCTGCCATAGCCGAACAGGCCGAGCTGGCACTGATAGAGTTTGACCTTGATCGCAGTCGCGACATCCCCGACCGCTTCGGGCGTCACATTCAAAGATGCAGCGATGAAATGGGCCACCGGACACGGGAGCTTGTCCTTCTCGGGATAAGTCCGGATCATCTCTTCGATTTTCTTGGTGTCCATGTCTTCTCCTATCCGATAATCATGAGAGCGTCCGCCACCTTGGGGGCTCCGCCTGTGATAATGATCGGGTTCAGGTCTATCTCTTTTATCGCCGGGAAGTCAAGAGCGATGTCTCCGAGCCGTACGAGGAGATCGGCCAGCGCTTCGCGGTCCACCTTCTCCATATTGCGGTAAGGCCCCAGGAGCGCCTTGGCTCGGATGGATCCGATCATCTCATCGGCGTCGTTCTCGGTGAGCGGTGCGAGACGGATGGCGAAGTCCCGGTGAGCCTCTGCGAAGACGCCCCCGAGCCCGAACATGACACAGGGCGGAAACCCTGGAAAGTAGCTCACGCCCGCCATGAACTCGCGCTTGCCCTTGATCATCTCCGCCACCAGGACCTGCGAGTCCGCATCGTATGCCCGGATGGCGTCGAATGCCCGCACGAGGGCGGTCTCGTCATTCACATCCAGAAACACCAGACCGTGCTCGGTCTTGTGTGCAATGGACGGAGAACACGCCTTCACCGCAACTGGATAACCCAGGCGCCGTGCAGCGTCGAGTGCCTCCTCGCGGCTGCCGGCAAGAGTCTCTTCCGCTGTGGGTATGCCGTAGGCCCTCAGGAGCTGCTTCGCCGAATACTCGTCCATGCCTTTCGGGTTGCAGCCCGCCACGATTTCCTGCGCCCTTTCGGGGACGGCTCTCCCGGCCGTCCGCCGGCCCGCGGCAGACGCCCGGTTGCGGATGAGATAGTGCCGGTAGAGGGCCGCCATTGCCTGGGCCGCCTTTTCCGGAGAATCGAAGGTGGGGATGGAGTGCTCGTGGAAGACCCGGACGGTGTGATCGCTTTCGTCGAAGAACGAGGATATCAGGAGGGGCTTCCCGTGGTCATGTGGCATGCGAACGAGCTCGTTCAGCTCGATCTCGCTGAATTTGATGAATTTTTCGTGGTCGATGGGCATGCGCTTGTTTATGGAAGGGTACAGGAGGTCCACGAACCCGGTGTCCATGATGCCATGGATGATGACGCCGTCGATCTCCGGTGCTGAGAAGAGGATTTCCGGTATTTTGATCGTGAGGGCCTCCATGCCGATGTGAAAGGTGAGGTCCACCGGATTGCGCGCGCTCGCGTGGCCCTGAAGATACCGGCTGACCTGATCCTGGATCTCCGGAGAGAACTCCGGCACTTCGAGGCCCGATGCATTGCATGTGGTGGCGATGCCCGTGCCCGGCCCGCCCGAGTTGGTGAGCACCCCGATGCGAGGACCTCTCAGCGGCGGCTGGGTGGCCAGAGCCCAGCCGATGCGGTAGACATCCTCGATGGTGCTCACACGGATGATGCCGGCCTGCTCGAAGAGCCCGTCATAGACATAATCCGGTCCCGCCATGGCGCCGGTATGGCTGGACCCGGAGCGCGCCCCTGCCTCGGTACCTCCCACATACTGGGCCACGATGGGCTTGCGCCTGCTGATTTTCCGGGCAACGTCAAGAAATCGCCCGGCGTCGCGGATGCCCTCGATATAGAGGCCGATGGCCTTTGTATGCTCGTCCTCGCCGAGATATTCAAGGCAGTCGGTGATCGTGATGTTCGCCTCGTTGCCCACGCTGATGGCCTTGCCCATGGCGATGCCGTTGCGTTGGAGAAACTGGACGCTCTGCGCAATGTACGTGCCGCTCTGGGAAGCCAGTGAGAACCCCCCGCCATAGCGCAGGATAGGAGCCACCGTTACGTTCAAAGGCAGGTGAGTGTTCACGATGCCCAGGCAGTTGGGACCCAGAAACCGGATGCCGTAGGCATCCGCAATCTCGATGATGCGCTTTTCGAGCTCCCTGCCCTTCTCCCCGGTCTCGCGGAACCCCGCTGTGATGATGATGGCGTGGCGGGTGCCGATCTTGCCGAATTCCTCGAGCATCCCGGGCACGACCGCCGTGGGCACTACGAGAATGGCGAGATCAGGCGCATACGGCAGCTCGCTGACAGTGCGGTATGCTTTTTTCCCCAGCACCTCGCTCTCCTTGGGGTGGATTGGCATAATCTCTCCGCCGAATCCGCTGTCGATCAGGTTGATCAGCTGGATCGTGCCCATTTTCCTCAGATTGTTGCTCGCGCCAGCCATGGAAATAGACGTGGGGTTCATGATTGTCTCAAGGGGTCCTGCCGCCATGCTCACCTTCCTTTCACTCTCCATGCACACTGTAGAGATATAATTTGGAATATCAAGAAATTCTATCATATCAGTTCCTTGAGGCAACGGCAAGAGATCATTCACTATTCAATGAAGAAAAGGGGCGGGTCATGCATTATGCCGGCACTGTGAAACAGGCCATTGCAAACAGCGGTGCCGGTGCCTATGATGTCTGTAATGCCTGACCGCAACTTCATCACCTCTTCGCCCGCCTACCGGTATCTGGCCGGGCTGATCGACCGGTATCACCGGTTCATGCATTCACCTTCGAGGCTCAGGCGGGGCATCAGCTTTGCGGTGTTCTCCTGCATAGCCTTCTTCGCGGCGCTCTGCCTGTTTCAGGTGACCGACCCCTACCCGCTGAAAGGCTGGATATATCTTCGGCTCACTCTGGAGGATCTCGGAATAGCCGGTGCGATCATCTTCGTTTTTCTCATCAGCATCCTGCCGCTCATCTCGCCGTTGAGCCTGCTGATCATCACCGGGGCGGCGAGCTTCGGGCCGGTTCCCGGTATGGTCCTCTCCTATATCGGCTCTCTGATCAATGCAAACATCGCATTTCTGCTCGTCAAAGCTCTCGGCATCGAACACCGGTGGGGCCATGAGTCGCGGGCCGCCCGCATCAAAGAATCCATTCAGAGAAACGGCTACCCGATCGTTTTGCTCCTCCAGGCGGCCACAATCTTTCCGTTCATCGCCATCAACTCCGCGGCCGCGGCCGCCGGGGTGGACTGGAAAGACTTCATGAAGGCCACCTCACTGGGCATCCTGCCGTCGATCATGATCTATTCGTTCCTCGGAGAGGCTCTCGTGTCAAGGTTCTTGTCGCCGCAGGTGTATTTTTCTCTCATTATCATGGTGGTCCTGACCATCTTCACCACTGCAATGAGAAAACAGAAGATCCGCCTGAGACGCAAACACATCAAGTAGGCGGGAGACAAACGTCTCCACGTGAAAGCCGGGTATATAATCGTGGATTCCCTTCAGGCCCGGGTCGCCTTCCATGCCGAACACCCTGCGGGAGAGCGTGGCATCGACCGCGAGCGGAACGACTCCCTGGAAGAGCATGAAGCCCCTCTTCCTCAGAGCGGCCAGGCCGAGAACTTTCGAGCCCCCGATGCAGAGCTCCACCGGGGAAGAACGCCGGAAGCAGATGCTCGAAAACCCGGTTTCGTCACCCTTCATTTCCACTGCCAGGCCGCAGTGTTCGAGGGCCGAGGCGAATATTCCGGTGACCGTTCTGCAGGAATCTTCGATTCCCCGGGAAAATCTGCCTCTGCAGGGCACGGACAGACTGAATGTGATGTCGCGCACATGCAGAACGGCGCCTCCGCCCGTGGGGCGTCTGAGCAGGGGGATATGAAGCGACGGGTCTGAAGGGGTGAATGCTTTCTGATGACGACCGAAGGTCACCGCGGGCTCGGACCAGTCATAGATCCGCAACACTCCGGAGCGTGAGCCTGAAATTACGGACTCGAACATGGCCAGGTCCCTCGCCATGTTCGAACGGGAGTCGTATGAGCCGTCGAGAACCAGCTCCCATGCGCTCATAGCTCCTCGATGATGAAGAGCTGATCGCCGTAGCCCACCCGTTCTCCATCCTGCTTGAGGATGGCGGTCACGACCCCGTCGATCTGAGACTCGATCTCGTTCATGAGCTTCATGGCTTCGATGACGCAGAGCACCTGGTCTTTCTTGACTCGGTCTCCCACCTGGACAAAGGGCTGTGTTTCCGGTGAGGCCGAGCGATAAAAGGTACCCACGAGAGGCGACGTAACAGTGACCGTGGGCTTTTCGGCCTGTACGGCCCTGCTCTTTTCCTGCTCCCTGCTCCGGGCCGCGGTCCTGTCCGGCTGGCCTGCGGCGCGGATGATGTGGATTCTCTCGGGAGTCCACTCGATCTCCACCACGTCGGTGTTTTTGATCAGCTCCAAGAGTTCCTTGACAATCTTGAGATTCATTTAGCTCACTCTTTCGATATAGGCCTTGGTGCGGGTATCCACCTTGATCACATCTCCCTCGCTGATAAAGAGGGGCACCTGAACCGTAACGCCGGTTTCGAGCTTCGCGGGCTTGGAGCCGCCGGATGCGGTGTTGCCCCGAATGCCCGGGTCGGTCTCGGCTACGGCGAGCTCGAGGAACATGGGCAGATCGATCCCGATCGGAGCGCCATTGTGAAAGAGGATGCCCACCTCCACGTTCTCCTTGAGAAACCCGATGGCGTCTTCGATGTGGTCCTCGGAAAGGTTCATCTGCTCAAAGGTCTGGGTATCCATGAACCAGTATCCTGAATCGTCCTGGTAGAGAAAGCTCATTTTCCGCTCCTCGAGGTTTGGCACGTCCACTTTTTCGCCGGACCGGAATGTTTTTTCCAGAACATTACCCGTGATGAGGCTCTTCATCCGGGTGCGCACGAATGCACCGCCCTTACCGGGCTTGACGTGCTGAAAGTCGACGATGGTAAACGGTTCTCCGTCCAGTTCTATTTTCAATCCCTTACGGAACTGTGCGGTTGAGTACTGCATACATCTCTCTCCTACGTGATGACTTTTATGGCTTCCTTATCAATATTTGTAATTCGCTTGCAAGAATTATCTGTTATCACGAACATATCCTCCAGCCGTATCCCGAATTTTCCCGGAAGATAGACCCCGGGCTCGATGGTGATGACCATACCTTCCTCGAGGGTGTCTTTCGAGATGGAGGACACGATAGGCATCTCGTGCACCTCCATGCCCACCCCATGGCCGAGGCTGTGTCCGAAGTATGCGCCCAGGCCGACCGAATCGAGGCGATCCCGCGCCAGCTTGTCGATGGAGGAAGCCTTCACTCCCGGAGCGAGGGCCGCTATGGCCAGCGACTGGGCCTCCAGCACGTGCCGGTAGGCCGCCGCGAACTCCCCGCCTGCGTCGCCGGTGCAGACGGTGACGGTCTGATCTGAAGAATAGCCCGCGTAAGTGCAGCCGAAGTCGATCACCACGGGCTCGTTCTCCCGGATGATCTTTGCGGATGCGGCGCCGTGGGGCATCGCGGAGCGGGGACCCGACGCCACGATGATCTCGAAGGACGAACTGCTCGCGCCGAGCCTGCGCATCGCGCACTCGAGGTCAAAGGCGATGTCCGCCTCCCTGCGGCCGACGAGCCCCTGCGCCAGGACCTCGTCGAGCGCCTTCTCAGAAATTCGCGCCGCCTCGCGGATCAGTGAAACCTCGCCCGGATCCTTCACGGCGCGGAGATACTTGAGCTGGCCGCCGAGCGGAGTCATCTCGATGCCCTTGAGCAGGTCCTTGAGCAGGAGAAAGGTATCGACATCCACGACATTGGACTCGATGCCCAGGGTCGCGATGCCGAGCGACTTCAGGTGCTCGTAGATTTCTTCCCAGCGCTTCCTGATCTCGTGCACCCTGGCCGTTGACTCTTCCTGAGCCTGAAGGGTGTTGCGCGAATCCACGAAGATGTCGGTGTGCGACTCCGTATAGACCGCCACGGCGTCCGAGCCCGTGTATCCGGTGACATAGGTGACGTTCGGCCGCGAGGAGAGGAGGATGGCATCCAGCCCCTTGAGAAAGGATCGCGCCCTATCGATTCTTTGTGCGGAGTAACTCATGGAGAGCCTCTATTCCCAGGATGTACCCGTACGGGCCGAGCCCGGAGATGGTGCCCAAGGCGATGTCGGAAAACAGGTTTTTCTGCCGGAACGGCTCACGCGCCGCCACATTGCTGATGTGGACCTCCACGAATGGAATGTCGACTGCGAGCAGGGCATCGCGGATAGCGACCGACGTGTGGGTGTATCCTCCCGGATTGATGAGGATGCCGCAGGATTGCGAGATCGCCGCTGCGTGTATCTTCTCGATGATCTCTCCTTCGTGATTCGACTGGAAGGCCTCCAGCTCGATGCCGAGCTCGCGAGCCCTTTTCTGCGTGCGGGCCTCGATCTCGGGCAGGCTCGTACGGCCGTAGAGCGCGGTTTCGCGGGTGCCGAGCAGGTTGAGGTTGGGCCCGTTGATCATCAGAATCTTCATCTTCGCATCCTTTCAAGCCACCCTTCGAGGGTCTTGATGAGGTGCATTCTCTGCACCCTGTCCGCCTCGCGGCTCACCTGGGGATCGCAGGCGGATGTTTTCAGGAGGTGCGAGTAGATCTCCAGCGCCTGCCGGTAGTGCCCCTGGCCGGCGTAGATCCGCGCGAGCTCGGGAGACGCCTCATTCATGAGGGGCGCCTCGTCCTGGTCCTCCTGCAGGAGGTCGAGCGCCTCGTCGTCGTCCGGATAAAAAGAAAGGTAGCTCTCCAGGCACGACCGTGCGGCCTCTTCGTCTCCTCTGCCTCGGTGCATGAGAGCCATGTAGTAGTATGCCCTGGCGAGCTCTCTCACTCTTTCGATAATCCCTGAGAGCACTGCCATGGCATCGGTTTCGCGTCCTACCTTGAAGAGCGATATCCCGACCATGAGATCCTCTTCGGGGGTGCGGCTCTCAGGTGCGGCGTCGGCGATCTCGAGAAACTTTCCCTGCTCAAATGCTTTTCTGATATCCATCAGCGAATCTCTGATAAGCCTCCAGCACTTCAATTTCAGTAAGTTTTTGTACGCTAACACCACCGATGTATGGTGTCAACACAAAGTGGACGCCCCCTTTTCCGCCCTTTTTGTCGATCCCGAGCGCCTGTTCCAACTCCGCCGCAGGAGGAAGCGCCAGGTTTTTGGGCAGGAGCCGCTCGCGCATCATGAGATCCATGATGCGTCTCAGATCTGCCGGAGGCAACATGCCCCTGTCATGGGAGAGCCAGGACGCGAAGGCCATGCCCACCGCCACAGCCTGGCCGTGGCTCACGGAATAACCGGTCGATCTCTCTATCGCGTGGCCAAGCGTGTGGCCGAAATTCAGGATTCTCCTCAGGCCTTCCTCCTTCTCATCGCGGGCAACCACCCGTGCCTTGACGGACGCGCACATCCGGACGATCCTCTCGTAGTCGAACGGGGGCCCGGCCTCGAGGTATTCGAAGAGCGGAGCATCGGTGATGATACCGTATTTGACCGCCTCGGCCATGGCGCTCATGATTTCAGTATCATCCAACGTAGCGAGAAAATCGATATCGCACACCACCATCAGGGGCTGGTGGAACGTACCGATGAGGTTCTTGCCGCATGCGTGGTTGACCGCGGTCTTTCCCCCGATGCCGGAGTCGATCTGGGCGAGCAGGGTGGTCGCGGCCTGGATGACCGGGATGCCCCGCATGTATATGCTTGCGGCGAACCCGGCAAGATCGCCGGTCACTCCTCCCCCTATCGCCAGGCACACCCACTGCCGGCTGACTCTGCACGAAAACATGGCGTCGAGCGCGTCGTTCAGAAACGCCATTGACTTCGACCGCTCGCCCGCGGGCACGGCCATGAAATGTGTCCGGTATCCTCTGATGGCTTCTTTGACCGCATCGCCATGAATGCGCAGGACGTTCTCGTCGATCATGACAAAGAGTCCCTCAGGGCGTGTGTGCCTCTCGAGCAGAGGAATGATCTTCCGGAAAACGCCGCTTCCGATATGTATGGGGTACGGGCGGTCCGGAAGGATGACTCCCACGGGCCTGGGAAGCCCGGGCAGGGCTTTCACGATCTCGTGAGCGATATCTTGGGCCGTTCTGCCGTCAATGTCCACAGCGAGGTCCGCGTCTTCATAGGCGGGTATTCTCTTTTTAAGCAGATCGCGTGCGCCGCTGTTCCACAGGGGCCTGCTCCCGTCCTGGGCTATGCGCAACTCCAGGTTTTCGAAAGAGGACTTCAAATACACGATCGATCCGCACGACTTCATGAGCTTCCGGTTCAGCGGGCTGACCGGCAGTCCGCCGCCCGTCGCTACGATGCAGGAGGGGCCGCCTTGTGCGGCGGTCTCCTTCAGGGCGGTGTCTTCCAGGGCTCGAAACGCCTCTTCGCCCGCGCAGCGGAAGATGTCCGCGATCGATGTCCCGCTCTTGCGTGCGATGACTTCGTCAAGGTCGACAAAGGGCGCGCCGGTCCGGTGGGCGAGATCTTCCCCAACCGTGGTTTTGCCTGAGCCCATGAATCCGGTGAGAAAGATCACAGCGACTCCCAATAGGCGCGGTGGCTCTCGAACGCTTCCTTCACGGCCGCCATGGCGGGGAGCCCGAAGCTGAGCAGGACCGCCTGGCTCGCGGCAATGATCACGGCCGCTTCCCCCACCACCGACGCGGCGGGCACAGCGCAGCAGTCCGACCGCTCATACTGAGCATGAACCGCGGCGCCGGTGCGGATATCGACAGATCGCAGGCCCTTTTTCAGGGTAGGGATAGGCTTCATACTGCAGCGCATCTCGATCGGCTGGCCGTTGGACACCCCTCCCTCGATGCCTCCTGCGTTGTTGGTGTTGCGCCTCTTCGGCGATCCGGGGAAAATCTCGTCGTGCACCAGCGAGCCGGGAAGCTCTGCGGCTTCGGTCCCGATGCCCGTCTGCACCGCCTTGATCCCGGGGATGGACATGAGCTGGGCGGCCAGCAGGGTGTCGAGGCGCTGGTCCCACTGAGTGTACGAGCCGATGCCAGCGGGCATGCCCCTGAGCACCACCCTGAACTCGCCGCCGAGGGTGTCTCCCTGCTCCATGGCCGCATCGACCAGGCGTTCCATGGCTGCGGTAGCGTCTCTGTCCGGGCAGAACACGCTGGAGGAATCTCTGAGTCCGCGGTCGTATTCGCCCGAGAACTCAACGTCCCCGATCCTCGTCACCCATGAATATATCTCCACACCGAGCTCGTCGAGCAGGCACCTGAGAAGCCCTCCGGCTGCAACCCTGCCCGCGGTCTCCCGGGCGCTCGAACGCTCAAGCACGTTCCTCAAATCCGCTTGACGGAACCGCGCGGCGCCGGCAAGGTCGGCATGACCCGGCCTCGGAGTATGGAGCTCTCTGCCCGGAGAGATATCCCACGGGTCCATGTATCCCTTCCAGTTCTCGAAGTCCCTGTTCCACACCGCCAGGAGGATCGGACCGCCCAGGGTGAGGCCCCCTCTGACGCCCGAGAGCACGTCCAACCGGTCATCTTCGATGGCCATCCTTCCTCCCCTGCCGTAGCCTTTCTGGCGCCGGCTCAGGTCGGAGTCGATGATCTCCCTGTCTACCTTCAGGCCCGCAGGAATGCCGTCCAGAAAGGCGAACACGCCCCTGCCGTGAGACTCTCCGGCGGTATAAAACGTAAGCATCGAACCTCCCCGGTCATTCAATTTCAGGGATTATCGGGGATTCGCCGCCTGTTTGTCAACCGGTCTGAAAGCGTGTTGCCTGAAACACGCTCTCATGATAAAAACATCCGAAAAACATCCGGTGAAAGGAGCACTTATGCTGTCGAAAAGCGGGAAGAAGCTCGAGGAAATCATCAAGAAGGCCATTGAGGATCATGTGATAACGACCTCCGAGTACGAGGAGATCATCGCAATGGCGAACGAAGACGGTGTGATCGATGCGCACGAGAGGGTGCTCCTGCAGCAGCTCAACGACATGATCGCAGACAGGACCGTCAAGCGCATTGCAGGGTAGTGCATTGACGAAAAGGAAAGACAGGGGGGCGTTTCCATTGCTCGGCGGGGCCAAAAAACGGAAACGCCTCTTTTTGTCCTGAAGATATCGTATCTCTTGCGGCGCCCTTGATTTATTTGCCCTGATTGAACCTTCTTCCGTAAATCATGCTCGCCATGGTGATCTTGAGCATCTGTAGCGTTCCTCCGGCGACGCTCCACGCCCTGCCGTCTCTGAACATCCTCTCGATGGGGAATTCCTTGCTGTATCCATATCCCCCGAAGATCTGCATGGCCCGGCCGGTGATGTCCATCACCATCTCGTTCGCATAGCATTTCCCCATAGATGCCTCATAGATCGAAGGCAGTCCTTTCCCGGCCCCTGTGGCCGCCCGGTAAACCAGCAGACGTGCGGCTTCGAGCTTCATGGTCATATCCACCACCGCAAATTGAATATCCTGGAACTCGCATATGGGACGACCGAACGCTCTGCGCTCCTGAGAGTACTTAACCGCCTCTTCGATCGCCCCTGCCGCCACGCCGAGGCACATCGCGGCATTTCCGCACCGCTCGATGTCAAACGTGGTCATGAGCTTCTTGAACTCGCCCTTGCCGATGATCAGGTTTTTCTTGGGAATGCGGACATCCTCGAAAATGAGATCGCACGAGGGCATGCCTCTCAAGCCCATGAACTCTTCCTGTTTCCCGAAGGTGAACCCTGGCGTACCCTTTTCAACCAGCACGCCGCATATGCCTTTGTATCCGGGCACATCCTTGTAGCGCGCATAAACCAGATAGTGGCTGGCGTGGCCGCCGCCGGTTATGAATGTCTTGCGCCCGTTCAGGATGAGCTCGTCCCCGTCCTCCACGATATGTGTCGTGAGAGCCGTGAGATCGGAGCCGGCCCCGGGCTCTGTCATGCATACGGACACACTGTATTCTCCCCTGCACACGCCGGGTATTATGCGGCTCTTGTGCTCGTGCGATCCGAAGATGTCGATCACCCTCACCGCCCCCACACTCGATTCGAACACCGGTGCTGCGATGAGCGGGCTGAACTTGGCGAGCTCCTCGATAGTGATCAGGGCATTCAGCGCCGGCTGCCCGCCGCCCCCGTATTCGGGCGAGAGGGTCATTCCGAGAAGGCCCATCCGGCCGAACTTATCCATGAGCGCTTGAGGAAACTCGGCTCTGGCATCGATCTGCGCGGCCATCTGCTTGAAATTTTCCCGCTTTCCCATTGTCCGGATCGTATCGATCAATATGAGTTGTTCATCAGAAAAATTGAAATCCATGGTGCCTCCGTTTCACGTCTGTTGTCTTGCTCCATCTCTCACATGATGCGTGCCAGTTCGCCGATATCTTGTACTTTTTCGAGGTTCAGAATCATGTCTATGACCCGATCGACATTCTTGTTGTCTCGATTCGCCGCGAACTTCCTGACCTTGAGCGAGAGGGTTTCATCTCCCATGGGGTCTCTCGGGTCTCCGGAAGGGATATCGATCTGCCGGGATAATTTCCTGCCGCCCTCAAGGATTATTTCGACCCGGCTCGCCGTCTTGTCGGGATACATTGCGTTGAGGACCTCATCCTGATGCACCTTGACCTTCCCGGCAAGCTCCATCACCACGGGGTCGGCGAGCCGCCTTTCCGTAAGCTGCCTGGGACCGAACTCTTTGTCGATCAGGCAGACGGCGGCGACATATGGAATGGAAAACTGAGCCGAAACGATCGAGCAATTCCGCTCGACCCCTTTTCCTACAGCGATCTGGGCAATGCCGTAGGTGTACACGTTGACGTCCATCACCTCACGCGGGGCGATCCGGTTTTCATGGACAAGCTCGAGAACCGCCTGAGCCGTACCGTGCGTATGGCGGCATGCGGGATATGGTTTGAAATATACGTCCATGATGGAAAACGCCTCACCGAGGCCCGCGGTGATTCTCTCGAGATCGGGTTTCCCGCTGGTCCTGGCAGTCGTGATCTGGGTGAATCCTCCATGGTAGGCCGAGCCTTCGAGCACGCATGGCATTCCGGTAATGCCCGCGCCGGCAAGGCCTGCAGCCATTATCCCCGAGCTTGCAGCCTGCCCTCCCTGGACGATTTTCACGGTGCGCCCTTCCATGAGCTGTTCGGCCATGGACAGGGGGGCGAGGTATCCGGCGTTTCCCAAGGCATTGAGCATCAGCTCGTTGTCATGGCCCAAAAGCTTCGCAGCCGCCGCGGCCGCGCCGAAGGTGCCGCTCGTTCCGGTAGGAAGGAACCCGGAGAGTGTATGGTGCGGGTGCATCGATGCGGAAATCCGATTCGCGACTTCATACCCCACCACGACCGCCTCAATGAGTTCGCTGCCGCCCTTCCCCGCTCTCTCGGCAACGGCGAGCGCGGCAGGGATCACCGCCACGCCTGCATGGTTGCCCCCGAACCGCAGCCCGTCCTGGGCCTCGATGGCCTCGGCCAGAGTGCCGTTCAGGAAGGCCGCGTTCTGGATATCGGTCTTGAATCCGAATCCCAGGACAGTCGCTCCGGGGGTGTTTCCCAGAGACTTGATGTAAGCAGCTGTCCTGTTCACCGCGTCGAGCTCGAGCGATCCGTATATGCTTGCCGCAAAATCCAGGACGCACTGCTTCGCCTTGTGCACCACCCTGGCGGGCAAGCCGTCCATGGAGGCTGCGCTGCAGAACTCGGCAAGCCTTTTGGTGTACTCCATGGCCTCCTCCTAAATATATCCGCGATTTTCGTATATCTTGATCATTCTCGCAGGGTCGATGAGCCTCAGGGCTTTCATTTCCGCTTCGGTGGGAGGCTCAGTCTCATGGACGTCCGGGGATACCGCCAGGGGCCACGGCGTCAGCTTCAGAATCTCCTCGACAGAGCTTCCCGGGTGATATGAGGCGAGATACGCCTCCTTTGTCGTATCATCGAATCTCATCACCGCCTTGTTCGTGATGATGACATGCGGACCGGTGTCCGGAGGGAGTCCGATCTTCTCCCTGGCACCAGGACCGTCCAGATACCCGGGCGTGGTGATGAAATCGACCCGTTCTGACAGCCTGCGCGTATCGTGCAGCGTCACGATCAGCGTCCTTTTGGCCAGCGCGCTGATGGGACTCGCCCCACCGCTTCCCGGCAGCCTGTTTTTAGGAGCGAGGTAATCACCGATGACGGTCGTATTGATGTTGCCGTATTTATCCACCTGGCTGCCGGAGAGAAATCCGACATTCACATACCCGGCCTGGAGCATCATGCCCATGACCTCGACGAGCCCTCCGATCATGGCCGCTCCGGGATTCAGGCAGGGGTCGCCCACCGAGAGAGCCGGCCTCTTTGGCCTGGCGTCATACACGCCTGACTCCTGCACCATCATAGAATGAGGGGCGTGTGTATGTTTCGCAATGTTGGCCGCCATGGCGGGAAAGCCGGTACCCACAATGACGAGGTCATAATCGCGGATTTCGCGCGATCCGCAGCAGGCCATCAACTCAGGCTTGATATAGTTCGCGTGATTTTCCATACGTTCTCCTTTTTGCGGGGCGTCAGTATGCGTAGCTGACCGGGAACCCATAGTCGAAGCCCGCCTGCAGCTTCCGGAACTGGCCGAATCCGAATCGCTCGATATAATGGCTGATGTATGCGGAACGATCCTCGATATCGTATACCCATTCCTTCATGAACGCCTGAAATCCCTCCACGGTGTTCGATGCCTGCTGGTACTGGTAGCCCATGGCGAAGTCCACGTCGTAGAACCCCGGGGTGTATGCCGGATGCGCCGCAAAGGGTTCCTCGACCACGGCCGCTACACGGAAGGAGGGGACGATGGTCCTTGATGGATCCTTGCCGATTTCCTCCCTGCTGACCAGCCGTTCGCAGCTCACGATCACCTTCTTCGACGCATTGGCGCCGTACTGGCAGTCCCCCGCTATGCCCCATATCTGGGCATTGCCGTCTTCGTCGGCCTGTTGCACGTGGATGATCCCGACATCCGGGTTCAGCGCTGGAACGAGCAATGTCGGACTGCCGTCGAAAGGGGAATCGATGATCTTATACTTATTCTCCCCCAGGAAGGACTTCACATTGAGAAGATCGGTCCCCAGCATATCCCTGACCGGCACGAAGGGCATGCCCATCGATCCTGCCATCAGCATCATGGGCAGCGACAGGTTGGTGTATTCCTCTAATTCTATGCGGTGGGGGATCCCCTGCTCCAGGGATCTGCGAAAGCATCTGCCGAGGCCGTACACACCAAGAGAAAGAAAGGTGGAGATAAAACGTTTGACCGCTCCGGCCCCGATCATCATATCGAAATCATCGGCCGCATTGCTCCGCGTGATTGTGAGGTCCGTGATGCCCTGTCTGAGTATCTCGTGAATGGCGGAGAATGGCGTCCTGCAGATATAACCGCCGATATACAGAAAATCCCCGCTCTTCACGTTGCGGGCAATCGCCTCTTTCATGGACATGACTTTACTCATGATCAACCTCATTCGATGCATTCACGGCATCCCGCACGATTTCTTCGCGCGCCCTTTTCAGCCATGCGAGAAAGGCCTCGTTGAGCTCGATCCCCATCTCGGAGATCAGGCGAACATGAATCTCAAGGTTTTTCAGTTTCTTGAACTTCTCCTTCCTGGATGTGAGCTGTTCTGTATAAAGCCTGATCTGATCATCGATCATTTCGACAGCCCGCCGCCGGTCGCCGAAGCCGAAAAAGACAAATTTCATGAGGAAGGGATCCCTCAAAGTCATGTTTTTATCGGGGGGCTCCATGATCCAGCGGGAGAAGGCCTTCCTGCCCTTGTCCGTGATGGAATACAGCTTTCGGCTCGGCCCCCTCATTCCCACCCGGTTTTCCTCGGTCATGCTGATGAGTCCTTCATCCAGCAGGGATTTCAGGTTCGGATAGATCTGGCCGTAATTGATGGACCATACATGGCCGAAATTCTGTTCGATCTGCGCCTTGATCTTATAGCCGTGCATAGGCCGGTAATGGAGCAGCCCGAGAATCGCGTGTCTTATCGCCATGAATGAGCACCCTCCTGCATGAGAAAGTGATTACGGATTATACCCTATGAGTGCCTTGATCTCCAGGTACTCATCCAGGCCGTGCTTGCTCCTCTCGCGCCCGATACCGGACTGTTTGTAGCCCCCTGCCGGGGCATTGATGTCGAAATCCGCCCCGTTGATGAAGACTTGACCCGAACGGATCCGCCTCGCGACCCTCCTCGCCCGGTCCGGGTCTCCCGACCATACAGAGCCTGACAGACCGTAGATACTGTTGTTGGCGATCTCGACAGCCTCGTCCTCACTGCGGTACGGCATAATGCAAAGAACAGGACCGAAGATCTCCTCCTGGGCGATGGTCATTTCCGGGGTTACATCGGCAAATATCGTGGGCTTGACGAAATATCCCTTCTTCAGGCTTCCGGGCTGTTCCGGACCGCCCGTTACAAGGGTGGCTCCTTCGCGGATGCCTGATCTGATGTATTCCCTCACCGACTCCTGCTGCTGAGCGTCGACCATGGGGCCGAGATAAACGCCTTCCTCAAAGGCATCGCCCATTTTCAGGGACTCGACTGTTGATTTGGCGAGCTCGACGATCTCTTTGTGCATATGCGACGGAACAATCATTCTCGACAGGGCGATGCATGTCTGGCCCGAGTTGAGGAAGCAGTTGAAGACTCCCTTCAGGACCGCCGTGGTGATATCCGCGTCTTCCAGGATGATGTTCGGGGATTTTCCCCCGAGCTCCAGAGTAACCCGCTTGATGGTCTCGGCAGCGGCCTGGGCGACCAGGACGCCGGACCTGGTGGACCCGGTGAGCGAAACCATGTCGATATCATGGTGAGAGGCAATGGCATGGCCAACCTCTGATCCTGCACCCACCACGAGATTGAAGACCCCCGGAGGGAGACCGACTTCATCCATGATCTCGGCGAGTATGTAGGAGTTCAGCGGGGCGAGCTGGCTCGGCTTCACGACCATTGTACATCCTGCCGCAAGCGCTGGCGCAACCTTGCCGATGATCTGATGCATGGGGTAATTCCATGGGGTTATGAACCCGCAGACACCGATGGCTTCCTTGACGACCAGGGTTGTCCCCATCGAGCACTCAAACTCGTAACTCTCGAGGATCGGTATGAAACTGTCCAATGTGGCAATGGGGAGACCGACTTGGATCAGCCTGGACCATGCCGCAGGCATGCCCATCTCCAGGGCGATGGTGTCGCCGATCTCATTCTGGCGCGAAGCCATGGCCTTGGAGATCTTCGAAATATACTCCATCCGCTCCCGAATCGGGGTTCTCGACCAGGATGGAAACGCATCTCTGGCATAGCGAACGGCCATGTCCACGTCCTCATTGTTGCCCAGGGAGACCTGTGCGATGGGTTCTTCATTGCAGGGGTTGATGACCGGGATGGTCTCCGTGCCGGCAGGGGCTACCCAATCTCCGTTCAGGTAGATATATTTTTTCTCCTTCATGATCCCTCCTCTCATGTCAAGACTATCGGCTCAGCCTTCGTACGCCTCGTGCAGCCAGCCGGTTATCTCTTCGTCCGTAGGTCTCTTCGGTGCGAGCATGTACCAAGTGCCCGTAACCGTATGGCGTATAATCTCCTCGACATCGGAAAGGCTCATCCCGAGCTCTCTGAGCGACGGGACGCCGCACTCCCTGTAGAAGGATTGAATGGCCTGCTTCACCGCCGACCCGATTTCGGGAACGCTTTTCCCGCCCGGATCAACGTTTAGCAGAGTCGCCAGCTTGTTGAGCTTGTCGGGTATGAATTCAGCCATGAGTTCGACATTGTAGGGGATGATAGATGCGCACAGGAACCCATGATTGTGGATGCCGCACACCTCACCGATAGCGTGCCCTACGCTGTGCCCCATGCTCAAGCCGCCGTGGGCGCCCAGAATGGACATGAATGCTGCGTACGACATGTCTGTCCTCGCTTTTATGTCATTCCCGTCCTTCATGGCTTTGACAAGGCTCTTGAGAACCAGTTCGATGGCGGTGAGGGCAAACGAATCCCTCATCGGCGAGGGGGTGAATATTGCCAGCCCCCCCATAAGGCCTTCCACTGCGTGTGAAAATGCATCCAGCCCGGTCGAGGCCGTGATATGGGGCGGGAGCCCGGTCATGAGCGCCGGGTCGATCAATGCCATCGTCGGCTGCAGGTCCGGAGACATGACGGAAACCTTCAGCTTCAGCTCGTTGTCCGTCACCACCGCAGACGGAGATATCTCGCTCCCAGTTCCTGCAGTGGTCGGAAGCACGAAGAGGGGTTTCAGGGGCTTGTCGAAGGGCAGCACCTGGAGACCGTTCAGGTTGATCGCATGGGTTTTCAGTGTCCCGGGGTTCGTGCTGTTTGCATTGACCGCCTTGGCTGTATCGATAGAGCTGCCTCCGCCTACGGCCACAAATGCGTCCGGATTGACATCATTGGCGATCCGTGAGCACTGTTCGATGACCTCCATGGGCGGGTCCGGCAGGACGCCGTCGAACCGCACGACTTCGACCCCGGCCGTCTCGAGGCTCGCGACCAGCGGCTCAACAATGCCTGCGGCCTCCACCCCCTTGTCGAAGATGCACATGACTCGCTTTGCCCCGGCAGATGCTACATTTGCCCCCAACTGACTGGAACACCCTTCGCCGATGGTAATCCTGGTAGGTAACTCGAACGTGTAATCCATCAATCCTCCCCTTTTTATGAATTGGAAAAGCAATATATACTTTAAATATATATAAAGTATATAATCTGTCTCTGGTTCAGAGTCAAGCGTTTTCATTGCTTGGAACGAGACAAACCCCATAATGAAATTTAGGGACAGGATGACATTGTTCCTTCAGGAGCGGGCGAAGTTCGGGGAAGGGAATGTCGATGGTCGTCTTCCTGATGACCATCCGGCGGCTCAAGATATGATCAGACAGCAGATCTCACGAAAAGGGGGACCGAGCGGCAGGCCGTGCGGAAGCTGACACCAATTCAGCAAAGATCGTCGAGATCAAGGTCTTGAGGCGCTCTGAGTCGTAAAGACATCGCGAAGACGTTCCCGTGCCTTTCTTCGACCTTGAAGTTGCACCGCTTCAGTATTTTGATCGCAGCGCGATTTTCCATGATCGTCTCCGAAAACACGCTCCCGACCCCCCAGAACTTTACCAGCCCTATGCACATCTCGAGGAGAATCCGGCCCAGCGTCTTTTTTTGCCACGGGTCGGAGACGATCACGGCGAACTCCGCCTTGTCGTCGAACGAGAGTTTTATGAGACGGGCGATTCCGATGACTCTGCTTCGGACGCCTTCCTTCATCTCCGCGATGACGGCGAGCTCCTTCTCCGGATCGATGTCGCAAAACCTCCGCGCTCTCTCGGGGGTGGCGCTGAAAGGCACCATGAAGCGCTGCCAGAGGGACTCTTGGGAGCATCCGTTCACGAAATCGATCCACAGGTCCATGTCCTCTCTTCTCAGAAGCCTGAACCCGATCCTCCTGCCGTCGATCATGAACGACCTGTCACACAGACAGGTTTCGAGCATCTTCACAAGGGCCGTTCTGCGGTTGTCGTTCATAAGGGCGCGGTTCTCTCCGGTCTCTGAGGTATCAGCGCATCGAGCAAGGGCGATAAACCCCTTGCTCGAGCGGCGCGTGGGGCTGCTCTATCCATTTGTGTTTTTCTGTCTGGAACATGAGATCATCCCGAAACCGGTGATGCTCAACCGAAATCAGCCTTCCGGCCCTGACGCTCAAGGGGTCCAGGCAGATGTTCATCACGCCGTATTCCGTGACCTTTACTCTACCTCATTTCGCATCGCGGTGGCAATATCCAGGCGGATCTCCTTCAAGAGTCATGCAACTCTGCTTTGATGTCGAATCCGCCCTATGTCTCGATTTTCATGCGATTCTACAGATCAATCAGGTACATCATTATCACGGCTAAACAGAGGCCGATATCAGGAATGTGCTTGTTTGTGTGTCGAACGTGATTGCAGTCCTGTCAGGCCATTTCCGACAGAATGTGTATCGCTCAAGGGCAAAAACCATCCCCTCGGCCGGGCAAAAGGGGGGCGCCAAAAAGAGTGAAACAGACTGTGCACGACGCCGGAGTCCGGGCTTCGGGCATGCTGCTCATCCCTCCTCCCCTTTTCATGGAGCGGGTTTTTGCTCATCTTTCGGGCATGTGGTCATGATGTCCACGGGAGGAGACGTGAGCCTATAGAACCTTATCTTGTGTGCGGGCAGGACCTCCCCGCCGATTCTCACATCGCCGATGAACTTCAAGGCCTTGCTCTTCTCCCAGGGCGCAAAAGGGCTCTTCGCCTGTACCGACTGCGGATAGTAGAAGCCCACGACCAGAGAAAGTCCATACTTTTTTTCCCACGGTGTTTGGATGAAGGGGTTTCCCTCGCCGGCAAGGGCTTTCCGCGCGGCCTGCTCCGCCATACGCCATTGTGCCGGGTTCGACGGGCACAGAAATTCCCGGGAAAACTGCGATTTTCTGGATACGGCCGGATTGAATTGCCCTTTCTTGAATGCCACTCCCCTGATTCCCCGGCCGTATATGACATGCTTCGAGGGGCAGGCTTCGCTCAGTCGGACCCGGTTCATCACTCCCCAGGCGATGGCCTCGTAAACGGTCGGCTCGTCGGCATAGCCTGTCGATATGCCTTCCGCGTAGACGAGCCTCGCAAGCACCTCCTGCTCGGGAATACCGCATTGCTCGATCATTGATTCCACGGTGGATGAGTTGTCCGGCTGCAGGCAGACCGGTGGCTGCCCGGCGATCAGGTATCCCGGGAGAAGGAATGCCGATAAAAACATGACCACGGCTGGAACGATCTTCTCCACGTGCTCCTCCGGATGTGTGAGGTAGAGACTCCCACATTAACCACTAAGTATCCCTGACTTGTCAATGTCGGCCTTTCAGAAAGGTCCTGCAGGCCATGCCCATAGAGGAACAGATGGAAAAAATGACGCTGCTGCCTCTACTCTGCTATCCACTCGCTCCCGTTTGCCGAATATTCTCGACCGGCAAACACATTGATCCACGTGTCCGCAGACTCTAATGAAGAAAAATATATGAAGCACGAGGTATGCAGCATGGCCAAGTACGGAAAGAAGGCGCAGGAAAAGGTCAAGGAAACCATGAAGGAATACAAGAAGGGTGAGCTCGAGAGCGGATCGAGAGGAAAAAAGGCGAAAAGTCGGAAGCAGGCGGTAGCCATCGGGCTCTCCAAGGCACGGAAAGAGGGAGCCAAGGTCCCTTCGAAATGACGATGATATCTCTGCTGAGATGGCAGACAGTCTGCAGTCCCGGATCAGAGGCGCCTGAGAGTGCTCCGCGTAAGGGCCGATGAGCCGTCCTATTTTTCCGGGGTGATGCAGAGCTTCACCAGACCGTTTCCCAAAAACCGGCTTCGGTTGCCCGAGAAGTGGGATGAAAAGCAAGCGGCCGAGCGGCCGGCATCGTATCCCAACCTGGTCCGCGAGGAGCAGCGTGATAACGGAGAGCCTCCCGGTGTGATCCGGCATCGCCATCCGCTCTGTGGCTTTTTGCCGGTCAGGGAAATGCGATCGGGACCACCCGCTGGCCTGTGGAAGATGCGTTGGGGATCAAAGGCCGGGATTGAAAAAGTCTCCCAATAAACCTCTGCCATCTGTCTGCGCAGACAGATCCGGCCGGGAGCCCCTTTGACCTCCCGCTTGACGCGATACGCATCGACGTGTACCATTTTCACAGTGATAGCAGGCCGTTGAGCCTGTGGGTCCCCTGATGCCGAAGCGGCAAAATTCCGGGTGAGATCCCGGTCGTTGTGAGGAGGTTGTACATGGTCTTTGAGAATGTTCTGTTCGATCAATCCGATGGTGTGGCCGTAATCCGCATGAACCGGCCGAAAGAGATGAACACACTCGACTTCGGCCTGACTTCGGATCTGCTCAAGGCGCTCGAGGTGTGCTGGGATGACGGCGGCATCAGGGCGGTCGTCATAACGGGCAGCGGCAGGGCCTTCTGTGCCGGGGGAGACGTGGCGGCATTCTACAAATCTCCCGATCTCGGCGACACGACACGGCAGATGACCAAGTCGTTCGACCCGCTCATCTCGGGCATCAGGAGAATGGGCAAGCCGGTCATAGCCATGATCAATGGTGCGGCCATGGGCGCCGGGCTTTCGATGGCGGCAGCCTGCGACCTGCGTATCTGCTCATCGTCCGCGACATTCCGACAGGCCTACACCTCGGTCGGGCTCGTTCCGGACGGAGCGTGGAGCCTGTTCATACCTCTGCTCATCGGGTTCGGCAGGGCGAGCGAGCTCATCTTCACCGACCCGGTTCTGGATGCGAAAAGGGCCCTGGAAATCGGCCTCGTGAATGATGTGGTGAACGACTCAGAGCTCGAACCGACGACGCTATCCCTCGCGAAGCGACTTGCGAGAGGGCCTGTCGGATCATACGCCGTTGCCAAGGACAATCTCAACAGGGCCATGCTCACCCTGCTGGAAACTCAGCTCGAGCAGGAGCGTCTCGGAATCATGAGAGCGGGCCGCACCAAAGACGCCCGTGAAGGCCTCGAAGCCATGCTGAACAGGCGCAAGCCGGAATTCAGAGGAGAGTAGAGAAAAGGATGCGGGCAAAGGCCCGCATCGCCCTCCTCTCATGAGCGCCCGGGACATGACCCGCAGCAGGGAGGCGTCTGTGGCAACAACCGCTTGCTCGGTATCCTTCTCGCGAGTTTTCCCCAAAAAGCCTCCGCCGGCCGGTCAGGCGCCCGGATTGCGTCACAGGATGCTGCGCGACAGATGCCTGCGACGCCCCGGCGTGCCTCTTCTTTGACCCTCATGGCTAGGCCCCGGCCCAAAGCCTTTTCTAGGGACGCTGTGCAGCGACATCCTCCCCTGTCATCTCCATACCGGGCGGTATGAGAAGCGCTTTTTATTGCCGGCGGCCTAAAACTTCATCTGCAGCGAAACACGATAGGTCCTGCCTGGCACAGGGTACCAGAAGCTGCCCCAGTCAGATTTGTCTTCGAACTCCACCGAGTCGTCATCCAGAATATTGCTGATCTTGAAGGCTGCGGTTGCAAACCTGCTGATCTCGCAAGCAACGCCTGCATCGAGGATGTTGCGGTTGCCTGTTTTCTCGGTGTTGGCATCGTCAGTGTACACCCCTTCCCTGAACTGGTAGGAGGCGAATATGTCGACCTGCCTCCCGAAAATCACGGGCAGATAGTCCGCTTGAAAAGTGAAGATGTCTTGGGGCTTGAGCCTGATCTTCTTGCTCTCGAAGGGGCCGCTGCCGTACCTGAACTGGTTGAATGCATAGCCGAGCGAAAGCTTCAGCGGATCGAATGGCTTTACCCATGCATTGGCCTCCACTCCCGATGCATGGGCCCTGTCTACGTTCACATAGGTAAATGTCATCTCGGCGGGATAATCCATCTTGATCAGGTCGCTGTAGCGCGTCACGAAATAGCTCGCGCTCAGGCCGAACCGTTCGAATTCGATAACGGGCCCGACGTCCCAGCCGACGGACTTCTCGGGCTTCAAACCCGGATTGGAAAGAAAGGTATACCAGCTCGACGGAGTATAGAGGTGGCCCATGGTCGGCTCGCGGTAGCCGGTGCCGGCGTTTGCCTTGAGACTAACATGCGGCGCGGCGTTCCAGAGCACGCCGCCGTGGAAGGTCCACCGGCCTTCGAATGCCGTGCTGTAGTCGTGCCGTACGGCCAACGAAAAGAGAACCGGATCGAGGCTCAGATCCGATGTGATGAGCCCCGATGTCACGGTTCGCGAATGGATCCCGTAGTCGTCGCTGCCGAGCCGCTCCCTTCGCACGGTGATTTCGGGGGCGAGGCGCAAGGGGCCTGCGCTTCGGGAATAGATGAGATCCAGATAGTCTGAGGTGAGCTTCGTGAAGACGTCGCCTGCATAAAAGGTGAGCGAGTGGTTGCGGTTATAGATCCTGGAAGCCTTGATCGCGAACGATGAATCACGATCGAGCTCGCGGCTGATGTCGAGCATGAGCGAGTACTGCCTGACGTTGACTTCGTCGTCCGGGGTCAGAACGCCCGCATCGCCCTCGCTGCCGGGAGAGCCCAGCTGCTGCTCGGCCGCAGAGCCCGAGAGGAGCGTATCCCATCCGTCGATGTCCATCCAGAGCTTGGAGAGGATAAAGGTGTTTTCCGTCTCGTTGTTTTCTCTGCGCGCCGTGGTGCCGTCCGGTCTCTCATAGAGAAAGTCGTTGTCCGCCCAGCTCCGGGTCGCGTCCAGCAGAAAACCTGATCCGCCTCTGGCGGTGTTCAGGAACAGATTGTACAGGTTGTGTCCGTAGGTGCCGAGCGATGAGGTGAGCTCAAGGGCGTCGCCCGGCCTGGGGTTTCTGGTGACGATATTGACAGCTCCTCCCATGGCAGATCCGCCGAATGCGGCCGAATTGCTGCCTTTCACGATCTCGATCCGGTCGATCTCGGGAATCGCATAGAGAGACAGGTCGACCAGATCACCGCTCGCAGAGGTGAGGGGAACACCGTCGAACATGACGAGCGTCTGCTGAAAATTCGACCCCCGCAGGCTGACCGGGACAGGGACCGCTCCCCCATAGCTGGGCAGGTCGACGCTGACGGCCTTTCTGATCGCATCACGGGTATCGATGAGCCCGGATGCCAGGGGCCTGACCCGGACGACCTCGGTAAACGATGTGGGAGACTTGTCCGCAACGGAGCCGGAAGACGCATCATCGAGGGCAGTAGCCGTGACAATGATCTCCTCGGCTGGACAGGGGGAGAAAAGGAAACACGAAACAGTGAACGATACGATGCACAGTGCGGTGAAGCGGTGAAACATGGGACACCTCCTCAGGCGAATTCCCTCGGAGTCTCCATCTGGGTACGCAGATGCAGTCCTGTAACCGCGGATAGGTCTTCTGACTCACGGATCTCCCAGACGGCCTCACCTTCCCGCGTCTAACAGCAGTGGTGGTCGGCGACCGCCTGTCCCCGTTCACAGCGGCGTCCCCGTCCCGGAATTGCACCGGGTTCCCTTGAATCCACAGCAGGGTGTTACATAGCTAGCAGAGCGGTGATGGGATGTCAACACGAAAGCCTTTGAAAATATTGATATTGTGAGGATAGAGACTCGTTTCATTGGTGTTTGGAGAGGAGCCGTCCGCGCATCTCTGCTCTGCCGGCCCTCTCTTCAGAAATGTCATCCGGTGCTGAGATGAATCGGATACAGGCGGGATGAGAATGTGTCCTTCGCTCATGGCATAAACCGGAGAAGCTCTGTCCCTGATGAGGGCTCCCTCTCCCTGATAAGGTGCGTAAGCCCCGGATACATCTGCTGTTTCTATCAAAAGAATCAAAATGCATATACACCCCTTTTTTGCCCTTGCGGCGCGGGGTGATTTCTGGCATATGCACAATCATGACAACGACATCAGCTACCAGGTATTATGGGTTTTATTTCTGGTTTTTCGGGGGTGAACCGCCTGTGGGCTGATCTGTTCGCACGATGAACGAAAAAGGCCGTGGGTGGTTCAACCCCCACGGCCTTTTTTATTGCCGTGGGTCCGCCTCATGGTCGTTCTCACATAAGGAGGCATGTATGATCATATCGATGAAAAAGGGCGCGACACCGCAAGAGATCAGCCACGTCAGGAAGCTGATCGAAGAGCTCGGATACAAGGTGCACGAGAGCCAGGGCTCGGAACGGATGGTGTTCGGTGCGATAGGAGACGAGCGGAGCAAGCACCGGCTCACCTCCCTCGAGGCTCAGCCCGGGGTGGAGAAGGTGATTCCCATCCTCGCCCCGTACAAGCTGGCCTCGAGAGAGACGAAGCAGGAGTCCACCGTGATCGACTTGGGGCACGGGGTAAAGGTCGGGAACCGCAAGCTGCTCGTCATCGCCGGTCCCTGCGCGGTGGAGTCCCAGGATCAGATCATGGAGGTCGCCGCCGCGATGAAGGAGTGCGGCGCTCATATGCTCAGGGGCGGAGCGTTCAAACCCAGGACCTCGCCGTATGCATTCCAGGGCCTCATGAACGACGGTCTGTACCTTCTTGCAAAGGCCAGAGAAGCCTACAGTCTGCCCGTGATCACCGAGGTCATGGACACGGCCAGCCTCGAGATCATTTCCGAGCATGCGGACTGCCTGCAGGTGGGCGCGCGCAATATCCAGAATTTCCAGCTGCTCAAGGAGGTGGGCAAGACCCGGAAACCCGTCCTCCTCAAGCGGGGCATGTCCACGACCATCGAGGAGTTTCTCATGTCGGCCGAGTATGTTCTTTCGAACGGAAACCACCAGGTGATCCTCTGCGAGCGCGGTATCCGGACCTTCGAGACCGCCACCCGCAACACCCTGGATCTCTCCGCCGTGCCGGTGCTCAAGGAGAAGACCCATCTGCCCGTGATCGTGGACCCATCCCACGGCACCGGACACGCGCGTTATGTCATGCCCATGGCGTATGCAGCGGTTGCGGCCGGCGCCGACGGTCTCATGATCGAGGTGCATCCCAGGCCCGAGGAGGCGTTGAGCGACGGTCCGCAGTCTCTCAGACCGAATGAATTCAAGCACTTGATGGAAGGGTTGCGGCGCATCGCAAGTGCGGTGGACAGGGATATCTGAGCCCTTGATTTTCCAGGACAGCGGCACTAAGATATCGGCATGGCATATTTCCAGCCTGAACACAGGAGCATGCTCATACAGGGCTCTCTGCTGGCGGAGCGTATTGTATCCAAAGAGACCCAATGGTGTGGAGACGGGCGCTATGACGTTACAACCCTGGCTGAATCAGGAGAGGACGAACGCAAGGAGGGAGTGTTCGCCCATCTCCTCCTGCTCAGGCCTGAAGAGGAGAAAAAGCCCCCCCTGTTCAGGATCAGCCTGCAGGACATCGAGATATTCGATTTCGTCCGGAAGCACCGCGAAATCGACCTCGTATCGTTCTTCACCTTCATCATGACCCACGAGCTGCTCCACATCCACCGCTTTTCCACCGGCATGGCGGACTTCTACGAGACCCAAAAAGTCGAGGAGGAGGCGTTCGTCGATTCCCTCACGCGTCTCCTTCTTGCCAAGAACCCGGTGACCGGGTTCAAGAATATTCTCACACTGCTTGACAAGGTAGAGGCGGCGCCTCTATACAGCCCCACAAAAATAGTTGATCGAGGGAGGTATTTTCATGCCTATCTATGAGTATAAGTGTCTGAAGTGTCATCACGAGTTCGAGGCGGTCCAGAAATTCAGCGATGCACCCGTCTGCCAGTGCTCCGTTTGCGGAGGGCCGGTGAAGAAGCTCATCTCCCGCTCATCTTTCCATCTCAAGGGCTCGGGCTGGTACCTGACGGATTATGCCAAGAAAAACGGCCCCACAGACTCCAAGTCGTCGTCGGAGACTTCTTCGTCATCGAAAGATACGTCGTCTTCGTCGGACTCCGATTGAGCGGTCCGGCGTCATGGGGTTCACTCATCTCGACGACAAAGGCCGGATATCCATGGTGGATGTCGCGGGCAAAGAGGCGACCGCCAGGGTCGCAGTCGCCCGCGGATCGATCACCATGAGCAGGGACGCATTCAATGCGGTCACGAGCAACCAGGTGGCCAAGGGCAATGTGCTGGCGACGGCAAAGATCGCAGCCATCATGGCCGCAAAGACCACGGCGAACACAATCCCGCTTTGCCACCCTCTTCCTATCGACCAGGTGATCGTTGAGTTCTTCCCGCACGAAGAGTCTTCCAGCATCGAAGTGGAGTCGACGGTCAAGGTCTCCGGGAAAACCGGCGTTGAAATGGAAGCACTGCACGCGGCGAGCATCGCGCTGCTCACCATTTACGACATGTGCAAGGCAATCGACAAGACCATGGTCATCAGCGATATTCGCCTCATGGAAAAATCAGGGGGCAAAAGCGGCCGCTTCAAGCGCCCCTGACAGTCATCGTCTCTTCAGCGTCATCTCATCGACAACCGAAAGAATGTCCCGGCTCACCTGATCGCGGGGGCGGTCCGCGTCGATGACCCGGTGCCGTGCGCCGGTGGCGAGGTCGAGGAAGGCCTGCCGGAGCCTGCCGTGATATGCGAGGCCCCTGAGCTCGAACTTGTCTCCCGGCACGATCCTCTCGAGCGCGACACTGGGGTCGATGTCCAGGACAATAGTGAGGTCCGGCTCGAGCCAGGTTCCGGTCATTTCCATGACCGCCCGGACCTTTTCCACCCCGAGCCCGCCCATGACCCCCTGGTAGGCAAGCGTCGAGTCGATAAAACGGTCGATGATCACGATCCTGCCTTCAGACAGCGCAGGAGTGATCATTTTCACGATGTTCTCACGGCGGGAAGAGAGCACCAGAAGCAGCTCGGTCATGACATCGATGTTTTCATGGAGAAAGAGCCCGCGGACTTTTTCAGAGAACGCTGAGCCGCCCGGCTCTCTGAGTGAGAGCCGGGGCAGCCCGTACTTATCGAGATGGGCGCAGAGAAGCTCTGTGTGGGTCGATTTGCCCGTTCCTTCTCCGCCCTCGAAGCTGATGATCACTTCTTGTTCTTCAATGCAGCGTGAGCGGCCGCGAGCCTGGCGATGGGAACTCGGTACGGCGAGCAGCTCACGTAGTTAAAGCCGGCGCGGTGGCAGAATTCAATGGACGAAGGTTCTCCGCCGTGCTCTCCGCAAATGCCTATCTTGAGGTTCTTGCGGGTGGCCCTGCCTTTTTTTACGCCGATCTTGATGAGCTCTCCCAGACCTTCCTGGTCGATCGCCATGAACGGATCTTTGGGCAGGATCTTCTTATCTACGTAAAACGGCAGGAACTTGCCCGCATCGTCGCGGGAAAGGCCGAATGTCGTCTGGGTGAGGTCGTTGGTGCCGAAGGAGAAGAACTCGGCCTCTCTGGCGATCTCGTCAGCGGTGAGCGCGGCTCTCGGCAGCTCGATCATGGTACCCACCATGTAGTCGAGCTTGACCTTGGACGATTTGATGATCTCGTCCGCCACCTGCACAGTCATGGCCTTCAGGACCGCAAGCTCCTTGACATGCGCGACCAGCGGGATCATGATCTCGGGCTTGACCTTCACGCCCTTCTTGGCGACCTCGCAGGCGGCCTCGATGATGGCTCTGACCTGCATCTCGTAAATCTCGGGGAAGGTGATGCCCAGCCTGCAACCGCGGTGGCCGAGCATGGGGTTCGCCTCGTGGAGGGAGTCCCGTTTGGCCTTTATCTGGGCAGGGGTCTTCTTGAGCGCCTTGGCGACTTCGGCGACCTCGGCGTCGGTGTTCGGAAGGAACTCGTGCAGCGGTGGATCGAGGAGCCTGATGGTGACCGGCAGCCCGTCCATGACCTCGAAGATGGCCTTGAAGTCGCTCTTCTGCATGGGCTTGATCTTGTTCAGCGCCTTGCGCCTTCCCTTCTCGTCGTCCGAGAGGATCATCTCGCGCACGGCCAGGATCCTGTCCGCTTCGAAGAACATGTGCTCGGTGCGGCACAGGCCGATGCCCTCGGCGCCGAAGTTGCGGGCGACCTGCGAATCTTTCGGGGTGTCGGCATTGGTCCGGACGCCCAGCTTTCTGATTTTGTCGGCCCATTTCATCAGGGTGCCGAACGCGCCGGACAGAGACGGCTCGACCGTCGCGACCTTGCCCAGCATCACCTCGCCGGTGGTGCCGTTCAGGGATACGTATTCGCCTTTCTTGATCGTCTCGCCGCCGAGCTTGAGAACCTGCTTTTTATAATCGATGGCGAGGTCCTGGCATCCGGAGACACAGCACTTGCCCATCCCCCTGGCCACCACAGCCGCGTGGGAGGTCATGCCGCCCCGTGCCGTGAGGATGCCCTGGGCAACGTTCATGCCGTGGATGTCTTCGGGAGAGGTCTCGATTCTCACCAGGATAACCTTCTCGCCCTTGGCGGCCTCGACCTCGGCGTCTTCAGCGGAGAACACCACCTTGCCGACCGCCGCGCCCGGAGACGCGGGAAGCCCCTTGCCGATGACCTTCTTCTTGGCCTTCGGGTCGATCTGGGGGTGGAGCAGCTGGTCGATCTGATCCGGGTTCACACGGGCGACCGCCTCCTCCTTCGTGATCAGGCCCTCCTTCACCATGTCGACGGCGATATTGACCGCGGCGGCCGCGGTGCGCTTGCCGGTGCGGGTCTGGAGCATCCAGAGGTTGCCCTCCTGGATGGTGAACTCGATGTCCTGCATGTCGCGGTAGTGCTTCTCCAGGGTGTGATAGATCTCCTCGAGCTGGTTGTACTGATCCGGCAGTGCCTCCTGCATGGAGACAAAGGAAGCGTCGCGTTTTCCCTTGATATTGATGGGCATGGGCGTCCGGATGCCGGCGACAACGTCTTCTCCCTGTGCGTTCTGGAGATACTCTCCGTAAAAGACGTTCTCACCGGTGGCGGGGTCACGGGTGAATGCGACGCCGGTGGCCGAGTTGTCGCCCATGTTGCCGAACACCATGGCCTGGACGTTGACCGCAGTGCCCCACTCATCGGGTATGTTGTTGAGCTTGCGATAGGTGATGGCCCGTGGGGTGTTCCATGATTTGAACACGGCCTCGATGCCTCCCCAGAGCTGATCCATCGGATCGGAAGGCAGCTCTTTGCCGGTGAGCTTCTTCACCTTCTCCCTCATGATCGCCACGAGCTTCTTGAGATCGGCTGCGGTGAGCTCGGTGTCGAGCCTGACACCCTTCTTGTGCTTCATTTTCTCGAGCTCTTCTTCGAGGGCCTCGGAGTCCGCGCCCATCACGACGTCGGAGTACATCTGGATGAATCGGCGATAACAGTCATAGGCAAAGCGCTCGTTGCCGCTCATCTTAATGAGTCCGTGGACGGTCTCGTCGTTGATGCCGAGGTTCAGGACGGTGTCCATCATGCCCGGCATGGACGCGCGAGCTCCGGAGCGGACGGAAAAGAGGAGCGGGGCCTCCACATCGCCATATCCGAGCCCCATGATGCGTTCCACCTTGCGGATGGCCTCCTTCACCTGGGTTTTGAGTTCTTTCGGCAGCCCTTTGGTCTCGTAGTAGATCGCGCACATTTCAGTGGAAATGGTAAAGCCGGGGGGAACGGGGATTCCGAGATTGGTCATTTCGGCAAGATTCGCGCCCTTGCCGCCGAGGATGTCCTTCATATCGGCGCTGCCCTCGGCTTTGGTTCCCCTGCCTCCAAAGAGATAGACATATTTCTTTGCCATGACATTCTCCCTCTTCGCTATATGTGTTGGAAATCAGGAAGACGATAGTAAAATAAAGGTCTGTGTTCAAGCAAAAAATAGCATTGTGACAAAGCCGAAAAAGTGCCCGGAGATATCCGGTCGAACGATGTCACCCGAGACGCTCAGGCTCGTTTATCAAGACTCGTATGATATCCGCGGGCACGATCACCTGCAGTGATTCAGCACCGATCTCGCGGCGACAATGCCGGAGCAGCTGGCCTGAATCAGGCCTCTGGTGATGCCGGCTCCGTCGCCGATGACGTACAGGCCCTGAAGCTCTGTCTGCAGATTGCGGTCGAGATCGATGCGGTTGGAGTAGAACTTGACCTCGATCCCGTAGAGGAGCGTGTGCGCGGAATTGACGCCCGGCGCGATCGCGTCGAGGCTGGCAAGCATCTCCATGATGTCCGTGAGGATCCGGTACGGCAGGCAGTAGCTCAGGTCGCCCGGCGTGGCGTTCTTCAAGGTCGGCCTGGTCAGGCTCCTCAGGAGCCGTGATGGGTTGGTCCTTCTGCCTGCCTGGAGATCCCCCAGTCGCTGGACGATGACCCCTTTGCCCAGCATATTGGCAAGCCTGGCCACGGACTGGCCGTACCCGATGGGGTCATCGAAGGGCTCGGTGAAATCAGCGCTCACGAGAATCGCGAAGTTGGTGTTCTCCGTGCGGGTCCGAGCCCAGGAATGGCCGTTGACCGTGAGGATGTCGCCCACAGTCTCTCTGACCACCTCGCCGTAGGGGTTCATGCAGAAGGTCCGCGCCCGGTCGTCGAATGTCGGGGAATAGTAGACGAATTTGGTCTCGTAGGCCTTGGAGGTGAGATCCTCCATGACCACGGCCGGAAGCTCCACCCTCACGCCCAGATCCACCGGGTTCGGGTGCATCTGAAGGCCGAGCCTCTTCGCCTGCTCGGACATCCATGAAGAGCCGACTCTGCCCGGCGCCGCAATAACGAAACGGGCCTCGACGAGGGTGCCGTCTTCAAGGCTCACGCCCGTGACCCGGTCACCGTCTTTGAGAATGTCCTTGGCCCTGGTGTTGAATTTTACGCGGACCCGACTGCTCAGCTCGTCACGCATCCTTTTGAGGATGGTGTGGCAGTTCTCGGTTCCGATATGACGGACTTTGGTCGGCACGTAGATGAGACCGGCGAGCTTCGCCCGGGCGGATATCCGGGCTGCGTCGTCCGGTTCCACCGAATAGAGACCCCCGGAGAAGTCATGACTCGTGTAGATTCCATCGACCTCTTCCAGGAGCCCCATGAGCTCGTCCTCGTTCAGAAGCGACGAGAGCTGGCCTCCCACGTCGGTGGATATGGTGAGCTTCCCGTCACTGTATGCGCCTGCGCCTCCCCAGCCGATAAGCATGTCTCTGCCCGTCCTGCTCCGTTCGGTGATGTCCTTCCCCTGTTCGACGATGACGATGTCGAGCCCGTCCGAGTGCTTCGCCAGCTCCTGAGCCGCGAAGATCCCCGCAGGCCCTGCACCGATGATCACCACGTCAGCCATAGACAGCCCTCCTTTTGGCGATGAGTATGAAAAGAGCCAGAATCAATGCGGCTGCATTTGCGCTCCATGAGGCGATCAACGGATGGATGACGCCGGAGGCTCCAAGGCCGGTCATGCTGGAATGGAGGAACCAGTACGACAGCCCCAGCACCAGACCCAGCGAGATCCCCCGTGCTATTCCTCCCGCCCTGGGGAACCTCATCCCGAAGGGGATGACCAGAACCGCTATGATGAAGGGCGCCAGGGCGAAGCTGATCCTGCTGTGATACAGGGTTTCGGTTGCTGGGGATGTGACTCCGTCCGCTCTGAGCTGCTGAAGGTATTTCCTGAGCTCCGGCAGAGGGAGCACCTCGGTTTTCGTCTCAGCCATGATCAGATCCTCGGGTTTCCGGTCGAGAGGGAGGATCGTCGCCGTGCGCGCCTCAGAGATTCCTACCTCGCTCAGATCGAAGACTTCCATGCCCTGCGCCAACCAGACATTTCCGTCCCAGCGGGCGCTCTCCGCACGAATGACCTGGACGAGCCTCCCGGAGGAAAACCGGTAACAGGTGATGTTTTCCATGACTCCCAGGGTGATGTTGAGGTTGGCCACGGTATAGATGTCCTGGCCAACCTTGAACCTGCCGCCGCTCAATGTGAAGCTCCCGGCCACCTCGGTCTTCTTGATGTGCAGGTTTTCGATCCGGTCGGCCTGCCGCTGGGCCGACGGGTAGATATAGAAGCTCGTGGATGCCATCAGCAGGGTCGCAAGGAGCCCCACGACGAGGTAGGGAATATAGATCTGTGCAAGGGACACCGAGCACGACTGCATGGCGATAATCTCGCTGTGGCGCGAAAAAGCGGCCTGGGCGGCCAGGATGCCGAGGCAGACCGAGAAAGGAAGGATCCAATGTATCATCTGCGGAACCGAATAAGTAAGGTAGAGCAGAATGGTCGGCAGCCCGGTGTCGTACTCGGCGAAGGTGGTGAGTTTTCCGAACAGCTCGGATACCACCATGAGGAGTATGAGGCTCACCAGTGCGGCCAGGGTCATCGCCAGTGCCTTCCGGAAAATATACCAGCGGACGATGGAGGCCATCAGACGCCCCCCCTTCCCCGGCCGGAGCGCCTCCAGATGAACACTCCCAGGAGAATCAGGCTGAAGAATACGTTGGGCGTCCATGCCCCGATCACGGGATTCAGCAGCTCTCCTTTCACGAGCCGGTCCGCCAGGAGAAAGACGAGGTAGTAGCCCAGGATCGTGCCGAGCCCGAGCACGATCCCCGTGTGACGGGGAGATCTCGGCCGCTGGATGCCGAACTGCATCCCTACAAGGGCGAGAATGATGTTGATCACCGGGAAGGCGTAGCGGTTGTGATACTCCTTGATCAGCTTGGGCTTGGGCGTTTCCTCGATCAGATCCGCAAGCTCCGGCTGCGTGAGCGCGTCCGCCGCCCTGATCCGGAGTTCGCGTCGAAAATCAGCCTCAAGGGTGAAGAAATACTCTTCAAAGGTGATGTAGCGTAAATTCTGCCCTGATTCCATGAACACGCTGCCGTCCGTGAGCCTCATGACAATGCCGGAATCGGAGAAGTCTATGGTTCCCTTCTCGGCCGAGACGATTGTCCGACCGTTGCCGCCGGTTTCGATATATACGTTGTTGAGCTGCCTGGCTACCTGGTTGACCGACTCCACATAGAGCGTGACGCCCGTGAATGTATCCACGAACTCCCGCTCCTCGATGAAGGAGTAGATCTTCTCCGGCGCCTTTTCAACGAGGCGTTGCTGTATCTTCTGCATGGAAAGCGGGCCCAGGAAAGTGGAAATGCCGGCATGCAGGACAAGACATACGACGGCCGCCGCCAGGAAGGGAGCGTAGAGGGTGCGAAGGCGGATCCCGCAGGCCTGCATTGCGATGATCTCCGACTCGGTGGAGAGCTTCTCCAGGACCATGAGGACACCGAAGATCAGTGCCATGGGCAGGACGAACACCGCCAGAGGCACCAGCGCGAGGAGCAGGACGTCGAGATCCTCCAGCGAGACGATCTGTCCGATGCGTATCCACTGGACCACGAACATGACGCCATACAGCACCAGCGAGGCACCGAGAAAGATCTTGATAAAATGGCTTAAGATGTATCGCTGAATGATCATGGCGCACGGATTATACTCACTGTCCGTTGACGTGTCCATATCATAAGACAGCATTGGAGGAACCTTTATCCGGGGAAGAGTATCGGGGGCTCTCCGGCAGACTGCTGTGCTGACGATTGACAGTCACCCGAGAACCTAGTATGTTTTTACTCAATGAAAACATATTGTCTGCGTATCCTTCCCGTACTCTTCATTCCGCTGGTCTTCGGATGCGCTCACAAATACAGTGAGGCCGAATATCTCGCCGTCGCCGACCAGCTGAACGCCTGCAGCCAGGAGCTCAAGATGGTCAGGGAGGACAACATTCAGCTCTCGGACAAGCTGAGCCGCGTCCAGGAGGAGCTCGACAAAACGAACGCCTCCCTCACCTCTTCGCTCGCAGAAAAGCAGGACCTGCTGGACAGGAACATCCTCTGTCTCGAGGAAAAGAAGGCCCTCATGAAGCAGATCTCCCAGAGCAACACCGCCCTCCAGGAGAAGAAAGAGGCGCAGTGGCGCATGAGCAAGGGCTATGAATACATTGTGTCTTTCATGGAGGCCGAGCGTGTCAAAGACCAGGTGTATATCATCCGCACTTCAGACAGGATAAAGGTCGTTCTCCCCCAGAGGACACTCTTTCCCACACCGGCGAGCGCCTGGCTGACCCCTCGGGGTTCGCAACTCGTCAAGAAGGTCGCGACCGGGCTCAAGCAGCTCAACCCGGTGGCGATCGAGATCGCCGGACATACCGACAATACACCCGCAGCGAGCTCGGCCAACAGCGCATATCCTACGAACTGGCACCTGGCTCAGGCGCGCGCCATCTCCGTTCTTCTCGTCTTGGGCGAATCAGGCGTCGCGAAAGATAAAATGAGCGCCGTCTCCTTCGGCGACACCAGACCCATTGCGGACAACGCGTCGGAAGAAGGCAGGGCCATGAACAGACGGGTGGAAATAGTCATCACTCCATAGGGCCTCTCCCCGCCGTCTCCTGCGTATAAAGTTTTATATCGCGGCTCCCGATAGTATCCACCAAGGCGTGCGATGGCGAGCGAGAAGTATCGGAAAATACTCGAAGATATGCAGGAGGGCTATTACGAGATAGACCTCGAAGGCACCTTTACCTATGTCAACGAATCCCTCTGCAGGATAGCCGAAGAGAACATCGACAAGATCATCGGCGTGAATTTCACCAGTTACACCACAAAGGCCACCGCCAAAAAGGTGTTCAGGGCGTTCAACGAGGCATTCAGGACAGGCATTCCCAAGAGAATCGAGTATGAGATCATCCTCCCATCCGGGAAAAGAAAGATCATAGACAACTCCGCAAGTCTGCTCAAGGACGACGGCGGTAATATCGTAGGGTTCTGCGGGCTTGTCACCGATATCACGAAGCGGCGCCGCCTTGAAGACCAGATCCGCGAAAACCGGAGGCGCTACGAGGCGCTCTTCGAGAATGCCAACGAGCTGATCATCACGACCGACGAATACGGCTACATCAAGCGCATGAACAAGAAGGTCGAGGAGATATCCGGCTACACCAGAAAGGAGATGATCGGGCAGAGCATTCTCATTATAGCCCATCCGGAAGACCGGAGCGTCTATATCGAATTCTGGAAGGAGATCCTGGCTGGAAATACTCCGCGGTTCGAACTCAGGGCGACGGCGAAAGGGGGCGAGACGGAGTATCTGCTCGCAAGCGGATCCGTGGTGAAGAAAGGCGGGAAGATCGTCGAGATCCAGTACAACGCCCAGGTGATCTCGGACCTCAAGGAAGCCCAGCACACCATCGTCGATCTGTCGAACTATCTCAACAGCATCATCGAATCCAGCCCCAATGTGATCATATGCCTCGACCGATCCGGAAAGATCCGGATGGCCAACCCCGTTACTACCAGGATTTTCCGCAAATCCCCCTCCTCGATCATCGACAGGGAGATCTCATATCTCAGCTCCGACATGAAGGAGTTCGAGAGCGTGATCAGAGAGGTTCAGGAGAGGCGTGTGCCGCAGTTCTTCCATGGAAGGACGCTCGACGGCGTTTCCCACCAGATCTTCGATATCAGCATTTACCCCCTCATTGATCCCGTACACGGCGGGGTCGTGTTCACCGCAGTCGACATCACGGAAAAGAAGAACATGGAGATTCAGCTGATCCATGCCCAGAAAATGGAGACGATCGGCGAGCTCGCGGGCGGCGTGGCCCACGACTTCAACAATATTCTGACCGGGATTTCCGGGAACCTCGCCATGCTGCGCTATACCACCGACCGCGCGAAACAGCTCGCATATCTCGACACCCTCGAGAAGATCGGCGACCGGGCCAGAGATCTCATCCGGCAGATGCTGGTGTTCACCAAACGGCACGAAGGACGGCCCGAAAATATCTCCATCTGCCAGGTGATCGAAGAAGTCATAGACATGGCCTCGAAATCCATCCCGAAAAACATTTGCTTGAGCATCGGGAATATGGACAGAGACGCCACGGTGTACATGGATCATACCCATCTCACCCAGGTCATGCTGAACCTCATCGTGAATGCAAAAGACGCCATCGGCAACAAACAGCGGGGACGCATATCCATCGACACGAAGATCATCTCGGTCGATAAGGGCCTCAAACGGCAATACCTTCTCGGCACACCTGGCAGGTACGTGAAGATAGAAGTGTCTGACAACGGGTGCGGAATGAGCGACGAAATACTCCCGAAGATTTTCGACCCCTTCTTTTCCACCAAGCAGAAAGGCACTGCAAAGGGAACCGGGCTGGGGCTCTCCATCACCTACAATATCGTCAAGAATGCAGACGGCGGCATTCAGGTGCAGTCCGAAGAAGGCAAGGGCTCCCGGTTCACCATACTCCTTCCTCTGTCGAAGACCAGAAATAAAACCCTTCGTGCCGGGGACGGGCCTGCCGGCGGTTCGGAACAGAACAAGGCCAGAATTCTTCTGGTGGACGACGAGGACATGCTGCGTGACATCGGCAAGGAGATGCTCGAATACCTGGGCCACGAGGTAGAGACAGCCCATGACGGCTACAGCTGCCTGGAAAAGCTCAAGAATATCAAGCCGGGCTTCGATCTCGTCATCCTCGACATGATCATGCCCGGGCTCGACGGGTATCATACCCTGCAAGAGATGCTCAAACGCGGCATCACCACCAAAGTGATCATTTCGTCCGGATTCTCGTTCGAGCATGAGCGGCAGGAGATGTTCAGTAATCCGCTCATTGTCGCGAAGCTGAACAAGCCGTTCAACATGAATGAGCTGTCCTCGGTTCTCGTAGATGTGCTCAACTGAAACAGGTCATCCGGGAATGAGCCGATTGCAGAGCATAACCCCCGGTGCATCTTGAGCGTCACTCTCTCGTCCGCGGAGCGACGGATTCCATGAACAGGTCGAGCGGCTTAAATATGCCCGCATGAATGCCGATAAGGGGAATACCTGGAGGCCTGAGGTCCGAACATCTTGAAAAGGAGCGTGTCATGGAAAATATGCAGCCCTCTGACGCCGTACTGGAAAGCTTCGCATCCGTTGCACTGGATGCGCTCGATACCCTGAGCGCACCGGTTTACATCAAGGATTCGAACCTCCGGTTTGTCTGGTTGAACAGGGCGTATCTCGGCATGCTCAAGCTCGCCGCAAGGGAAGAAGCCCTCGGGAAGACCGACAGTGACATCTATGATCCGGAAACGGCGGTGACCCTCCACGACGCGGAAAAGGCCCTGCTGGACGGCAAACGCCCAATCCGGGATATGCTTGCGGACATACCCTGCCCTGACGGGGTCCGCAGATCGTTTGTGAGGAATCTGGCCCCTGTTCTCAGACAGGGATCACTGGCGGGGCTGATAGGCTTCTGCGCCGAGGCGGCCCGCCCGGTCAGTGAGCAGAAGGCTTTCTTCGAAGACCTCTTTGTCAACGCCGCATCCGTGGCTGCGGTCACGGATGAGAAGGGCGACATCATCAGGATAAACAAAAAGGCAGCCCTGATGTTTTTCGGCGAGGAGGGCAATGAGCATTCGGCCGAGGGAAAAAACATCCTGGACTTCATCCATGCCGACGACCGGCAGAAGGCGGTGAAGCTGTGGAAAAAGAGCATCGCGGAAAAGAAAGAGGTCAATTATCAGATCCGCATGAAGACATACGACGGCCGTGTTCTGTACCTGCTCATCAGCGGCAGGCCGATCGTCAGGGAAGGCCGCGTCGTTTCTCTGCACTATCAGGCCCTGGATATGATTGATCAGAAGGCGCAGGAAAAGAACCTGCTCCACTCCGAGAGCGTCGAGATGCTCGGTCAGCTGGTAGGAGGTTTTGCACACGATTTCAACAATCTTCTTACGGTCATCAACGGCTATTCCGAGATGATGCTGAGGACGATAGACAGTTCTCATCCGTTCTACGGCAAGCTATCCCAGATCTGTCAGGCCGGCGGCCAGGCATCCATGCTGACTCAGAAGATTCTGGAGTTCAGCAGGAAGAACAGGTCAGAGCCCAAGGAAATCGATATCAGCGAGGAGCTGGCCAACCAGGAGGCGATTCTCAAGCACGTCATCGACGAGAACGTGAAACTGACCGTCCAGAAGGCTGAAGGGCTCGGAAAGATAAAAATCGACCCGGCCCAGTTCGCCAAGGTGCTGCTGAATCTCGTGATCAACGCCAAGGAAGCCATACAGGGGAGCGGAGAGATCGTCGTTTCTGCAGGCGCCATTATCGTCGACGAATCAAACGCACACCTCTTCCACAATATCCAGCCCGGCAAATACCTTCTTCTGCGGGTGAGGGACACGGGCTCGGGCATGAGCGATGAGGTGAAACAGCACATTTTCGATCCTTTTTTCACCACGCGGGAAGGCGGGAAAGGCATCGGTCTGTGGGCCGTCAATAGCATTGTCAAGGATGCGAAAGGCTCGATTCATGTGGAAAGTGCACCGGCCGGGGGCACTACCTTTACGATCCTCCTGCCGTTCTCCGGAGAGGTGCACGCCGACCCGGCGCCCGCCCCTTCGGATATCACGGGGAAAACTATTCTCGTAGTCGAGGACGACGATACCGTTCGTGAGCTCGTCAGCGAGATACTCAAGCATAAAGGACATCACATTCTGACCGCCATAAACGGCGGAGACGCGCTCCAACTCGCGAGGCAGTACGAAGGCGGTATCGATCTTCTCATTACCGATATGGTGATGAGAAGAATCGACGGCATTATGCTCTCGAAAAAAATGCGCTCCATACTGCCGGACATACGGGTCATGCTCATGTCCGGGTACGGGGAAGACGTCATCAGGCCCGAGGAGCTCAAAGATATCACCTTTCTGCAGAAGCCGTTCCTGCCCCAGGACCTCATTGCCCGGGTGGACGTGATCTTCAGCAATGATGCGAAGACCGTGTAGTTGTCCGCCGGGTCTGGGGTAAAGACTTTCCGCCCTATCCATCTGTTTCACGATACTTTCTCCTGCTTCTCCGAAGGCCTTTCCTCTGATACAGTATCGCAATGCCCTGGCATGGATGGACGGTATCTCCGAAAGAGGCGCGCGCACTCCAGGAGCGCCTTCGCCCGCAGCGGATCCTGACCGATTCGTTCCCCCCGCTCGCGCACGTGGGAGGAGTCGATGTCGCATACAGTCGGATGACGGGCGGCGCCTGCTGCATTATCTCTGTGTTCACGTATCCAGAGCTCGGCCTGAAGAGTATCGCACAGGCCTGCGGGACAGTCGACTTCCCCTATATCCCCGGGCTCCTGACATTCCGGGAAGGCCCGCTCATCGAGGAGGCGTTCGGCCGGCTCGAGATCAGGCCCGAGGTGCTTCTCTTCGACGGCCACGGCATCAGCCATCCGCGAGGAATGGGTGTGGCGACGCACATGGGCATTCTCCTGGACTGTGCTGCCGTCGGCTGTGCAAAGACGCCGTTGACAGGCGCGTTCGACCCGCCGGGAGAACACAAGGGCAGCATGTCGCTGGTCAGGCTCAGGGGCGAAACCGTAGGATGCGTTCTCAGGACCCGGGACAGGGTCAGGCCGGTGTTCGTGTCTCAGGGACACCGGGTCGGCCTGGAGAGCGCAGTCCGGATCTGCCTTTCCTGCGTGAGGGGATACCGGATTCCCGAGCCCCTTCGGTGGGCCCACATCATAGCGCGCAGGACTGTCCGGGCGATGTTCGAATCCGCCCCGGCGTAATACGCTACGGCGGGGCTTCACCGAAGACCGGCCGCTTATCGTACGGAGAGCCGGCCCACGAACCCGATGAGCATATCTGCGATGGAGGAGATCTCCTCTTCGGCAAAGGATCCGGCCTGCGCGAAACGCTCATCGAGGTGTTTGGAGACCACGAACCTCTGGAGGATATAATGCCGCGCGCCTTTTATCATACAGCCGATCGCCTTGAAATCTTCAAGATTCAGGAGCCCTTTCACCATGGTCGTCCGGAATTCGTACGGCAGGCCGGATCTCATGACAATCCCGATGCTCTCCTCAACGGCGGCAGGATCGCATGTGATTCGAACCGTTTCCTCATACCGGGAAAGCGGCGCCTTTACGTCCATGGCGATGTAGTCGACGAGCCCCGACATGGTCGCCTCAAAGAGGACCTCCGGGAAGGACCCGTTGGTGTCGAGCTTCACCAGGTACCCCATTTCCTTGACTTCTTTGATGAACGACAGAAGCCCGGCCTGCATGCAGGGCTCACCGCCCGTGATCGTCACCGCGTCGCACCGCCCCCGCCTGGTTTCGAGAAAGGAGAATATATCCTGGATATCAAGAGGTGGCGTAAACCGCGAAGGATCGACCAGCTCCGGGTTATGGCAGTACGGACAGCGGAAGTTGCATCCCTGTGTGAACACCACTGCGCTGATCTTTCCGGGGTATTCGATGAGAGATGTCTTCTGCAGATACCCGATCCTCATGCCTGCATGGTCTGTTATTTTGGGCATAGCTCTTCCTTAGCACAGGTTCTTTTCGAAACGGACAAGAAAAACAATGCCGGCCCTCATAACAGCGATCATGCAAAACACTTCCGAACGAAATGTGAAGTCGAGATGCCGCATAGTTCATAATAACTGTTATTATCCTTGATTCATGGCGTCATGTTGTGAAAAAATTACGGGCGATATCGGTGAGCGATATACCATGGCGGGCCGCTACACAAATGCGGCCTTTGCAGTTCAGGGCACAGGGATGAGAGAGGTCGGCTGATCTCAGGCCTTGACTCCAGCCGTGGATGGCCCCCCTTATGGGCGGGCGTGGCCTTTTCCCGATTACTTCGATGGTCGCGTGGAAAAGGCCGGGCACCACTGACAAGGAATGAGATGAAAGGAGCTCACCCATGAGCATCGGTCGAATACTTGTCATGGATGACGAAGAGATTATCCGGGATGTCCTGAGCAGCATGCTCGATTTCCTGGGCTATGAAGTCCAGGTCGCTTCCGACGGTGCTCAGGCCCTGAGCATGTACCGGGAAGCAATGGATGCCGGCAAGCCCTTCGATGCGGTTATCATGGACCTTACTGTGCCGGGGGGTATGGGCGGCAAGGAAGCGATTCACGATCTGCTTGAGATGGATCCGAATGCAAAGGCCATTGTATCCAGCGGATACTCCACCGATCCGGTGGTGACGAACTATCAGGATTACGGGTTCAAAGGCGTCATTTCCAAGCCCTTCAAGATCGAAGAACTCAAAGAGGCCGTTCAGGCCCTCGTCTGAGACGGCTCCGCCGTTACCCGGCCTTTCTCCGAGGGGTGCGCACGGCGCCCTCGGAGTCCTGCTCGAACATCTCCGGGCCAGCCGTGCGGACGTGAACGGATCAATGGTGGGAGTACACTCCTTCCGCCTTCTCGGTTGTCTGGTGCAGATGCCCTTCGGCTCGCGGGGCGCTCAGATCCACCGCTCGTACCTGCCGTAAGAAGGGCCGCTCCGCGGTATGCGCCTTCATGATTGAGAACGACTTTCTTTCCTTGAACTCCTCCTTCTTCCCGTTGTTCCACTGCGCAACCGGCCTCAGATATCCCACCACCCGGGAGTAGACCTCGGTCGTCTCGCCGCACTGGGGGCAAGCGGGTTGATTTCCGGTGAGATATCCGTGACTCGGACAGACGCTGAATGTGGGGCTGAAGGTGAAGTAGGGCATTTTGTAGGTGTAGCAGATCTTTCTCACAAGGTTTTTGATCACCTCGGGATCTTCCACCTGCTCGCCTGCAAAGATGTGAAGCACGGTTCCGCCGGTGTACTTCGACTGAATCTCGTCCTGCAGGTCCATGGCCTCGAATATGTCGTCGGTGTAGTTCACCGGAAGCTGTGAAGAATTGGTGTAATACGGCTCCGCGCCTCTCCGGTAGGCCTCTTCGTTGGCGCAGATAATGTCCGGATATTTGCTCTTGTCGATCCTGGCCATGCGGTAAGAGGTGCCTTCGGCCGGTGTAGCTTCAAAATTGTAGTTGCTCCCGGTCTCTTTCTGCAGGGTGATGAGGCGGTCCCTGATGAAGTCGGCTACCTCCAGTGCGAACCTTCTCCCGGGCTCGCTTCCGATGTTCTCTCCCAGGAGATTCAGGCACGCCTCGTTCATCCCCAGGATCCCGATGGTGGAGAAGTGGTTCTTCCAGTATTCGCCGAATCGCTTCTTGATCCCGGTGAGGTAGTATTTGGTGTAGGGGTAGAGATTCGTTTCCGTGAAGTTCTCGAGGATCTTGCGCTTGATCTCGAGGCTCATGCTGGCCAACGTGATGAGATTGTCGAGGCGCTGGATGAACTCTTCCTTGTCCCTGCTCAAATAGCCGATGCGGGGCAGGTTGATGGTGACCACGCCGATGGAGCCGGTCAGGGGGTTCGACCCGAACAGGCCCCCTCCCCTTACCTCCAGCTGGCGGTTGTCGATCCTCAGCCTGCAGCACATGCTCCGCGCATCCTCGGGGTCCATGTCCGAGTTGATGAAGTTCGAGAAATAAGGGACGCCGTATTTCGCCGTCATCTTCCAGAGATTGGAGATATAGGGGCTGTCCCAGTTGAAATCCCGGGTGATGTTATAGGTCGGGATGGGGAATGTGAACACCCTGCCCTTTGCATCGCCCTCGGCCATCACCTCCACGAAGGCCTGGTTGAACAGATCCATCTCATGCTGATACTCACCGTAGGTGGTGTTCTGGACCTCGCCGCCGACGATCACGCCCTGGTCGGCCAGATACGAAGGAACCTCGAGGTCGAGCGTCACGTTGGTAAACGGCGTCTGGAAACCCACCCGGGTGGGAACATTGATATTGAAAATGAACTCCTGGAGCGACTGCTTCACCTGGGCGTAATCGAGCCCGTCGAACCTGATAAACGGGGCAAGCAGGGTGTCGAAGTTGGAAAACGCCTGGGCGCCTGCGGCCTCGCCCTGCAGGGTGTAGAAGAAGTTTACGATCTGACCGAGCGCGGTTCGGAAATGCCTGGCCGGCTTGCTTTCCACCTTCCCCTGTGCGCCTTTGAAGCCCTGGAGCAGCAGGTCGTAGAGGTCCCACCCCACGCAGTACACCGAAATAATGTTGAGGTCGTGGATGTGGAAGTCGCCGTTTGAGTGGGCGCTACGCACCTCGGGCGGGTAGATCTTGTTGAGCCAGTAGAGCTTGCTGATCTCGGAGGAGAGATAATTGTTAAGGCCCTGAAGCGAGAAGGCCATGTTGCTGTTCTCGTTTACCTTCCAGTCGATCTTTGTCAGATACTGGTCGATCAGATCCACGCCCATGCCTGTCTTGATCTCGCGGATCTTGGCGTGCTGGTCACGGTATATGATGTAAGCCTTTGCCGTTCTGCGGTAGGGGGAAGAAAGCAGAACCTCCTCCACGATATCCTGGATCTCTTCCACCGAAGGCGTGTCCGCCAGGGTGCCCTGTGCGATGCTCAGAACCTTGAGCATCAGCCGGTGGGCCATATCCGGACCGAACTCTCCGGTGGCGGCTCCCGCCTTTGCGATCGCATTCGTGATCTTCGTGGCATTGAAAGACGCTAGTCTCCCATCGCGTTTTTTGATCTTGCTAAACATTCACTCCCCCTCTTTATACTAGATGTGGTGCTTTATGGAAAACTCCATACTATATATAGGTCTCCTAAAAATATTTGCAAGGAGAAAAATGCTTATTCAGTGAAATCTTCGAGCCTTGGGAAGACCCTCTGTGAGAGCAGATAAAAAATGAATCCAGAGAGAAGAATTGAACAGATTCACGTTTCCGGTCATTTCCCTTTAGCTCCGGGAATCACAGGAACAATCGTTCACTGCAGAAACCGCTCCTGACCAGGCCTTTCCTTCCGGAGTTATGCAAGATCAGGACGTCTTCGGTGACGGGGCCGCATGAGCGGATGATTATCGGCCTTTGCCGCAGAGGCGGAGTCTCTTTCGATTGCAGGGGCAGCTCCTGGGCTGCCCCTGGCGAACGTGTCATTCTTTGTACATTGCCTCGATCTCGCCGGCAAAGTTCTGGTTGATGATCTTTCGCTTTATCTTGAGCGTGGGTGTGAGCTCGCCGGATTCGATGCTGAATTCCCTGGGCAGCAGAGTGAATTTGCGGATCTGCTCGACGCGGGCGTAATCCTTCATGAGTGTCTTGATTTTCTCGTCAAAGAAGGAGACGATCTCGGGCTTTCTGATCAGATCGGCCTTGTCGTCGAAAGGTATTCCCTGATTCTTGGCATATGAGATCAGCTCGGAGAAGTTGGGGATGATCAGGGCGCTCAGGTATTTCCTCCCCTCCCCGATCACGATGGCCTGTTCGATGAAGGGGTCGGTGACCAGGGTGTTTTCGATGTTCTGCGGGGCAACGTTCTTGCCGCCCGCAGTGATGATGATGTCCTTCTTGCGGTCTGTGATGTAGAGACATCCGCGCTCGTCCAGCCGGCCGATGTCGCCTGTCATGAACCAGCCGTCAGCGGTGAAGGTCGCCTTGGTGTCGTCCGGCTTGTTGAAGTAGCCTTTCATCACCTGTGGCCCCTTGATCAGTATCTCACCGTCTTCGGCGATCTTCACCTGGGTATCTGGTAAGGACGGGCCGACAGAGCCGAACTCGAAGACTTCAAAGGTGTTGACGTTGGTGACCGGAGAGGTCTCGGTGAGACCGTATCCGTTGTGGAGATTCACGCCGATGCCGTTGAAGAAGCGGTCGATATCGACGGCGAGCGCTCCGCCGCCGTTGATGAAGATTCTGATCCGGTCCATGCCCAAGGCATGCCTGAGCTTGGAGTAGATGAGACTCTCGGCGAGGTCGTACTGTATCTTGAGCGACCAGGGCATGGGCTTGCGCTGTACCCGGTAGTCCACCGCCCTCATCGCCACGTCCACCGCCCAGAAGAACAGCTTCTTTTTGGTCGGGCTCGCCTTTTCCACCTTGGAGAAAATCCCGGCGTGGATCTTTTCGAAGAGTCTCGGCACGGATACCATGAGCGTCGGACGTATCTCGGTCATGTTTTCCATGACAGTGCCGAAGCTCTCCGCCAGGCTCAGGATCGCTCCGATGTGAAGCATCAGATATACGCTCACGGTCCTGCCCAGGGAATGGCTCCAGGGAAGAAGCGTGAGCGCCACGTCCTGATGCCCGATGATGGGATGGGAGGCATAGCACTGGAGGATATTTGCCGTGAGGTTTGCGTGCGTGAGCATCACTCCCTTGGGCGGGCCGGTAGTGCCGGAGGTGTAGATGAGAGTGGCGAGAGCCTCCGGCTCAATAGAGAGCAGCCGCTCATCGAAGCTCTTCTTGTCCTTGTACTCCTCCCCCAGCTTGATGACCTCGTCGAGCGAAATAATGTCCTTGTCGCCTGCCGAGATGGGGTCGAAGGTGATGATCTTCTTGAGCCCCTTGAGGGTGGACTTCACACCAAGGACCCTGTTCAGGTGATCCTGATCGGAGACGAACAGGAATCTCGAGCCCGAGTCGTTGATGATGTATGCCGCCTCCTCTCCGGAGTTCGTGGCATAAATGGGCGCGTCCGCGGCGCCGATGGAGAGGCTTGCGAGGTCCGCAACCAGCCACTGCCAGCAGTTCTCGGAGAAGATCGTGACGATATCGTCCTTTTCCACTCCCAGAGAGATGAGGCCCAGGCCCAGATTGGTGACCATACGCTGCATCTCTTTCCAGCTGATGTCCGTGTATCTGCCCTCTTTCTTGTACCGTACACAGGGTTCATACTGATATTTTTCCGCCCTGTTGTGAAAAATACCCGCGATGCTTTTTTCAGAATAACCCATGTCGCCCTCCTTAAGTGTCGTAAAGGTTTCTCTTCTCGTTTATGAAACGCTCACAGGATCATCCCGCCAATGTGTCCCGATGGTCCGATCCCGGGAATTCGATCTGGAATGGTGATTTGCATAAGGAATTGATATTCCGTCTTTCCCGATAGAACAGACCATAAAGAGAGAAAACAAAAAACGGTCTTATGTTCCTCATTCCCCATGCCCGTCATGAACACTGTGTACGAACGAAATACCTCGATAAGCAAAAGCGCAATCAGCGGTGATTACCCGGCAGCCCTCATCCTCTCGTTCTCGCATCCGGCATGGATCGCCGTTCGAGAGCGCTTCTCTTGTATATCATTTTGAATGATTCATCAATCACTTTTCCAGAATTTCCGATGGATTGCGTACCGGGAGCCGGGGCGGGCGTTTCAGTGGTTGCTATAAATCTCTTCTCCCTTTATTATATTACGGTAGTATGAAACATGCGCTGACGATAGATGTGGAAGAATATTTCCAGATCCATGCTTTTTCGTGCGTCATTCCCACCGGCTCGTGGGACAGCTATCCCTCCGCCGTGGAGATCAACACGGAGCGGATTCTCGATCTCCTCGATGAACAGGGCGTTTCAGCGACATTTTTCTGTCTGGGCTGGATAGCCGAACGCAACAGGGAGCTTATCCGGTCCATCCACAAGCGAGGACATGAGGTGGCATGCCACGGACACATGCACCAGGTCATATCGAATCAGGACCCTGCCGCGTTTCGTGAAGATGTCGCCAGGGCGAAGGACATCCTCGAAGACTGCATCGGCCGAAGCGTGATCGGCTATCGCGCCCCCACCTATTCAATCACCAGTCGAACCCTATGGGCGCTCGATATCCTGGAAGATCTGGGGTTCAGATACGATTCAAGCATTTTCCCCATCTATCACGACAACTACGGCATTCCCGACGCGCCTCGTATTCCTCACAGGCTCCGGCACAGCTCCATGGTGGAGTTCCCCATCTCGACGTTCAGGATCGGCTCGGTCAACCTGCCTGTTTCGGGCGGCGGCTACTTCAGGCTCCTGCCCTATTTCGTCACCCGATCGGCGCTCAGATCCATCCAGAGGCTTGGACAGCCGTTCGTATTCTACATCCACCCATGGGAGCTCAACCCTGAGACACCGAGGATCACAGAGGCGCCCGCGCTGTCCAGGTTCAGGACCTACATCGGCATCAATCGTTCATTCTCGAGATTCCGGCGCCTGCTTCAGGATTTCGATTTTACCACAGTCCATGAAGTACTCAAAGACTGCGGACTTGCGGTGGCGGCCTGATGCCGCGGTCAGGACTCCGGGCACTGAAGCGCTCAGTGCAGGGTTTTCGGAAACCGCTTGAATGCGGGACAGAGCGACTCACGGAAGTGACGATGCAACGCGTGGGTGACGGCGCCATCACGTTTTTGCAGATGCTATCTCCCGCCGGAGAGAAAATCCCATTGAAATTATCATTTTTGCTTTATAAGATGCCGATAGCTTGTGCACAGAGAATGTTTACGCGAGGATGAGATGTCAGATGTACTGAAGAATGTCGTAGATTTCATCAAAGAGAATTTCATTATGGGCAGATCCGATGCATGCATCGATCCGGACGAGTCCCTGATAGAAAGCGGCATCATGGATTCAACCGGCGTGCTCGAACTCGTGGAATTCCTCGAGGCGACCTATGAAATTCAGATCCAGGACGAAGAGCTGATCCCGGAAAACCTCGAGACCGTCAACAATATCGTCAATTTCCTGAAAACCAAAGGAATCTCTTAGTGGCCGGACTCGTCCACCAGTTCCTTGAAACATCTGCAGGCGTTTATCCGGACAAGACAGCCCTGCTGGACGGAGAACTGGAAGCAACGTATTCGGAGATCGATTCCCTTGCCAACAGGCTTGCGCGCCTGCTCACTCTCCATGGGCTTCAGAAGGGGGACCGGGTCCTCATGATCATGGAGAACTCACTGAAGAGCGTAGTGGGCTATTACGGCGTGCTGAAGGCCGGCGGGGTGTGCGTCGAGGTCCCGGAAAGGACTACGGGCGCCGAGGCGTCATATTATATCCAGAACTCGGGAGCGAAGATCTGCATTCTGTCGTCCTCGAGTGCGAAGCGGCTCAGCGATATCGATGTGCCCTGTGTCATCGGCCCTGATGTGGACCTGATCAACGGGAGCATCACGCGCCTCACGTGGAGCGACGTCAAGGCGATGCCGGACAGAGCGCCCGAGAACCGCGTAACCGAGTGCGACCTGGCTGCGATCGTCTACACCTCTGGAAGCACCGGCAGGCCTAAGGGCGTCATGCTCACGCACAAGAATATCTGCACCAACACGGCCTCCATTGTCTCCTATTTGAATCTGACCGAGGCCGACAGGGTCATGGCGGTGCTCCCCTTCTACTACGTCTACGGAAAGACCCTGCTGAACACCCATTTCATGGTGGGCGGCTCTGTGGTCGTCAACAACCGCTTCGCCTTTCCCAATTCCGTGGTCAAGGACATGTCTGACAAGGAAGTGACGGGCTTTGCCGGTGTTCCATCGACATTCGCCATCCTTCTGAACCGATCGGTGTTTCCGAAAACACGCATTCCGAGCCTGAGGTATATCACCCAGGCGGGAGGAGCCATGGCGCCCGCACTGACCAAGCGTCTTCTGGACTGCATCGGAAGCACTTCCCTCTATATCATGTACGGCGCCACCGAGGCTTCAGCCCGGCTCACCTACCTGCCGCCGGAGAGGCTTCTCCGTGACAAGCTCGGTTCCGTCGGGATCCCGATCCCGCAGGTCGAGATCACCATCCGCGACGAGAGCGGAAGGGTTCTGGGCCCGCATGAGGTGGGGAACATCTGCGCAACGGGCGATAATATTATGATGGGTTACTGGAAGGACACCGAGGAAACCAGGAAGGTCCTGAAGCCGTGGGGCCTCGTAACAGGAGACCTGGGCCACAAGGACGAAGAAGGGTTCATCTTCCTGACCGGAAGAAAGAAGGAAATGCTCAAGATCGGCGGCGAACGGGTGTCTCCGAAGGAAATCGAGGACGCGATCGTGGAATCCGGAATGGTTCACGAGGTGGCCGTGATCGGGAGGCCCGACGAGTATCTCTCCGAGGTGCCGGAGGCGTTTCTGGTGCCCCTGGACGAAAAATCGTTCGATCTCGACATGCTGAGGGCCTTTATCGGGCAGCGGCTTGCCTCTCATAAGCACCCCAGACATTTCAACATCGTGAGGTCCCTGCCCAAGAAGCCTTCGGGCAAGATAGACAAGGAGGCGCTGAAGAGATGAGTATCTGCTCGCGATGCGTTCTGCCGGATACCTTTCCCGGTATCTCGTTCGATGACCAAGGGGTCTGCAACTACTGCAGGAATATGCCGGTGCCGGACAGCGACGAAAAACAGGCTTACCGGAAAAAATTCGAAGACCTGCTCGAGAACAGGAGAACCAGTGACTCCTTCGATGTGCTGCTCGCATACAGCGGAGGCAAGGACTCGACCTATACGCTCTACCTCCTGACAAAAAAATTCAATCTCAAGGTGCTGGCCTTTGTCTTCGACAACGGCTTCATCTCAGAGCAGGCCATGAAGAATATCAAGCACATGACCGATACTCTCGGCGCGGCGTGCACGGTATTCAGACCGCCCTTTCACCTCATGCAGAAAGTCTTCGGGCTCGCCGCCGGCCATGATATCTACAGCCCCAAGACCCTGGATCGCGCGAGCTCCATCTGCACCACGTGCATCGGGATGGTCAAGGCCATGATCCTCAAGACCGCACTTTCCTACCGCATCCCACTGGTGGCATTCGGCTGGTCTCCCGGACAGGCCCCCATCAGCTCGGCCATCATGCAGACCAATCCGAGGCTGCAGAGGTTTTCGCACCGTTCTGTGCGGGACCCGCTCATCGATCTCGCCGGAGCCGAGGTGAGGCCCTTTTTCCTGAGCGATGGAGACCTCGCCGTCGATCCTTCTCGCTGGCCGGTGAACATCCATCCCCTGGCCTTCATGGAATACGACGAAGACGCAATTGTCGAAACAATCTCATCGCTGGGATGGGTGAAGCCGCTGGACACCGATCCCAACTCCACCAACTGCCTGCTGAACGCGCTGGCGAACCATCTGCACCGGAAGCGCTTCAAGTTCCATCCCTATGCGTGGGAAATTGCCGGTATTGTCAGGTCGGGATGCATGGACAGAGACCAGGGGTTCGCCAAGGTCAACCAGGAAGAAGACCGGAACATGGTGAACTACGCCGCCCGGATATTAGGGATTGACCCCGGGCTCTGAGGGCTTGATCTCCGCCTTGTCGCGGGTGATGAGCATCGTGGGCTCCATGCCCCGCGGGGACACTTCCTTGAGAAACCGCTTCACGAGGATATCTTCGGGGTCTTTCACCTTTTTCAGCGCCTGGGCGATGTCGATTTTGCCTGCGGCAAAGGTCTCGTGCCCGCCGCCCTTGCCGATGCCGTGGCAGATCTTGTGCGCGAGGACGCCCGCCATGTGACTCGACCGAGTGGTCCGGATGGAGAAAAGGATCGACCCGTTGTGCCGGCCGTAGCACATGCACCACCTGATCCCTTCGATCTGGATGAGCTCGTCGGCATACTCGCCGATCATCTCCGGCCATCCGATCATGTCCACCCGGGCCACAACCACGTCGCCGTAGATCATTGCATTGTTGAGCACGGAATAGAGCTCTATGAAGTATTCCTTGGGCTTTTCCGGGTGTTCGATCCGGGCGAGCTTTTTCTGCAGGGTGCTGGGGAAGAGATGGACGGACGCCCGGATGTCTGCGTCGGAGGACTGTCGGCCCAGGTCCCGGGTGTCGGATTTGATGCCATAGAACAGGGCCGTCGCCACCCTCCGGTCCATGGGCAGGTTCAGCTGTCTGATATACTGGGTGATAATGGTCGACGTACTCCCGATGCCCTTGCGCACATCGATGTATTCCGCCTTGGTGGAGGATTTTCTCAGAGGATGGTGGTCGATGACCGCGGTCGGGATGACGCCGGAAGGGAGGACGACGTTGCCGGTGTGAGGCTGGCAGTCGACCAGGATCACGACCGAGGAGTTGCGGAGATTGACCGAGCTCAGAGGCACCATGTCGATGCCCAGGAGCTTGACCATGCACTGATTCTCCACCCTGCCGATGATGCCGCTGTAGACGATCACGGCGTTGACGCCCAGCGCCCTTCTGAAGATGTACTTGAGGCCGAATGCAGAGGCGATGCTGTCAGGGTCCGGGTTCTCGTGCGTCAGGATGAGGACCTTCCGTTTGCCTTTCACGATGGACAGCAGCTGTTCGGGGTCCGGCTTGCTCATCGTCTTGCTTGCTGATTTGCTCATACGTTCACCCTGACCGAGAAGAGGCTGCGCATGGTCTCGTTCGCCCTGTTCGTATGAGTGCCCTTCCAGTAGATCCTCGAGCACTTCGGGCATCTGGCGAAAGTTTCCCGGGTTGCACTGACGTATTCCGGTACAAGGTTTTTCACGTCCTGTGCTTTAACATACTTGAGAGACACATTGCAAACGATGCAGCGAGAATAAGGCCGAAGATTTTCTTTGAGATTCAGACGTTTATCAAGATATCGAAGCTGATCTTTCAGAAAATCGCTTTCCAGGACGATTGATCCCTCTTTCATCGCGAAATCCCTCCTCCGGGTGAGAAGAATTCTGCCGGCAGCCCGGGCTGCGGCGATTTTCTCCTCACTCCATGCACGCATATACTCCGCGTCAAAGCCCATCATCCTCAGCCATCTGGCGAGACGGCCCAGGTTCTGGTCACATAAAAAACTCATCGGCGGGCCTGAATGCGTCTTCGACATGGCACACTCTCCCTGCGGGGTCGACAGCCACCACATCGTATCGCACCTGAGAGTCGTTGAGACGATTTCTGATGAGATATTCCTGGGAGACCCGGATGATCCGCCTCTGTTTCCAGGGAGGAATCCAGCTCAGGGGGTCGCCGAACACCTCGCCGGTCGACATCTTGACTTCTATGAATACCACGATACCGCTGTAAGCCGCAATGATGTCGATCTCGCCGATGTGGGTGCGGTAGTTTACATCGAGGATACGATAGCCTTTCGCCCTGAGGTGTTTCCGGGCGATTTTCTCGCCGCTACCGCCCTTTTCCCTTGTCGATCGAGGAGACGCCACGGAAGCTCCTCCTGTGAATCGGACAGGCGCCGAGGCGGCGGATGGCTTCATAATGGGCCCTGGTGGGATATCCCTTGTGCCGTGCAAAACCATACCCCGGATACAGCCTGTCCATCTGTTCCATATGCGTATCCCGGATGACCTTTGCTACGATGCTCGCAGCCGATATGGAAGGTTCAAATTCGTCGCCCCTGACCACGGTATAGCACGTGCACGGGAGCACGGGGGCGATATTCCCGTCGACAACGGCGCACAGGGGCTTCAGATCCAGGCACAGCACCGCCTCTCTCATGGCCTTGAGCGCGGCCTGGAGGATGTTTATTTCATCGATGCACCGCTCATCCACAAGGGAATACCCCACATGGACACCCGGTGCCGACATGATGGATTCGAAGATGTCCCGCCGCCGGGAATGACTCAGCTGTTTGGAGTCGCGGACAAGAAGCCTGAGCTCGTGACCGGGCTCCATAATCACGGCAGCCGCGACGACAGGACCTGCCAGCGGCCCTCTCCCCGCTTCGTCGACGCCGCACAGAGGCCAGCATCCCCGGGAGATGAGGGAATCCTCGAGGGACATGCTAGCCGCGCAGTTCTTTTAACCTGGCCGCCTTGCCTTTCTTCGCACGCAGATAGTAGAGTTTTGCCTTCCTGACCTTGGCGTGGCTGACCACCTCGACCTTTTCCACCACCGGCGCGTGCAGGGGAAACACCCTCTCGACGCCGACGGCGTAGGACTGCTTGCGCACGGTGATGGACTCACGGTTGTTCCCGCGGTGCCTGGCGATGACCACGCCCTCGAAGACCTGGAGCCTTTCCCTCGTCCCCTCGACGATCCGCGTCGAAATGCGGACCTTGTCGCCGATTCTTATCTCAGGCAGATTGTCCTTCATCTGCTCCTTTTCGTATTTGTCGATGATATTCATACTCCACCTCCTGCAATCCGGTCTATGGTTATTGAAACGGCGGAACGGACGGATAAATGGTTGAACCCGGTCCCTGCGTCGATAGGCTCCAAAACCGCATCAAGGCTCTTCAACAGCCGCGGGGCGATGCCCCACCCTGTCCCGAACACCAGGCACACGTCTTTCGCGGACGCGATCGTCCGTGCCTGTTCCCAGGAAATACAGCCATCCATGCGTGCAGCGGAAGTCCCTACCATATATGCACCGGTCTGCCGTTTTATGTCTTCTATGTCTTTTACCAGGGAAATCACCTCAAAGGCCTTTTTACGAACGGGATTATACTCTCCCCCATACCCTTTGAGCCAGTGATTCATGATCCTTTCGGCAAAAGCCAACTGGACATCGTTTGGGTGAACGATATAGAGCGTATTTATACCATATGTCAAGCATACTCTTGCAAGATCGTGCAAGTCCAGGTTGGTGATGGCCGTGGCGATCTCCTCACCGTTCTTGTCAATGCACGGCCAGTGGATCAGTGCTGCATACAGCACGACATCTCCTTTTTCTCGGGCGCTCCACCGGACGGACGCGGAATTTACGCGTCATCCCGATCCGGAGTGCCGCCCGGAGATTTGTCGAGAAGATCCGGCCTCATCTCACGGGTCTTCATGACAGACATTTCCTTCCGCCAGGCCCTGATCCGCTCGTGGTTTCCCGAGAGCAGAACCTCGGGAACGGCAAGCCCCCTGAACTCCCGCGGCCGGGTGTAGTGGGGATATTCCAGCAGTCCTTCGTAATGCGAATCTCCGCTCTGTGAGGTATCGTGCCCCAGAACGCCCGGTATCAGGCGGACGAAGGCGTCCACGATCACCATGGCCGGAAGCTCGCCGCCGGTCAGCACGTAGTCTCCGATCGAGAGCTCCTCGTGAACGAAAAGCTCGCTCACGCGCTCGTCCACCCCCTCGTAGTGCCCGCAGACGATGGTGACGGCGTCGAGCGAGCTGAGGCGCAGGGCGTCCGCCTGCCGGAAGAGCCTGCCCCGGGGCGATGTGAGGATCACGTGCCCCCTCTCGGGTATGTCCTCGAGTGCTCCTGCGATGGGCTCTGGCTTCAGGATCATGCCTCCGCCTCCGCCGTACGGGGTGTCGTCCACCATCCGGTGGCTGCCGAGGCCGTACTCGCGGAGGTTGACGATCCGGACGCTCAGATGCCCGTTCGTTATGGCCCGGCTGAGTATGCTCTCACTGAATACGCCTGAGAACATGTCCGGGAACAGGGTTATGATATTGACGATCATGAAGGCCTCTGAAATCGGTCTAGTCGAGCAGATCTTCGAGCAGCGAGGCGTCGATGAGCACTGTCCCTTTTTCCGGCGAGATCTCTTTGATCACGTCTTTCGTGGCCGGGATGTAATACTCTTTGACCGGGTCCACCACGTAGACGTCGTTGCTCCCGGTGGAAAAGATCTTGACGATCTCTCCAATCTCTCTGCCGTTCTCGTCGACCACCTTCAGGCCGATGAGATCCCTCCAGTAGTACTCTTCCTCATCGAGGGGCTCGAGCTGGTCCTCGGTTATGAAGAGGGTTTCGCCCCTGAACGTCTCGACGGTATCGATATCGTTTATGCCTTCGAGCTCGAGAACGAATCTGCCTTTGTGCGGGGTACAGGAAAGAACCTTCCTCGGTTTTTTCTCATCACCGATGATAAGATGAGTATAAGAACTGAACCTCTCAGGAGAATCCCCGTACGGGGTAATCCACATCTTTCCTTTGAGCCCTTTCGGGCTCGAGATCCTTGCGATCTCGACGAGATCGTGTTTCATTTACTCTATGATTTCCAGTACAGCCCTCTTCTTGATCTTGGTGGAAGCCGCCGTGAGTAGTGTTCGCATTGCCCGTGCAGTCCGGCCTTCTTTTCCGATAACCTTACCCAAATCGGATTTCGCAACCCTGAGCTCGATTACAGAGGTCACCTCACCCTCGACTTCAGAAACAGACACTTCATCCGGATTGTCGACCAAGGCTTTGGCAATGTACTCTATTAACTCTCTCATCATAACCCCTCACCACATGTTTATTTTGAGTCTGAACTCTCGATGATCTGCCCCTTTTCTTTTAAAAGCTTTTTAACTGCAGGAGAAAGCTGACCTCCCTTTTGAGTCCATTCCCTGATTCTGTCCATATCCAGAGTGATGCTCTCGGGCCGGTTTTTCGGATTGAAGTGACCGACAATCTCAATAAACCTTCCGTCTCTTTTTCTTCTGGAATCAGCAACAACCACGCGATAGAACGCCTTCTTCTTCGAGCCGCCGCGCGTCAGCCTGATACTAACAGCCATCCGTGTTTTTCCCCCTTGATTCTGTATTGGATGTCCACACTTATATTACAAGCCTAAGTGTTGTCAAGCTATTTGTCCCCGGGAAAAGCCTGTGTTAAGGTGATCTTACCGGTGTTTCGCCGGCTGGAGACCCTGCAGCAGGCCACAGCGGAATGACGAATCCGATAACGGCCCGTTGATCGGACGAACCTGCGCGGGCGCCCCAGGAGACACTGGAAATGAGGCCCTTGTGCGCCGCTTCAGGGAGGGAACGCCCCTTCCCGTCACGAAGACCAGGAGAACAAAGCGATGTCGAGGGAAAGCCCGCATGGGCAGGACACGGGCGATCTCAGCAGGTTTATGACCTGAAAAATGAAAACAGCAGCCCGGGGTATTGACAACACCAGTATGTCATGTTTAATTAGTCGGATGACCAATTAATAAATGATCCGTACCGGATCGTCAAAGGAGGGGGTTATGGCGGCAATCACATTGGAAAAGGTGAACGGTCTGCTCACGCAGGAGGTGGAGCGTTTTGTCAGGGAGCGTCCCAAATCCGCAAGGCTCTTCGAGCAAGCCAAAAAGAACCTGGTCGGCGGGGTGCCCATGTCATGGATGCGGATCTGGACAGGCGGCTTCCCGGTGTTCGTGGACAAGGCGGAAGGGGTGTTCATCACTGATGTGGACGGCCACCGGTATCTCGACCTCTGTCTCGGCGATACCGGCGGTCTCTGCGGGCATGCCCATCCGAAGATCGTAGAGGCCATCACCAGGCAGATGAAGAACCGCGGGACCACGACCATGCTGCCTACAGAGGACTGCATCTGGGTCGGCGACGAGCTTCAGCGGCGATTCGGCCTGCCTTACTGGCAGGTGCTCATGACGGCCACCGACGCCAACCGGATGGCGTTGAAAGTAGCTCGCTCCTTTACCGGGCGGCAGCTCATTCTGTGCTTCAACGGAACGTATCACGGATCGGTGGACGAGACGCTGGTCGTGAATTTCTTCGGAGAGATCATCAACATTCCGGGCATGCTGGGACCCATCGTGCCGGACGCCACGCAGATGACCAGGGTCATCGACTTCAACGACGTGGATGCGCTGGAAAAGGCCCTTGCGCCCGGCGACATCGCCTGTGTGATCACCGAGCCGGTTATGACGAATCTGGGCATCATCCCTCCGGAGCCCGGGTACCACAACGCGCTTCGGGCAATCACAAAGAAGTACGGCACGCTGCTGCTCATCGACGAGACGCATTCCATGTGTGCCGGCCCTCGGGGAATCACGGGCGAGATGGGGCTGAAACCCGATATCTTCGTTGCAGGCAAGTTCGTAGCAGGAGGCTATCCCGCCGCGGTCCTCGGTTTCACCAGGGAGATCTCGGACTGGATGGCGGCGCGCGAGCCGTGGCACAATTTCTTCGGCTTCGGCGGCACCCTCTCGGGCAATGCCACGGCGGTCGCAGGCATACGGGCGGCCTTTGAGCACGTTATCAACGACGAGAATTTCTCCCGCATGATCGCCCTGGCCGAGCGAATGGAAAAAGGTCTCGCGGACATCATCAGGAGAAACGGCCTTGCGTGGTATGTGGCGCGCATCGGGTGCAGAGTGGAGTTCCGCTTCCTTCCGAAACCGCCGAAAAACGGCTCGGAGGCCATGTTCGCCGAGGTGGACTACAATGCCGTGGACATTGTGACCGAGGGGTTGACAGGCCCGCTCGACGCCCTGATTCATGTCTGGTGCGCCAACCGCGGTGTTCTCCTGACGCCGGTACATGAGATGGCCCTGGTAGGCCCCACCGCCACCGAGCAGGATGTGGATCATTATGTGAGCGTCATTGCCGGGCTCGTTGATGCGCTGGTGAAATAGCCCGGGCATCGAGGTCCCTGCATCAGCGAATACGCCGAGAAAGTGTGCGCCGGTCCGGCTGAAAAGAGCCCGTACTGTCATGAGGGCTCTTTTGGGCCGGCCGGGAAAGAGACAAAAAGAGCCGTGGGAAGAAAATCCATACGCGAGCAGCGGCGCAAGGAGATACTGGAGGCCCTTTACCGGTGTCTCCTGCGCAAGCCGTACAGCGAGACATCCATCAAGGATATCGGCATGGAGGCGGGCATCAATCACGCCATGCTCCACTATTATTTCAGGAGCAAGGAAGATATCCTGCTCTGCTTCATCGACAGCATCTCCGAACGCTACAGCGCCATGTTCCGGCATGATCTGAAAAAGATCGAGCGAAAAGATCTCACGCGCCGGGAAATCCTCAAGCACGTGTTTCATTTCATGAACACGCATATCACCACGGACAAGAAGCTCCAGACCATCTTCGTGGAGATATGGGGGATCGCCATCTACAAACCCGCGGTGCACGCCCGGGTGAAAAAGATGTACTCCGAATGGATCAGGGAGCTGGCCGGGTTCATGAAACCTTCGAACGGCGCTGCGGCCGATATCGACTCGCTGGCCATGGCCGTGGTGGCGTTCCAGGAGGGTGTCGGCCTGTTTTCCGTCTCGTTCGACCTGAAAAAGAAAGACACCATGGCGCTGATGGAGGCCTTTCAGGAGAAAATACTGGAGATGCTCGAGTAAGGCGCAGGACCCTGGCCTGCCTGATTCTCTGAGGCCGAGACCCCCCCTGCTCCGAGGGTGGAAGGGAAGCGCAGGTTCGCTCCGGGGGCGAACACTGCCGCCTGTTCAATTTTGTACGCACATATACGATATTTTACCCTTTCACCTCCTCTACTAATCACTCAATCATACGATATCATTGGGTTATTACATCTGGCGCGATCATTGTATGGGATTTTGAGCGAACGTGTATGAATTTGTGGAGGGGAATTATGAGAACCGAAAAAAAGCGGGCCGATCAAGGGAACATCGAGCGCGTACGAATGAAAATCTCCCGCCTGTTTGCCCAGTGCCTCTGTGAAATGGAAAACACGGCAGCCATTGCCGGCCTTACCATGAAGGACGCAGGCGTCGATGTGGAGAGGTACAGTGTGTGCAGCGACACCTGTGTGGTTGAATTGAAGCTTCAGCTCGAAGATCAGATGCTGCAGCCCATCCGCCGATAATAAGGGTCTTTGCTGGGAACACGAATCAAACTGCAAGCACTTGCAGTCTCGCTACCTGAGCGCATTGAAGACTTGAAAACCTTTGTTTTTTCCCGACGTCTGCGAAAGCCGTTGAATATTATGTATATCTAGACTTCTGTCAGAGAATCGCTTGATTATCGAAATCAAAGGTCGGGCTTGCTCTGCATGGGGTTTCGATATTCTGGGGTTATCTATAACTCATATATGTATTATGCCGGATATGTTTCTATATACGAAGAAAATAAGGAAATGATTCGTAATGTCATCCTGTTCGGCAAGGAGCCGGCGTGTCGCTCCAACCATGAAACGCATGGAGGCATGACATGGTGTTGAACGCAATGAGAGGTAAAATAATGCGGGTGCTGCAAACTCTGATTGCTGTGACCTTCATGGTTGCGGCGGCTTGATTATCGATGGCGGCCGCTGACGATGCGAAACCCGCGCGAGTGACGACCGACAACTTCCGCCGCGCCGAAACCGACACGTACTTTGCACGGCTTGTGCTGGAAGGCGGGTTTGGAAAGTTCAACCACGAGCGCGAATTCGCACCGATCGAAAACCAGGGGGTGATCCGCCTGAACCGGGACACTCTGTACTCGTTCGGGGTGTTCGACCTCGACGCTGCACCGGTCACGGTCACGCTCCCCGACGCCGGCAAGCGCTACATGACTGTACAGGTGATCGACGAGGATCACTACGTGCCCGACGTGTTCTACGCGCCGGGCAGGCACACGTTAATGAAAAAGAAGGCCTGCACTCGGTACATCTCCATGGTTGTACGGACATTCGTGAACCCCGGCGACGCGGCGGACGTCAGGGAGGTGCACGCCCTCCAGAACGCAATCAAGGTCGAGCAGAAGGCGGTAGGCAAGTTCGAGGTGCCCGACTGGGACCAGGCGTCGCTCAAGAAGGTCCGCGAGGCTGTCTTGGCCCTGGCCGCCGCCAGCGGTGGAATCGACTCGGCGCGGATGTTCGGGCGCAGAGGCGAGGTCGATCCGGTCCAGCATCTGATCGGCACGGCCGCCGGCTGGGGAGGAAACCCGCCGCACGTCGCCCTCTACGCGGGTGTTGAGCCGAAGCTCAACGACGGCAAGACAGTGTACCGACTGACGGTTAAGGACGTACCGGTGGACGGGTTCTGGTCGGTCAGCGTGTACAACAAGGACGGCTACTTTCAAAAGAATGCTTTGAACGCCTACACTGTAAACAATGTCATTGCCAAGCCGAACGCGGATGGCTCGGTGACGATCCAATTCGGCGGCGGCCAGACCGGACCAAACTACCTGCCCGTTATGCCCGGCTGGAACTATCTCGTGCGAATGTATCGCCCGCGGAAGGAAATTCTGGACGGCGCATGGAAGTTCCCGGAGGCCCAGCCGGTGAAGTGACCTGCCAGCGCACAGCGCTGACCCGGGCATTGTACCTGACCGGCGGGGCAAGACCGCTTTCGCACAAGAGCAGCCTCTTCGACGAGTAGAACGTTCAGGACATCTGCAAAGCGTATGTCTTCATCTGAGATCGTAGTCTCTATGGGAGCAACTGTGCCTTACAGGGATATGTACCTTGGACCTGTGGCACTCCTGTTGTGATATGCAGAAGAGATCCTCAGGCACTCGATCCTTTCTCTCACAATATTACATCAACCATTTCCAAACAATCCCACTTATCAACCGGTCCTCCTTTGTGGAACCGCTTCGCTACCAGTCGATCATCTTTTCCTTATGAGTGAACGGCGGGCTCCACGTATGCTCGAGCGATTCCCTGTCCCACCGGCTCAAATTCGCAGCAACCTCATACGTGCCCTGGAAAAAGCTCAGAAGCTTCTTGTCCGGTGAGTCGGATGTTCTCACAGCTTCATACGGCAGGATGAACTCTCCAAAGTCCTTGTTGTAGTATGCTTCGTCTGGCTCCACACGAGCTTCCCGAAATCCTGCCGGCTCGGGTATAGTACGCAGGCTCGGCCAAAGACCTTCTCTTGTATCAATAACAGCCATGGTTTCCCCTTCTCCCAAGGCCTGACAAGGCGTCCCTGGAATCTGTTCCCTGCTATGAAAATTGGAAAATGGCGTATGGCATCGGCACCTCAAGTATGGCTTGCCTGCTGCATTTGAATTTGCTGACAGAGGCTTTTTACTCATTCGGCGGTCAAAAATGAGGAAAAACATGACAGGGTATCTTGAGGCGCTGTAAATATATTGATACTTCATAAGGTTTGTGTTTCCTTGACCTTATCTCCTTGGCAAGATCCCCTACCCGGTTCACCGATCTTTTTAGAATTTGATATCAACCATCTCCAAGGCTATTTAAATAGTATATCAACGAAATAATTATCACTTAAGGGAAATTCCTTTCATTTCCATAGGAGCGAAAAATTGCCCGGAGTGGATTATGATTCAGACGGTGTTCTCTGTAGGTTGATCGCACAAAAGATCACGGCAGACGGCCCATACCTATGGAGTCAGTACAGGGAAGTTGCTCGATCCCGGAATGCTGCCTGCTGACGAAGAGCTTCTGCCGCCACCATACCAAAGGAAAAGATAACGCTTAAGACGGCTCATGGAAATCCGGGCAAAGATCTTGTTCTCCGCATATCTGTTCTGCCGCATGAGGGGTTGATATCGGAAGGGGCAGGAGCATTCGCCAAAGCTGCCATAGGAGTAAACCAGGGCAAAGAAGGTGGTGCAGAAAACCTTTTATGATGCGGCTTTCGTATCCCCAGTCCTTCCATGTCATGGCAAAGCCTGCAGGTTCCGCCTGCAACCTCAGGTGTGAGTACTGCTTTTTCCTTGATAAGAAATCACTTTACCCCGGGAGCAAATTCCGCATGGGGGACGATGTCCACCGGGAATACATCCGCCAGCTACTCGATGCGCATCAGACCACCCGAGTGACCGTGGCCTGGCAGGGAGGGGAACCCACGCTCATGGGGTTAGACTTCTACCGGCGCTCCCTGGAGTTGCAGGAAAGGTACCGGAAGCCCTCGACTGTTATCGAGAATACTTTCCAGACCAACGGCATCCTCCTGAACGATGAATGGTGCAGCTTCTTCAGAAAAAACAATTTTCTAGTCGGCCTCAGTATAGACGGCCCGCAGAGGCTTCACGACCGGTATCGCAGGGACGCACGGGGAAACGGGAGCTTTGACCGGGTCCTCAAGGCAGCCCGGCTGCTTCAGAAGCACGGGGTGGAGTTCAATATCCTCTCCACGGTCAACAGGAAGAACATGGATCGCCCTCTCGAAGTCTACAGGTTTTTCAGGGATGTGCTCGGAGCTCGTTACATCCAGTTCATCCCCATTGTGGAACGGGAAGATGCGGACGCCATCAGGACTGGCGGGCGAATAGCCGGCCGCTCTGTGTCCTCAACACACTGGGGGAGCTTCCTGAACAGCATCTTCGACGAGTGGGTCCGCAGCGACGTTGGTGCTACCTTTGTCCTGAACTTCGATGCAGTGCTGGCAGGCTGGCTCGGGCATGCAGGCACCGTATGCATCTTCGGGCCCACCTGCGGGCTGGGCGTGGCCCTGGAGCATAACGGCGATCTCTATTCGTGCGACCATTTCGTAGACACGAACCATCTGCTGGGGAACATCCTCACCACACCCATGATCGAGCTTGTGTCTTCGGAAAAACAAAGGCGGTTCGGCAGGGACAAAGCCGACACCATTCCCCGGCAGTGCCGGGAATGCCGGTACCTGTTTATCTGCAACGGGGAATGCCCCAAGAACCGCCTGATCGAAACGGCGGAAGGCGAGGCCGGCCTCAATTATCTGTGCGAGGGCTACCGTGCATTTTTCAGCCATACGGAAAAACCCATGAAGGCCATGGCCGGGCTCATGAGGATGGGCAGGCCTGCCTCGGATGTCATGAGACTGACCACCGGGAAAAAGCCTTTTGTACATAAGAGTTTTCCCGGTGTCGGCAGGAACGATCCCTGCCCCTGCGGGGCACGGGATGCGGCCGGTAAGCGTATGAAATTCAAGAAGTGCCACGGAGGGGAGAGGTAAGAAACAAAAATACAAGGAGGAACAGCATGCCGTTCAAGGAATACAAACCAGGCACCGCATTCCCCGGGATTGTGGGGCGGACGGTCGACCAGTCACAGCCGGCATGGCCGGAGCCGCTGAGGGCAAAAGAGGGTGCGCCCAACGTCCTCTTCATCGTGCTCGACGATACAGGCTTCGGCCAACTCGGCTGCTACGGCAGCCCCATCAGAACTCCCAACCTCGATGCCCTTGCTGCGAATGGCCTGAAGTACACCAATATGCACACCACGGCACTGTGCTCGCCCACGCGCTCGTGCATCATCACGGGCCGCAACCACCACTCCAACAACATGGCCTGCATCACTGAAGGCTCCACCGGGTATCCCGGCTACAACGGCAATATCCCATTCGAGAACGGTTTCCTCTCGGAGATGCTCCTGCAGCAGGGCTACAACACCTTTGCTGTTGGCAAATGGCACCTCACGCCATCCGACCAGCTCTCGGCAGCCGGCCCGTATGACCGATGGCCCCTGGGAAGGGGATTCGAACGGTTTTACGGATTCCTGGGAGGTGACACGAACCAGTACTACCCTGACCTCGTGTACGACAACCACACGGTCGAGCCGGAAAAGACTCCGGAAGAGGGGTATCATCTGACTGAAGATCTGGTGGACAAGGCGATCTCGTTCATCGCCGATTCCAAGCAGGTGGCTCCGGACAAGCCCTTCTTCCTGTACTTCTGCCCCGGCGCCATGCATGCACCACACCACGTGCCCAAGGAGTGGGCAGACGAGTACCGGGGCATGTTCGACGACGGATGGGACGCCTACCGGGAGAAGACCTTTGCCCGCCAGAAGGAACTGGGCATTCTGCCCAGGGACGCCGAGCTTTCCTGTCACGACCTGGACGTGAAGCCCTGGGAGGAATGCTCGGAGAAAGAGAAAAAGCTCTACAGCCGCATGATGGAGGTCTTTGCAGGGTTTCTCACCCACACCGACCACCACATCGGGCGCCTCATCGACTTTCTCAAGAGCACAGGCGAACTCGACAACACCCTGATCATGGTCATCTCCGACAACGGCGCCAGCGCGGAAGGAGGACCGACGGGATCCATCAACGAAAACAAGTTTTTCAACAACGTCCCGGACTCGCTGGAAGAGAACCTCGCCGCCCTGGACAAGCTGGGCGGACCCGAAACCTTCAACCACTATCCGTGGGGATGGGCATGGGCAGGTGACACGCCCTTCAGGCGGTGGAAACGGGAGACCTATCGGGGCGGCACGAGCGATCCGTTCATTGTCCACTGGCCGGCCGGATTCGCGGCAAAAGGAGAGGTACGCACCCAGTACGTCCATGCCATCGACATGGTTCCCACGGTGCTGCATGCCCTGGCCATCGAGGAGCCCATGTTCATAAGGGGCGTTAAGCAGTCTCCCATCGAAGGGGTCAGCTTCGCTCATACCTTCGACAATCCGGGCGCCGGGAGCAACAGGCACACCCAGTACTTCGAGATGATGGGGCATCGCGCCATCTACCACGACGGATGGCGGGCGGTCTGCCCCTGGCCGGGCCCGTCCTTCGCCGAGGCGGGCGCGTTCTTCGGCGAGCCCATCCCGGCACAAAAGCTTATCGAACTCGACGAGAAGGGCTGGGAGCTCTACCACGTGGACGAGGACCCAACCGAAACCCGCAATGTTTCGCAGGAACACCTGGACAAGCTCATCGAGATGATCGCCACCTGGTACTACGAGGCCGGCAAATACCATGTGTTGCCGATTGACGGGAGGGGGGTGCAGCGAGTTATAGAAGATCGTCCCAGGATCGCCAAGCAGCGCGACAGCGCGGTCTATTACCCCGGAACACAGGCGGTACCGCAAAACACCACCGTCAATGTGCTCAACCGTCCCCACAGCATCACGGCCGAGGTAGAGATCGAAAAGGGCGGCTCTGAGGGTGTCCTAATCTCGCAGGGAGGCGTGGAAGGGGGCTATAGCTTTTACATGAAAGAAGGCAAGCTCCATTACGCCCACAACTACCTCGCTTCGAAGCGTTACCATATCGAGACCTCGGAGGACGTGCAAGAAGGCCGCCACAGACTGCGCTTCGAGTTCGAGCCCACAGGCAGGCCGGACATCGCGCACGGCAAAGGAAGCCCGGGCCGCGGACAGATTTATGTCGACGGCAAGCTCGTGGGCCAGGCGGATATACCGGTCACCATCCCCCAGAACATCAGCCTCGGCGGAGGCATCACGTGCGGGGCAGACCCGGGTTCCACGGTCACGCCCGATTATCGATCGCCCAACCGGTTCACCGGGAAAATTTTAAAAGTGAAGGTGGACGTGAGCGGAGAGCTCATCAAAGACAGAGATGCTGAGCTGCGCACGGTCATGGCACGGCAATAGAGGCAATCACTGGTATGAATGCGCCATAGACCCTGTTCCGCTGCAAGCGGAGGGGAACAGCTCCCAAGAGGCATTACATCGGATCGGAGAGGACGGCACGACTCCCGTCGGAATCGCGCCCGCATGATACCGGATGGTTCGGGTGCTGCTCATTGGTGGTTTGGAAATGGATTTTCCGCAGCATTGAAGGGAGATTTGTATGATGCGCGAAATCGAGGCCATCCTTCTTCAGGCGGCATTATGGATACAGATACCCATTGAAACGGCAGGGGTCCTTATTGTTGCCGTGGGGGCCTTCGCATCCATGTTCCGGCTGCTGCGTTTCCGCATCGTTCCGGACCCGGAAAGGTTCCACCGGATTCGTATCTTCTTTGCCCGGTATCTCGTGCTCGGCCTTGAGTTCCAACTTGCGTCGGATATTATAGAGACAGCAGTTTCTCCAGGCTGGGAGCAGATCGGCAGGCTTGCAGCCATTGCAGTGATACGGACTTTTTTGAATTTTTTCCTTGTGAGGGAGATGAAGGATGAAGAACGTGAATACGAAAGGGAAAGGGCTCAACACGGGAACAAGGGTGACTGACCGATGCAGCTCACCTGCTTTCATCCTGAGGAAAATCGCAACGGTCTTGCCGGCTCCCTTCTGTGGTCATGGCGGAGATATCGAGGCAAGGTGAAGGAGAATGGCCGTAGAAACAGGAGGGATGTGGAAATATGAATTTCGGAGAAAGTATCGGAGAAGAATCTCCGGACATGAAAACCTCCCTCGGAATCGATCGCACGCGGCTTGCCGCCGAACGGACACTCATGGCCTGGATCCGCACGTCTATGGCCATGATCGGTTTCGGGTTCACCATCGGGAAGTTTTTCCAGTACTTACGGGAATCCTCTCTCATCAGATCAGGTATATCCGGCAGGGAGCCTCTCTATATCGGCCTTGCACTCGTCGGCACAGGACTGTTGTTCCTGGTCATCGCATGCGTGGATCACATCCGGTTCCTGCGCTTACTGGACGCTGAAAAGCATCGCCGGCTCCCGCTGACCCTACCCCTCACGGCCGCTGTTATGCTCCTGGCAATCGGCGTACTGGCCCTGATCAGCATACTCTTCTGATGGACCGGGCAGATTTTTGAATGCGCTGGAAGCCGGCTGGCCAGGTTCGGTAAAGAAGAAGGAGAAGCGATATGGAGCCTGTGTACACCTCGGCGGCACGGCTCTTCACATTGCTGTTCATCTTCACTGCAGCGGCATACATAGGGGTGGCCGCTTCGGCACGGGATATCGTGATCGTACTGCGAGACAGGAAACTGATGCTGAGAGTCCTGCTGGCCAACATCCTTCTCGTGCCGGTCCTGGGGCTGGCGCTGGTGAGCGCCATCCCCCTGCCGGGGGGCGTCAAGGCCGCGGTCATGCTCCTGGCCTTTGCCCCGGGCGGCATGAACGCTCTGCAGTTCATAACCAAGATCAAAGGCGAGCTCTCCTTTGCTTCGGCCGTGCTGTTCGTGCTCTTCGTGGTGTCGCTTGTCCTCACCCCCCTTGCCGCAAGCGTGTTCATCAGCGGGGGCATCCAGGCAGAGATCCCCTATGGCCGCATCCTTCTGGACTTGGCGTGGCTCATCTTCCTGCCCTTAGCTGCAGGGCTTGCCGTACGCACGTATTCTCCCTTTCTGGGGAAAACGGTATCAAGGCCGTTGAACCTGATCTCTACAGCCGCTTTCGCTTTGGCGGTCGTCCTGAGCGCATCGGTGAAAAAAGAGGCCATGCGCGGCATCGGGCCTGAGGGTGTAGTTGTCATGCTCGCCCTGGTCATCGGCTCCATGATCATCGGGTGGCTGAGCGGTAGCCGGGAAACAGGCAGAAAGCGTGTGCTCTCGAATACGACGAGCTGCCGGAACGCAGCCCTGTGCCTGGCCATTGCCATGGCGGGAATTCCTGACAGGACCGCGGTCCTGTCCATACTGGTTTTCCAGCTTCTGACCGTGCCGGCCAACATGTTTTTCACCCTGTACCATGCGATCAGGATGAGACGACGGGAACACCCGCCGTCTTACCCTGCTGAATGAAAAATGGAGGATACAGAGGACACATGGAAGGACATCCTGCTCCCGGAGGCATAGATGGATTATCCCTGTTCATGAACGACCCGCTTGTCAGGCTCATGAAGCGCTTCCATCCGTCTTTGCGGGGATTGCCCTTCTTCTTTGCGAACGTTTTGATCGTCTGGCTCATCACCTGGCTTCCCCTGCTTGTTCTTTCCCTTGCGGGAAGAGCTGAAGCAGCAGGCATCGTTGTTCCATTCTCCTGTGACTTCGTATCTCATATCCGATTCCTCTTCGTCGCCCCTCTGCTCCTGCTTCACCCCCTTTTCCTTGAGCCATGGATCAAGGAGACGCTCACCCATCTCATCGAACGGGGCATGGTCGACGAAGCAGCCATGCCCCGGTATATAAACGCTGTTGGGAAAACAAGAGCACTTCTCGGTTCGATCCCTGTCACGGTCTTCATGCTCGGGATCGTCATTCTCGTAATGCTGCTGGATATCAGGAGGGATCTCCCGCAAGACATCACGCTCTGGCAGTTTGTGGGCACGGGAAGATCACTTTCCGATCTTACGCCTGCGGGATGGTGGCTCTACCGGGTGAGCATCCCTGTGTTCCAATTCCTCTTCCTGAGGTCTATCTTGCACTACCTCGCCTGGGTCGGGCTCCTCTTCAGAGTATCCCTGCTCGGGCTTCGCCTTGTCCCTGCCCACCCCGACCAGGCAGGAGGCATCAGGTTTCTGGCCTTGAGCCAGGTGCTCTTCACACCCTGGGCCTTCGGCCTTTCTTCAGTCCTTGCCTCCGAGATCGGCATGAGGATCATTTATGGGGGCGAAACTCTGTTATCCTTCCAGAAGATTATCATCCTTTTCATCGCACTGTTTCTGGCAGCTCTGCTGCTGCCGCTCCTGGCGTTCTGCCCCATGCTCGTCAGGGCAAAGAAGGACGGGCTCAAGGAATACGGACTCCTTGCGGTTGATCTCCTGAAAGCATTCGATGCACGCTGGATGACAGGCAAAAAAGCTGCCGGCGAAAAAATTCTCTCCGCCGTCGACCCTTCGGCGACCACTGATTACCTGAGCACCTACATGGTCCTCAGAGGGATGAGGTTCGTGCCCTTCGATCTGAGGATCGTGGCTGTCCTCCTGGCGTCATTGATCGTACCCATGCTGCCCCTGCTCCTTACGGTCGTCTCCCTGACCGAAGGAATTATCAAGATCGTTAAAATCCTTTGGAGCTAGAACCGTCCAAGGGACAGAGTACTCCCCTGGACCTCTTTTCGGCCATCCTGTTCGGGCGGACCCGGACAGCAGCGCCAGGGGCTCTGACAAACGAGGAAAATTCAATGTCCGGCGCTGCTCGTGGCCTCGCCCATCTTTGCAAGGGCATCGTCGATGGTGAATGATGCCGCCTTCTGTCGCGGCGGGAATTCCTTGAATGTCTCGGCAAATTTCCTTGCAATTATCTGCACCGCGAACATGATGTAGTCGTGGTGGAGGAACCAGTCGTAATACGTGTTCGACGTGATGTCCGCCCGCTCGTAGGGATCGGTCCTCAGGTTGAAGAGCTTGGGCAGCCTCAGGGGCGTGAAGGGCTCTGCCCATACACGTAAGGTCCCCGGCGCCCGCTGCTCCATGAACACGACCTTCCAGTTGTCGTACCTGATGGCCAGCACGTCGCCGTCGTCGCTGAAGTAGATGAAGAGATTGCGCGGGCTCTTTTGTTCCTTGCCGGTGAGGTATGGCAGGAGGTTGAAGCCGTCGATGTGGTTCTTGAAGAACTTGCCGTTTGCTTCATAGCCTTTCTTGAGCTTCTCAGCCACATCCGGCTCGCCTGCCATGGCGAGGAAGGTGGGCAGCCAATCGTGGTGCTGGACGATTTCGTTGGAGATTGTTCCCGCCTTGATCTTGCCGGGCCAACGAACAATCATGGGGATCCGGAAGGCCCCTTCCCAGTTGGTGTTCTTCTCGCTGCGAAAAGGGGTCATGGCACCGTCCGGCCAGGTGTTCATATGGGGGCCGTTGTCGGTCGAGTACATCACGAAGGTGTCCTCAGCGATACCCAGCTCATCCAGATAATCAAGCACTTCGCCGACGAGCTTGTCATGGTCGATCATGGTGTCGTGATAGGGCGACTGCCACCGGCCGGCCTGTCCGAGGCTCTCCGGCTTCGGATGCGTGAACAGGTGCATGTGCGTGGTGTTGAGCCAGACAAAGAAGGGCTTGCCGGCAGCGTTCTGCCGCTTGATGAAATCCTTTGCAGCAGCCGCGAACTCGTCGTCGATGGTCTCCATACGCTTCTTCGTCAGCGGACCGGTGTCCTCTATCCTCTGCTTGCCTACCCGGCCCCAGCGCGGTTCCTCGGTCGGGTCGTCCTTGTCGGTGGCCCAGGAATGGATGACGCCGCGCGGGCCGAAGTTCTTCCGGTAATCCGGGAAATCCTTCTCGGGCGGATAGTCGTACATCTCGGGCTCTTCCTCGGCGTTCAAATGATAGAGGTTGCCGAAGAATTCATCGAAGCCGTGCACAGTGGGCAGAAACTTGTTCAGGTCTCCCAGGTGGTTCTTGCCGAACTGTCCTGTCGCATAGCCGTGGTTCTTGAGGAGATCGGCGATGGTCACGGTCTCGGGCTGCAGGCCCACGGGCGCGGCAGGGACCCCGACCTTCGAGAGGCCGGTGCGGTAGACGCTCTGCCCGGTGATGAAAGCGGACCTCCCCGCGGTGCAGGACTGCTCGCCGTATGAGTCCGTGAACAGCATGCCTTCTTTCGCGAGCCGGTCGATGTTCGGGGTATGGTAGCCCATGAGGCCGAGTGTGTAGCAGCTCAAGTTCGCGATGCCGATGTCATCCCCCCAGATGACGAGAATATTGGGCTTTTTTTCAGCCATGATTTTTTTCTCCTTTCTTGATCCGGGAGCGATGATGCCTGATTGAATTACCTTTGTTTTTCCTGCTCCCGTGAATAGCCGGGGAAAACGGTCTTCCAGTCCCTCTTCATGCTGACGACCGTCCAGCCCTGTTTGGGCGCCTCGTCGAGGGCAAGGTCGAGTCTGCCGACATGCGTCGAGTGGTCATAGGCGTATTCGCGTCCGGCATCGTCATGGTGGACGAGGAGCCCGAAGCGAGGGCCAACTCCGGCTGTGACCCATTGAAGCATCTGAAAGTCTCCGTCCGAGTTGCCGAAAGCGGCAATTGGCCGGCGGCCGACGAACTTGTTGATGCCCACCGGCTTGCCTTCGCGGTCGTTAATGAAATCTATCTCGGGCTCCCGTACAAGCACTGGCCTGCCGTCCCTGACCTCGAGCTTTGTCATGTTGCTGCTGCCGATAACCTGCTCGGGCGGTATGCCGTACCGATCCTCGCTGAACGTGCGGACGAACTCGACGCCCCCGCCGGAGACGATGTAGGTTTTGAATCCGTTGGCCCGGAGGAAGGCCAGCAACTCGAGCATGGGCTGATACACGAGGTCGGTATAGGGCCGTTTGTACTTCGGGTGCCGGGCCGTTGCAAGCCAGTCTTTCACGATGCGGCCGAACTCTTCCGTGCTCATGCCTGCATGGGTCGCCGTCACGAGTTCGGCGATGCCCTTCGGGCCCGAGGCCGCCAGGGTCTTCATGTCGTTTTCGAGCACGGCCTTAAACGGCTGCGTATCCTTCCACTCGGGATGCCGCGGGGCCATGGCGCGGACACGGTCGAGAACGAAGAGGCCCTGGACGTACAGGGGCTGCTCGATCCAGAGGGTGCCGTCGTTGTCAAAGACCGCGATCCGATCGGCAGGCAGAACGTAGTCCGGCCCTCCCTGTTTCGTGACCCGTGCGAAGAACTCAAGGATCGACCCCTTGGCCGCACCCTCGTTCCAGGACGGCAGCGGATCGCCCTGCGCAGAAGCCTGCTGTCCGAAGACCTGCGCGATCCCGAACAATGCAAGGAAAGTGAGGACGATTATCTTCATGCACTGCTTTCCGATATCATATCGATCCGTACCCTGTTCAGAACCTGAAGCCCACGCCTGCCAGCCACCCCTGCGTCATGGCATCAAAGCGGAAATCGTCCTTGTCGTAATCGACGTCCAGCCATCGGTACCCCGCCCTGAGCATTATCATGTCGCTCAGAGAAAAACCGATCACGGGCATGGCTTCCCAGGCGAGGTCTGAGCCGACGCCGAAACCTCCGATATCAGCCAGCACACCGGCACTGATCCTCTTTGAGAAAGGAACGGACAGGTTAACCCCAACGATCGGGTCCACCCATTCCTCGGTCCGCGAAGCAGATCCCAGCGGCGAAATCTCGATATCCACATCATATCTGTTGTAGCGGCCGCCGATGAACGCATCCATTGCGGGTGCACCCATGTCTCCTGCGATGCGTCGTCCCACGGCAAGGCTGGCCAGAGTGGTATCGATTTCGGAGGATACGCTCATCATCAGGAGCTGCCGGTCATCTTCCATCTTCAGGTATGAGAAGTCCGCCATGGCGAGCCACGGCCCCTTGCGGACTGTCAGGAACGCTGCCGCTCCTGACTCGAAGTCATCCCAGACATCCGAGAAATCCATATCGAGACGAGCTGACGGGAGATCCTCAACGTCGACATCACCGTTTATTGCTGTTGCCCAGAAGTACGGGCTGATATCGAAACTCAGCTCATCATCACCTGCAACGGCCGAACCGGCAGAGAGGGTTGCAGTTCCCATGGCCAGGAATATGGCCATTATTGTTTTTGTCATGTTTATCATGTTGGATATCTTGCTAAAATTTCATGCTTGATGAGAGAAGGGCTCATACGGAAGGCTTCAATGCAATAACAGCCTTTCGTAAAATATATGATATAATATATAAGAAGCCCTTCGAATGGCTCAACTACTTAGGAATCACCGAGGATGACGCACCCGATCTTTTATTCTTGTCCAACATTCAGTTTAGTATGAAGATATTTATGCATTGTTACATGTTTTGAAGATAATCGATCAGACGCGTATGATCTTCTCTGAGGGTTGATCTTCGCCAGTACCAAATGCATTGTTCTACTCCTGATATTGCGGCTACTCTTCTCTCTTTCTGATAAATGATAGCTGGCTTGAGTATCTATGAACTCCTGGAATTTGAGATATCCTTCGCATATGCAGATAGATGAAATAAGTATCGCAACTTATACTGCCTATAAGTCAGTGTTGCTCCTGCCAAATTGCATGTATCTTTAATTTATATGAGCTCTGCTGAGATCTGCAGGCTTGCGATATCCAACCTCTCTCGATAAATTCCCTTCACACCCTGTCCATGTTTGTTAGAGGTTCAGAAACGAATCCCTCACCGCCTGAGAGCGTCGCCAGGGTTCGAAAGTGTATCTGACGGCTTAAGACTCGCTGCCGGGCTTTCCTTTATCCGACGGCGGCTCGTCAGCCTTGGTTGCCAGCCAGGCCTGGGCATCGGTGAGGGCCTTTCTCGTCGATTCGCCGAGGATGGATGTCGCCTGGTAGGATTTCAGACGGAGCCTTCCCATGCCTTCCACATCCCGTCGTGCTGTTTCGCTCAAGCCCGTGAGGTACAATCTTCCGTTCACCTTCTTGAGCTCGTCGCTATAATGTGACAGCACATCTTCCATGGTTGCACCGAGGCGGCTTCGGCCACGGAGGCGCAGGATCACGACAGGGCGCTCTTGTCCTGCTTTGGGCATGGGCAAGAGGCTCTCCAGGACCCTTGCTCCGGCGTAAAAGATATGGCCGTACACGTTGAGCACGGTCACCGTGTTTGCCGGCAGATGCCTGGGTGGTTCGCGCTCTTCGATCCGCCCGTCAGGCCTCTCAGCCAGCTCGACCAGGCCGACGTCGGTCGAGGATCTGGTTACATACAGCAGCCCCGAAATTAATACACCAAGCCCCATGGCGAGCTGGATGGGCAGAATGAGTGTCGCCCCGAACGTTATCGCCGCTGATGTCCTGGAATGCCAGCCCGCATGCCAGACAGAGACCACATTGGAAGGCTTGATGCTCTTCAAGCCGATAAGGATGAGCAGTCCTCCGAGAGCAGGCATCGCCACATGAGCTATGAGTCCGGGAAGTGCGATCAAGATCACGGCCGTCCAGAGCCCTGCAAAGACCGACGACAATCGGCCCGCTGCTCCTGATACCACATTGAGTGTGGTGGAGCTCAGCGATCCTCCGACCGGTATGCCCTGAAAGAATCCGGTGACGATGTTCGCCGCTCCCTGGGCAGTGAAGTCGTGCGAGATGCCTCTTCGAGAACCGTCGGGGTTCGGCACGCTCTGGCTGACCCCTGCCCCCTGCACAATAATTACCAGGGCAACGGACAGTGCACCGGTGAACACATCGTGGGTAAGGTTCGTAAGCGACGGCAGGGCTGGCATCGGTATACCGCGGGGTATTCTCCCGAGATCGGAGACGATCTCCACGATACCCGGCCGTGTGAAGGCGAGCACTGCGGATGGGACGGCGATCGCCAGAAGGCTTGCGGCGATACGCAGCCGGGTATGCGTCAGAAGGTAGCCAAGCAGCAAGGCTGCAGACGCAGTGGCAATCGACGGGATGCTGACCTTGTCTGTGTTCCTGAGCAGGTCGATCGCTTGAGCTATCCGATTGAAGCCCTGGGGCTCATAGCCTGTGACTGTGGAGAGCTGGCTCAAGATCAACAGTACTGCGATGCCTGAGAGAAACCCTGTTATGACCGAATAGGAAACGAAGCGAGTCATTCGCCCCAGACGCAAGATTCCGAAAAGGACCGCGAATATGCCCGCCAGTATGACCATGAGAAACAGAGCGCCTTCGCGTTCGCCCGAAGGGACGCCGATGAGCGACTGGCCGGCCACCAGCGCCTCTGCACTGGTGTTATTTATCACCATGAGCTGGGTGCTGGAGAAAATGCCGCCCACGATCGGGCCGGTTATATTGGCATACAAGCCATAGATCGGATTCACTCCAGCCAGGATACCTCCCGCCATTGCAACCGGAATGCTGCCGATCGCAACCGACAATCCGGCAAACCCTTCTCTGCGGATTGCGGCGCGGCTCGGAGGTTTTCTGTGGATATAGTTATCCACAGCTTCGTGCAGGTCGTGGAGCCCGGGGATATAAAGCTCGGGCACAAGGTCTGACAGCCGGGACTTGCGCGTGCCTTTTTTCATGGCCATTATCTCTTTCTCGGGTGCAGGCCCGGGGCGAACACCTGGATGAAACCCGCAGCGGGCCTGCAGACGAGCTCTTTCATCCGCTATTCCCTTACAAGGGCGGCCTGCAGACGATCCCGATCCGAGATCTTCGCATCGCTGTCGGGTGCGCCCTCGGGTATCTCGATCTCGACCCAGTTCACCTCGCCGGAGAAATCGTGCTCGGTGTAATCGCGGGTCACGGGCGAGCCTCCATCGGTGCCGATATCCAGAGGCTCGTCGCTGGCGAACGGCAGGGGTTGCGTACGCCCGACCCGGCCGTCACCGGCCGGCCTGCCGTCGATGAAGAGGTGAACGGTTCCTCCTTTTGCCGTGCCTTTACCGTCGTAATCGAAGTCCATCCGAACGATGTGCTTTCCTTCCGGGAGTTCTTCCGTGCCTTCGACAGTGAAGAGGTCGATGCCGTAGAAGTTGTAGCAATACTTCAGCCGGCCGGCCTTCACATATATCGTCCATCCGCCGGTAAATCCGCCCTGGGCCACGATCACGCCCTCGCACCCGCCTTTCGGCACAATGACTTCCGCTGTCACCCGGTGGGACTTGTTCTTGATGTTGATCACGGAAAACGCGTTCAGCCGCCCGATGCCGCGATACAGGCGCTGCCGCCTGCCTTTCACTGGCGTCGGCCGTCCCGCGAGGTCCGGATCGGCCCGCTCCGCGGTACGGCCGTCGAGGGGCAGGACGTTGTACCGTGCGGCCTCGATGAGGAACAGCCGCTTGAGCTCGCGCAGCCTCTCAGGCCGCTTATGTGCGAGATCATGAGCCTGGGTCCAGTCGGTGTTGGTATCGTACAGCTCCCAGATGTCTTCATCGAACCCGCGCTTCGGCCAGTCCGCCACCGGCGTGTTGTGCGCCGTGACCGCTGTCCAGCCGTCATGGTAGATGCCGCGGTTGCCGAGCATCTCGAAGTACTGCGTCTTGTGCCTCTCGGGTGCGCCTGCGTTATCGAACGTATAGGCCATGCCGATCCCCTCCATGGGTTGCTGGTCGATCCCGTTCACCTTGATCGGCTGAGGGATCCGCGAGACCTCGAGAAAGGTGGGCGCGACATCGATGACATGGTGAAACTGGTGGCGGAGCTCGCCTCTGGCCATGATCCCGCGAGGCCAGTGAACGATCAGCCCGTTGCGGGTCCCGCCCCAGTGCGACGCCACGCGTTTGGTCCACTGGTACGGTGTATCCATCGCATGTGCCCAACCGAGTGAATACTGGGGATACGATTCGGGCGTTCCAAAGGTAGGCAGTTGTTTGCGCAGGAACTCGGGTGTCTCTATCCCGGCCATTCCGGTCATGGTGATCGACTCGTTCCACGTGCCGTTCAGAGACCCCTCGCCCGAGGCCCCGTTGTCACCCGTGATCACGAATATCAGAGTGTCGTCCAGGGCGCCCAGTTTTTCGATCGCATCGACGACGCGGCCGATCTGGAAGTCGGTGTGCTCGAGAAAAGCGGCATAGATCTCCATCTGCCGGGTGAGCACCGGCTTGAGGCCATCGGGCATATCGCGCCAGGCAGGTATGCCCCGCGGACGGGGGGTGAGATCGCAGTCCGGAGGGATGATGCCCATATTTTTCTGCCGCGCGAAGGTCTCCTCCCGCACCATGTCCCATCCCTTGTCGAACTCGCCCCTGTAGCGGTCGATCCAATCCTTGGGGACATGGATCGGCGCGTGTGTGGCGCCCGGTGCGAAATACAGGAAGAACGGCTTGTCCGGCATGAGGCTGCGCTGCTCGCTCAGCCAGCGGAGCGCCTTTTCGGCAATATCCTCGGTGAAGTGGTAGCCCTGCTCAGGAGTCTTGCCCGGCTTGACCGAGCTCGTGCCCTCGATGAGGCTCGGATAGAACTGGTTCGTCTCGCCGCCTACGAACCCGTAGAAGTGCTCGAACCCGCTTCCTGTGGGCCAGCGGTCGAACGGGCCCATCGGGTTCCACTCCCAGGAGGGTACCTCGTGGCATTTCCCGAACTGCGCGGTCGAGTAGCCGTTCAGCCGCAGGATCTCGGCAATGGTTGCGGCCGTGTTCGGCCGCTTGGAGGTATAGCCCGGCGCCGACGTCGCCATGTCGGAGACAGTGCCCATCCCCACCGAGTGGTGATTGCGGCCCGTCAGCATCGCCTGCCGCGTAGGGGAGCACATCCCGGTCGTATGAAACCGGGTGTAGCGCAGGCCGCCCGCGGCGAGTATCTCGAAAACAGGGGTGCGGCATGGACCGCCGAACGCGCTGCTCGCGCCGAATCCGACGTCGTCGAGCAGCACGAGGAGGATGTTCGGAGCGCCCGCGGGCGGACGCACCGGCTCGATGGGTTCGTATCCGGCATCCGGGTCTTTCATGTCGTACATGGTCGGACCTGCGTACGGGCGATCCGGAATCGGAAGGATCTCTCGCGCAATATCACGTGTCACTCCTTTGTCCCTCATATGGACCTCCTTTTCTTTTCACCCATGCTATTTACCTGTGCTCATGCGCATGTCTGCTCAGGACCGAGGCTATCGGGAAGAGAATGGAAAACCCTACCAGAGACGAGACCACGACCATAACCAGCGTGTCCGGATTCCCGAAGCTCTCCGCCGCAACGACCATAGCCGCTGCAATACCACGCTGGGCCGTGCCGAGTCCCAGGGCGCACCGCCTCTCGAAAAGCCTGCCACCGAGTGCATAGCCGATAGCGAATGCCCCGGTTATCACGATGACGGCTGCAAGGACGGCACCGGTGCCGAACAGGCCGAGTATGGCTCGAAGATTCAACAGAAAGGTGGTACCCACCAACACTATCAGTGAAACGGTCGAGACCTTGCCCATGACCGGCTGCAAACGCATGGCCCAACGGGCGGAGTGTGTCCTGACGAGCAGACCGGCTCCCAGGGGCAACAGCATCGTGAGCACGAGCGGCAAAGCGATCGCACCCGCACTCACCTCTGCCTCGGGCAGCGCCATCGGCACGACGATGGGCAGGTAAATAACGGTGGCAGGGAGCAGGAGCAGGAGGAGCGCAGCACTGAGCGCCACATCATGTTCGGCGAATTCCGTGAGCTTGACCAGAAAGGGCGCGCCTGCAGCAGTCGAGACAAGGAACAAACCGTTCTCCAGGGGCTGATCCAAGGGCAGGAGCCAAATGACCGCCATTCCCAGGAGCGGAACCAGCACGAAATTGGCAAGGAGCGGAACGATCACGCTCCTCGGACTGCTGAATGGCTCGATGATCTCCTGTACCACGTGGCCGAAGCCCACGGACAGCATGCTTGTCACTGAGAAGGCCGGAACAGCCACAGTCAGGATAACCGACAGGATTTCAGCCATGGAAACCGCACCATCGACGGCCGCTGCTCACAGGGTATCGGGCCGGCCTGTCCGGATCCTCTCCCGCCCCTTATACAGCTTCTTCTTCCCCAAAGGTCCTGATTCTCTCCTTGTGCAGTCTCGCCTCGTGCTTCCCCAAATCCCTCACCGCCCTTCCCTTTCTCCGTGCGGCTCATAGGAAGGCTCCTTCTCAGATCTTCACCTTGGATGAAGGACTGGCTAAGCAAGAAGGCGGATATACATGATAGTAACCCTCCAAGGGTAAGTATCAAAGCTCGCCCTTTTCCAGCACACCATCAGGGAAAGCAGGGCCGGTGCTCGATCCTCTGGCCCGGCTTTGAGTACTTCCTCTCCAGAGCGACAGCGGTTTTGAAGAAATCGAGGCCGGGCAGCGTGAGCTCGCCTCCCTGCCAGGTAAAGACGACCTCGACCCCGGGCAGGCTATCGATGTATGTTCTTATGACCTGCTCGAGCATCTCTTTTTTACATGCGCCCTGTCCCGGGACCGTTGAGGAGAACGGCTTTGCACAGGCAGTAGCAGCATGTGCAGCTCAGATTGCATGTGGAGCCGATGGACTTGATCATGGCGTGGAACCTGCGATGCGCCTTGCTCACCAACTGAGGGCCGGAGCAGCAGTCAAACATACGTAGCTCCTCCATGTCTAAGAAGCCGTAATGTGACTGCAGGTTTTGTTTGAACCCTGGACATTATGCAAAGGACACATACTTGGGGGATATCTATACCGTTCAACGAAGAGATCTCGTTCGGTGTGCCGAAGCTCTTATCGGTCATGATTGGCTGCATGCCTGGCGCGTTCCAGGGATGAATCAAACAGAGCGTTCATAAGGGTTTTGATTCTCTCTTCCGGTCCCACACCCCCGCAGCTTGCGTTGAAAGGACTATTCGCTCGCGGGCTTTGATACCACGCCGCTTGCGGCAGGGTAGTTCATTGCGCTGTGTTCTCATTGGTTCAACTCCCGGATGTCGTGCTCGGGGACGGGGGCTGTTTCCCGCTAACCCTCCACGATATCATAACATGTTTTCCGGAAAAAGCGGGTAGCGCCTTCTGCAAGAGATCTCACGGAAGGTATTCCCGGCGTTGGAGCGCTGCTTGTCGCCGGGGGCGTCTCAAACAGTACGGCAGGAACATATATGGGCCGGCCCGGTGACTCGAGCCGAGCGGGCATTGCATATCTCTTTACAGCTCCAGGTGCTTGAGCAGAAACCTTCCGGTATGCGACGCCTCGCACCGGGCGACCTCTTCCGGGGTGCCCGTGACCACGATCCGGCCGCCCTCGTTTCCGCCTTCTGGGCCGAGGTCGATGAGGTGGTCGGAGGACTTGATGATGTCCATGTTGTGCTCGATGACCAGCACCGTGTTGCCCTGCTCCACCAGGTGGTGCAGGACCTTGAGCAGCTTGCTGATATCGTCGAAGTGAAGCCCGGTGGTGGGCTCGTCCAGGATGTAGAGCGTCCTGCCCGTGGAGCGCTTGGAGAGCTCCCTGGCCAGTTTGGTGCGCTGCGCCTCTCCTCCGGAGAGAGTGGTGGCGCTCTGGCCGAGCTTGATGTAGTCCATGCCCACGTCGATGAGCGTCTGGAGCTTTCTGCGGATGGAGGGCACGGCCTCGAACAGATCGAACGCCTGCTTCACGCTCATGCCCAGCACATCTGCGATAGAGTGCCCCTTGTACTTGATCTCCAGGGTCTCGTCGTTGAAGCGCCTGCCCTGGCACTGGTCGCATACCACGTATACGTCGGGCAGGAAGTGCATGGCGATCTTGATCAGGCCGTCGCCCTGGCACGCCTCGCACCTGCCGCCCTTGACATTGAAGCTGAACCTGCCCGGCTTGTATCCCCTCACCTTCGCATCCGGAAGCATGGTGAAGAGCTCGCGGATCAGGGTGAACACACCGGTGTAGGTGGCCGGGTTCGACCTCGGGGTCCTTCCGATCGGGCTCTGGTCCACGTTGATCACCCGGTCGATGAGCTCAGTGCCCTCGACCGCATCCACATGGTGCGGCAACGACCGGGAGCCTGCCAGACATTTCGTGAGATAGGGGTAGAGGGTGTCGATGACGAGGCTCGACTTGCCGGAGCCGGATACGCCGGTCACACAGGTGAAGAGCCCGATCGGGATCTCCACGTCCACGCCTTTGAGATTGTTTGCCCGTGCGCCTTTGATGATGAGGCGTCCCCTGCCGGGTTTTCTGCGCTTGCGGGAGTCGTGGACCGTGAGCCTGCCTGAGAGATACCGGCCGGTGAGCGATGTGTCGGAGACCAGGAGTTCCTGCGGTGTTCCCTGAAAGATGATCTCTCCTCCCCTTTCGCCTGCGCCCGGCCCCATGTCGATCACGTAGTCGGAGGCACGGATGGTGTCTTCGTCGTGCTCCACCACGATGAGCGTGTTGCCAAGGTCTCTCAGGTGCATCAGGGTGTTGATGAGCCGGTCGTTGTCGCGCTGGTGCAGCCCGATGGTGGGCTCGTCCAGGATGTACATGACTCCCATGAGCGCCGACCCGATCTGGGTCGCGAGCCTGATCCTCTGCGACTCTCCGGACGAGAGGGTACCCGCGGTGCGGGCCAGGGTGAGGTACCCGATTCCCACCGAGGCGAGAAACCCGAGCCGGTCCCTGATCTCCTTGATGAGCCTGCCCGCGATTTCCTGATTCTTGGGGCTCAGGCTCAGGGAGTCGAAGAACTGGAGCAGGCAGTCCACGCTCGTCTCGGTGAGCTCCTGGATATTCTTCCCTCCCACACGGACATGGAGCATCTCCTTCTTGAGCCGTGCGCCTCCGCATTCGGGGCAGTTCTTGTTGCTCAGGAAACGGGAGATGTCCGAGCGGATCTCGCCGTTTTCGGTTTCGTTCAGCTTCCTCCGAAGGTTCGGTATCACCCCCTCGTAGAGGTTGCCGTACGGGCCCCTGACGGCATCGCCGTACAGGATGGAATGCTTCACATCGTCGTCGAGATCGGCAAACGGCGTGTTCGGGTCGAACCGCAGGACCCGCGCCAGGTGCCTGATGAGCCGGGTCGCGAACCTCCCGGGGGGCGAGCCCCAGGGCAGGACAGCGCCCTGCATGAGCGACAACCGCGGGTTGGGCACCACCAGCTCGGGGTCGATTTCCAGCAGCACCCCGAGGCCGGTGCAATAGCTGCATGCGCCGTGAGGGTTGTTGAACGAGAACATCCGGGGCGAGATCTCCGGATATGAGACATTACAGACCGGGCACCCGTAGTGCTCGGAATACACTGTCTCGTCTCCCTTGTCGTCGCTGATCTTGAGGATGCCTCCGGAGAGCCTGCATGCGATCTCGATGGAGTCCACGAGCCGCTGCTGGATGCCCTCCTTGATTACGAGCCTGTCCACCACCACGTCGATGCTGTGCTTCTTGTTCTTGTCAAGATGCGGGACCTCCTCGATATCATACACCTCGCCGTCGATGCGCACCCGGACGAACCCGTCTTTTGCGAGGCTCTCGAAGAGCTTGGTGTATTCCCCCTTCCTGCCGGTGATCACGGGCGCGTAGACGATGACCTTTGATCCCGGCTCCCGCTCGAGTATTGCATGCGCCATCTGCTGGATGGTCATAGACTCGATCGCCCGGCCGCACACCCAGCAGTGAGGGGTGCCGACGCGCGCGAAGAGCACGCGCAGGTAATCGTAGATTTCGGTCACGGTTCCCACGGTCGACCGGGGATTGTTCGACGTGGTCTTCTGCTCGATGGCGATCGCGGGCGAGAGTCCCTCGATGGACTCGACCTGGGGCTTGGGCATCTGCTCGAGAAACTGTCTGGCGTATGCGCTCAGCGACTCTACGTATCGCCGCTGGCCCTCGGCGTAGAGGGTGTCGAACGCGAGCGACGACTTGCCGGAGCCCGAGACCCCGGTGACGACCACAAACTTGTTCCTGGGGATCATGACGTCGATCCCTTTGAGATTATGCTCCGATGCTCCTTTGATCTCGATGTAGTCCTTCATGTGTCCTTGTCTGTGAGGCGGGGCTCAAAGGCTGAAACCTGCCGGATTGACGGGGAATGGGCTCTCGATGCCGACTGCATAACCGCTTCATGCCTGCTTCCATGATAAGTATGCGCTTTTCGGGGCCCGCTCCCGGGTGCCGCAACATATGTCGGTTTCCGGACCGTATTTCCTTTTCCCTGCTGTCTGTAGCCTATTGTTGCCGGTTTCTGCATGTCCTTTTTCAAGCGGATCTATTATCAGGACTCGAAGAAAATGTCACCTGATACTTCTTTAAAGGACGTGAGATGCAAAAAAACGTAAGAGCCGCGTGAAAGGGGATCCCGCTCTGAATTTCCTGCAGATATGCTTTCTTTATATATAAATCCCGATGAAATACTGGGACATCATCTTCTTCAGCCAGTGATTGAATGCCTCCAGCTGATATTTCTTCTGGAGATCGGCGGTGATCTCGTTTCTGACCTCCTCCAGCGGCCTGGCGCCGTGGACGCCCCGCTCGATGAGCTGGTAGAAGGCCGTATATCCGCTCACTGAAAGGGGGCCGACGACATCGCCCGGCTTCTCGGCCTTCATGGAAGCCCTCAATTCTTCCGAGAGGTCTTCCACGGCAACCCATCCGATATCCGCGCTTCCCGAGGACAGGACATCGGAGTACCGCCCGGCGACCTCTGCGAACGGTTTGCCGGCATTCAGCTCATCAAGCGCGCGAGCCGCCTTGGCGGAGTCTTTCCGGATGAGGATCTGGTTGAGCCGCACCGAATCCCTGCCCCGGTATTGCGGCTGGTTTTCGTAGTGGCTCCTGATCATGTTTTCGGTCACGACGACACGCGAGCGGACCATCATCTCCATCAGGGCGGCCTTTCGGATATAGCTCCCGGCGTCGCGAACGGTCATGCCGGACTTTTCTGACAGGTCTTGCGCCTCCTGCTCGCTCACCGGAGGCAGGCCGAGAGAGGTGTAGATCTTCCTGACTACGATATCCTCTACCATGAGCTCCAGCACCTGGCGCTCGACTTTCTTGCTGTCCGCCGGTGCGCCGAGCTCCTTCATCCGCTCCTCCAGGTCCGAGACCATGATGATGGTGTCGTCCACCACAGCCACGATGCCGTCTATCTTCTCGGCATGGGCCCCCCCTCCGGCGATCGCCACGAGGGCCAGGCAGACAAGTATGCTAACCGCTGATCGAAACCTCTTTGACTCCATCCCAGTTTACCTCTACGGGAAACTCTTTCTTGAGATCCTCGATCCAGATTGCATACTTCTTTTCGAACGATTCTTCCACCAGTTTTTCCCGGATCTGGTCGGACGCCTCGATGAGCGAGAGCTTTCCGCCTTGAGTCCGCTTCGCCACGAAGAAGATATGGTAGCCCCGCTGTGTCTGAATGATGTTCGAGTACCTCCTCTCGGGAATGGAGAACACCACATCCTCCACTTCCTTCGGCAGGTCTCCTTTCGCGAACACCCCCATGAATCCCGAGCCCTCTTTGTCCTGCTCGTCGCCGAACTCGCGCACCGCCTCCTCGAGGGAAAGCCCTGCACGAAGCCTTCTCAGGGCCTCTTTTGCCTCGTATTTGTTCGTTACGAACACGTGGTGGAGCTCCACGGTCGGTTCGTGCATGAACTCCTCCTCGTGTGCTTCGTAATATTGCCTGACCTGCTCGGCCGTCACCGAAATGTCCTTGTGGACAGCCCGTTCGATGGTGCGTTTTATAAGCGCCCGTTTCCGGATGAACTCGCGCATGTCGTTGATGTTCCGGGATTCCTCGGTGAGCAGCCTGTCGAGATCCCCCTTGTCGATGCCTTCGAGGAAGCCCTTCATGGATATTTCCACCTCCTCGTCGCTCACCGTGATGAATCCCTTCTGCGCGTACTGCAGGATGAGCTCCTCCTCGATGATATTGTCCACAAAGACCGGCTTCATGGCATCGAGCTGATCCTCTGAGGTGATCATGGATTCCTCGGCAAAGCGTTCCATCCGCTCCTGGAAAGCCTGCCTGCTGATGCACGCGTCTCCGACCCTGATCAGACAGGCATTCTTCCGGTCGCCGCACGCCGTGACAATGATGCTAAGCAATGCGATAGAGAATATCGCGTACTTCATTCGATACATCCTCCGCCCCTATCGGTATTTCCACGACCCCCTGGGGATAGAGCCTGCCCTGCCTGACAGTGACCATGTCGATCAGAACCCCCAGATCGACCATGCTATCACGGCCGAGGTATAACCTCAAATGGTTGTTTTCCCTTTCCAGTTTTTTGATTCGCATCTTCTTCAGGCGGTCCCTGATCTCTGCGATGGTGATGAGCTCCCTGACGGCCTTGGGAGGATCGCCGTAGAGATCCGAGATCTCGCTCAGGATCTCGGGCAGCACGGATGCGTCGGCGGAGAACAGGCGCTTGTAGAGCCCCAGCCTGAGGTGCTGATCCGGGCAGTACTCTTCGGGGATATAGGCGTCGAGGTGAATGTGTATCTCGGGGTCGATCTCCTGCACCACCTCCTTGCCCTGGAGCTTGTCCACGGCCTCCTTCAGCATCTGCTGGTAGAGCTCGTAGCCGATCGCCGTCACGTGCCCCCACTGCGCCCTGCCCAGGATATCGCCCACACCGCGGATCTCCATGTCGCGAAGCGCCATCTGGAAACCCGCCCCGAGCGATTCGTACTCCTTGATCGCGGCCAGGCGCTTCCTGGCGTCTTTGGTGATCTGGCCTGCAGCCGGGGTGAGCAGAAGGGCGTTCCCCCTGGTTTTCGATCTCCCCACCCTGCCGCGGAGCTGGTAGAGATCCGCCAGACCGAACTTGTCCGCCCGGTTGATGATGATGGTGTTGGCCGAGGGAATGTCGATGCCCGAGCTGATGATGGCGGATGTCACCAGCACATTCACGGACCGGTCGAGAAACTTCGACATGATCTTTTCCAGCTGCGGGCGCGACATCTGCCCGTGGGCCACACCTACGCGCGCCAGGGGGACCAGCTCGGAAATACGCCGGGCCATGGTATCGATGGTCGACACCTGGTTGTGCACGAAGAACACCTGGCCGCCACGCATCAGCTCGCGCGTGATGGCCTGCTGGACCTCCTCTTCGTCGAACCTGCTCACCGTGGTCTCTATGGACTTTCTGTCCACGGGAGGCGTCTCGATGATGGAGAGGTCGCGGATGCCGGATATCGCCATGTTGAGCGTCCGGGGGATGGGCGTAGCGGTGAGCGTGAGAATATCCACCTCGGCGCGCTTGGACTTGATCTTTTCCTTGTCCTTCACTCCGAATCGGTGCTCTTCGTCGACAATGAGCAGGCCAAGATCCCTGAACTTCACCCGCTCGGAAAGCAGCGCGTGGGTCCCGATGACAATGTCCACCCGCCCCTTTTCCAGATCCCCGATGATCTGAGCGTTCTGGGCGGAGGTGGAGAATCCGGACACCGCCTCAACCCGGATCGGCCATGAGGAGAGCCGCTGCCGGAAGGTGTTGAGATGCTGCCGGGCAAGGAGCGTTGTGGGCACGAGCACAGCCACCTGTCTGCCGGACATGACCGCGGCATAGGCGGCGCGCAGGGCGACCTCGGTCTTGCCGTAGCCAACATCGCCGCAGATGAGGCGGTCCATGGGGCGTGCGGACGCCATGTCGGCGTACACGTCTTCGAACGCCTTGAGCTGATCGTCGGTTTCCTCGTAGGGGAAAGTCTCCTCGAACTCTTCCATCACCGCCGCAGACGTGTCATAGCTGAAGCCGGAGCTGCTCTCGCGCTTCGCATAGATGGCGAGCAGCTCGTTCGCGAGCTTTGCCACCGACTCCCGGGCCTTTGCCGTGGCCCGGGTCCACCGGGTCCCTCCCAGACGGTCGATAATGAACACGTCCGTATCCCCGATGTAGCGCTGGAGGAGAGATAGTTTATAAACCGGCACATAGAGCTTGTCTCCCCCCAGATACTCAAGGAGGACGAAGTCGCTCTTGAAGCCGTCGAGCTCGAGGCGAACAACGCCCTTGAAAATGCCGATCCCGTTTTCCTGGTGCACCACCGCGTCGCCGACGTTGAGCTGGGTGAAGGGGTTCAGGAGCGGTGCTCCGCCTGCAGCCCCTTTCCTGCGGCGCTTACGGGCTCCCATTGCCTCGTCCGCCGAGAGAACGGCCACCCCGAGAGAGGGCAGGACAAACCCCGAAGACAGGGACCCGGGCGCAAGAAAGACCTTCGACCCCCAGCCGCTGCGGGAAAAGAGCGAGGAGCCGTGTGCCTCGGCCGGTGCGAGATCCCGGTTGGTGAGTGCATAGGCGAGGCGCTCCATGAGCATGTCGCTGCCCGCAAACACGAACACATCCATTCCCTGATCCTTCAACGAGGTCGCGGTTTCTATCAGGGCTTCGCTCGCCCTGCCCGCCTGTGCCATCAGAGAAATGGTGCTGAACGGCACAGACGCGCCCTCTCCATCGAGCGAGGTGGAAATGCGTACCTCTGTGCCGCCTGCGGCGCCGGTCACGTCCTCTTTGGCAGCGAGAAACGATTCAGGCGGCAGGTATCCGCCCTTGCGGTCTCCCAGCTTCTCGTATGCGTGTGCAAAGACGGCGTAGGTCTTTTCATACCAGGTGTCCAGAGTGAACGGGTCAGGGCCTGCGATGAGCGTCCCGGATGGCAGATAGTCGAACACCGTTGCCGGTTTTTCGTAGAACAGAGGCAGGTACGACTCGATGCCGGGCGGAGAGATCCCCTGCTCGATGTCCGTGATGAGCTCGCCCATGGAGGAACCCTTCATGCGGCGCAGCCACGGCCGTGCGTTCCTCACATGGCTCATGTCCAGGAGGATCTCGCCGGCCGGAAGTATGGTGACGCTGCCGAGCTGCCCGCCCGATCGCTGAGTGGCGAGCCTGAAGGTCTTGATGGAGGTGATGGTGTCGCCGAAGAGGTCTATCCTCACCGGCTCATCCATACCCGGCGAGAAGATATCCACCACCGAGCCCCTGATACTGAACTGCCCGATGTCGTCGATGAGTGCCTCACGGGTGTATCCCATGCGCACGAGCCGTTCGGCAAGCGCGTCACGGTCGACGTCCCTGTCCACGGCCAGATGGATCGCCGAGCCGACCAGGTCGCCCGGAGGCATGACCGGCAGGAGCAGGGAATCAAACGGCGCGACGAAGACGCCGGGGCTGCCGGAGAGCAGGCTGAAGAGCAGGGAAATGCGCCGGGCCGATACCTCCCGGGACGGGCTGTCGTCCTGATACGGCCTGACGTCGAGGTTCTGATAGATCCGGATCAGATCTTCGTCCAGGAACACCGAGAGGTTTTCCTGGATCTGGTACATTTCTTCGGTATTTTCCGCGATCCACAGGACGCTCTTCTGCCCCTGCCTGAAAACGCACGCCACGACGAGGGCCTGCAGCGACAGGGGCAGCGCACCTATGGACCGTACTCGCGAAAGCTGTGTCTGAATGCTATCCATGACAGGGAAATTCCGTTTTCAGCTCTGTCTCAGGGCATGAATCAAGCACTCCGGCCACCGACACGATCCGGCCGCAGGAGATCAGCACGGGCCAGAATGGTCTCAGCGCTTTCGCGATACCGTGCTCTGCAAGGACCCTCACCGCACGCTCATCTCCGATCCGGTCTCCCGGAAGCAGCGATCTGATGCTCGCCCGCACGGCTCCGCGGCTTTTCGAAAATATCCGTATCCGCTGTCCGAGCGGGGCGATCGTCATGGTTCCGGGCCGATCCGCCTGAAACTCGTAGAAGGGCGCCGGGCCGGTGATTGAGAAGGCGACACGGCCTCCGTCATTCTGCACCCGCACCCGGCGCCTCACGGTATGCGCACGCATGGAGCCGGCTATGACGTCCATGACCAGCCCGACCTGCGACGAATCGATCCCCCGCGGTTCGCCGAGCATGTCCGAGAGAACCCTGATCACCATGCGCTCGACGGCGGCCCGGGGGGCGCCGGACAGCTCGCGGGACCGGTACACCCGAACAATGCCCCAGCTGTGCTCGCAGGCCGATTTCTCGATCTCCTTCGAGAGATCTTCAACCAGTTCTCCTTCTTTTCTCGCGATGTCTGCCAGCCGGCAGGCGGATTCGATCACCGAATGGTTGATCTTCCTCATGACGGGGATGATTTCGCGGCGGATGAGATTCCTGGCAATCGCAGGGTCGCGGTTCGTGACATCCTCGACTGACGGGATCCCGCGGACAGCGGCATATTCCTCCACCTGATCCCGGGTGAATACGAGCAGGGGCCGGACGAGGCCCCACGAGTTCCGGATCTCCATGCCGGCCAGGCCCCTGACCCCGCTGCCCCGGATGAACCGGTAGATCAGGGTTTCGGCCTGGTCGTCCATGGTGTGGCCTGTTGCGGCCGCCGTGTAGCCGTTGTCCATCATACAGGCGCGGATGGCCTCGTAGCGCCTGCGCCTGGCCTCTTCCTCCAGGTTCGGGGTGTTGGGGCCGAGAGAGAGCCGGTAGACGTGGCAGAGAAGACCGAGCGCTGCGCAGCGCTCTTCGACAAAGATCGCGTCGGTGCGGGAAGACTCCCCCCTGATCCCGTGGTCCACGTGCACGACGCCCAGCTTGAGGCGCATCTGTTCGCATGCGCGCGCAAGCAGATCCAGAAGCACCATGGAATCGACCCCGCCCGAGCAGCAGGCGAGAACCGGATGGCGTTCCCTGATCATGCAGGGGCCGGCGAGGGTTTTCACAAAGGAATCGAGCATGAAGATGTTCATTAGTATCTCTGAACACGGCGGTCAAGACAGAGATGCCGGGAGATGGACCGGCGTTGATATCTCGAGGGGAAAAATCTTTGGAGACAGGGCCCCGCCCACTCGAGGATGGGGTCAGGACCCTGCATGCAGGTTCATTCAGATGTGGTGAAAAGACCCGGCGAAACCGTCAGGCCACCTCCCTGAACTTGTTTCCGAGCGCTCCGCAGACGGGACACTGTCCGGGCGCTTTTTTTTCGGCCGTGTAGCCGCACACCGGACAGATATAATAGGGATACTCCTCCTGGCCGCTCTCGAGGGCATCCAGCATGTTTGCATAGAGGGCTGCGTGAATCTTTTCCACCTCGAGCGCATAACGGAATGTTCGCTCGGCCTGCTTGTTCTTTTCGTCGACTGCTGCTTGGAGCATCTCGGGATACATATGTTCGAACTCGTGTGTTTCGCCTGAGACGGCTTTGAGAAGATTGTCCCGGGTATCGGATATGGAGCCGAGCGCCTTCAGATGGTTTATCGCGTGCACGGTTTCAGCCTGCGCCGCAGCCCTGAACAGGCGCGCCGCCTGCGGGTATCCGTCCTGCAGAGCGCGTTCGGCGAATGCCTCGTACTGCTGGTGGGCCTGAGATTCTCCCTTGAAAGCCTCTTTCAGAAATTCCATGGATTTCGTCATGTCTTCATTGTCTCCTTTCTCTTCTCTGGGTGCTCATGAAAAATCTTCTGTTTTAATAGCCCGGGAAGTCACTGAATCAAGAGTGCCGGTATCCCTTCCGCACTTATTTTACGACCACGGTGATCTTCGAAGCCCGCCAACGACAAAAAAGTAAGCGAGCGTACAATGTTGCTTTGTCTTCACAGGGACCGGCATGTTCAAGTCACTGATATTCCTGATGATAATGACCTGGCTCGCAATTTGCCAGCTCATTTGAAGAAAAACACAGCACGACTGGAGGCCCCGGATGAGAAACGCAGACAAGGTAATCCTCATCATCATTTCATTCCTGATCCTTTCCCCGGCCATGGGATTTGCGGCATCAGTTGTTGTAAGCTGGAACGCGAATACAGAGAGCGACCTCGCGGGATATATCGTCTACTATGGCACGAGGTCGGGGAACTATACAGCTTCGGTGGACACGGGGAATGTCACGAGGTATCAGTTCAACAACGTACAGACCGGTGTCACCTATTATGTGGCCGTATCCGCATATGACACTTCAGGGAACGAGTCGGAGTTATCGGATGAGGCAAGCATATATGTATCCTCCTCACCGACGCAGGTAAAACCGACGATATCGCTTCTCAGCCCGCAGAACGGAGCGAGGGTGAGTTCCAACCCACTCTTCTCCTGGAGCAGAAGCGGCATGGTGAGATACAAGGTCCTCGCCTCGCTGGACAACCGGACCTACTACACCATATACACCGGAAGCGGAACCTCGTGCAGGCTATCGTCCTCGAACTGGAACGGGGCGATCCGCTCGGGAGCGCGGGTGTACTGGTATGTCCAGGGAACCGCATCGGACGGCAAAGTGTACAAAAGCAGTGTCTTCACCTTCCGGAAGAGATAACCGGACGTTGTTCCCATACATTGCATAGACGGCACAGGGGTCCGGTCCTCTGTGCCGTCCCCCTCACTCTCCGGCGGGAGTCTCCTCGCCTCATATGCGCCGGTTCAGCGTCTCCATTATCCTCTCGACGCGATCCCCTGCGTTCATGCGGCTGATCTCGTGCGCCTCGTCGAAATCCCCTTTGAGCATGCGCAGGCCGTACAGCTCGAACTGGATCTCCTCTTTGGTCCGCATGCCCAGGCGCCTGAATATGGAAACCGGCGGACACCACCCCTGGATCGCATGCTGGAGCAGAAAACCCAGGATGACCACGGGCAGCAGGAGGATCCACCAGCTTCGAAACAGCAGAGCCAAGATGAGCCCCGACAGCCCCAGGGAGGCGGCGTTCGCCTCGATGGCCCGTTCGATGTCCCATTCCCGCTTCAGCATCTCGATCCGCCTGCTGATCCGGCCCGGGCGATAAGCATGGAACAGCAGCGACTTCCCTGTCTTTTCCATGATATCCCGGTTGATGGATGGCGGGGTATGCCGTACGACCCGATCCATCAGGCTTTTCCCGTGTTCGGTGACCTGCATGGGAAATTCTCCTTACACCCTGAACCTGACCATGACAGGAATGCTGGAGGTGAAGGTCGGATAGGTGTAGACCGTATCATGGAGGTCGCGGGCGGTGATATTGAACTTCATCGCCAGGACAAAGATATTGATGAGCTCCTGGGCGTTGTGACCGAGGATATGCGCGCCGAGGATTCTGTCGCTCCGGCTCTCGATGATCACTTTCGAATAGGCGGCCTGCTCGGCGTAGATGCTCGACATCCGCAGGCCGAGGAGATCATGGGATGCGGTCGTGAAATCCAGCCCCTGCTTCTTCGCCTCGTGCTCGGTCAGGCCTACGCCGGCTGCAGCCGGGATCGTGTAGACTGCGGCGGGGACGGTCCGGTAATCTCTGTCCTTGAGGTCATCCGAGGTGATGTTGTGGGCGACGATATGGCCCTCGTACGAGGCGACCGGTGAGAGATGTGGCGAAAGGCTCACCACATCACCTGCCGCGAACACGTCTTTGTTCGAGACGCTGCGGAGATACTCGTCCACGACAATGCCCCGGTGATCGGTGTCGACGCCAGCCTTGTCGAGATCGAGACCGTCAATGTCCGCGACCCGGCCCGCCCCGTTCGCCACGATATCGGCGTGGATGGTACTGGAGACCGTGAGGTTCGGGATATTCAAGGTCACCGCCGAGCCCTCCCGGGTTTTCTGAATCGATTCCACATGAACGCCCGCGCTTATCTCCACGCCGAGGGACCGGGTGAATTTTCCGAGCTCCCTTACCACATCCTCATCCATGTCCGGCAGAACCCGGGAGGCTGCCTCCAATATGGTCACCCTGCTCCCGGCGCGTGCAAAGATATGGGCGAACTCCATACCGACCGCGCCCCCGCCGATAAACACGACCGAGCCGGGCAGGGCGTCGAGCTCGAAGAGGTCATCGCTCGTCAGCACGTGCTCAAAACCGGGAATCGGCAGTTTCCTGGGCTTCGAGCCCGTGGCGATCACGATCTTGCGGGCCCGATATTCTTTTCCCTCCACAGCCACGCTCTTCGGGCCGGTGAATCGGGCGGGGCCGTTTATCGTGTCGATCCCGAGAGAGTGAAATCTGTTCCTCGCATTTCTGGACACATCCCTGATCATGAGCCGCTTGAGCTCGATGAGATCTTTCCAGTTCAGCTCTGCGCCCTTCACGCTGACCCGATGCTCAGAGGCCCGCTGCACGCACGCCACTGACTCGGCCGCGGCCGATAGGATCTTTTTCGGGATGCAGCCTCGAAGCGGGCAGGTGCCGCCGAAGCCGTCCTTTTCGATAACGAGAACCGACACCCCGGACCTCCGGGCGATAATAGAGGTCGCGATACCTGCGGCGCCGGCACCGAGCACGATGATATCGTAATGAGTGCGCACAGCCCTCCTCCTGTTTCCCGGAATTGTTCGCTCATGTCTTTGTGCATGGGTCGTCAGGTGCCGGACAGCGCTGCGGGATGCCCGGTTGACAACGGGCCAAAGGCTCCGGGCCTCAATCCGGACTCTTTCTCCTGCCCTTCCACTGACGGAATGCGTCGATCTGTTTTTCCAGATCTGAGACAATTCCGGCTTCGTTTGTTTCCGCAAGAAGCTTGTACATCTCTATAGCAGCGAGAGCCAGCCTGTCCTGTGCTCTAAGGATGAATACCGGCTCGTCGTTTCCCACGTTCGGGATGGAGACGTTCCCATATTTTCCTGAGACAGCCATGATCGACCTCCGCTCGAAGACAGTATATAAAGAAAAATACGGCCGCCGATGCCCTCCTCAAGGACAGCCGGCGCCCGCCTGCAGATGCCGGGGCCGGGGTATGAACGCACACGTGGATACCGGGCGCAGGGCCGTGCTTCTTCCGGTCGCCCGGGAAAGGGCAAAAAAAATGCCAGAAGAAAGTCTGAGGTCGGCGTCTTCAGGAGGTAACGCCCTTTCTTCCGGCAAGAAGGAGGCCTCTCTTTTGTGTGAAGAGAGATTGTATTCTATAAACCAGATCGGGCTTGTCACGTGAATCAGACGATCACTGAATTATCTGTAATACAAAGGGCGTGACGGTGAGCGTATCATCCTATTCCGGACTTCACCGGAGCTGAACCGTACAAGCGAGCTTGTCCGAGACCGGGTCGGGATTCATTCTCAGACGGCGGCCCGGAAAGCGAAACCCATGGATATCGCACCTGATCCGGGCTGTGTGGACATCGTTTCCGATGCCCTTCGAAAGGGCGGTGTCAGAGAGAATCCGATACATTTATGCGAAGTAGTCTTGTGTACAACCCCGGGGCAATCGAATACACAATCTTTACAACAGATTCGAGAACTGCGTACCAGAGAACGGACCAAGCCATGACGATGAAGAATCAGAGTGCGTATCGGCACACGGACTGCAGAGAAGAGTACCGCAGCAGGCTCGTTCGGGCCTGCGATGCGGTGAGTCACGTGAGATCGTTCGATCGTGTCGTCCTCGGCCATGCCTGCGCAGAGCCGAAATCGCTCGTTGAGGCGCTCCTCGGCCGGGCTTCAGAGCTCAAGGGCGTGGAGATCGTTCACATGCTCCCGATCAATTCGTCCCGTTATTGCGAAAGCCTTTACCGGGAATCGTTCAGGCACAACTCCTTTTTCGTCGGCAAAAGCACCAGGCATGCGGTCAACCATGGTGCCGCGGACTATACGCCCTGCTATTTCTATCAGATTCCGCATCTGTTCAGGGACGGGACTCTGCCGGTCGATGTCGCGATGGTCATGGTCTCGCCCCCGGACGAGCAGGGAAGAATGAGCCTCGGAATATCGGTCGATTACACGAGGGGAGCGGCTCTGGCCGCCCGCACCGTGATCGCGGAGATCAACCCGAACATGCCGGACACCGGCGGCTCGTCGTACCTGAGCCTCGACGACGTCGACTGGCTCGTGGAGAGCGATGACCCTCTCATGGAGCTCCCCCTTCCGGAGGCGGGCCCGCACGACGCCGCCATCGGCGGAAACGTAGCCTCACTGATCAAGGACGGCGACTGTCTGCAGATCGGCTTCGGCTCCATTCCAGAAGCCGTGGTACGCGAGCTCTCCGGAAAGAAGGACCTGGGCATCCACTCCGAGCTGATCACTGATTCGATCATGCATCTGGTCGAAAGCGGGGTGGTCACCTGCAGAAGAAAGAATTTCAAGCCCGGAAAGATCATCGCTAACCTCGCCATGGGAACGCAGAGGCTCTATGAATGGCTCCACCGGCACCCAATGGTGGAGATGCACCCGGTCGACTTCACCAACGATCCATTCGTGATAGCCCGCAACGACAACATGGTGACCATCAACTCCGCCATTGCGGTCGACCTGCTCGGCCAGGTCGCCGCAGACACCATCGGGCCGAGACAGTACAGCGGGGTGGGAGGACAGGTCGACTTCGTGCGGGGAGCGGCGCATTCGCGGGGCGGTCGAAACATCATCGCCCTGCCCTCCGCGACCTCCGACGGGAAGACCTCGCGCATCGTGTGCGCGCTCGAGCGGGGAAGCGCCGTAACCACCAGCCGCCATGACGTGGACTATATTGCGACCGAGCACGGGGTGGTGCGGCTCAAGGGCCTCTCCTCACGGCAGCGGAGCCGCGCCCTCATCGGCATCGCCGGACCCGCGTTCAGAGATCAGCTGGAAGAGCAGTGCAGAGAGCTCTACGGATGGTGACATCCGGGCCTCACGAAAACCCTATCAGGGCGCGGTATGGCCTTCATTGCGCCGTTTCAGGAGTGCCCTTCCGGCTGGGGCGTTCAGGGGAACCTGCAGGATCAGCCGGCTCGGAATCACAGCCCAGCGGCCTCTGAACCGTCCGTACGAGCCGGCGTCGGCGCGTCTTCGGAAAGGGTTCCGCCTCCGGCCTTTTTCTTCAGATACTGGATCTCCCAGAACAGGCATGTTCCGGTGATCAGCGAAGCGCCCAGGTCGGATACCGGCCCGGCGAGCCACACCCCGTTCAGGCCGAGGAAGCCCGGCAGTATCAGGATCGAAGGTATCAGCAGGAGCACCTGTCTCGAAAGGTTCAGAAATATGGCCTGCCTCGGCTTCCCTACGGCCTGGAAATAGTTGGCGCCGACGATCTGGAAGCCGATGATGGGAAGCATGGCGAAGAACACGCGCAGGGCATGGCCGCCCATGGCGATGAGCTCGGCGTCGTTGCTGCTGAACAGGCCGATGATACGGGCCGGGAACAGCATGGAGATGATGAAGCCCGTAAGGGTCACCCCTGTGGCGACAAGGGCTGCGAGCCGGACGGTCCTGACCACCCTTTCGAAGTTTCCGGCCCCGTAGTTGTAGCCGATGATGGGCTGTGCGCCCTGAGAAATTCCGACGACCGGCATGAGGATCAGCATCAGGATGCTGAACATGATGCCCATGACCGAAAGCGCGATTGTCCCGCCGTAGATCCTGAGCTGATGATTGAAGAGAGAGACAATGACGCTGCTCGCGAGCTGCATGGCGAACGGCGCGGACCCTATCGCCAGAATGCCGAGCACGATGCGCCGTTCGAGACGGAACGCCCTGAGACGGATTTTCAGAAGGCTCGAGCCGAAGAGGAAGTACCTGAGCACCAGCACGGAGGAGACAGCCTGGGATATGACCGTGGCAATGGCTGCGCCCCGTATGCCCATATCGAGCCAGAAAATGAAGACCGGGTCGAGCACTATGTTCAAAAACGCCCCGATCAGCATAGTGGACATGGCGGTGTTCGGGTTGCCTTCACCCCGGATGAAGTTGTTCATGCCGAAGCCGATGCACTGGAATACAGTCCCCATCAGGATGATCTCGAGATACTCCTTCGAGTGCGGCAGAATCTCCTCGCTCGCCCCGAACATCAGGAGGATCTCCTCGATGAAGGCCAGGCCTGCAAACGTGAGCACGAAAGAGACCATGACGAACAGGGCGAAGGCGTTCCCCATGACCTTTTCCGCTTCATCCTTCCTCTGTTGACCGAGACGAATGGAGATCAGGGAGGTGGCGCCGATGCCGATGAGCATGCCGAACGCCATGAGTATGACCATCATGGGGAATGCCACGCTGATTCCCGCAATGCCCACCGGACCCACCGCGCGGCCGATGAATATCCGGTCCACCACATTGTAGAGCGAGTGAACGACCATGCCGACAACCGCCGGGAGAGAGAACTTCCACAGCAGGCCCGCTATGCCGCTCTCACCTAATTGTCGTGCACGGTCCATCCTCTCTCCGTCATGCCTTTTCCCGGCGTTTTCCGCGTGTTGAGCAGCCCCGGCTGTGTCCCGGAGGCCGTCCTATTCGACCCAGACGTTCTCGTTTCTCAGCCCGGGGTCCTCTATTCTCTCGGCGATCTCAGGGCCGTGATCAAGAAGAAAATTGCTTTCTGAGCAGCTCAACCCCATGCTCCTGAATTCGCCGATGATCTGCCGGGCAATGTCTTCGATCAGGTCGATCTTTCTCCAGTGAACATCCTCGCCCCGGACGTGCTGATGCATCGTGACCAGCTCATGGAGCATGTCATGAATCCTTCCTCCGAGGACAGGCAGTTCCGCCAGAGATCGGTGCATCCACTTGTAGAAGGGCCTGTATCGTTTATTGAGAAGGAAGACAAGAGAGATGATGTCCCGAATGAAGGCTGTCTCCGCATACTGAGCCGCCACATATTCTCCCCGCCGTATGCATCGAAGATAGTTGTATTGCCCGGACTACGCCGCGGTCATGCACCGCGAGGCGATCTTCTTGAGCCTGACGTCTTGAGGATAAAAGGCGAGCAGTCCGTTTCTGACAGCTGTGAACTCCCCCGCCGGATCGCTGAACACCCGGCCGTTTGTACAGACGGCCAGATTGCTCTCGGGCAGCTTCCTCCATGCATCGATCGTATCGGGCACATCGTCCCGGCCGATGAACTGCCGGTAGAACGCCCCGATCTCGAATACCCCCACCCTGCCCCCTCCCCAGACGCTCTCGCCGCGGGCGGGTATACCTGCGAACTCTTTTGGCAGGCGCTCGTATTCCTGCTGGAGGGCGGGCCCGATCTTTTCGTAAACATCTTTCGACAGCCACAGACAGAAACACGGCCCCCAGTCATGGTCGCGGGACAGCGAATCATCGAATCCGAAACATTCGGAGCCGTCTCCCACCAGACCCGCCGCTATTCTGTCTCGATACTCGCCGAAGTTCCGTTCGATCATGGGTACGCCGTGTACATGATAATACTGCTCTGCTATGTCCAGTCCGTTTTTCATTCGCACATCCTCAAAACATTACCGGAGTGTTTCGGTTCGAGCTGGGGCTCCCGCCGGATCGAAGCGGAAAAGTTACGCTGCAAGCGGACTCGGCCCCGTCTGAGAGCCTGGTCAGTCCTGCAGCCGTGCCCGGCGGCATACATCGTCGAGGGATGCATATCCGAGCTTCCCGAAAAGATTTTCATAGCTCTTCAGGGCATGGCTGCCCCCCTCCTGAACGGTCTTCCTCACATCCAGGAGATACAGGCGCAAAGTCCTGTCAGAGTATGTTTCGAGCTCTGCACGCAGATAATCGGCAAATCCCGAAGAGCAGCTTTTGACGATGCCGGGGTATCTCCGGGAGAACTCCTGCATCCAGGATTCCTCGGTCCGGACAATCTCGTCGAGTATGCCGACGATTTCAGGGTCTTCCTTTATCGGTGGTATGAGGCCCTCCATGCGGGCGTATTTTTCCGTCATGAGGTTCCTGCCGTCCCTCACGGCCTGCTCGAGGTCTTCCAGGTAGGAGGCGAGCGTGTCCTCCGACAGCACGGAGTGCGCCATCCACCTCATGATCCTGAAGGTCTCGGGGAGGTCCTGGCATGCCGCATATCCCCGTGACCTGACATTCTGAAACATCTTAAGCTCAATGGTGACGATCTTCTCAATCAGGTCGTTGCGTCTATCTTGCTGTTCCATGTGTGCAAACCGTCCTTCCAATGGTATGATATTCTTTGGGCCTCGGTCGTTCGCCGGCACCGCGTTCCTCGACTTCTCGGTCGGTGTATCATTCCGTCTTCACTTGAAGTAGTGGAAAGGCGCATGAAAATCTATCAGATGAAATCTGATTTTAACCTGGGAAACATCGGCGTCGTCCTGCATATGATCCCGAATCCGGCGTGTCTCTCTGATTCTGCCCCCGCCGGCCGGAAAATCACGGATCTTTCCTGCCGATGCACAAAGCCCTATAGTATCTTCATGCTCCCGTCAAGGACTATAGGGAAAAGGAGATTCGGGCCATGAAACCATGCCTCGGGTTACTGGCCGGCGTGATGCTGCTCACCGGGGTCCTGTCGTCGGCTGTATATGCAGCCGACGGCATGGCCGCAGGAAGGCTGAATGTGAACACAGCGACGAAAGACGAGCTTGCATGGTTTCTCTTCAGAAACGGGGTCGGCGGCCCGGTGCAGCTGGCGGAGAGTATCATATCGTACCGTCAGGAGAACGGGCCCTTCGAAGACATCGAGGAGATCAGGAAGGTCGAGGGGATCGATGAGTTCGAATTCGAGAGGATACGCCGCTGGATAAAGGTGCAGGGCCCGTCGGATTACCGCCCTGAACGAAAAGAGCCTCAACGGGAACCTCCCTATCCGAGCCCGACCTATCCCAGAGACGGCCCGTCCCGAGGCAACTTTCCTCACGACGAGCCTTACGGCCCCTGGAGGATCAGGCCTTGATCATGGCGACGGCCGCTGCGGATACCCCGCGGCGACGCCTGTCGTGAACATCCGGGCGGTCTGCATGTCGTCGCTCTGTTTCGGCACCGCCTTCATTCCGCAAGCCCATATACGCCCCGCGTGGCTGAGTCAATCCGCGGACAGAGCCTCTTCCGATTCCTTCAGCATGAGGGGTCGGCATGCTCGGTTACCGGAGCCGCCCTCGCCCCATGCAGGCATGACAATGCCTGAAAACGCTTCAGTAGCGTGACGATCTTGATAATTTCGCCTTATCCTTTCACCATATATGGTGAGGGAGGAAAATTATCATGACCCTGATGAAAGCGGTGCGCATTCATTCATACGGCGGCCCCGATGTTCTCGTTCATGAAGACGTCCAGAAACCCGAGCCTGCTCAGGGAGAGCTGCTCGTCGCGGTCCATGCAGCCGGCGTCAACCCCTTCGACTGGAAAGTCCGGACCGGCAGCGTGAAAGGCGTGCGAAGGCTTCCGCTCATACCGGGATGGGATGTTGCGGGCACAGTCGAGTCCGTTGGCGCGGAAGTGAGCCGGTTCAAGCCCGGAGACGCCGTCTTCGGGCTCTTGAGCGTGGTAAAGGACGGCGCCTATGCGGAGTATGCGGTGGCAAAGGCAAAGAACATGGCGTTCAAGCCGCGGTCGATCGATTTCGTCCATACCGCGGCCCTTCCGGTGTCGGCGCTTGCAGCATGGCAGTCGCTCTTCGATCTGGCCGATCTCTCGTCAGGGCAGACGGTCCTCATTCACGGGGCTTCCGGGGGAGTCGGACACTACGCAGTCCAGCTGGCAAAATGGAAAGGGGCACGGGTGATCGGGACCACATCCGGCGGAGGCATCGATTTTGTCAGGGATCTGGGAGCGGATGAGGTGATCGACTTCAGGAACGTCAGGTTCGATGACCGCGTCAGAGACGCCGATGTCGTGCTCGACCTGATCGGCGGGGAGACACAGAAGCGGTCCTGGCAGGTGCTGAGGAAAGGGGGAATCCTAGTCTCCTCGGTGGAAATCACCTCCCCCGACACTGATGCCCGATACGATGTGCGGCAAAAGCTCCTCATGGTCCATCCCAGCGCGGACGAACTGACCCGTATAGCCGCACTGATTGATGAGGGAAAGCTCAGGCCCGTGGTGAGCAGGGTATTTTCGCTCGCGGACGCGAGGAAGGCCCACGAGTTTATCCAGAGCACCGACATGCAGGGCAAGGCGGTGCTGAAGATAAGAGACTGAGCCCGCCCTGCTTGCGGACCGGGCAAACAGGATTATCGATAAATGATTTGCAGTTCGAGTCCATGACATATAATCTATGAATACATGCAATAAAAGAACGGGGATTTGATATGAAGAGGCGGTTCTGTTTCATCTCTCTGGTACTGGTGATCTTTCCGACGGCCTTTCTTTCGTGCAAGACCGAAATCGGCCCGGGAGATACGGCCTGGAATGAGGCGGTCGACCCCTCCCGCGCAACCTTCGACATGGGCGGGTACGGTCTGCATTACATCGACCTGGGTGCGGGCGAGCCCGTAGTGATGGTGCATGGCTTTGCCGACTCCACGTACTCCTTTCACGAGAATGTCCCGGCCCTAAAGGAAGCGGGCTTCCGGCTCATCATGATCGACCAGCCCGGGCTGGGCCGCTCCGACACGCCCCCTGAGCCCTATGTCTTTTCCATCGAGAACCAGGCCCGGGCGGTGGTCAGGCTGACCGAGCACCTGGGGCTGTACAAGTTCAGGATCATCGGACACTCCATGGGAGGCGGCATCGCGCTGTACATCATGGTGAACCACCCGGGCAGGGTGCATCAGGCGGTTCTTATCGACCCCGTATGCTTCGGGCCGCCAGCAGTCCAGCTGATGAAACTTCCCGCCATGGAGTTCTTCGCGACCTTGTTCGGCGGTCGCTGGTCGGTGAGAATGGGGCTCGAGGACTCCTATTACGACAGCGACAACGTGGACAGCGCCCTGGTCGACGAGTGCGCCCGCTTCATAACAAGGCCCGGTTATTACCGGACGCTCATTTCTCTGGAAAAGCAGTACTACTCGCCCGCTTTTCGGAAAATGTCGGAAAGCTACCACACTATCCATAACCCGGTGCTCATCATCTGGGGTCAGGAGGATACGTGGCTACCGGTCGAGCAGGGCAGAACCCTTCAGTCGCAGATGGAAAACTCCATGCTCCATGTGCTGGAGAAGTGCGGCCACCACCCCCATCAGGAGTGCAGGGACGAGGTCAATCCTCTTCTGATCCGGTTTCTCAACCATTCCTGAGGCCCTTTTTCTGCCCCCCCGGACGGCTTCGCACATGCCGGACCTCCCCTCACCGGGTCGAGCTGTTTTTAGGAGTTGCACAAGGGTTTCCCCAGCGTTTATTATCGACGGGAAACACCAGCGAAAGATCGGCGGTGTGACGGAACGGTTTTGAAGGAGGAGGAAGAATGCTCAATTTCAAATTTTATAATCCCACCAGGATCATCTTCGGCAAGGGACGCATCAAGACCGTATCAAGGGAAATTCCCCGGGGATCGAAAATTCTCGTCACCTATGGAGGGGGAAGCGTCAGGCGCCACGGAGTTCTCGACCAGGTCATGAAGGCCCTCGAAGGCTGCGACGTGAGGGAGTTCGGCGGCATCGAGCCCAACCCCGAGTACGACACACTCATGAAGGCCGTCCAGCTGGTACGGAGCACAGGCATAGACTTTCTGCTCGCCGTGGGCGGGGGCTCGGTGATCGACGGCACCAAGTTCATCGCAGCCGCCGCTGTCTTCGAAGGGGATCCGTGGGAGATCCTGACCAGCTTCGGCTCGAAGGTGAGCGGCGCCCTGCCCTTCGGCACCGTGCTGACCCTCCCCGCTACCAGTTCGGAGATGAACGACGGAGCGGTGATATCGCGGCGATCGATAAACGCCAAGCTGCACTTCGCTCATCCCTCGGTGTTTCCCCGGTTTTCGGTGCTGGACCCCGCCACCACCATCACACTGCCCCCGGAGCAGGTGAGCAACGGCATCGTGGACACCTTTGTCCACATCACCGAGCAGTATATCACCTATCCCGCGGGAGGCAAGATTCAGGACCGCTTCGCCGAGGGGCTCCTGCTGACCCTGATCGAGGACGGGCCCAAGGCTCTTCTTGAGCCCGAGAACTACGACGTACGGGCAAACCTCATGTGGTGCGCCACTCTCGGCCTCAACGGCCTCATCGGCGCGGGCGTGCCCCAGGACTGGGCGACACACATGGTGGGACATGAGCTTACGGCCCTGTACGGCCTGGACCACGGCAAAACCCTCGCAATTCTGCTGCCCGCCATGCTGAAGGTGCGCAGCAGCGACAAACGCGAGAAGCTTCTTCAGTACGCGGAGCGCGTCTGGGGGATCACGCAGGGAGGCGACGACGAGAGGATCGACGCTGCGATTGAAAGGACCCGCGCTTTTTTCGAGAGCCTGAATGTGCGCACGAACCTGGGCTCCTACGGCATCTCGGGCGAGTGCATCCCTCGGGTGGCCGAACAGCTCAGACGCCACGGCATGACCCGCCTCGGCGAGCGCGCAGACGTGACACCGGAAATGGTGAAGAAGATTCTGGAAAGCTGTCTGTAGCGCGAGACGATCCGGAGGATACGGCAGGGGACGGAATGCTTCGGGACAGGCTCGTTCCGCTTCTCCCCCATTAAATCCTTCTCCGGCGATCAGGCCAGCAGACTCACTTCCCGGTGCCGGAAACAGCTCGTGAGATGGTCGTTGACCATGCCGATCGCCTGCATGAAGGCATAGCAGATCGTCGGACCGGCGAACACGAACCCGTAGCTCCTCAGGCCTCTGCTCAGCGCCTCGGACTCGGGCGTGCGGGAGGGGATGTCCTCGGGAGATTTCCATCTGTTCTGCCTGGCCCGTCCGCCGACGAATGCCCAGACGCATCTGTCGAAGCTGCCGAATTCTTCCCGTACGGCGAGCAGTGACCTTGCGTTGTTGACAGCGGCCTCGATCTTCAGCCGGTTGCGGATGATCCCTGGATTCGCGAGCAGTTCCGAGATCTTGGTGTGATTGTAGGCGGAAACGGCAACCGGATCGAAGTCATCGAAGGCGGCACGGTAGCTCGAGCGCCTTTTGAGGATAGTCTCCCAGCTCAGGCCGGCCTGTGCGCCTTCCAGGACCAGAAGCTCGAAGAGCGACCGGTCGTCGTGGATCGGCACGCCCCATTCGAGGTCGTGGTACTCCACCATGATTTCGCTGACGGCCCAGCTGCAGCGGATCATCTCAGCTCCTCCTCATGGCGGGAAAAGGATATTCGCCGTGAAGCCCTCAATGCCGGAGGCTGTGGAAACCAAGCAGCCGATGTCCATTTCGTCCTCTTGTGAAAAATATTCGGGTCCAAAATCACGTGCTGAGCATGCATATTGTTCTCATAATATCATTCAGTCTCTGATTTCTCCATTTTCATCCGGCGCCAAATGGATTATCTCTCTTGTGCGGAGGCATCTGCCGAGCCCCGAGCCTTCGGGCCTGCGGTCGAAACGCGCTCCGGTGCTCTCCGGTCGATGAGGGGCGATTGATCGATTCCGGGCTTTTTCTAAAGGGGTATGGCCGCTGTTCCATGCCGCGGCATCATGACATGCAATAGGAGGACTATATGAAGCTGAAGTATCATGTTCCGCTGATAGGGTTTCTCGTTCCCACCTTTGTCATCTCGACATTCATGTTCGTCTGCCGCGGGTGCCCGCCCCTGGATCAGCTGATCGGATTCTATGTCTGCGTCGCGGGCGCCGTCGTCACCTATTACACGGGCATTCACACGGGACTGAAGGACAGGTCAGAGCCTCTACCGGCTTCCGGCCCCGGTAATGGAGGATCCGCGGGGAACATCAGGGCCGGAGAGGTTCTTCTCATACCGGCGCATCAAATGCTCAATCGGGATCGATACGGGCTGAGGCGGGCAAAACCCTCATCAGTATCGGGTCTCCAGCGCGCTGCGGACGGCGTTTCTCAGCTCTTGTGCGCCTGTGGGTTTCAGAAGCAGCTCTCTGATACCGAAAGACTCCGCTTCCTGCCGGCTGATGATATTGTTGTACCCGGTGCTCAGAATGAAGGGGATGTCCGACCGTATTTCAAGGATCTTTCTTGCAAGCTCTATCCCCGTCATTCCGGGCATGGTCAGATCGGCGATGACGAGATCGAACTCATCGGGGTGATCCCTGAACTCTTTGAGCGCCTCATGCCCGTCCGTTAGGGCAACCACCCGATAGCCGGACGAGGCAAGCGTTCGCTTCAGGCTGGATATGATGAATTCTTCATCATCGACCAGAAGGATCTTTTCACTGCCTTTCACCTGAGGCGCGCTCTCACCATGATAAACCTGTCGCTGATATTCCGATTCATGCCACACAGGGAGATATACCGTGAAGAGAGATCCCTTCCCCTCCTCGCTTTCCACAGTGACGGCTCCGCCATGGCCTTTGACAATGCCGTGCACGATCGATAGGCCCATCCCCGTGCCTTTGCCGATTCCTTTGGTGGTGAAGAACGGCTCGAAAACCCGGGCCATGACTTCGGGTTTCATTCCTGTGCCGGTGTCTTTGACCGTGAGTTTGAGATAATCTCCCGCCCGCATGCCCTGATAGGCATACAAGGGCTGAATATGGGTGTTCGCAAGCCTTATCTCAATCGTTCCTTTCTGTGATGCATATGCGTCAGCGGCATTCTGACAGAGATTGATGATGATCTGCTGAATCTGGACGGGATCGCCCATGACCACATCGGACTGTGTGTTGATGTGAAGCTGGATCTCAATTGTTCTCGGCAGCGACGACCTGAGGAAATTGATCGCGTCTTCCAGTAGCACCCTGAAATGGACCGGCTCGAGGACCTGCTCGCTGCGTCTGCTGAAAGAGAGGATCTTTTTCACGAGATCCCGCTGGCGGTATGCCGCTTTCAGGATCTGGTCCAGGATATCGCTTCGGGCCGTTCCCTTCGGCTCATCTTCGAGAAGCCCTTCCAGATCGATGATAATGGGATAGAGAATATTGTTCAGATCGTGCGCAATCCCGCCCGCAAAACGGTCGAGGGCCTCTATCCTCTGGGTCTGGGCAAGCTGAGCCTCAACCTTGCGCTTCTCTGCTTCCGTCCTCTCGCGCTCGGCAATTTCCTCAATGAGCTTTCTGTTCTTCTCTTCAAGCTCGGCCGTACGGTCATTCACCAGCCCTTCCAGATTTTCCCGTCTGACCTTGTCGGCGGCATGCTCCGCCTCCAGATGACTCACCCGAAGCCGAATCCTTTCATAAAGCCATGCAAAAAGGCACATCAGCATGCTCATGCCTATGAACACGATTATATTGTATATATAACTGGTCTCGCCGTAACGCAGCTGACCGACGGGAGGGAAGATATAGTAGGCCGACATCATTGCAGCGATTGCGGAGGCAAAGATTCCCGGGCCCAGCCCCAACACCAGCGCAACCACCATGACTATGGGGAAGAAAGTAATGAAAGGTGTGAGCTCCCCTCCGATGATGTGCATGAGGGCATGGCGTGAGAAAAAGGCGATCATGACCAGTATCGCGGCAACGACATAGCGCGTTAACCAATGAGACACGACCGCCACGGCTCCGGCTCCTCCGCCGTTATTCTCAGCAGCTCTCTTGAATTTCATTCGCGGCTTCGCCCTTGTCTTGTACGTGGGCCTCGTGATTTCCCGGGTTTTCTCTTCTGAACATTTTGATCGCCTGTGTAAAGGATACGATGTTATTTTGATGATTACAAGTGCCGGATCGAAGATGCTTTCACAGGCGTCTTCATAAGATCGATGTCCGTACAAAGGCAAGGATACTGAGAGTATATCTGTTTCTGAAAGCTGATGAGCAGCGAGCCGCTTCCTGATGCCGTGGCATGCCCGTTTCCCGAAGGGGGATGCGGCGCAAGCATCGGTAGAGGCAGCCGGACATCGGCAGCCGCCGCATCCTTTCTTCTTCTGTCAGGAGATGAAGAGATTGTTGGTCGCAAAGTTCGGGTCGCTCGTGAGGTTGACCCCGATCCTTCTCAGACCGGCGTCGTCGCCCGGGGTCGGGATGTGGGTCATGTGCATTTCGCACCCGCTGAGATCGCGGATCTTTTCCAGGGCGATCTGGGCAGCGGGGTTGGCGGTGGCGCTTATGCTCAAAGCCACGAGCGCCTCCTCCAGATCGAGGCTCACCGACTTCTCGCCCAGAATGTCTGTCTTGAAGTTGCGGAGCGACTCGATGATGTTCGAGGGCAGCAGCTCGAGCCGGGGCGGAATCTCTGCCAGGTGCTTGATGGCCCGGATGATGAGGCTCGATGCAGCGTGCATCATGGGGGAGTTGCAGCCTGTGATTATGGTGCCGTCCTTGAGCTCGATGGCGGCCCCGCAGTAGATGCCCTCGTTCCCTTTGGTGCTGTCGCTCTGTGCATCGATTGCCGCCTTTCTGGCCGGCAGGACGACGCTGCGGTGCTCGGGCGTGATGCGGAAGTCCTTGACGAGGAGCTCGACCCTCTGCACGGTCTCCTTGTCGGTGAAGCCCATGGCGTACTCGCACTGATAGCGGAAATACCGGCGGATCACCTCCTGGCGCGACGCCTCGCTCACCACTTCGTCGTCCGTGATTGCGAACCCTGCCCGGTTCACGCCCATGTCCGTAGGCGACTTGTAGAACGAATCGCATCCCGTGATCTTCTCCAGGATGCGTTTGAGCACGGGAAAAACCTCCACGTCGCGGTTGTAATTCACGGCCGTCTCTCCATAGGCCTCCAGGTGGAAGGGGTCGATGAGATTGAAATCGCGTATGTCCGCGGTGGCGGCCTCGTATGCGATGTTGGCCGGGTGCTTCAGCGGGATGTTCCAGATGGGGAAGGTCTCGAACTTGGCATAGCCCGATCGGATGTTTCTGCGGTAGTCGTGATAGAGCTGGGAAAGGCTGGTCGCGAGCTTGCCGCTGCCCGGTCCCGGCCCGGTCACGATCACCAGGGGCTTGGTGGTCTCGATATAGTCGTTGGCTCCGTAGCCCTCGTCGCTCACGATCGTCTCCACATCCGTGGGATACCCCTTGGTGAACCGATGTGCGTACACCCTGATGCCGCGCCGCTCGAGCTTGTTCTTGAACTGGTTGGCCGCCGGCTGGCCGTCGAACCGCGTGATCACCACGCCCAGAACGCTGATGCCCCACGCCTTCAGATCGTCGATGAGCTTCATGGCATCCGAGTCGTACGTGATGCCGAAATCCGCCCTGATCTTCTTGCGCTCGATATCGCCGGCATAGATGCACAGCAGGAGATCGGCCTTGTCCTTGAGCTCCCGGAGCAGCCTCATCTTCACGTTCGGGTCGTAGCCTGGGAGCACGCGGGCCGCGTGGTAATCATACATGAGCTTTCCGCCGAACTCGAGGTAGAGCTTGTTGTTGAAACGCTCCACCCGCTGAAGAATCTCTTTTGTCTGTTCTCTGATATACTTTTCGTTGTCGAATCCGATCGCTCCGGCCATAACTCTCCCTGTCCAAACTGTTTGCCGCCGGCGAAACCGCACCGGTCACTTCAGTGAAATGCAGGCTCAGCCTCCGCAAACGCCGTGCCCGTATTCATGGCACTTATATATGATTGTGCGTGCGAGAACAATCACCTTTCATGAAAATTACCGGCTCTCCTTTCGTGTGGTTATTTGAATTTGTCCGGAAAGGTATTACATAATGGAGATAACGGTACACATGATGCACCATTTCAGCCGGCGGCCGGCACTGAAACCCCCACGAACAGGAGATGGAAACGATGCGGCGGCGGCTGAGAAGGAGGCGGGGTTGGAAGCGCAGGCATTTTCTTCAAACGGCGCAGTGCTCATCCGGCAGTTGCCGGGGGTGCTGAATCTCGTGCTCAACCGGCCCGAGGCCATCAACAGCATTACCCTTGACATGGTCCGTTCCATGGCCGGTGAGCTCGAGAAGGCTCGGGGCAACGAAGATGTACGGCTCGTTCTCTTCCGGGGCGAGGGAGAAAAGGGGTTCTGCGCGGGCGGAGACATCAAGATCATGGCCCGGGCTTCACAGGAAAACGACATGGCTCCAGCCATGCAGTTTCTGAAAGAGGAGAATGATCTCGACCTGGCCATCCACGATTACCCCAGGCCCGTGGTCGTCATCGCCCACGGCATCACCATGGGAGGAGGGCTCGGGATCGCGGCCGGTGCGGATATCGTGGTCGCCACAGAGACCACGCGCATGGCCATGCCCGAAACGCGGATCGGATTTTTCCCCGACGTGGGGGCCACCCGCTGGCTGTTTTCGAGGTGCGGCAAAGGCTACCCCGAGTTCCTCGGCCTGACCGGCTACGAGCTCAAGGGCGCCGAGTGCGTCCGAGTGGGGCTCGCCTCATGCCTCATCCCCTCCTCCCGGCTCGAAGAGGCCGTCGCGGCCCTGATCAGCCGGGCTCCCTCGCTTGCGTCCGAGCGGAAAGAGGCTGCGGCGGAGATCCGGGAGATTCTCAAGCCCTTCGCATCGAGCGACATCCCGGCCGATCCCGAAATGGACAGGTGGGTCGAGGAACATTTTGCCGGCAAGAAATCGGTGACCGGTATCCTCAGCAAACTGAGGGCGTGCAGTACACTGAACGACCTGTGCGAAGGGGTGTTCGAGAGGCTCTCGGAGCGCTCGCCGACCGCGGTTGTGGTGACACTCGAGTGTCTGCGCCGCGACGAGGAGAGAGCTCTGAAGGATGTTTACCGCTCCGATCTTGATGTCGCCCGGTATCTCATGTCACAGCACGATTTCAGGGAAGGAGTCCGCGCCCGTCTCATCGACAGGGACAATCGCCCCCAGTGGGATCCGGATACGTTTGAAAGGGCGGCTGCAACGGTCCATCTCGCACACATCGATTGGTGATGCCCGAATCCGGGGCCCTTCCCCGTTTCGCCCGCAAGACGGCTCTCAGAAGAAAGACCGCCGTGCTTCATACGGCCGACGGCTCAGCCACGGCTGTGAGGTGCGCAGAGAAAATGTGTTGATTCTCTCCATCATGTGCTGGTAACAACCTCTGGCGGGATGAAGATAAACGACAAGGAATTCGAGCGGATCGTCGGGAGGTCACTCGACCGGATACCCGATGAGATCATGCGTCATGTGAAGAACGTGGCCATCCGGGTGGAAGACCGGCCGGAACCGGAGCTGCTCGAAGAGATGGGAATGCCCGATGACGAGATCCTGTTCGGCCTGTACACGGGTGAGGCGCTTCCCGACCGGCTTCTCACCTTCCCTTCCTTTTATCCGGACACCATCATCCTGTTCAAGGAGCCCCTTCTCGATTTCTGCCGGGACATCGAAGAGCTCGAGGAAGAAATCGAGATCACGGTTGTCCACGAAATCGCCCACTATTTCGGGATCAGCGAAGAAAGGCTTGCAGAGCTCGGGTACGACTGACCGTCTCGTAAGACCCCCGGCAAATCCGGAGGACCGGCCGGAAAACCCTGGACACGATCCGCGCCGGCCCGCATCTATGCCATATCCCCCGCCAGAGAGCCGAGGGTCCTGATCGCGGCGTCGATCTCGTCGGACCAGTGGGCGGCGCTTATTCGGATATAGTTCCGGTATTTGTCACGTACCGAGAAGATCGGTCCGGGGGCGATGCTGATGCCGTGCTCGCGGGCGTGCTCGTAGAGAGCGAGCGAGTCCACCTGCACAGGCATTTCGATCCACAGGAAAAACCCTCCCGAGGGCCTGCTCACATTGGTTCCTTCGGGAAAGTACCGCACCACCGCATCGGTGACGAGCGAGATGCTGCGTGCATATGCCCTCCGGATTCTTCTCAGGTGATGGTCATACCCCCCGCATGCCAGGAATTCGGCGACTGCTAGCTGGGGCGGCGTTGCGGTCGCGATGTTGCAGAGGATCTTCTGGTGCTCGATTTCCGATTTGAACCGACCGGGCGACATCCAACCCACCCGGTATCCCGGGGCGAGGGTCTTGGAGAACGATGAGCACAGCACCACCAGCCCCTGGCGGTCGAACGCCTTGACCGCCTTCGGGCGCTGGTGAGAGAAGCTCAGGTCTCCGTACACGTCGTCTTCGATGAGAGGCACGCCGTGCCGTGTGAGGATACGGACCAGCTCCGCCTTGTTCTTCTCGGGCATGCAGCACCCCAGCGGGTTGCTGAAATTCGGCACCATCAGGCAGGCCTTCACCGGGATGTCTTCCAGGACAAAGCTCAAGGCGTCGAGGCTCATTCCCTCCACCGGGCTCGAGGGGATCTCCACCACCTTGAGGTCGAGCCCCTGCATGATCTGGAGATGATTGAAGAACATGGGCGACTCGATGGCCACAGTGTCGCCCGGTCTGCACAGGGCCTTCAGCGCGATGGAAACGGCCTCCTGGCAGCCCGAGGTGATGATCACGTCTTCAGGTGTGATCTCACACCCTGCAGTGGCCGCCCGCTTTGCGATATGGGTGCGCAGCCTCTCGTCGCCGGGAAAGGAGTAGGACACGCTCAGGTTGCCCCACCGCCTGACCGCGGACGCCAGGCACCGGTTGAGCTTGTCCACGGGCAGAAGGTCGGTGTGAGGTATGTTGGTGCCGAGCTGGATCGAGACCGGGCCGATGCAGTCCTTGAACACCTTGCTCACGATCTTCTCAACGCAGCAGGTCACCGGGCTCATGTCCTCCCGTGATACGGCGGGCATGGCCGGCGCCCTGGTCGTAAGCGAACGGACATAATATCCGGACTGAGGGCGCGCCTCGATCACTCCCCTGTCTTCCAGGAGCCGGTAGGCTTCCATGGCCGTCGTGATGCTCACGCCCATCTGGCTGCTCAAGGCCCTGATCGAGGGGATCCTCTCACCGGCCCGGTAGGTGCCGCGCTCGACCTGCCGGGATATGCTTTCCGCCACTTCCTCATACAGGTGCCGGACGCCGGTCGGTTCCATATACACCTCCTCACTTCCATCTATTCTACAGGAATCGCCGTTTCAGTGTGCAGATACAGTTCACCGTTTAGATGACCGGTACAGATGAGTATAACCCGAAAGTGTTATCGGTACAATTGTTCCGTGCTGCATCTTTATTCATTTTTTTGGGCCGCGTATCATCCCGGTATGAAGAATATTTGCAGAGATCTTTTCATGAAACATATCCGCAGAGCAGGCTCCGAGCGGAGAGAATCTGAGGAGATCCGCATCCGGAAGGGCTGCGTCGTGGAGGTCCTCCATGCGCGGCAGGGCATACGGGTGATGTGCGCGTCGGGCATGATATGGCTGACCAGAGAGAACGATCCTGCCGATCATGTCATGGGAGA
>ERZ795049.150-NODE-150-length-108133-cov-9.639270_pt1 | contig 108133 bp, 81 predicted proteins | sample MGYA00375133_ERZ795049 | MGnify/ENA primary metagenome ERZ795049 (study PRJEB30178, sample SAMN05720147) | activated sludge metagenome | isolation source: anaerobic digester from wastewater treatment plant | place: Japan | collected 2015-04-20 ...
GTGTCCGGTGATATTGCCGTCGAATTGGATGGTCGGTGTATGACAAGGGCAGCTACGGCGTCTGATGCAAGCACGAGAGCGCAGTGCGCGAAGCACGGAATCCTTGCATGATGCACGGGAGCGAAGGAACCGCACGTTGGAACGCATGCGCTCGACCCCTCGGACCATCGCGGAAGATCGGCATTGTGCGCATAGCTATGCTGCGGAGCAGCACGCGCTAACGGGGCATATGACCCTACATTTTCTGATGAAAGAAAAAGGGGGAAGAGTCCTCATCAATGAACCGCGAGCCTTCGAGGCGGAGCGAACGTGGCTGACATACGCAGCGCAACCGCAACGCTGTCCTTCGATCTCGAGCCCGCCTCCGAATCCGGAACCGGGAGACCAGCAATTGCGTTGGGACTTGGAAACGAAGCTCCTTCGCCAAGTGGGCAGGGCTGTCACCGATTATGCTCATGAGCGGCACAGGGTGTATCGCACACAGGCGCTTCGGCAGCAGTCGCAAGGCGATGGGCAGCAGGCCATCGAAGGATTTATGCGCTATTTTGCCACCGGTTCGATGGATGCTCGGGATCGAACGATGGTGAATTCATGGCTTCGTACACGAGGTGTCGTGGACCTCGACGTATTGGAGCAGGTATTGCGGTCGGTCGATGGCGATGGGGTGCCGAAAGGACAACGCGGCGCGCCATGAATCGAACCGTATCGTTTCATGAGCGAGTGTGGATTTCGAAGCGAAGTTTTCATCATGGAAATGAGCGGTAATCGCGAATTGAAACTGATTTTCCATACGAACAAGAAGATGAAAGGCTCCTATCCCCTGGAGGACAATTTCCGCTAGACTCCGGACAGTGTTTGCTCCCCATACAGCAGAGCGGTTCCGACTAGAAACGCGCGTGGGCGCCGGTGCGATGGGAGAGGTGTACCGAGCCACCGACTTGCAATCCGGTGAACAGGTAGCCGTCAAGTTCTTGCATCGCAAAGCCTCCAGAGAGGAAGCAGCCCGTTTTCACCGAGAAGTCGCGATGCTCGCGGATCTACGTCACCCGGGTATCGTGACGTATATCGACCATGGTACGTGGACCGATGGCCGTCCGTACTTTGCGATGGAGTGGCTTGAAGGTGAGGATCTTGGGCAGCTAACGCGTCGTCAGCCTCTTGGAATGTCGGATGCGGTGGAAGTCGTACGACGGGTAGCGCAGGCGATGGCCGCGGTTCATGCGAGGGGTGTCATCCATCGGGATTTGAAGCTGACGAACATTTTCGTTCCTGGTGGGAACATAAAAAGAGGGGTGAAACTGATTGATTTCGGTGTGGTCAAGCCAGCGGAGCCTGACGATTTTCAGACGCATCCGGGCTCGATCATCGGAACGCCGCATTTCATGGCGCCGGAGCAAGCGCGCAGTGAGCCCGTGGATGCTCGTTCCGACGTGTACTCCCTTGGGGCGGTGCTGTTTCGACTCGTCACGGGCCGACATGTTTTCGAAACGGATCACATCATTGCGTTTCTTGGCAGATTGGTGCTCGAAGATGCACCTCTTGCTTCGTCGGTTCGGTTCGACGTTCCGGAGTTGTTGGACAAGGCGATTGCTCGCACATTGGCACGCAATCCGGATCACCGACCGGAGGATGCCGGAGTCTTGGCGCGATGGCTGGCACGTCTCCCACCGATGACCAATGAGCCACCCAATTCGGATCAGAGTGCATCGGCGATTCGTCGTGTTCCTACGCACACATCGTCTTCGGCGGAATCGGTTTCGCCTGCTCTTCCTCCTGGTGCGCAGGAGCGTCGTGTGGTGGGTGTAGTGCTCGCATCGTTGCCATCGGGAAGCCTTTCGGACGAACTTGCGGGAAAAATTAGGGCGATTCTTGGTCCGGACACGCGTTTGGAATCGTTGCAGGGAGGCCAACTCGTGGCGGGACTTGGATTGGAATCGACGCGAGGCGATGAAGCCGTTCGTGCGGCACGCGCCGCGCTGATGATCGCAACCACCGTTCCCGAGGCTCGTGTCGCGGTCGCTTCCGGACATGCGGTAGCGGGACGTCGCGGGATTGCTGGAGAAGCCCTCGAGCAAGCGGCTATTCAACTCGATCGCGCCCCTCCCGGCGGAATTCGAATCGGAAAAGCAACAAGACCACTGTTGCAAGGGCGGTTCGTCGTGCGAATCGACGACATCGGTGCCGTGTTGTTGCACGAAGACATTGCCGCATCGGATCGTATGCAACTGCTTGGCGTGAAAACGCCAACGCTGGGCAGAGACTCCGAGATCGAATTGTTACTCTCGACGTTTCGTCAGGTGACGCAAGACGCTTCACCGCGCGCTGTCATCGTCACGGGACCTACCGGTGTCGGCAAGAGCCGTTTGCGTTTCGAGACCATCCGACGTCTTGAAAAATCGGTGGATTCTCTCGATGTGTTGATGGCAAGGGGCGATCCCATGCAGACGCGCATGGGGTTGAGCGCGCTGGGAAGAGCGTTGCGTGCGCGAATGGGGATTCGTGATGGCGAGCCTGCGGCTTTGCAGATGGAGCGCGTGACTCGTTACGTTCGGCAACGTGACGCGACCTATCAAGATGCGGAAGCCTTTCTTGGTGAGTTCGTGGGCGTGCTATTCAGCGACGTGGCCAGCGAACCGTTGCGCGCGGCGCGAAGCGCACCGCAACTCATGACCGCACGTATCCTTCAAGTGCTCGAGACTCTCATTCGCCACGATGCCCGGCATGTCCCTCAGGTCATCGTCCTCGAGGATTTGCATCTCATCGACGACACCACACGGGAGATGATTGATTGGCTTCTCGGCAGCCGCGATCTTCGCCTCGTTGTGCTCGGATTTGGCCGCGATCGCTCTGTCGATGCCCTGCGTGACCTTTGGGCCAAACGATCGGTCACCCGCGTCGGCCTGGCTCCCCTGCCCTATTCGGTCTGTGAGCAGATCGCCTCGATGGTATTGCCCCATCTCGATGAAACTCGTCGCGAGACTATTCTCGAACGTGCCGAGGGCAATGCCTTGTTCCTCGAAGAGTTGCTCCGCAACGCCGCGGACGGCCACGACGACTTGCCCGTTTCCGTGCAAGCGTTGATACAAGCGCGTCTCGATCAACTCTCCCCTGAGTTACGTCATGTCGTTCGTGCCGCAACGATTTTTGGACGCCAGTTCTGGACCGATGGAGTATCGAATCTCATTGGACGAGACGTTGAACAAGACTTGCAAGCGCTTGCTCGTGTCGAGTTGATAGCGCAGCACGATACGTCACGAATCGATGGGCAGGTCGAATGGGTATTTCCTCAAAACGTCATCTTTGAAACGGCATATTCTTCGTTGATCGAACGGGACCGCATTGCGTTGCACCGTACGGCTTCCGAGTGGTTGTTGATCGCCGGAGAGGAAGACATTGGAACGATTGCGCGTCACGCGGAAGCTGGGCAAGACATGGCGCGAGCGGCGGTGTTATACAACCGGGCCTCTGGGCAAGCGTACGGCAACGGACAGCTCGAGGCGGCGTTGGACTTTGCCGATGCGGCGATTCGATGCGGAACGGATGCCACGACGCAGGCGCAGGCGTTGTTCCAACGCGCGCAGATTCTGTCGTGGCTCGGTCGCTACGAAGATCAGCTCGAAGCCGCGGAAAAGGCGATTTCTTTCGCGGAGCAAGGGACGGAATCCTGGGGAGAAGCTCATCGTCTTGCCGCTTCCGCCATGCGAGAACTCGGACGTCCATCGGATGCGGAAGCTCGTTTTGCCTGGGCTTTGGACAATCCCTTTTTGGATAGGCTCTCGTTGGCGGCGCAAGCCAAACTTCATGCCGAAAGAACACGTGCGCTCGCCGACATGGGGCGAGCCAAAGAGGGTGCTCGATCCGCGGAGCGCGCCATTCGTCTTGCCCATGCCGCTGGTGAATCCGGAACCCATGCGATGCTTCGAGCCTTGGACGCTCGATTCATGGCTACAGCCTTTTTGGGGGATTTTTCCGCCTCGATCGAAGCGGCCATCTCTGTCGTAGACAATGCCGACAGAGTCGGAGATGCGGTATTGGCCACACGAGCGCGAATCAATCTCGGCTTCGTCTTGACACGCGTCGGAGTCTTTGAACAAGCGCGAGAGCAACTCGAACGCGCCTTGACCGATACGCGATTGCTTCGCATGCGAGCGGGCGAAGGCTTCGCCTTGCACAACTTGGGTATGTGTTTCGCGCGGCTCGACAAGATCGACCGCGGGATTCAATTGGAAAAGGAAGCCCGGGAAATCGGAGAAGAAACTCTACATTTCCGGCTCAAGCTCAACTCGCGAATCTATGAAGCCGTCATGTTGACCTGGCGAGGCGAACCAGGAGACCTTCGCGATGCCTTGATGACCATCGAAGCCTGTCGCGCGGAAGCGAACGATCATCCAGTATCCTACGTCGAGGCAACATCGGTATTGGCGCAGGTGCATCGAGCGCGTCGCGATCTTTCGGCTTGTCTCATCGCTTGTGAAGATGCGTTGGAGAAACTCGCCACGATTGGAGCCATGGAAGAAGGTGAAGAGATGCTTTGGCTCACCTATTCGGAAACGCTCCTCGACCTCGGGCAAGGGGAAAAAGCTCAATCCGCGATCCACCACGCCTACCGCTGCGTGATGGATCGATGCGGACAAATGAGTGACCAACATCACCAGCAAGCCTACCTGTCTCGCCTGTATGAATGCAGAAGGATCGTGGACTTGGCGGAGATGTATCTCGGATACCCTCGACCACAAATCGAGCAGGAATCTCAAGAGCCTGCCGTGCCACGACACTCGGTCCGTCCCAAGTCGATCGTCAGAACCTCCGATCCTCCTCGCTAGTACCATCCCAAAAACACTAATAATTTCGCAGTGTTTCCCTCTTTCCGGCCTGGTGGCAACGGCGCAACGTCCGGTCTTTCGCTTCCACCAACCATTGCGTCAACTAGCCCTTCGTGCTGAAACTACAGCGTGATTTATTTGGTGTTTTGCTCGTTGCCCCAGGCGCAAATCGATGAACCCCTCGTTTTGAGCCACGGGGAAAAATATTTTTCTGCTTCCTTGTCGGTCGTGAGCCAACGCACCCAAAAGTCCGGCAAAAAAGCCACACAAGAACTTCGTATCGCGTACAAAACACGCAAAGGCTTCGAAGCAGCCTATACGTTGATTTCACGCCCCGTGACTCCTGCAGATCGCAAAAAAATTCGTGAAGCCGAAACGAATGGGCAAGTGCCTGGGCTTGGTGGGCTCGCCCATGACTGTCCCTGGGTTTGGCAAGTGGAAGACGGACTGGAGGAGATTCAGCCTGAAACCATTCAATTTTGCGCGCTTTTGGCGACCGTGGCCCTGGGACCGATCGTGCCGCCCCATCTCGACACCGTGTTGAGCGTTCGAACCGCCAGAGACCTCGCTGCCAACCCCCATCACGCCTACCGCTAATGCCTCCCCGAATCTGGAATCCTTCCGCCGTCCAATGCTGATAGCCCTTGCGCTCCGAACCGTCCGTGGGTCAGGGTGAGCCACGACGATTTGCGTCCATTCGCCACGCTTTGGTAGCGCCATGCATCGAGCGCCAGCCACGCGTGCCCATCGTCCTTAGGCCTCTTGAACAAACCGAAAGCAACATCATGCGAAGCCAATTCGGAAGAAACGGCGGCTGGAAACGCCCGGATTCCAGCAATATCGAGCAAGTATCGGAAGCCGTTCGACGCAACAAACGCAAGCTTGGACCAATTATTCTCGGCGTTTTGCTGCTGATCGCCATTCTGACCGGTGTGTATAGCGTCAATCCCGGTGAGCAAGGCGTCGTACGAACTTTTGGCAAAGAGACAGGAAAAACTGGCCCCGGTCTGCACTTCGCTCTTCCCATCGTTCAGAAAGTCGACGTCGTCAATGTCGAACAGATCCGTCGCGTGGAAATCGGATTTCGCGGCAAAGAACGAGTGCCTTCCGAATCATTGATGCTCACCGGCGACGAAAATATCGTCGAAGCACAGGTCATCGTGCAATACCGCGTCATCGATCCCAGCAAGTATCTGTTTCGCTTGCGTGACCCCGAGCAAACCGTGCTTGCCACCGCGGAAGTCGCGCTTCGAAGCGTGATTGGACGAACCACCATCGACGATGCGATGACGACGGGCCGTGAGGAGGTGCAATCCGAAACGCGTTCCCAACTACAAACGTTGATGGATACCTACCAAAGCGGCATCGCCATCACAGAAGTTAAGCTTCAAATGGTGGATGCCCCGGACGAAGTCCGCGAAGCCTTCCATGACGTCGTCCGAGCCCGGGAAGAAAAAGAACAGAAAATCAACAAGGCCAAAGGCTACAACGAAGACCTGATCCCCAGAGCAAGAGGCGAAGCCAGACAGGTCGTCCGAGCGGCTGAAGCGTATAAACAACAGCGGGAACTACGCGCCAATGGCGATGTGGCAAACTTTCTCGCCGTTCTCGAGGAGTACCGAAAGGCAGAAAAAGTCACGAGAGATCGCCTCTATCTCGAAACCATGGAGCGCATCCTGCGAACCATCGACAAAAAAACCTTGGTGGATCGCGACGTCACCAAAAACGCTCTTCCCGTGCTGAATCTCGGACCTGCTGTCGTGGGCGGCCAGGCAGGAGGCAAGTGATATGGAACGCAAATTCTACGTCTTCGCTTTGTTACTCCTCTTCGCTGCCGGCATCGCAAAATCCTCGGCTTTTGTCGTCGACGAAACCGAGCAAGTCATCATCACGCAATTTGGACAATACAAAAGGACCATCAGCGAGCCAGGGATCAACTTCAAACTCCCCTACATCCAGACTGTCGAACGCATGGAGCGACGCATCCTGAGCAGCGACGCACGCAGCGACAAGTATCTTACGTTAGACAAAAAATGGCTCGTCGCCGATCCCATCACGCGCTGGCGAATCGCTGATCCGCTTAAATATTTCATGACGGTTCACGATGAAGCCCGCGCGCGACAGAATCTCGACGATATCGTGTTATCCGAGATGCGTCGCGAAATCGCGAGTCATAACTTCGGTGATATCGTTGGCAACGCTCGCGATCCGTTGATGATTGCGGTAGCGGAACGGGCTTCGAGCCAGGTCAAGGATTTCGGTATCGACGTCATCGACGTTCGAATCAAACGAGCGGACTTGCCCACGGAAGTGCAAGAAAGCGTGTTTGCCCGCATGCGGGCGGAACGTGAACGCATTGCCAAAAAATATCGTTCCGAGGGTGATGAGGAAGCTGCCAAGATCCGAGCGGACACGGACAAGGACAAGACCATCATTTTGGCGAAAGCCTACGAGGAAGCCGAAAAGCTTCGAGGCGAAGGCGATGCCATCAGCACGAAAATTTATGCGGAAGCCTATGGCAAGGACCCGGAATTTTACACTTTTTTGCGTAGCTTGACCGCTTATGAGCAACTGCTCAACGCTCAAACCTCGGTGGTCTTGTCCACCGACTCCCCCCTGTTCAAGTACCTTGATAACCCCTCGAAAAAATAGCGACGCCCGATGACTCTTCCGCCGCGTTGTTGGCTCATCGGGTCATTTCATTTCCTGCCTTGAAACAGCTACGCGCGCGATCACCACTAGGCCGCTGCCAGGCTCTCATTTTGAATGGAAAGACCATTCGGAAGGAACGGTAACGGGTGGAGGGTGTACGGACCGATGACGCTGATCCTCGTATTCCGGCAAAAACGTGTTTTTTCGCATCTCTTGTTCGTGCGTGGGAAGGCAGTCGAAAGGTCGCGGCACGATCGACAACAACGCTTGCTCGTCCACTTCGTCGATCTGTTCCGGCGATAGAAAACGCTGCGCATAAACTCGATAGACCCCGGCTCGAACGAATAGATCGAAAATATCAGGGTCGAGATGGTTGTTTTTCTTCATCTGCCCCATGATGCGCATCGCTTCGGACAGGGGTTTTCCGCGTTTATAGGGACGGTCCCGGGCAGTCAGAGCCTCGAATACATCCGCCACCGCCATCACACGCGCCGGCAGCGACATCGTTCCCGCGTGGATTCCACGGGGATAGCCTTTGGCATCCATCCTTTCATGATGCCCGCCCGCGTACTCCGGCACCCGCTTGAGCATGCGCGGAAATGGCAGCGATTCCAGCATGCTGATGGTCTGCACCATGTGGCCGTTGATCACGATTCGCTCTGATTCCGTAAGCGTGCCTCGGCGCACGGATAAGTTGGAAACTTCATCCGCGGTCAACAAAGGAACCCATTCGCCCCCTTTTCGATACTGAAGCTCGGCAATCTGTTGAATGCGCTGCACATCCGAATCCGCCAGATCCTCCGAACCCATATTCACTCGTTCGAGAAAGGTGAGGATGTCGTCGAGTTCAGCGCTTTTTTCCTTCGCCATCGTCGATGCTTGTTGCCAGGACAACTGTCCCGCCATGACTTTTCGCGCAGCTTCCAATTCCGCATCACGACGAAGGATCTCGATGCGGTCTCGCACCATGTGTATGCGGTCATGGATCGCCTCCAGCTTGGTTGCCTTATCCATGACATGGGGCGGAGTCACCACTTTTCCACAATCATGAAGCCATGCGGCGATTCGAAACTCGTACCGCTCCTCTTCGGTCATGTCGAAGTCAGCGAACGTTTCGGAGCTGTCTTCGCATAAAGCGCCGATGAGCATTTCCGCAATCACGGGCACACGTTCACAATGTCCGCCCGTATAAGGTGATTTCGCGTCGATCGCCGCGGCCAGGACCTTGATGAATCTTTCGAGCAGAATGCGCTGCTCTTCGAGCAAGACGTGGTTATGCAACGCAATGCCCGCTTGCGCCGCCAAGGACTCCGCAAGATGTTGATCTTCCTCAGAAAATTGGACGATCCGCCCCGTTTCCGGATCGCGTGCGTTGATGAGTTGCAACACCCCGATCACCCAATCCTCATGGTTCAACAACGGAATCGTCAAAAACGATTCCGAGTGATACCCATGATGCGCGTCAAAACGTTTCGTCCCGGTAAAATCGAAGGTCTGCGTATCATACGCATCGCCTACGTTGATCGATCGCTTCAGCGACGCCGCATACGAAGCGACATTTCCGTGGTTTGGTAAGCCCGTTTCCGCATCGAACATCGGAATCGACGGCAAGTCGATGGGCTTACCCGTGGTTCCCCCCAAGCGAATGCCAAGCGAATCACTACGCATGATCGCGAAACGCAGGTGATCGTCCGCGGTCCGAAGATAGAGCGTGCCTCCGTCCGCATGGCAGGCTTCCTTGGCTTCCACGAGAATCGTTTCGAGCAAGCGTTCCCGGTTCTTCTCCGTCGATAACGATAAGCCAACGCGATGAAGCAACTCCAATCGTCGTAGCTTTTCTTCGAGAGAAGGGCTTGCCATGATGGCTCCGTCAAAGCGTTCCGCAAAACCTTGCGCTTCGTCCTATGGGAACATGGATCTGATTATCCCGCATGACGACTCGACCTCTCACGATGGTAACGCGAGGCCAACCTTGCACTATCTTGCCTTCGAAAGGTGACCAACCGCAACGGCTTGCGAGCCAATTTTGCTCGATACGCTGCTTCTTGTTCATGTCCACGATGGTCAAGTCGGCATCATAACCAACCGCGATTCGCCCTTTTCCCGAAATACCAAACACCCGCGCTGGCCCCGCACTCGTCAAATCTACGAAACGTTCCAACGTCAATCTCCCCGCATTCACGTGGTCGAGCATGAGCGGAACAAGGGTTTGCACTCCAGGAATCCCCGAAGGGCTAGAAGGATAAGGACGTTTTTTTTCGTCGATCGTGTGGGGAGCGTGATCCGAACCGATCACGTCCACCACCCCCTCACGAACAGCTTTCCATAGTGCATCCCCATGCTTGCCGTCGCGCAGGGGTGGGTTCATTTGGGCGAAAGTCCCGTGCTTTTCATAACATTCAGGAGCACGCAAAGTCAGATGCTGCGGCGTCACCTCCACCGTCGCCAAGTCCCGATGGCGAGATAGCACTTCCAATTCCTCCGCAGTGCTCACATGAAGCACATGAACACACCGACCCGTTTTCGATGCGATCGCGAGAAGACGCTTCGTAGCCGTGAGCGCGGTCTCCCAATCACGCCATTCCGGATGCGCCCGGGGATGACCCATGGATTCGGCTTTTCGTTTTCGCGCTTTCAATCGCGGTTCATGCTCCGCATGCACCACGACACGACGTTGCGTTGCCATCAGCACACGTTCCAACGTGGCATCGTCTTCGACAAGCAATGAACCCGTGGAACTTCCCATGAAAACCTTGACCCCCGCGCACCCGCGCAATTGCTCCAGCTTGAACAGCTCTTCGATATTGTCGACGGTGGCGCCTACGAAAAACGCGTGATCGGTGTAGGCACGCCCATGCGCGCGAGCCAGCTTGTCTTGCAAATCCCCCGCGCTCGTCGTCGGAGGACTCGTGTTCGGCATCTCCAAGACCGTCGTTACCCCCCCAAGCACCGCGGCCTGGGTCCCCGTTTCGATGTCTTCCTTATGAATGAACCCGGGTTCCCGAAAGTGTACGTGCGAATCGATGACTCCCGGAAGTACCGTAAGCCCAGGAAGTCGCAACGTTTTCTCACTCGACTCCTCTGCCAGACTGCCCAACCCGGCTATCCTCTCCCCACGAATGCCAATGTCGATTGCCTCCCGCCCATTGGGGGTCATCACGATGGCGTCTCGAAGAACCAGATCGAATTCGGCTTTCATTCCTTGGCTCCAAGCGCAGTCGGCCTCAGGTCACGTTCTCCATCAAAGGGGTTTTCCATAAAAAAGCAGGGACTCCAAGACGTTCCAAGGTCGTGGATAGATCGTGGGGAAGCGCCGAAGTCACGGACACCATCTCCCCCAAACAGGGATGAGGAAACCTAAGCTCCATGGCATGCAAAGCAAGCCTAACCAGCCCATGCTCTTGTCGAAATAGCCGGTTGATTTCGCCTCGTCCGTAGCGCACGTCCCCCACCAATGGATGTCCACAATGCTTGAAATGCCTGCGAATCTGATGCAGTCGTCCCGTCTGGGGCACCGCTTCCACCACGGAAAACCTCCCGACGGTCGCCAAACGTCGATAGCGCGTTATGGCAGTCACCCTTGGGCCATTTTCGGATTTCGGAATGGGATGATCGATGACTCCGCACATCGGTGGCGTTCCTCGCACCAAGGCCCAGTATCTTTTGAACACTTGCTGTTGTTGAAAAGCAGCTTGCAGTATGGCGGCGTCCTGCGAGCTAAGAGCAAAAAGAAGCACACCGCTGGTGGCCCGGTCCAAACGATGTACCGGATACACGGGTCTATCCAAGAGTCGTCGCGCGATCGTCACGGCATTGACAGGATCCGGCGACCATCCACGATGCACGGCAAGCCCGGAAGGTTTGTCGAAAACAGCCACGGATTCGTCCGAAAATAACAAGGGTAATCGATACACCGCCGCCGATGGATGCGTCGGATGCGAACCAACGACCACGGTTCAACTAACCTCATCGGCCACGGACTGCATGGCTTGCACCGCAAGCGCGCAGAACTCCAATTGCGTCAACCCCAACGCCTCATGATGGGAGATTCGCTCTCTGCTGACATTGGCCGCAAATCGTGGTTCTTTGATGCGCTTCGCCACGGACTTGGGATTGACATCCATGAGCCTTTTCGATGGCAGAATCAGCGCCATGGCAAATACCATCCCCGTAATCGACTCCCCCGCCGTCAGCGCATGATCGAGCATCGACCTGCACGGAATCCCGAGCACATCACCATTATGAGCCAAAATAGCCTCCAACCCCTCGGTCGGAAAATCGAATCGCTCGGACAAGATATGAACCGTCTCTCGACCATGACGATGTTGGTCCTCGCCCACCAACTCCAAGTCGAGATCATGGAGCAATCCGGTGATGCCCCATAAGTCCGGGTCCCCGCCGAAACGTGGCGCCATTTGGCGAAGGATGGCTTCCGTGGCGCGAGAATGACGCAGCACGTAGTCTCCTTTCAAATGCTCGTGCAACAAATCGACAGCTTGATCACGCGATGGCAAAGGCATGAATTCACTTCATCCAAGTTGCGCAAGTAGCTTTTCCGCTTCTCGGGCAGAGCCCCGATCCCTGCGTTGAACGAACGTGGGAGATTGTTCATAGTCCTTGAGCGCCGATTCGAGGACCGTCCGCGCTTTCGGAATATCCTCGGCCAAAGCCAAATAATTGGCAAACGCAAGGCTATGCTCGATGCGGGTGCTCGTCGTGGCAATGTCTTCCAATACTTCCAAGGCCAACTCACGACGACCGTCGAGCCACAACGCTTCCGCATAGTCGAATGCAGCACGGAAATCCCGATAGCGCGCGTCGATGTCCATGAGTTGAGACAGCCTTTCCACCGCATCGGCAAAAGCTCCAAGCTCGATGTGGCAGAGCGCAATACCATGCAATGCTTCCTTGCACTTGCTGTCTCGGTGCAACATGAACTCGTACTCGGTCACGGCTTCACGATATTTTCCGGACTCACGCAACGCATCGCCATAGGCCAGACGATTAGCAATGCTTGGCGACTCCAACGCGAGTTCCCGCAACTGGCCCAAGGATGGGCCCACGGGTTTGGCAGCCACGACAGGCTCTCCTCCGGCGGGACGCAAATCCTTGAGTTTGACGACGAAAAAATAAACCAATCCCCCCAAAGGGGCGAAAAAGATGATGATCAGAAACCAGTAGTATTCGGCACGGCGCTTGGCCGCATCGATGATCATCCAAATGGTGAACGCCGTGATGAGAATATATAAAAGCAACGCAAAACCTTCGGTGGCTGGTTAGTGTCGGGATTTTGTCGCTGCGGTCAAGTCGATCGCTTCATTTCTGGCACCGAGAATACCCATCGCCTCAATCCCATCTCGAAGGAAAGAATTCAGGGCGACAAGTCCCCCTACCATAACGCACGAGCAGGGAAGAACAAGCGGCTGCCCTCGAACTTCGACAGCCACGAGCCCAGGCACCCATTTCCTTCCGATGTCCTCATGAAAACGAGGGCAGAACGCGTGCCACGGAGGCGATTCGTTCCATGAGCCAACGCAAAATGCCTCACGATTCGATACGGGACACGCAGCATTGCTCCTCATCGCTATCCGGATCCGGATAACCCGAAGATGCCTTTTTTCTTAATTCAACGTCGAGTCTTCTTCCATCCCACCCCTTGATTGTTTCGAGCGAAATACGTTTTCCCAGTTTTCTCGATAGGCAGAAGAAGTCACCCGTACCGGACCCGAATGCTCTACCGATTCCACCCTATGTTGCACTTTCACATCCCAGAGCAACGGATGCTCGGATCGCTGGGTCAAAGATACGATCTCCCCGGAGGCCAGCGGCACTCCCTGTTTCATCGCCCGCAATTCCCCCGCTTCTACCGAACCATCGCGCGCTCGAAGCACACGGATCCCCTCCCCATCCCGCGTACGACCGTGCAACAACACCACATCAGAGGCACTCGATTCACCACGTTTCCCACCAGAGTCGTCTTCTTCAGCCATGAACACCTGTTGTACACCAACTTCCAAAGATAACCATGCCGGAAACTAGCCACCGATCCCAAGCCGACGCTACTGTCCATGCATGAGCCCGAAACGACGCGATCTATTTCGCTGGTTGGTCGCCTCCGGAACCGTCCTCGCCATCGGAAATTTCCCCCTATACGCCTGGTCCAAACCCAAACCCAAAACCACCATTCATTGGACCAACGTCGAGTTTCCCGAAGATAAACTGCGAACACAACGCGAACGCATCTTGCGAACCATCCTGCGAAAAGAATCATCGACCGAAGATTGGGGCCCCCATAACCAACGCATCGAAGCTTCCATTCGCATCATTGAGTACCAAATCGTTCACACCCCCGAGGTCGTTCGCGTCACCTGCACCGCCGTGGGAAAACTCGTCGGTGGCCCTTCCGTTCGAACCCACTTTTCCATCGGAGACCATCCCACCAAACAGGCCAAACTCGAACGCAACATGATGACGTTCGTCGCTCGCGGAATCGTGACACGCCTCGCGGCCATTGCCCGCAATCGAGCCGCGGCAAAAGCCAAAAACGACGATGCCTGACGGCGCTACCTCAGGGCTCGACCGCCAACGATAGTTCCGGCAAACACAACAACCTCGTCTGGACCATCCCATCAAACGCCGCCGTCCGTAGCCCAAAAAACGCAGCATCCACGCAAGTTCGCGCCGACGGCGGCCCCCCTACCGCATCCAACACCTGGTACGACAGCCCCCCATCAGGCCAAAACGTAAGCCGTATTTTCAATTCCACTCCCTGAACACACCCACTGGCCTGCCTCGCCGCCAGCATCACAATCTCGCTGGCTAGACGCTCATCGAACGCATTAGCGCCCGATTCCGTCGCTGCCGCCTCGGTCGCCACGGGAACCAAAGCCCGCAAAGGCGTGTCAAGCTGCCGGTCCACCGCATAGGATGTCAGGCTCGCGGGCACCCACAAAAGAGCTATCCCCGCGGCAACCGCAAGCGCCAAACCTATCAATCCCGTCATCCACGGATTGCGGTGGAATTGTCCCGATGCGCGATCGTCCGCCGCGATGGGAGCAAGCGACGACGGTACCGTCGAAGAGGTAGTCGAAGAGGTAACGGCACGACCGGAACCCACAAGGGACTTCATTCGCGGACCCAACGAAAAACGCGGAAGTGGCGTAGGCGATGGGAATAAGGAAGAACTGTGGAGAGAATCGAAGCGTTTTCGGGGAGGTAATAGCAGCATTCGCGACGCGTTCGTCATCGGTGGCAGAAGCGAAATCGATCGCTGCTCTCCGCGCATATTCCCCTCGTCATCGCCATTGCCCAACGCCAATCGTTGCTCGGTATCTTCGGAAAACCGCTGGACCCAATCGTCAGAAGTCGCTGCCATCGCGTTGCCTGGTCGTTTTTCGGCAGCAGCTAAAGCCTCCTCCCCGTTCGGCCAAGCGTTGCCGTGCTCCGACGGTCTGTAGTTGGCTTCGAGGCCATCTTCCCCTTCCCTTGCAGGAGAAAAACGGAGCCCTTCGCGATCCGGTACCGAGTTGTACTGGGTTTTGGGCATTAACGACTCCGATGAGCAAGTCAGGGCGACCGATACAATATCTTACCTAACGACAGGTATGATACTGTCTTACCTACGGTCAAGCTCCCCTCTTTCGGAAAACAGCATTCGGTGAGTCGAAATGCGTTCACGGACGAACGTGAACGACCGTGCGCGGGGTGCCTTCATGCCCCACGACCCCATGCCAATGCTCGGGGACAGGCGGGTCCGTGAATTCAAAAATCCACGCAGAATCTGCTGGCGTGAGGTTCACACAACCATGGCTCTGGGTGCGTCCGAAGTTGTCGTGCCAAAACGCCGCGTGCAACGCATAGCCCTCGTGAAAATATTGGACATAAGGGACATCGGCAAGTTCATAACCGTCCGCCTGACGATTCCCCGTCATGGTCGCCGTGACATGCTTGGACTTGATGGTGAATGAGCCTTGGATGGTGGCAAAGCTTTTGGAAGCATCCGCCAGTTCGCCCAACCCTGTCGATACTTGCGCCACATACACCGCCCGTTTCCCCCGATATGCCACCAAAAGTTGGTTTTTGATGGATATGTCGATCCACTTGCGTTCGTCGACCGCAAAGGATGGAAACGACGTTCGCGGCTCAATCATTTGCACGGCTCCCGCAGCCACATACGAACCATCGCGCACTTGCCAAAGATGACGGTGCGTGTTGCCGGTCAAGTCCAGGATCTGATACTGACTGAAGGATCCGTCTTTGACAGGATTGCCATCGCTGTCGAGCGTGTAGCGAGGAATCGACAGAGCACGAACGATTCCGGCCGGCAAATCCTCCACTTCGCTACCGGTCCGAGAGGAAGGACGAACTATTTTCGTGCGGTCGATCGCAATGAGATCGAGTTCCGTCGTGAGCCCGAAGCGACGACCTTCGAAGTCGTGGACGGACATGATGGCGAAGGCGGCTTGCGGATTGGCCCGGCCTTCATGGACGTTGTATCGAAGCCGCTTGGTGGCACCAAACGGCGTGTGCAAATACTGACCGTCCGCCAAAAAGGGCGGAATGGGATCTGGCTCCCCAAGAACGTCGATGTTGGGCAACCGCTCGGTGGGGCGCGCGGCTACATACGCTTCCATATCCGCTCCCTCGGTGCGGGCCTGATCCTTTTTCGAAGGAAGCGTGAAGTACAAATAGGTTTGGAGGGACGCGGGCCGAACGTAGCGATAAGGCAACGGCTCACCACGTCGAGGCTGTTTCCAAGACGCAACCACGACAGGATCGTTCATGTCGAGGGTGGCCCGATTTCCACGGCAAATATAGCCTTCCGGCAATACCTCGTACCAACCGTCGGGACAACGAACCGTCTTGGCGATCCAACTTTCGGATCGATCGACGATACGACCCGCACGGATATACCCGAGGTAAGGGGTTTCGTCGTCGGGATATTGATGCACCCAGGCCTGCATGGCTTTGGCCGCGATTTTATGAGGGCTACCGGCCGTAACCGTTCGCGCGGGAAGCCAGGCATATTCCGACGACACCTGTGCGGATTCATCTGCGGTTTTGGGTATCGACGGCGCCAAATCCGGTTCGGAGTCAGACGTCGCCGAAGGGACCACGGAACTCACTGGCTCGCTTGTGGTCGTCGCGAAACCAGCGGCATCCGGTTCGTCCGCAGGCGCTGACGTCCGCTTACACGCCGGTGTCAACCCCACCGCAAGCGCCACGAAAGCACCAATCATTCGCAAAATCTCTGTGCTGTGGTGCAATCGTCGCATGGCGCAACGAAACGCTCGTTGTCGAGAACAGGGTCGAAGTCAAGAGCAACAGGCCGATGGCGCGTTTTCGAAAGATGCTCCTGGCGAAATGGGCAACGGTAAGATTTTGCGCCCGCGGGATTAATTTCTCGTTTGCGGCTGCCAAGCCGCAATGTTAGCGAAAAGAAATTTCGCATATCCCCGCAAAACATGCCGCTTCTGCCTACCCATCAAGGAGAGTCGTAGTGAGACAACTCAAGCAACTCATGGAAGAGATCACCCGACGGGTAGACACCAATTTGCGGGAATTCGACATGGATTCGTCGAATTATATTCGCTCTGCCCTGCCGATGTCCCACTTTATGCGATTTTATGCATTTTACGGAATCACTTCCAACCATCCCATCGATTTTCACTTTGGCCGTTCGAGCTTGGCAGGAAGCTATTTTTTGAGTCGATGTCATGTCAATAGTTCCATCCTGCACAAAACCGATGTTCGCGGCGATGAACTCAAACGTCGCGGCCAAGTATTTCATCTGGGTGGGCGCGAGATCCTGATGCACCAAGACGAATGCATTCGTGTTCAGCATTCCTTTTTGGTCAAAACACTCGTCCACTCTTACAATCATGATCCAGAATTTCCGGAATTCTATTCGATCGTCAATACCTTTGCCGCGCCGTATGCCAATATTCATGGCTCTGCCATACGCGGTTGTTTGCTCGGGCCTTTTGCCACCCTTGACCTGACGACGGTTCACGATTGTATGATCGGGCCATTTGCCTACGTGCAAACGGGGCAGATCTCGCATACTGCGGTCGAGCCGGGCAGCGTATGGATTGAACACGGGTCAGATTTCCGTTTTCATTATCAATTCCCGAAGGATGCTCTTCAGGAATATGTCCGATACGATGCCAAGCGCGGGGTTCAGGGACGGTTGGTAGCCTTCATTCGCCAGCGAAAACGGCATTTTCAAGAGATTTTCGACGTGGTTCACTTCAACCGTTCTGACAATACCCATCGGAGCACCGCGCTGAACCGGTACGCCGTGGTACGGGGAGGGACCCGTATCAGCGAAAACGTTCTGGTGGCCCAGCGCGCCTATCTCGAAAACGCCGATCTCGGCAAAGGCGCCAACGCCCAGGAAAATTGCTACATCGTCGATAGTTGCTTGCAGGGATTCAACGTCATGGCCCACGGCGCCAAAATCATCCATGCGCGGCTTGGGGAAAAGGGTTTCGTGGGCTTCAACGCGTTTTTGCGGGGTTCTCCGCAAGCTCCCCTGGACATCGGTCACCATTCGATCGTGATGCCCCACACCATCATCGACACCGAAACCGCGTTACAAATCCCACCGGAACACCTGGTCTGGGGGCTCATACGCAATCCGCAAGAACTCGCGGAAAACAGCATTTCGCTCGAAAAACTCTCCCAACATAACCAGGGATTTCGTCAAGGGAGACTCGTTTTCGATGGAAGCGGCAAGACCTTCGTCGAGCAATTCCAAAAGCGCATCGAGCATATCCTGCTGGACAACGGCGCCTATTTCGATGGTCGGCAAAAACGCGGGCATGCACAACAAGGGCAAAATATTGCGTTCAACATCATACAGCCCTACACCACGGGTCCGCGTCGGGGGCTATTTCCAACCATGAACATCCACGAAGGAACGGGCTAATCGTCATCCCCGCTGTCGCCGCGCCGTCATTTCCAACATGATTTCGTTATGTTGCTCCGCTCCCAATGCCGTGGTCAACGCGGGAAAAATCATGTGTTCTTCCTGCTCTAGGTGCAGCGCAAAGGCTCCCTGAAGCCGCTCGGCCAGGCTGGATAACGCTGGCCGGAGTTGCTTTAGCGTCGATGGTTGCTCCGCCAGTTCACCCATCATTTGCAGCAATTCGGTGAGCATCGGTTCATGCTCATCGTGTTGTATGGCCATGCGTTCGAGCGCCTCATCGAGTTGTTGGTTTTTTCCCACAAGACGAGGAAGCAGACTCTTTTCCTCATCGATCGCATGGATCGGAAGCGACTCGCGAAAGTAGCGGGCAATCGCCAGGGCCGTGGATTGAACCTCTTCGTCGGGCACGCCTTCGGTGTCCGCAAGTTTACCTGCCAAGCCAGAGAAATAGCGAATGCGGTGGTGACAATCGAGCAGATTTCGAACGAGATCCGGACGTGGTGCCTGCTTTTTTCCAATTTGATTCAGCATGATGGGTGACGGGACCATGTTCCCGGATCATCGAATGTCAAGCGTCGTTGCTCCGAAAGAATTCACGTTTCGATGCATGGGCCCTCGGAAACGTTGCATCATGGGACATGGCACAACCCATTGCGCATCGAGATGCTCCCGCGCACAATCAGGTCATGAAGCTGGCGTCGACGCTCTTGCCTTTCGCCCTTTCGTCCGCGCTTTTTGTTGGTGCCTTTGTCGCTTGTGGGAGTGACGATGAGTCATCGGGGGCCTCCTCGAAGGGCCCTCCGGACGCGCAAGTGCAACAGGACGCGCCATCCGATCACGTTGGTGAGGCTGGTTCGGAGGCGGCCGAGGTGGAGCCGGGGTCCCTCGATTCGGATGGAGATGGGGTACCAGACAGCGACGATATTTGTCCTGGTTTCGATGATGCGATCGACACGGATGGCGATGGGATTCCCGATGGTTGCGACCACTGCCCCCACGGCGATGATCGTCTTGATGCCGATGGCGATGGAATCGCGGACGAATGCGATATTTGCCCTGGTCTTGACGATCAAATGAAGTCGGAAGCAAACGGGACGGCGGATTGCCGAAACGTGATAAAGCTATGGTTGCGAGCAGACCGAGGGGTTTTTACGGATGACGGCTCTGGCGCATCGGGCACGCAAGCCAAGGATGGCGAACGCGTACGGCTCTGGGAAGACCAAGGCGAGGCGAAAAATCATGCCCAACAAGCCATCTCGAACCGTCAGCCCGTATTCATGGCATCGGCACTGCCCAACGGCGGTTCCGCCATCAAGTTCGAAGGCGTTCACACCCCCAATGATGGATGGTCCAACGATCTGGAAGGGCCCCTTTCTCTCACGAATCGCGCGGGAAAATCGGTGTTTGTCGTCGCCCGAGCCTCTCACGCCAATCCCACACCCCTTTTCGAATTGAATCGTCTTGCCACCGTGGCTGGCTCGACCTTCCAACTCACGACGCGCATTGGTGTCGATGTTCAAAACGGTTTCGCGTGGTTTTCGGATCAGCCCCTGGGCAGACGATTTCATATCATCGCGGTGCAACACCCCAACCAGGCCAGCACATCCGATATTCGCGCGTGGTACGACGGCATTCCGATCGACGCCTCGAATGTGCAACCTTGCGATATCGACACGGGGTCGGGGGGATATCGTGTGGGAGGAGGTCATGCGTTGGCGGAAGCGGGATTTTCCGGGGATATTGCTGAACTCCTGGTCTATGAGCACGTGCTCACGCCCAAGCAACGCGAGGCCGTGGGCTTCACGCTGGAGCGCAAGCACGGTCTCAAGACGTGGTATGTGGAGCAGAATTCCCCGGTATCGGTGTATTTGTTGGCGGGTCAATCGAATATGGTGGGCCAGGGTTATGGTGGGGAGCTTTCGGAGCCATTGAACGATCCGCAGGGCGACGTCATGTTTTGGTGGGGCAATCATTCGGGCTGGTCCCCGCTGCGAACGGGCAGTGGAAATGGACCGGATCAATTTGGTCCGGAACTCAACTACGGACGCCTCATGGCGGATGCGAAGCCCGGTTCTCGCCTGGTTCTCATCAAGCACGCGGTCAACGGTACGAGCCTGGCGCAGGATTGGAATCCAAGTTCAGGGCCGATCTACGCGGGTTTCATGAAAACGCTTTCGGAGGCGCGTGCCCGCTTGGAAGGCCTGGGTATCGAATATGTCATTCGTGGAATGCTCTGGATGCAAGGCGAGTCCGACGCCATGCAAGAGGCGATGGCGGCCTCGTATTTGAACAACTTCCTCGACTTCGCGACTGCCGTTCGTACGGCAACGGGAGTTGCCAACCTGCCCATTGTGATGGCTCGAATTCGTGCCACAATGCCAGCGCCTTTCCCTTACGCGCTGCAGGTACGAATGGCGCAAGAAACCGCGGCAACGATGGACCCGAACGTACACGTCATCGACACGGATTCGTTGACCTTCCATGGTGATGACGTCCACTATGATACGGCCGGACAGCTCGAGTTGGGCGCGCGTTTTGCGCAGGCCATGCTGACCTATGCCCCACCATAACGTATCTCAGAGTCGAGTTACTATTTACGCTAGGGAACGCTCTGGCAATATCGTTCGGCAAATCTCGACGCTGGGGGTCTGTCCCGTGTACGCTTGGCGACCGTCCTTGGGGAACCCCCTTCGGGACACCATCCAGTGCAGTGGAGTGCGATAACGATGAATAGCGCCCGGTCCAGACTGACGTCCCTTCGCAAAGCCATGCGTGAGCACGGTGTAGATGCCTATCTCATTCCGACGGCGGACGCGCACTTGAACGAGTATGTGCCGACCTGCTGGCAGCGTCGAAACTGGTTGAGTGGCTTTACGGGATCCGCGGGAGACTTATTGGTTCTTCCCAACCAAGCCGCGTTATGGACCGATGGTCGGTATTTTCTCCAAGCGGAGCAAGAACTCGAGGGTAGCGGTATCGAACTCTATCGGTCTGGAGAGCCGGGTGTACCTACGATCGAGGAGCATCTGTGCAGCGTGCTGAAGAAGGGCAAGAAGGTCGGAATCGATCCACGCGTGCTTTCGATGGCCCGAGCGAAGGCCATGCGAGAGAAACTGTCGAAAGCCGGTGTCATCCTCGCATTCGTGGACACCAACCTCGTGGATTCGATTTGGGATGGCGCACCTTGCATGCCTCGCGCTCCGATCGAAATCGTGCCTCTGCAGCGCGCTGGAGAATCGACGGAAAGCAAACTCAACGAATTGCGCTCGGCCATGCGGAAAAAAGGCGCGGATGCCCTTGTGATCACCACGCTCGATGCGGTCGCCTGGACGTTCAATATCCGAGGAAAGGACGTCGACTACAATCCTGTCGTGATTGCGTATGGGTTGATCACGCTCGAAGAAGCGACACTTTATGTGGATCCATCCAAGGTGGGCAAAGCGATGGCGGAAAAGCTTCAGGGCATGACGATTTGTCCTTACGAGCAAATGGGCGCCGCTCTGGAGTCGTTGGCGAAGCGAAAAGCCTGTGTTTGGGTCGACCAAGACAACACCAACCAATGGGTAGCGGAGCAACTGGGGCCGTGCTCCCTCGTGACGGATGCAAGCCCGATCATCGAGCGCAAAGCACGGAAAAATCCCTTAGAAATCGCAGGGATGCGCCGTGCCCATCTTCGCGATGGCGTGGCCATGGTGAAGTTTTTGCGCTGGCTATCCGAACAGGTTCCGAAAGGCAACGTGACGGAATTGTCCGCGGAACGGCAGCTCGAAGTTTTTCGCTCCCAGGGACGACACTACCGTGGTCCGAGTTTCCGCACGATCGCCGGCTTTGGACCTCACGGCGCCATCGTTCATTACGCCGCCACCGAACAAAGCAATGCCAAACTCCGCTCCGGCATCTTTTTGATCGACTCTGGTGGCCAATATCTCGACGGAACGACAGATATCACGCGAACGGTTCAGCTCGGTTCCAAAGCAACGGCGGAACATCGTCGCGTTTTCACGCTCGTACTCAAAGGCCATATCGCCCTGGCTCGTGCGAAGTTTCCGACGGGAGTGCGCGGCATGCGGCTCGATACGCTGGCTCGGCTGCCTTTGTGGATGGATGGTCGAGACTACAACCACGGAACGGGTCATGGGGTTGGCGCTTATTTGAGTGTTCACGAGGGACCGCAGAGCATCAGTCCCGTTCGTTGCCAGGGAGCCGTCCTCGAACCCGGCAATATTTTGTCCAACGAGCCTGGCTATTATGCTGCGGGAAAGTTTGGTGTTCGCATCGAAAATCTCGTGCTCGTCGTGAAGGATCCGAAGCTTTCGACCTCCGAAAAAACCTGGCTCATGTTCGAAACCTTGACCCTTTGCCCCATCGACCGGACGTTGTTGGACATGTCCTTGCTCACGCCTGAAGAGATCGCGTGGCTCAATGAGTATCATCGTCGAGTCGAATCGAAAATCTCGCCTCTTCTCGACGACGATCGGGATCGTCGTTGGTTGGAAAAAGCTTGTGCTCCGATTTCAAAAGACTAACGCCTGAACGCATCTCATCCATCATCGCCACGGGGATCGTTCATGGCATTCTCGCCCCTGGAAACGCCAGCTTTACCACTGATGATCGAATGATCGCATGCTGTTACGGGGGTGAGAAACCGTAGCAGGCCCTGCTTGCGAGTCTCCTGAACCGACGAATCATCCTTGTGCCGTGGGAGTTTCGCGCCATTTGACGCGTCATCGTCTCGACGCTCTTCTTTCTTGACGGCTGGAACTCATCCATGGACGCTTCGCGTCATGCATCGTTATCTGTTCATCTTGCTCGCGACCGCCGTTGGCTTCGGTTGCGCCAGCACGCCTCCTGTGGCGCCATCTTCCCTGAATACCCGATGCCAGCCCACGGATTTGGCATCCTGTGAGGCGGGTCTGAAGCAAACCCTGTTGGCTGCAACGCCGGATACATGGACGCAAGCTTATGTCGAAGCGCGGGCCGTCGCGTTGGGTTCACAAGACCCGTGGGTGACGTTGCATCATACGTTCCGGCAGCGTGGTGCGGGAACCGTTGTCCTGATGGTGCCTGCGCAACAGAAGCAAGCCTTGGAGGTCGCCGTTCGCCATGAATTGAAAGCGTTGGGTAGCGACAACGTAGCGTTATCGGTGATCGAACAACCTCGTTTGCCAAAGCTCCAGCACATATCCGAACAGGAGATGATGTTCGCGTTGGCGCGTGTCGGGAAAGTCGAACAAGTGCTTTGGTTTCAAGATGATGCGCTCGCGCGGGTGTTGGGAACGGACCTGCTTTCGCCCCTAGTATTTCAGCTTCCGGCGATCATGAAAGACCGTTGGCCGACCCAGGCTTCCGCCAATTTGGCGCGCCCCCTGGCCGAGGCTATCGCATGGGAACACCTGACGAACGATGCGCTGCAGATGCTTGGGCATGGTGCCTACGAAAAGGCGGCATCCCTGGTGTTTCGCCTCGACACCATGCTCACTGATGTGCCCACGAATCGAACCTTCGCGTTGCGAGCACGCCGTCTGCTGTCTCATGCCCATGCTTTCGGCGCTTCGCTTCCCAAGCGTAAAAACAGCGAATCCAAAGAGCAAACCTCGACGATAGGGGACGTTGATGTCACCGATCAAGGCGCCTACTCCGCCTGGTTACGGATCTCGTTGGCGGATAAGGATGGCACGGCTGCTTGGCAAAAACACCGAGCTGTCGTTGCTTCCGCGTGTACGGCAGAACGGACAGCGCTGCTCGATTGGTTTTACAGCTATGATTCGACGACGGGACGCAAACAATGCTTTTCGGAAGGGCAGCCCATTCCCGAAGCCGCCTTGTATGGAGATCCGCTGTTTGCGATTCAACTCGCCCAGCGAGCACGGCAGGGCACGATTTCCGCCCTGGCCTGGGCAGATGCTTATGAGGCACTGGTGGAACGAACCGAAACCCAAGGACTCGGTTGGTATGTATTGCCTCAACTTCTATTCGAACGTGGCGAGTTGCCTGGCATGTCGGCCCGAGGCTCCAAAACCTACACTCGAGTCACTCGTCTTGCCGTCGATCACTTCCATGCGCTTGGCCGATTTCAACAATCAACACCCGAGAAATACTCACCCACGGGTCAACTCACTTTTGCGTTACTGTCGGCCGCGCTATCCGATCCTGAAATCGTCAATGCGTTGCACCCTCTCCTTGCCGACAACATCAAATATGAGCTGACGACCGCCACGACTTCTTCCGAACTTCTCGAAACTACCGTGGTGTTGGCTGTCATGGGAGCGATGCTTCCCGATCCTTTCCGTGCTGCCAGCCTTGGATTCCTACAACGAGAATTGGATAACAAACTGCATTCCGGCTTCGATAAATCCGGAGGTTGGGGCGCGGCCGCGTTGTACCTCGCCAATGGTTTTGGAGCCTACGCGCTTGGCAACAAGCCCAACATGGCATTCACTGGCGACGGCATCATTCACGCTCTCGAATCTGAAAGCACCGAAGGGCGTCCTCTCGCGCTCGTCACCGCGAGGGGCGTTCAATACGCCACGTTGGCCGCCACGGGAGAATTGGAACCTGAAAAAATAGGTGGGGCGAAAGTGGGAGAAAAACGCGCCGCGGCAAGGGCACGGCTGGACCAGGCCTTGCGAAGCATGGCGGAAGGTTCCGAACCGATTCCGAACGTTGCCCAGGGACATCTCACTACCTTGATCGACGGTCTTATCGCCACCTCTGCGTTGATGTTCCAGCATTCATCCAAGCGCGACGATCACGCATGTGCGACTCACGAATCGGCGAGATCTCTTGCGAGCGTGCAAAAGAATCTGAAAGTGCTCACGGCATCGAGAAATGCTTTGATGCGCGATCCGGCCCTACGAGCGGGAGCCAGTGCCTGGGCGCGCCGGGCGGCGCTTCTGAGTGTCATCGCATCGGATGTCCTGGATTGGATGGCAACCTCCGCAGGGGCCTCACCCAAATTCCAATGGCCTTCGGAAAACGCGAAAACAGCGATCGCCGCCGCGCTATCGGAGTGGACTCGTCGTGATGTCGCCGTGGGTATTGCTTCGCTTCACGCCATCGCTCGCTCGGTAGCAGCCACCGATGGCAATTGGGAATCGACCCTCGACACGGCCAAAGCAGACCTTGTCAACGTTCTCACGGGCACGACGGGCCTCATGGGAACACAGAGTTCCCTGCTCACAAGAGCTTTCCTCCAGGAAGCCACACGAATATTTTCCGAAACGGACACACGCTCCCTGTCCGAATCATCGTCCAAGTTGGTGGATATCGCGGATGCCCTGTTCAAAACAGGCCAAAAGGATCAGGCAAGCATGGTCTTGCTCTTGTCCGGTGCGCTGAGCCACGACGCTGCAACGACGCAGCGCGCCGCAGGTATCGCTGTCGAGCAAAAAGACGCCTCCGCCTGGTATCTCCTGACGCATGGCGCTGTGCAACGAACGACGGTGGACTCGGCCCTTGACGCTGCTCTATACGAAAGAGGGCTCCGTGCGGTGACGGACGATGCATGCACGATCGTCCAGTTGGATCCGTTGGCGCAGGTGGCCAAAGCCGTTCAAGGTTATGCGCAAGGAGAGGGGATGGCAGCGGTGGACAAGCTCCACCGAGTGCTAGAAGTTATTGAAAATAAAGGGCTTTATGTGCCTCGGGTCCAATACCGCCTCCACGATCCGTTTGCGGGAGACCGCGTGCTTCGGCTTGAAATGTATATGACAACGGGCCAAGGATTCATTGCGGAGAACAGTTTTTCGCTTGGGGTTGACGTTTTCTCTTCCGCATCCGTCGATGGTCTAAGGGTGGAAGTACTACCCGCGGTCGACGAGGATGCTGGTCGATACTATGCGCATATTGCCTCCCTAGCCGCGATTTACGATTGGCTCGAAGCCCGTGACGACGCGGGTTCTCACAACGCCGAACGCATGCTGAATGCCGTCGTGCTTGGCGTTCGGCTCGGCCACCATGGAGTCAAACCCACGGATCCGAAAAAATGGATTTCTGATCTCGATCCGAGTCTGCAGGTAGCCGCGGAGCTCGCATCGCGACGAGGCCATATCCTTCTGGCGGGCAGCTTGTGGAGTATGGCTTTGGAGTCGAAAGACAAACGCCCTGCCGACAAGCCGTTTTCGCCACCCGAAGCCTGGAAAGACGATGAGCTACCCGTGGGGCTTCGCGCGTTGGCTCGCGTAAGAGATCTCAAAAATGCCGTTTATGAGACGCAATCCCTGATCGAGCAAGCCTCCAGTTGCGATGTGAAGCAGAGGCCCATCGCTCCCAAGAATCTGAATTCTTGTGAGAGCTATCGTCGCGCCATCGCCCTGTGGCGTGCGGGAGTCTACGAAAGCCCGCCCACGATGCGGGAAGGTGCCGCGGAAGCCTGCACGCGTGAGGCCATCCTCGTGGGACTGCTGCAGGACATCTCCAAAAATTCGCCGTTTGCCCCTCGTATCCAAGATGCGATCGTCGATTATATCTCCACCGCGACCCAACGGGGACACGACTATGATGCGTTGATGCTCTTGCGCGCCATGCGAGATCGCGGGATCTGTGATCCGAGACTCGTCCAGTTGGCACGAAGGATAGGGAGCAAACGGACCCTCACGCCCCATGCCCGAGTCGATTGGGTTGGTTATTCTCTCACCTGTCCAGGTCGCAATGCAGATGACACGATTTGGCAAGACCTGCGGTTGCTTGCCGAGTCCTCGGAGCAGATTGGGGATGCTCAAATTTCACAACGAATTTACAGCGCCATCGTTCGCTACATGGTCAACCTCCGGGCATGGGACAGACTGGAGGCATTCTCTCGCGATGAGGGGTTCGTACGCGCGATGAACCAAACCGGTCCTGCGGGAGCCGCAACGTCGCTGTTGATCCAACATACGGCCGCGACGCTGGCAGGGCTCAAACCGGATCCATCGAAGTCGTTGGGCACCTATGAAGCCGCATGCGTTCGTTTCGGCACGGCCAATCGCGAGATCATTTGCCGAGAACTCAGTACCTTTCGAAATCGGCTCACTCGCGAGGCTGGTGTCGACCACGGACCGGAAGCTGAACGATTGCTCAAACAACTGACGGGAGTCGAATAAAAATCGGCTGCCTCTTGCCTTCTCCTTCCACCGGAGTTTCGTCCCACCAACGTCGATGGACTTGGCGTTGGTTCAGGCATCGCGCTATACGGCTGCGCATGAATCCACGCGCGCACGCCCACGGGGGCGAAGAATCGATTCGCTCCTATTACGATGAATTTGCAGTCCGGTACGAAGACCAGCGCAGAACTCGTCGCCCCAATGGCTACCACGCCCTGATCGACGATCTCGAAATCGACTTCGCGTTACGCTATGCGACCGGCAAAGATCTATTGGAAGTCGGCTGCGGAACGGGTTTGATTCTCGAACGTTTGGCGCCGCATTGCAAAACAGCCAAGGGAGTCGACCTTTCCCCGGGAATGCTGCAGCCCGCCCAAGCGCGCGGACTCGACGTGCAAGAAGGTTCAGCCACCTCGCTGCCTTTTGAAGACGAAACGTTCGATGTGGTTTGTTCTTTCAAAGTGCTTGCGCACGTATCCGAGATCGAAAAAGCATTTCGAGAGATGCTGCGGGTAACACGCAAAGGGGGCTACGTCCTTGCGGAAATGTACAATCCGCTCAGCCTGCGTGCGCTTGCCAAACGGCTGGGCCCAGCCGGTTTCATTAGCGACAAGACGAAAGAGAGCGCAGTTTTCACGCGCTTCGACTCGCCTTGGAAAACGAAAAAGCTCATTCCCGCAGGCGCCAGGATCGTCGATTCGCGCGGTGTCCGCATCGCGATTCCCGTCGCGACGGCAATGAATATTCCGCTGTTAAATCACGGTCTTAGACGATTGGAGTGGGCGATATGTGACAGCCGTCTATCCATCTTTGGCGGCTTTTGGATCGCGGCTATCCAAAAAGACCACTGACAGAGATACGCCTATTGTGAGAAAAAGGCGAAGGGCACGTTGGCCTGAGAAGTACCTCCCGAAGGCGGAAACTTCCATGCTCTCACCTTGCTAACGATGCAACTTGAAAGCCCTGGGAAACCATCGCCGCCAGAAGCGCTGGCTTGGGTTACCTGACCGCTTGGTCCAATCGAGATCAAGACCGTTACTTTGGCAGACTTCGGAGCGTTCGGAGAGCGTCCGGCGAGCGCGGGCTCCCAACATCCGCGTTTGACCGAAGATCGATGAGCATTGACGACACGCTCGATATCGGATTGGTCGAGTTGTTGCGGAAGGTTTCCTCCCCCTTCGGATCTCGGTCCTCCGACGGAAGGCCCATCGACAAGCGGCGAAGGACCAAGCCCCAAACGAGGGACACCGGTCGTCTCGTCGGTTTTGGATGGTTCTTTTCCGTTTGGAGTTTTGGATTCGGATCCCGCTCGGGGAACGGATCCACCCTTCACTTCGGTAGGAAGCGAGTCTGTGTTCATAGCCACACTCGCGGCAGCAGATGCATCCAGTTCCGAAGGAGCGGTGGGAGGCGCCGTGACCGTAACCACTTGGATCGTCGGCGGTGGTGCAGGCTCCCGGTCATTGGTAAAAAATACGATGGCCCCTGTCGCTCCGAATCCGAAAGCAATGGCAATGAGCACGTAAGCGGCAGGGTGCATACGCACTTGCTTGCGGACTCCCAACGTGAGATCGTCGACGAACGACTTTCGCGCGGCGGCAGGTACGGATGGGGATGCGGACGGTTCCGGGGCAGGTTGGGTGGAAGCGAAAGGGTCAGTGGTGAGAATGGCTACGCCGGAAGGTTGGACACCGGAGGCAATGATGGTGGGAGAATCCAGATCCGGGTCACTTGGTGCAGCGGATTCGGAGACGGTGGGCGGTGCGGAAGAATGCGTTGGAGCCGCCATATGTCCGAAGGCACCGGGAGAAAAAGCGGTACGAGCAGGCACCGACGGCTGTGGAACAGCGGGTAGCAGTGAGGCTCTTGACCCACTTTCTTGACCTTCCCTCACAAGAACGAGAAGTTCGGGAAACGTCCGAAGCGGCAACCACTCTTCAAATCCCGCTCGCCATACGAGGGAGTTCTCATCGATGGCGCCCTGTTGGGCCTTTTGCCTGAGGGTCGAGAGGCGCACCGGCCCAAGGGGCACGCCGTTGATCCCGACATACCATTCCTCACCGGCGCCTGCGGAAAGCACCTCGATGGCGGCGGAGACATCGCTCGTTTGAGGCTCTCGGACTCGCTGTGCGAAAGCATCGGCCAATCCACCCACCGATGGCTCGCTTGGCACTTCTGGGGCAGTGGAAGCGACGGCAGGCTTGGGAGGTTCTGGCTTAGCAGCAACCGGTGGTTGTGGCGTTTTCGAAGACGGTTGGGGTGGCTTGCCCAGCGCGGTCGAAGGTCTTGGAGCAATCCCCAACGGGCGCGCCGGCTTGGCAGGGGGCTTCAGGTTTGGAGCAGCCTTCTTTTGAATCCCGGAAGCGGCGGGTGGCTTGGGCGGTGGGGAGGTGGGCGGGTGGGCCGAAAGTTCGGTGGGCGACGGCACATCGATGATATCGCCGCATTTTCGGCACTTCATGCGAACTGCTCGGCCCTCGAGCTTGTCGTCGGCGATTTGATACTTCGCCTTGCATTTCGGGCAGAGGAATCTCATGGAAGACTATACTCGGGCGACATCATCGTTGAAGCGATCCTGAGGATGCCAGTCGTTTAGAGCAACCCCAGAAGTAGTTCTTTGATCGATTGTTTCGTGGCCTCATCCGGAGCAATCGCGATGGCTCGTTCCCAGGTTTCAATGGCTTTGTTGCGAAACCCAGCTTTCTGATAAAGGACAGCCAAGTTTTTCATGGCTGGAAAATGACGGGCATTGATATCCAACGCGCGTTCGAGATGCTGGATGGCCTCATATACCAATCCCTTTTTCCCACAAAGTAGGCCAAGGTGAAAGTGAAGACGATAAGCCAGCGGGTCGATGTTCACTCCCTGCTTGAGATGCTCGATCGCCGCATCCAAGTTTCCGGCCTGATACGCGGCTACCCCCGCGGCAAGGGCTTGCTCCGCGGCTTCCGATACTTTTTTTCGCTCTGCGATCGCCGGTTTGTCCGACGATGAGGTCTTTGCCACTTCGTCGATCGCTTTGAGAATTTCAGCGATTCGAAAAGGTTTTTCGATGTAGGCATTCACGCCATAGCTCGCCTTGACATCCTCGGCATAGCGCCATCCACGATAGACCGCCGAGATCATGATGATCGGAATATGGCCGTAGCGCTGACTTCCCTTGATTCGACGAGCGATTTCGAAGCCATGCACTTCTGGCAGCATGGCGTCGAGGATGATGATATCCGGCACTTTTTCCTTGACCAACCGCAAGGCTTGCAAGCCTCGATCGGCTTCGAGCACCTGATAGCCTCGATCGGTCAACAATCGAGCCAGCATCTTTCGGATGTCCACTTCGTCATCCACGATCAAAATCGTGCGAACATCAGACTCAGCGGCCGAACGCCCCGCCATGGGCGCACTATCCGGTAAGTCCGTAACCACCGAAAGATCCACGGAAGTATTCGGAAAATCGGCTTCCGAAAGCTCCGAATCGGAAGCGGCCCTGTCCGTGACATCACCCACGACGCGCGGCGGCTCCTGCGGTTCGGAAGCAGGCGCAGGTGTAGCGTCGAAGGGCATTTCTCCCTCCGACTGCGCCAACACCCCCATACGCCTCAACGTTTCTTCTGGACAACGCGGACCGATATAGAATTCCTCCCCACGATTGCGCTGCTCGTACGCCGCCTCCTGAGCCTTCGATAATGCGCTTGGAAGAGCTACGTAAGGATACACACGCTTGCCCGTCACAAACTCCAACTCATCGATGACATGCTTGTCCCCCGGCGAAACCATCGCCACAAACACGCGATCGTCACGAACGAGAACAGGAAGAATACCGTGTCGTTTTGCGATTTCCCGAGGCAGCAAATCCAAATCCTGCAAACGAATACAAACCTGCGTCAGATCGATCCCCGGCACACCATGCTGCTCCGAAAGAGCTTTGAGCCCTTCCAGATCAACCGGCTCCTCCTCTGCAGCACCCCTGGAAACCACGGTCCGCTGTTGCAAGGCAATGCGACCAAGCGCCTTTTTATCCTCGGTACCTTGGCTCATGGCGACACTCGAATGCCGTTCATGTAGCGACACCTCATTCGAAGCCCACGATATCCAACGGATAGGGCTCCGACAACAGTTTGACATCCCACGAGAAAAAAATGGCGATAGTTTTCACGCGCTTTTTAATTCTTCTTTGTGTCGATCCAGAAATATTTGAAAAAAATTCTCGAATCTTCCTTCGACGATCGCGTTTCGAGCCTCCGCCATGAGCGATGCGTACACGAATAAGTTGTGCAGGCTCAGCAGTCGCAACGCGAGCATTTCGCCCGCTAGGAACAAATGGCGCAAGTAGGCTCGGGAAAAGCCACCCGCGCAGCATGGACATCCACAGAACTCATCGATCGGTCTTGGATCACGGCGATACCGCGCATTTTTGATGACAATGCGGCCATACCGCAGCAATGCTTGCCCATTTCGAGCATTTCGCGTCGGCAGGACACAATCGAACATATCGACCCCCGCCCGCACGCCATGCATGAGGTCCAACGGTGTCCCTACCCCCATCAAGTAATGCGGTCGATTGGGATCCAGCTCCGGACCTACTTCCCCCAGCACCGCATGCATTTGCTCGATAGGTTCTCCCACCGAAAATCCACCCCACGCAAGACCATCGAACGGCAAGCTCGCGATCGCTTTGCTATGTTCCCGACGCAACTGCACATCCGTTGCACCTTGAATGATTCCAAATACGGCCTGGTCTTTGCGTCGTGCGCGCAGGCAACGCTCAGCCCATCGAGACGTGCGTTCCACGGCTTGGCGCACGACGGTTGAGTCGGCATTTGCGGCAGGGCAGACATCCAGTTGCATCGCGATATCCGCCCCGATGAGGCCTTGAACCCGCATCGCCTCCTCGGGAGACAAATGCATTCGAGAGCCGTCGAGGTGGGAGCGAAACGCAAAACCGTCTTCCGACAGTTTCACGAGATTCGTGAGTGAAAACGCTTGAAATCCACCAGAATCGGTGAGCATCGCATGGGGCCAGCGGCAAAAGGAATGCAATCCCCCGAGGGCATCGATTTCCTCCGGACCCGGGCGAATCCATAAGTGATAGGTGTTGCCAAGCACGATCCTGGCGCCGGTGGCCGCGACTTCTTCAGGGGACAACCCCTTGACGGACCCTTGCGTTCCGACGGGCATGAACGTTGGTGTCAACACGGTTGCATGCGGTGTATCAAGCACGCCCGCGCGGGCTGCTCCCTCACGAGCCTGCACGTGAAACGAAAAACCGGCGGTGGGAAGAGTCACATCCACCTCGTGCCTTCTGCACGCAGTATGAGCATCGCATCACCATAGCTGAAAAACCGGTATTCGCGATCAATGGCGTGTTGGTACGCCCTCAAAATGCGCTCGCGGCCCGCCATTGCGCTCACCAACGCAAGCAACGTCGACCGCGGCAAATGAAAGTTCGTCAACATGCCGTCCACCACCCGAAACCGGTACCCAGGCTGAATGAGCAGCCGCGTGGTTCCTTGTCCTGGACGCACCATGCCTTCACGTTCGGGGTCCGCAGCGGATTCCAAAGCCCGTACACACGTCGTTCCCACCGCAATCACCGGTGCTTTTCGCTGTCGCGCCGCCTCGATGGCCTTGACCGTATGATGCGAAATATCAAACCACTCCTCATGCATCGTATGCCCGTCCAAGTCATCGACCATCACAGGCTGAAACGTACCGGGCCCCACGTGCAACGTAATCGTCGCGATTTCGAATCCTCGGGCGCTCAACGCTCCAAGCAGCCGATGCGTCAAGTGCAGCCCTGCCGTAGGAGCCGCCACCGCACCGTCATGTCTTGCAAATACAGTTTGATATCGCTCGGCATCCGATGACTCATCTTCTCTTCGGATATACGGCGGCAGGGGAATATGACCTACTCGTTCGAGGGCCTGGGCAACGCTCGAACCGTTCGTACTGGCTAACGACACATCGAGCAAACCGTCCGGCGCCCGAGACCGCAACACCGCCACGATGCACGGCGGATCACCAAATAGAATCGTCGCGGGAAAACGAAATGCCTTCGACGCCTTACCCATGGCGCGCCACTGCTCGGCCACCACCCGCCCACCGTCGCTCTCATCTCCCAAACGTCGAACGAGCAGCAACTCCACTTTGCCGCCCGTTTCCGCTTTTCTGCCAATGAGACGCGCACGGATCACGCGCGTATCGTTGACGATGAGCAAAGCACCGGTGGGAAGCAGATCTGGCAAGTCAAAGACATGCCGGTCAAACAGGCTATCGGTGGGAGGATCCAACACCAGCAGTTTCGAAGCATCCCGAGGGTCCACGGGGTGCTGAGCGATACGCTCCGCGGGAAGGTCGAAATCAAAAGCATCGATACGCACGATGGCGGTCGCCTAGCACAGCTTTTACCAAGGGTGGAGGTTCAGGACGTCAAGAAAGGGCTTTGTCTCGAAGAAAAGCGATGAGTTCGGACATCTGAAACGGCTTGGGAACAAAGCCAATTGCACCGCATTGGGAGCGAAGCACCTGACGCTCACTGAGGTGATAGGCACTGGTGAGGACGACTTTCAAATTTGGATAGAGGGTCCGCAGTTGCCGAGCCAAATCCAGCCCGTTGACGTCAGGCATCATCAAGTCCACGATGGCCAAGTCGCACGGACGACACGAAAGCGATTCGAGAGCATCCGTAGCGGAAGCCGCACACGCCACATCGAATCCATCGAGACGCAATGCGATGGACAAGGTCTTTCGCATTGATTCTTGGTCGTCCACGATGAGTATGCGTGCGGAGGCCATACGACGAGGTGGGAATGCAAACCCTGCACCAGTGCCTACGGTCCAGAGTTATTGTGTAAATACCATGAGTTAGGCATCAAAGGGATAGAGAATGCCAGGATGTCGTTGCAAAGACGAAGGGGAAGAGTCGCAGGGCTGCAATGGCAATGAGGCCAGGGCTCGAATTGGTTACGATCGGGAATCGTAAACGACACCGAGGCGCGTCATTTTTCGCCACAAGGTGGTCGGAGAGATGGCGAGCAGTTCAGCCGCTCTTTCCCGGCTCCCATCACATTCGCGCAGCGCATCTTCAATCGCTTGCTTTTCTGCCGAATCGACAACCTCCGCCAGCGTTCTACCGCTTGTGCTGGAAGAACGTGTCACCCGCATTTCTACCTCGTCGAGTCCGACGATGCCACCTCCTGACAAGGCTACCCCCTGCTCCAGCAGATTCTCGAGTTCACGGATATTGCCTGGGAAGTCATGCTGCATGAGAGCTTCCACGACGCCCTCTCCCAGTCGAGCTTTGACACCGTTTTTTCGGTTGTATTTTTGCAAAAAGAAGTCAGCGAGAAGGGGAATGTCTTCGCGACGTTCTCGCAGGGGCGGAAGTTCGAATCGAGCGACATTGAGCCTATAATAAAGATCCTGTCGAAACGTCTTGTCCTCGATGGCTCGCAGCAAGTCTTGGTTGGTAGCCGCGATGATGCGCACATCGACTTTGATGGGTTTGTTTTCCCCCACGCGACGAATCTCGTTTTCCTGGATGGCACGCAATAACTTGGCTTGAAACGACATCGGCGTTTCCGCGATTTCGTCGAAGAAAAACGTGCCGCCGTCGGCTTCTTCCATGAGTCCTTTGCGGGCTCCCACGGCGCCTGTGAACGCGCCCCTCGCATGGCCGAAAAGCTCGCTTTCCAAAAGGGTTTCGGTAATTGCCGCGCAATTCACGGGGACGAAAGGTTTGGTATTCCGACGACTGTTGGCGTGAATCGCTTTGGCCACGAGTTCTTTGCCCGTTCCACTCTCACCGGTAATCAACACGGTGGCATCCGACGGGGCGATTTTCACGATCCTTGCGAGAACATCGCGGATCGATTGCGAACGTCCAATGATGTTTTCGAAATGATAACGTTCCTTGAACTCGTTGGCGAAGAGCTGGACTTGTCCAGCAAGGCGACGGTTATCGAGGGCGCGCTGCACCTTCATGAGCAGCTCTTGCTCGGCAAAAGGTTTCTGAATGTAGTCGAATGCCCCGAGACGCATGGCTTCCACCGCGCTTTCGATGGTGCCGTAAGCGGTCATGACCACCACCTCGGTCATGGGCATTTTCTGTTTGATGTTGCGCAACACCTCGATGCCACCGACCGCCCCCATCCGCAGGTCGGTGAGTACGACGTCGTAAGCGCCCGTGGCGCCAAGTTCCGAGCCTTTGGTGCCATCGACAGCAGCGTCCACATCATACCCAGCGCCCCGAAGCATCATGACCAAGGTGGTCCGCATATTGGGTTGGTCATCCACTACCAGAATTTTTGCCATCTGCCGTCCTGTACCTCAAAACATCATCGTCGTCGTCACCCACTGCCGTCGAGCTGTCATCACATCGACAAGCCACCATCCACATCGATGCATCGACCATTGAAGTAATCGCATTCGATGACAAAACGAACAGCTTGCCAAATATCCTCGGGCTCGCCGATTCGTCCTACGGGAATCATGTTCACGAGCGCCTCCCTCGCCTTGGCGTTCATGCCTTGTGTCATCGGTGTCTCCACCATACCCGGAGCGACCGCTCCCACGCGGATACCAAAGGGAGCAAACTCTTGGGACCAGGTTTTGGTGTTCTGAGCGATCGCGGCTTTGGCCGATACATAGTTGGATTGCCCGCGGTTTCCATGACGTGCGATCGAACTGATGTTGACAATGACCCCTGGACGCTGCTGTTTTTCGAGCATTTTTGCCACGACCTCGCGCACCATCAAGGTCGCCCCCGTCAGATTCACCGCTATCACCGCATCCCATTGCGCACGCGACAATTTGACGATCTGACCGGTCTTTCGATCGAGTTTGACAAGAAGACCATCTCGTAAAATCCCCGCGTTGTTGACCAGAGCATTCAACCCGCCCATCTGGTTGTAGGCCCAACCCACCGAATCGATACACTGCTGCTCGTCCGACACATCCAACTTTCGAACCCACAGCTTTCCAGCCTCTGCCTCACACTCGCGATGCAGTGATGCAAGCCCTTCTTCATTCACGTCCGCCGCCACGACCCTGGCCCCCGCCTGTACCAAGCGTTTGGAGAAATGCCGCCCCATTCCTTGAGCCCCCCCTGTCACAATGACCATCAACTGTTCGAGCAGCATGCAGCAACCTCCTCGGGCGCGAGCGCATATCGGCTAGTCGACGACGCGGCACAACCCCGCTTACCCGTGCGACATAACACGTCCAGCGTCAGACTGTCAGACAAAGCTTTGTCGGCAAGTCAAATGCTCGCCAAACCGGAGTCTTCCTCGCACCCCGAAGCGCGCAAAGCCTGAAACAACCCATTGCGGAAACGGTCCAACACCGTTCGCAAATGCGCGCCGTCTTGTTGCGGCAACGTCTCTACAACCGTCGAAAGATCCCGGGTGACCGCCACAAACGCCAGTTGAACGAGACCAATTCCCTCTTCCGTGATGACAGCAAGTACGGCGCGACCATCCTGCGGATCCGATTTTTCCACCACAAGCCCCCGGTCCTTCAATCGCGCCAACAATTTCGTGACGTTGGGACGAGAAACGCACAGATACGAACCCAACACGCTCGGTCGTAACCCCTCACGCTCGCGGTCGAGCAACACAAGCGCGTTGAACTGCGCATAATGAAGCCGAAACGGCATCAGCGCTCGTGCAACGACCCGCTCCAACAGCGCAGCCGTGCGCATGACGCATAAAACCAATTGTGGTGCGCCATCCGTTTCTGGAAACACGTCGAGAAGCGGATAACGATCTTGGATTTCACGAAGTGTTGTGGATTCAGTCACGGGACCACCATAGCCGACATCAAGGTTGCCAGGGCGAGAGCTTCGATTCACTCCGACCATCGTTGTTTCCATGGGGCCCCCAGCCGTCGATAACCACGAAATTCCGCTAGATTTTCCGGTGCGGACCGGATGCTCGTTCGAATCCCATAATTCATATTTATATTTTTTAGGTAATTACAGAGATATCACCCAGAACCTGCCCGTCCCAACCTCACCCTGCACCGCGGCAGGTTCAGTGCTATGATTGACTCTGTCTCCGATCACTTCGTGAGATCAGTCGTGGTGGGCCACCATGGGAACGGGAAGCTTGTCTCCCTGTCGTGGTTTTTGCTTCGCTTGCTTCATGGACTCTTCACGGTCTGTCTTTGGGGAAACACGTAGGCCATGTCCTCATCGGTTCGATTGTCAAGATGCATCGACTTCAACGGCATGCTCGAAGCTTTGCCCGAGCCCGCCATGCTCATCCATCTGGCTTCGGGTCGAATCACCGGCGTCAACTCCTTGGCCTGCTCCCTTTTGAACCTGCCCGCCCATCAACTCATCGGCATGAAAGCCGTCGACTCACGCGCCTCTGGTCACCGCGCCACCTTCGAAGCAGCTTTGCTCGCTCTTTCGAAAACGTACAATCGACCCCCTGCTGTCGTGAATGAAGTATTGATGGGCGCTCATCGCTGTCTGCATGCGGTCAGTTCGCGCTTTGGATACTTCGAAATCGAAAACGAACCCTTCGCCCTTCATTTTTTCTCCGAGCGACTCGAAGATGGTGCGGAGCCGGCTCGACAAAGCACGATCCAACACAAAAACGAATTCTTCCTATCGGCCGCCCGCGAACTCCGAAATCCGCTGACGTCGATTCTTGGTTTTCTCGACCTCATTTCCGAACCGGAAAGCAGCGAACGGGATCGCGGCGTATGGATCGCGGAGATCCGGAAAAGTAGCGAAATGCTGATGGGCATCGTGCAGAACTTGCTGGACCTGGGGCAAATGGAAACAGGCTCGTTCCAACTCGAACACGACGCCGTCCCGACAAGCCTTGCCCTTGCCCACGTTCTATCCCAGGCCAGAACGAGGGGCCAGCACCTGGGTCACGACGTCATTGCTCGATATACGACCCCCGTTCCCCACACCCTCACCCTCGATCCCACTCGCTTTCGACAATGCCTTTCTACCCTCATTCATTTCGTCATCGAAAACACGTCTCGCGGTGACGTTACGTTGCAAACCGCCATCATCGGTCACGAAAACCAACGACAATTGGCCTTTGACGTTTCGGCCACGTGTACCGACCTCGATCCACAAGACCTGGAGTCATTGCTCGACCCGTGGCAATCGCCGACGATGCGGGCGCGTTCTTGGAAACTGGCATTCACCGTTGCGGCGAAAATCTCGATAATGATGGGGGGAAACATTCAAGGAGGTATGGATGCCGGCCGCATCGGAATGCGATTGACCATTCAGCCCAACCCATCGGACTTCCAACAGATGGTCCATCTGAGTCTGCCAGAGGAAACACAAGGCCGACCGTCGACAGAACCCCCGTTGCGTCTTCGAGGCTCCGTATTGCTCATCGAAAACAACGATTCGGATATCGCCTTCCTTTCAAAAATCCTTCGCGGCAGCGGATTACGTGTGGATCATGCCCCGTCCCTCGACTTGCAAAGCCACCCTTTTCAGCGATACGACGCCGTCTTGGTAGGAATCGATCTTCCCCACGCCAATGGGCTCGAGCCAGTCGAAAAACTTCGCACTTCCGGCGTCACCGTACCCATCGTCGCCCTGACGACTTCCACGTGCCCCCACGACCACAATCGGTGCTTGGAATCCGGATGCACGGCTGTCGTAACCAAACCGATCGAACGGACCACGCTGCTCCAGCGACTCGATGATCTCATCAGCACGACGGAAGATCGTCGTGTCATGTCCGTGCTTCCACCGGACATCGCCATTGCGGATCCATTACCATCGACGCTCGAGACCGAACCTTCCGTGCGTCAGATTTTGCCGCAACTCGTTATGCGAATGCCCAGGCTGATCAAGCATATCGCGCAAGCGATACGACGACTCGATCTGCCCACGGCCGCGAGGACCGCACGTTCCTTGGGGGCGACCGCTGGTAATTGCGGATTCGAGTCCTTGTCGAAAGCCGCCCACGCGCTAGCTGATGCTTGCGAGCATCCTCCCATCGATACCGATGTCCTTGGGGATCGCCTCGAACAGCTCGAAAACATGGCGAAGCGTGTTCAGGCCGCCTATCCGGACTTCATCAAACCCTCCGAATAATCGCCTTACTCGTTGTCGAATCAGCCCTCCGAGGTCTTTCCCTCATCATCTCCCCCTTTCCGTGACAACTACCGCAACATCGGCCCTCGCTTCGTATCGAGCCGATTCGATACCAACTTGCCACGCGCTGTACTAAGTCTTCGTGGTCTGAATTCGCCCCCACGCAAACCGAGTAGCTCATGAGCCAAGACCGGATTTCCGTCGTCCTTCACGCCCATTTTTATCAACCTCCGCGCGACAACCCTTGGACTGAATCGATCGATCGCGAAGCTTCGGCCGCTCCGTTTCACAACTGGAACGAGCGTATCGAAGCGGAATGCTACGCGGCCAATACGCACGCGAGGATATTTGGGGATACAGGCCATATCACCGACATCGTCAACAATTTCGCCCATCTCAATTTCAACATTGGACCCACGCTTTTCGCCTGGTTGCAAACCCACGCTCCTGCGACCTACGCGCGCATCCTTCAGGCGGACCGACAGAGCTGTTTTCTTCATGACGGGCACGGCGGCGCCATTGCGCAAGCCTACAGTCACGCCATTCTTCCCTTGTGTTCCGTTCGTGACCGTAACACGCAAATCCGATGGGGAATCGCGGACTTCCGGTATCGGTTCCAACGACCACCCGAGGCGATGTGGCTTCCGGAAACCGCTTGTGATCTCCCTACGGCGGATGCGCTGGCACAACACGGCATGCGATATCTGATTCTTTCTCCCCATCAGGCCAGCCGTGTCCGACATCGAAACCAAAACGAGTGGCGTGATGTTTCCGATGGGAGCATCGACCCTCGGCTGCCTTATCGTCTGGCATTGCCCCACGGTCGATCCATCGTGTGTTTTTTTTACGATGGGCCGTTAGCCCACGCGATGAGTTTCGAGGCCATGCTCGATACCAGTCGCGGAATGGCAGAGAGATTGCGCGCGGGAGCGAAGGACAACGCCGAAAACCAACTCGTTCACGTGGCGACGGACGGTGAAACGTATGGGCATCATAAGCGTTTTGCCGATCGAGCGCTGGCCTATTTCATCCGAAAAGAAGCTGAAGCCCACGGTTTGCGCCTAACGACCTATGGAGCGTTTTTGGAGCAGCAACCGGTGGACGATGAGGTCGAGTTGAAAAACGGAGAGGGCACGGCCTGGAGTTGTGCCCATGGCCTTGGACGATGGATCCGGGATTGCGGCTGCAACGCGGGGCGTAACCCCGGGTTTCGTCAAGCGTGGCGCGGGCCTCTTCGCGACGCCCTCGACGGCCTTCGCGACGATTCCGCGGTGGTCTTCGAACAAGCCGCCGGACAATGGCTACGGGACCCTTGGGCAGCGCGCGACGACTATATCCATGTGATACTGAACAATACGTCGGAAGCTCGGCAGGCGTTTTTGGACCATCATGCTTTGCGACAGATCTCTTCCCACGAGCGTGTTCGCATCTTCGAAATGATGGAAGCACAGCGCATGATGCAACTCATGTACGCGAGTTGCGGCTGGTTTTTCGATGATTTGGCGGGACTCGAGACAACACAGATCATGAAATACGCGGGAATGGCAGCACGATTGCTGGAAAGCGCCACCGGCCAATCGCTGTTCGAAAACTTCATCGATCGTCTTGCTCTGGCCCATAGCAACCTGGAAAAAGAGGGCAACGGAGCCGATATATATCGTCGCCACGTGGCACCCCTGGAAGTTCCCGCTACCAGGCGTGTCGCTCGTTTCGCATCGAGCACCCTGCTCGACAATACATCTTCGCAAGTCGCCGATCCGGCTTTCGAAATCGAATCGCTGGACCGCCTTTGCTTCCAACAAGTCTCACAACATCTGGTCCTTGGCCGCGTACGTCTTCGTCGCACACGCACGGAGCGCTCCACCCTCTTTCTATACGGTGCCACGTCCCTGCCCGAACGCGATATGCACTGCGGAGTCATCGAGTGCAACGATGAGAAACATTTCGAAAGAATCGTCCAACAGGCCGAAAAGGTATTCGAACAACCATCGACCCCTGCCATCATCCGACTCATTGATTCGTTCTTTGCCCCCCATTTCTTCTCGGTCCGTGAACTGAGCGATGCCGGTCGAGCCGAATTCATCGAGCATACCGTCACCGACCTTCTCGAACGATTGGCGACCACCTACGGCTACTTATACGATGAACACCGAAAAACCATGCAAACGTTCGAGCGCGTGGGTGCCGAAGTTCCCGTCGAACTTCGATTGGTCGCGGAGTACACGTTGGCGCGACGATTGGATGCAGCGCTCCTAGAAGCAAGCGATCCCACGGATCCAGGGCTCGAGCGAACGGTTCGGGACATTGCTCATCAAGCGCAAGAGCTTGGCATTCGATTGGTTGTGCCGCGCAGCACCCTGCGTCTGCGACAATGGCTCGATCAAGCCGCGGAGCAGTTACAAACCGACGGATCCACGGCTCGGGCGCAACATGCCTCGGCCTTGCTTTCGCTCACGGAGTCTCTGGGAATTCGCATTCCCATCGATCATCTTCAGGACGCGATATTCAATCACCTCAACCATCGGGTGGCTTGGCCGGAGGAATTACAAAAGCGTCTGGCGCAGCAGGTAGGCGTTCAGCACCCCCCGCATTCACCAAGGGACGAATCGCACGAGCCGACTCACGGGTTGGCCAAAACCGAGGCTTAGTGCCGCAAGTCAATCATCATTCTGCCAATCCCCCTCCAATTCATCGAGCAATTCGTTGGCGCGATCCTCGCTCAGGCCAATGGCCTCCGCAAACGTATTGAGCAATTCGTTTTCCGTGTCGTCGATGACTTCATCTGCAAAAGCCACTGCCGCAGCCAACACGAAAGCGGACTCACATCCCGCCTCGTCGTCACCAAGACGGTGCGCAATGCTCTCGATTCGCGCTTGTTGCCCTTCTTTTTCCAACGCTTGTTGGTAACTCTCGAGCATGGCGTTCAAGGTCGTGGTCCGAATACTGTTTTCGGTGAGTTCACGAACGGCGCCCCGAATGACATTGTATTCGTCTTCACCCACGGTTCCATCCGCGGCCATCATCAGAAACATGGTTTCGACGATCGGATCGATACCTTGCACAGCGGTTCTTTCTTCCGGAGGGAGCAGTCCCGCTTTGGCAAGCACGTCTTGATCGCTCGAAATGACGATACTCGGGCGCGCACCCGTTTGCTTGAGACGATCACGAAGGCGGGACACGGTGGCAGGGCGAAGATTGATCATGAAAGCACTCCACTCGATGGGGTTGGGTTGACCAAAAAGAGACTCTGCTATCTTCGATAGACGGGTCGCAGAGTACAATTTGCGAATCCCATCGACAATGATCACGTTGGTTTCACGGCAGAATCTTTCGGCTTGGCACGGTTTGCGATGGACGACTCCTCCGAACATCGCCCGCTCCTCCGATAGAGCACGGCCCCATGACACCCCGGCGAGCCGAACCAATGAATTCAACCGATCGTCCTGCTCGAACCGATCGTGTCGAACCGTAACGCCTCTCCCACGAGCTTACGATGCAAAGCAACCCATCACACCGATTTCCCGACGCTCATTTGCCATGAAACCGACACTATCGCGGGTCGGCACAACACCGAAATCCAATGCTCGCCTGAACATAAAACGGCCCGTGCTGCGTCGTTACCGGACGGCAGCGCGCACGGCAATTGTGCAGATAATGCCCCCCCTTCAAGTTCGAAATCTTCGACTCGTGATAGTCGAAACTCTGCACCCATTCATCCACGTTGCCCGTGAGATCAAAGACCCCATAGGGCGATACGCATTGGCTCATGGATCCGGAAGGCAACAAAAATGGATAGTTCGGATCGCCGGAGGCACGATCGACCATATCGAAGTACTTTTTCTTGGTCTCTTCCGATTGACCGGGAAGCTGCTGCGAAATCCACTTCGGCTCCGTATAACACGCGGGCCGTGATGCTTGTCTCTTCAACAGAGGATCGTATTCCGTGCATCGACCATTGGCATCCTGGTCCTTCGGAAGACAATTGGAATAACAACGGCTGATATTGCATCCGGATCGGGATTCTTCCGTGTCTGCGGTCCAAATGCCACGCGTCCAACCCGTCGGATAAGGTTGGCGTTCGGGCCCTTCGCAAGCCAGGGTCCATTCCTGCTCTTCACAAAGCCGTTTTCCAGCAGCTTCACAAGTTTCTTGGGCCTCGTACCAACTGGCAAGACGCGCTGGAGTCGCACCGGGCTGATTCGGATATTCATAGCGATCCATGCAAAACGCTAGACGAATGACCGAAGGACAATCCAATTGAACGATGGAGCCCGGCACCGCCGAATCTCGCCCAAAGCCAAGGATTCGTTCGACCGTGCATCCATTGATGACATCGCCCGCTTTCGCACCCAGAAACTTCTTTCCGAATGCATGTTTCGTATCCGCCCGGTCTTGATCGTGTTTGTCTCCAGGAACGACTTTGAGATGAACGGATACTTTTTTTCGTGCCGTTCCGCATTTCGACGACCCGGGCACATAAGCGATACATTGGTCATCGAACCCCAGCGCTCCGACAGCCGTTTTATCCGCCAAGCTGTCGGTACATTGATGCGTGACCGTCATGCAATAGTCGCCTTCGACATACACCATTCCCTCGGGGCATCGACCGCTCGAATCGTCTTGCTTGTTTTGCTCTTCCACCACGTCCTTCGCGGCGCCATCCAAGGAAGGTTTTGCTACAGCGTCCCCAGCGTTGTCATCGGCGGCATCCGCCTGCCTCCAAACATCCCGTTGTTCGAAGGCATCTGCTTGGTTGACGATATCCTCCGCGGCATCTCTTTGCGCGCGCGCTCGGGGGCCGTCAGTCAATCCGGCCACGGCATCCGGATCTGACATGCCATCATCACCATCGTTGCAGCAAATCGCGCAACACGCGGAAAAGCAGCAGGTGGCGACCAGTACGCTCTTAGCCACTTTGATACCAAGTGCAGTGCGGGGACGACGAGGCAAGTGCGAGGTTGTCATGATGCTTCCGAAACGTGGCTCGAAGGTATCAGGCTTGTCGGAAGGAACCAAAAACGCGGCCTGAATTCATGTAACTAATTGTTTTATAATAGTTTTTCAAATTATCCCGAGCGCATGGTTCCCTCCTTTCATCCATGGTGGTGCGTCGACGACAAGACAAGTCATGGCGGCCACGTTGCGGTTTCGAATTGCCCCTTCTTGGCGTACAACCGGGCCATGCATACTGTGATTGTTTCCGCACCCTTGCCCGGCACTGCCGTCGCAAGACTCACCACCGCTGGACATCGCGTCATTCAAGGGGACCAACCCGGAGGTCTCGGACACGAAGGAATCATCCGTGTACTACGCGACCACCCCGATACTTCGGCTCTCATTCCTCTCGTTTCCGACCGTGTAGATGCACGAGTTCTCGATGCGGGGCCTTCCCTTCGTATCGTGGCCAATTATGGCGTCGGTATCGACAATCTCGATCTGGTGGAATTGAAGCGTCGAGGAATCGTGGCCACCAATACACCTGGCGTGCTGACGGAAGCGACCGCGGATTTTGCGATGGCATTGATATTGGATGCTTGTCGAAACGTAAGCCGGGGCGACCGCCTGGTACGCGCAGGGCTTTGGAAAGGGTGGTCTCCCACCCAGCTCCTTGGTCCCCGGGTGACGGGATCAACCCTCGGGATCGTTGGATTTGGCCGAATCGGTCAGGCCGTAGCCGCGCGCGCCCGCGGGTTTTCCATGCGCGTCCTTTACTCCGATCCCATTCGTGTCAGTCCCCAAATCGAGAAGGATCTACAAGCCACCTATCTGTCTCTCGGCGATTTGTTGGCGCAAAGCGACATCGTCTCGCTTCACTGTCCCTCCACGGATAGCACACGGGGATTGATGAATGAGACGAGACTGCGACAGATGCGTCCCGGTTCCGTATTGGTCAACACGGGTCGAGGGACGTGTGTCGAAGAAGCTGCCCTCGCCAAATTGCTGAAAGAAGGCCATCTTGCTGCAGCCGGTCTCGACGTCTACGAACGCGAACCGATGATTCATCAAGAGCTGTTGGACCTTCCCAATGTGGTGCTGGCTCCCCATCTCGGCAGCGCCGACCTGCCTGCCCGCGAAGGAATGGCGGAGTTGAGTGTATCATCCGTCATCGCAGTCCTTGCGGGAAACGAACCAGCCCATCGCGTGGCCTGAAGTCCCCTCCCTTTCTCGCCGGTATCCATCCGCATGTCTTTGACGCGGCAACGCATCAATGCGGTCTATCCTGAGGGTTGGCAAACCCTGGAGCGAGCATTTGAGTCCACCGCTCGATGTTCTGAATGCCTTCCGATTCCATATAGGCAGTCGTGGCTGCCAAGGCCGCCTCATCATGACTCCGTATCGCCAGCCATCGACGAGCCACGTTGGCGTATTGACCCATTTCGGCAGCTTCGAATCCTTCGATGGCCTTCCGCAAGCACGCCACACAACGCTCGGATTGATTTTCGATGGAAGCGATCGCTGCGCGAATGAGTTCCGCCATGGGAGGAGCCACGATGGAGTATTCGCGGGCAAGCTCCGCGGCATCGGATTTGGCGCGACGCAACAGTTTCGTGGCTCTTTCTGGACATTGATGAACGGCTGCCAGCGCGCTTCGCGCTCGAAGATGCAGCATCTCGATGCGCACGGTTTGCACTTGCAGCAGCATCGAAGCGCGTAAGGGAGACCAGGCTTGGTCGACGCGCTTCAACGCCGACTCCCCATCGCCGATATACAAGTCGATCTGTCCATATGCGTATAGTGCATAATAATGCTGGGCATGGAAACCACGACGAGACCAGTGTTCCATGGCTTCATCGACAGCGCGACGAGCTTCTTGCGGTGTGTCGTCCACGAGCCATGCCATATTGCTCGTGAACAGCCGTAGATCGGTTGCGGAATACAAGTCTCCTCGTTCAAAAGCAGCTTCGAGCTGCGCTTTGGTTCTTTTGGCGGCCGCTCCGACGTGCCCAATCCACATCAGGCTCCAGATGGCATAATGTCGAATGGTCGTGCGTTCCCAGGACACGCCGGAACAATGGGTAAACGCTGCCATAGCCTTATCGCCTTCCGAGATACAATCTCCAAATCTGCCTTCGAAGTAGGCTACGGCTGCCGCCCCCACATGGTACCAACCAAGCGTGAACGGGTCGCCAAGCTTGCTCGTGAGCGCTCGGGATGCGTCGAGCAACTCCATGCATTTGTCATGGCACTTGGGCCCTGCCACCGCGAGCATCCCGGCTTGTAGCGCAAGACCACGCGCAATTCGCGAAGGTTCTCCAGCCGAAAGAGCTAGCAACAACGCACGAACCTGCAAATCCGCACCGCGAATCGTATCGCAATTGGAAAGCCCCACCGCAAGCGCCCAGCCCACATCGATCCGTCGCAGTATCTCCGGATCATGGTGATAGGTGCCGCGGAATCCAACCCCCCGTACACGCAGCCATGCTCTTCGCCACAATAGGGATAGGAGAGCCCCCAACGATGTTTTCGTAAGCTTCATGCCCGCGGCCGCAAGCATGTCGTCGATCAGAGCTAGTCCCTCATCGACCTTTCCCACCAGCAATGCTTGTTCCGCAGCCTTTCGTCGTATTTCCAACACGTCTTGCGCAGGAGCCGTAACCAACGCTTCGAGATAAGCCGCCGAGGCGTCCGCACCATGGCCAGCGTTGGCGAGGGCGTCGGCCAATTTGATTCTCAATTCGTACGTGCGACGCTCCGGTTTGAGAAGCAGCGCCTCTCGATACAGGTCCGCTGCCCGGCGAAACGCAAGGGCTTCGGCAGCCCTTTCCGCCGCCGCCACCGCACACCTCCAGGCCGACTCGCGATCTCCCGAACCTCGATAGTGAACCACAAGGGTTTCCGGATCTGCACCCCGACTTTCCAAACAACGAGCCAACGCTTGATGCAACGACACACGCTCTTCAAGACTCATTCTCGACGTCACGATCTCGCGAATCCGATCGTGATAAGGTTCGACCAAATCCGTCGATCGCACTCCTTGCGTCCGTATCAAACGCTGCGTGCGCAACACATCGAGCGCTTCTCGCAACTCACCGGACAACCCCGCCACCTCTCGGGCGACTGACAACTCGATGGAACGTCCAGCCAAGGCCACCACGCGAAGCATTCGCGCGGCCGGCGCGGATAAGGTTCCCAAATACTCCCAAAGCACATCATCCAAACGAACCCCCGTCGGAGGGCTTGAACCACCGTCGAGCCTTAAAGCATGCCGAACGAGGTGCAAAACAAATAGTGGACATCCGCCCGATTCACTCGCCAACGCAAACGGCAGCGCGCTGTCATGGCTGCCTTGTTCCCGAAGAATGAGCGACGCCAATCGCTCACAAGCGTCTTGCGAAAGAGGCGAAACCTCCACTTCGAAGCATCGGTAGGCCGCGCGCGTTTGAGCATGAACAATCTGTCGAAGAATCGGACTCGTCTCCGTGTCTTCCGAACGATGACTCAGAATGAGAAGCACCCGAGGAGCATCCGGTGGCTGCAAAAGATTGGAAAAAAACGCTGCACTATCCTCATCACCCCATTGCAAATCGTCGATCCACAACACCACCGGCTTGCGCCGTGACACTTCGCCAAACAACGAACGCAACGCTGAAAATGCCGATTTTCTTACCTCATGATAGTCAAGCCCCTCCAACTCCTCGCCATCTCCCATGGCCGCAATCACCGGAATCCTGCGCAATACAGGGAACATCCTCGCGAGCGGCAAGATATCCTTCGGAAGATACGTAACCACCTCATCGCAAGACCGAGCCAACAACCACTGCGTCAACGCGTCGATGAGAGAATCCAACGCCTTGTACGGGACAGACTCACATTCGAAACATCGTCCACTGAGCACACGAGCCCGCTTCGCACGACGCAAATCATCGACGAAAAAGCGGACGAGCGAGGTTTTCCCCATGCCGGATCGCCCATAGCCCCGAAGCATCGTCCCTTTTCCTTGCACAACGTTTTCAAAAGCCTTCGACATCAGTTCGAGGCTCGCCTCACGCCCAACGAGATACTCCGATGGCTGATAGGTGATTAGAGAAGCAACATCCTCACCTCGAAACGACGAAATCTCGCTGTCCTCGTCGTGATCCGAAGCCGCCACAAGCGCCGCTTGAATGCTTTCGAGTTTGGGACGATCCTGAGGACGACGCGCGAGCAACTGCATGCTCAATCGGGCGAAATGCCGCTGATTGGGTTCGAGCAAGGGCTCGGGGTCCACCGGATCCGCCATCTGTTTCCGAATGAGCATCGATACGGGCTTGCCATCGAACGGGAGACGACCGGTCAGCACCTCGTACAGCATGACGCCCACGGAATACCAATCCGATTCCGCCCCATGAACGAGACCAGCCGCCGCTTCCGGTGCCAGGTATGCGGGCGTTCCCACAATCTCCGTCGCCGCTTCTTGCTCCCCCTTCTCATCGATGTCCGCCAGAAGACCGAAATCCAGAACAACCACACGCCCGTTTTCCGTCACCAATACGTTTTGCGGCTTCAAATCACGATGGAGTTTTCCCGCTCGGTGCAACGCCCCTACCCCTTCGGTCAATTGCATGAGCGCCGAACGCAATCGCGTCGTATTCACCGTTCCCCCCGACCCCAACACACCAGACACGGCCGTTTGATAATCCTCCGAATCAATCGTCGGCGCGTCGTTCGGATAGGCCGCCCCCGGCCGAACGTGATCGAAAAAACTCACCCCATGGATGAGTTCCATCGTGAAACACCATCGCGAGTCAAAACAGAATAGGTCATGCAGACGCACCAAATTCGGATGAACGATGTCCGCCAGCTCACGAAACTCCCGCTTGAAGCGAAACAACGAATGCGCATCGAGACGCTCGAGACACTTCAAAGCCACACGACTCTGCAACTCCCGATCATGCACCTCATACACGCTGCCAAACGCCCCCTCGCCCAGCTTGCGACGTACCTCCAAGCGAGATGGCAGCGATAGTTGATGCTCTTGCGACGACCGTGACATGGCTCGATGGGTAAGGCCGCTTCAAGATGCCATAACCGGCTAGAAAGAGATATTTGACTTTTTCCTCAATGTCTATCCTCGCGCTCCCTCATTGGACAGACTCATGGCGTCATCGTTCCCTCACGGCTATTTATAAGGTGAATCGCTCATCGGAGCGCGAGATTTCAAAGCAAAAACGTATAGTAACGCCATCGTCACTTGCTCCGCGGCTGTGGTCGACGCGCCGATCCGAAGCGCTCACCATCAAAGTCACCATGTCGACTCTCGTAGCCTGGCGCTTCAATGGCCCAATAGCTTGCCCAAACCCATCGACATCGTTCTTCGCGCTAGCTCAACCTCGTGCATTCGCATCGTGTTCGCCATCGAGTCGACGAAAGCCAGCGCTCCCGCGAAGCTCAAAAATGGTCTGTCATACAAAGCGTGCCGGAACGAAGAGGGAAACCCAAACTCGAAGATGGCACCTTCCGCACCCATGATGCCCACGTTGTTGGTCACCACCAAATGAATGTCCGTCTCGCGCGCTTTTCCGAATAAGAAACGCACCATCTCTTTCATTTTTGGATAGACAAGCACGCAAGAAGCCTCGAGCCCCACCCGCAACGTCGACGCATGGTGCGGATGATTCGTGATCACCGCGTAGGCCAATTCGCCTCCTAGCATCGATACCAACCCCTCGAAACCAGGCAAGATGTGCGGCTCCCCCACAAAGGCAAACCGACGATTCTGAAACAAAAAGGGAACGACCCATTCGAGTTTTGGAATGATTGTCGACAACTGCCGATCGATGAACGCTTCCGCCTGAGTCTCACATGCAAATGCTTCTCCCAACCGTCGAACGAATCGTTCCGAGTCCTCGAATCCAAAGGGTAACGGCATCTCGATCAAACGTGCGTTCGTTCTTCGTGCAAGCTTCTTTGCAGCCTTTCGTCCATAGGGAAACGACAAGATCGTTTTCGCTTGCGCAACACGCGCAAGGTCTTCAAACCGGGAACCATCGAGCCAAACCGATACGAGTTCCAACCCAAGCGCGTCGAATATCCGCCTTAGTTCACGCAGATTTCCCTCATGATCCCCTTCGTTGCGATCCCATAAATACCCCACGATCGCCACGCGATGGTCTTGTTGCCCCTCGAGCTGCAACTCTACTTGCGAGGCTAGCGCAAGCAGAGTCTCCGCATAACCATCCAGCCAATCCCCAGACAGCGACTTGCCCGGTATGTGAACCGCCGACTTGCCCGTTTGCTTGTGGACCAAACGCGTAAGACGCTCGTAATCCGCGCCCGTGATGAACGCCATGGGCATCGATGTCAGCGCTATCGCGGGTACGGAGGCGTCACCCGCCATTCGAAGCAGCACCTCGCGAATGCCTTCTTCACGGGAACTGCCCATCTGGGAAGGGTGCAGCGCCGTGTTAGCCACTCGGTGAAAGCCCGACACACTCGTCAACGTGGACATCCAATCGTGATTGCCCTGCACGTATTGCGTCTTCATATAGCTGCAATCCGGCCCCTCGACCAAAAGATACAAATCCGAAATCGCATTGACCGCAAGGTAAACGCCAATCATGTACGTGAACGTCACCCGTTGGCTGAAATCGCCTTCGCGCCCCTCGGATCGCTCCCATCTCTCCTTTGGATCAACCATCCAACTTTTCCTTTTGCCCCACCGTTCGCAACCCGCTTTCCTCGCGACCAAGATAACGCCCATAGCGCGAGAAAAATGTCGTTTGACACACGCGAAGCAATCGCTCGATCGTGCGTACCGCGCCCGCAACCCCCATCTCGAAGTGCTGAATCGAAAAACTCGCCTTACCCGCTTCGGTCAAGCGCCAATCATAAAAGTGATAGGAAAGAAATGCGTTCGCTGGGCAATCCCGCAGTCTTTTTCGCAAAAACGAAAAACTATCGAAAGCACGCACCGAATGCCGGTCGGGTTTTCGGAACCGACGACGAATCGCTAACGCTGCATTTTTAGCGATTTTCGCATCACTTACCCCCACCAACACATCGATCCCAAACCCCATCTCTTCCACCAATTCGAGCAAAGGCACCCCCCACGACGCTCCAGGATTGGTGAGATAATAGGCTTCTTCGTCTCGCACCACAAAACCAAGACGATACGATCTAGCTTGAGCACATAAGTTTTCCCAACGCGATTGCCACGGCGCCACGACTTTTTCCCAGGCACGCTCTTGCTTTGCCTCATCCGATTCACCCACGGCTTGCGCCACTTGTCGAAACCACGCGCGGGAAGCTTCGAATCCAAAAGGACCCGGCACTTCCACAGCCTTGAGCGAACTGCGATCCAATACCTGATCGTACATGTGCCGCCAAAGTTGATTCGGATAAAAAACATTCGTCCGCGCGCGCGGCAGCGCATCCACCCGATCGACATTCAAGTCCGGAAGCAGAACCACGTTCACCCCAACACCAAACTCTCGCAACGCCTCCCGCAACTCCTCGACCGCCTTGGCCCCCGCAAAACCAATGAGATTCACCGAGCGTTCATCGGCTTCAACCGCTTTCGCTTCCGCTTCCAATCGACGATCCACCAAAAGGCTTTGAAATACATTCGTCATCGAACGAGGCGTCACCGTCAAGTACAGGATCTCTTTGCCCGTTCGATTCCGAACCCGTTTGACGACCGATTCCACATCTTCCCCAATCACCGTCGGCACGCAGGTATTGCTCACGAAGAGCAACTTGTCCCCCGAGGAAGGACGAGACACCGCGTACTCGATCAATGAAGTCAGCTTGCCCGGATTGCCCATGATGACGTCGTCCTCCGTCAGATCGGTCGTCACCATCCCTTCCTCCACGAAATCCCTGTCCGTGATGTTCGCTAGGTTTTGTCCCCCCGGATGTCCCGGTTCCCGTACTCGATCATCCCATGGGAAATTGACCAGCGTCACAATGAACCCCACCGAGTGAGGATTCACGAACAAACACTCCGCATCACAATGCTGTACGAAGTGAAATAGCTTGGACGGATCAATGGAATCGAGTTGGCTTCGCGCGATCTCCCCGCCCGCAAAAAAGTCCGCGAAACTGTCCGCTGCTCCCCACGTATCCAACAACGATCGAGGACGTTTCGCCTCGTCTCGAGCGGGAGGCATGGCAAGCCCCGGCGAGCCCGATTCCGGATCGGACGCTACTAGGACAGCCAGATGATCGACGGTCCAACCCGAAAGCCGTTCCGCCGCTCGCCGAACGCGTTCAGCGAACGATTGAGGTAGGTCTTTGCCTCGCGCATAAATGTTGAGATGCGCCGTGCGAACGAGCCCTCGAGACCCAGATTCCCGACGTTCGACACGCAATACCTGCACGTTGCCGTTCGCATCGATGGCAATCTCGACAGCGTGATCGACCCACGCAACCGCTGTCGCTTCGCTCGGATCGAATCCAAATAGCGCGGCGATGGCTTGTCGTGCTTGCCCGCCCGCCGCAACGACTTTTCCTCCAAGGACGTGCGTTTTCGTGTTGGGAAGAGGTGGAATGGACATCGGATCCATCGAGTGGTCGCACGAGCAAGCCCAAGGAGCAACCCATCATCGCTTCAACCCAATACAACCCGACAAACCAACGACCCCGACGAACGTTTCACATCCGCTCGGGTGCCTGGATCCCCAGCAAACCCAACCCATGGTCGAGAATCCGCGACGTCAACTCGACCAGCCGAAGCCGGGAATCGCGGACCAGCTCGGAATCCGCCTTCAACACTGGACAATCATGCCAAAAGCCACTCAACGCTCCCGCCAACTCGAATAGATAACTGCACAAGGTATGAGGCTGCAACGTCTCCGCCACCTGATGAATCACCGCGCCCAATCGCAACGATACAAGAGCCAGCGTACGCTCCGCGGGGTGAACGATTTCGATGGGCCCAGGTTCCGGTCGTAGTCTCGCATGACGCAAGATGGAACGGCATCGCGCATGGGCATACTGAATGTAACCGCCTGTATTTCCTTCAAATTTTAGCATTCTATCGAAATCGAAGACGTAGTCTTTTACCCGGTCGTTGGATAAATCAGCGTACTTCAACGCCCCCACCCCCACCTGCCGGGCCACTCGTCGACGTGTCTCATCATCCAACTCGGGAAAGCGCAATGTCACTTCCGCCAGCGCGCGTTCCACCCCTTCTTGAATCAAATCGCTCAACTTGATCGTATCGCCCGCACGCGTCTTGAACATTTTTCCATCCGCGCCAAGCACGGAACCAAACTCCACATGCTCCGCACGCGCGGGAGGACAAAGCCATCCAGCCATCGTTGCCGCAGAAAATACCATCGACAAGTGCTGCCGCTGCGGCGCCCCCACCACATACAACAATCGTGTCGCCCCCAACGTTTTCACACGATGACGAACCGCCGCCAAATCCGTCGCCGCGTACCCATACCCACCATCCGTCTTGCGCACAATGAGCGGCAAAGCACTTCCCTCTCGCGACGAAAATCCCGGAACAAAGATGCATAATGCACCGTCATCCACCGTCGCCAATCCACGCTGCTCCAGCTCCTCCGCCACATCCGCCAACATAGGGTTGTAAAAGCTCTCCCCACATACGTCCTCATCCGTCAGCGAGACATCGAGTTGCGCGTAAATCTCACCAAAGTATCTCTTCGATTCGTGGACCAAACGCTGCCAAAGCACCCGCGTCGGCTCATCACCCGCCTGAAGCTGCACCACCCGAAGACGCGATCGGTCGGCAAACGACGGATCCTGCTCGAATTTCGCACGTGCTTCACGATAGAACTTGTTGAGATCACCAACCCCCAATTCTTCGGATGCCCTTTGCTCCCCAAGATCAACCAAGTGTTCGATGAGCATACCAAAAGGTGTTCCCCAATCTCCCAAGTGGTTTTGCCGTATCACATGATGGCCGAGGGAAGACAGAATCCGAGCCAGCGCATCGCCCAGTATCGTGCTCCGCAAATGCCCCACGTGCATTTCTTTCGCCACATTCGGCGCGGAATAATCAATGACCACCGTCTCCGGTTGCGATGACAACGATACCAACAAACGGGGATCTCGAAGCTGCTGCGAACTACACTCACCCAAAAATGAGTTCTTCAACGTCAGATTGATGAATCCTGGCCCCGACACCTCCACCCGTTCGCACACGTCTTCGACTCGAAGACTGCTTACCAACGCTTCGGCGATTTGCCGCGGAGGACGCTTCAACCGTTTGCTCAACCCCAGCGCCACGTTAGCTTGGAAATCCGCGCGATCGGATGGACGCACCATCGGATCCGCGTCGGCCATCTCCGCACCAAACGCCACCACCAACGCCTCTCGAACACGATCATGCAAAATCGATTGCGGGTCGCACATAGCCTCGCTGATAGCGCAGAGACGAGTCCTTGTCGCGTAAGACAAGCGCACCAACGCCTACGAAGTTAAAAAGTTCAAATCTTCGACGTGATCGGAAGCCTCCCCCACTCTCATCCCATCGGATCACCCCGTCTTCGCATCCTTGTCCCGCCAGAGACCATACCGTTTTCGCAATCCTTTGGTCTCGAACAACAACGCGGATCCAAGGGTGAACACAGTCACAAAGCCAAGAATCAACCCCACTCTCCCAGCAGGCATGCCCAATTCCCTACGCACGCCAACAATCTCCAGCATCGTAAGAAACCATTCGATCGCACCCAGCAACAACCCCACCTGCATCCCACGAGCCACCCACCTTCGTTTCCACAAAAGCAATGCAGGAGCGATCAAACATATCCCAACCCACACCCAATGCCCCGAACGCAAAAAATGCGCCGCCATCAAAATCCAGGAAATCACAATGGGAATCAAGGCAAGACGATCCATCTCTTCTTCGCTCTACCCGCAAGAAACCATAACGCCATGACCCCGATCATGCGCTCGAAACAACCCCTCCCCCTACCACAGAGCTTCGAACAAAAACGCTTCCATCCTGAATCATCAAGAAAACGAGGCGACAACGCTTCTTCCCAGCACTGGCCTATCCCACCTCCGCTGTCGCATGAGCCTACCTACCCTTCGGCCCCATGTCCATGAAGCTCATTTCTCGTGCAAAACGATGGTTTCCCGAATCTCCCACGCCAGAAGTACATGGGACGCATCGGCACGTCGCCAGACAACATACGCTTTCGGCTGACTCGTTGTCTTGTTCGTCAATATCATCGTCAGTTCTGTCCACGGCTGGTTTCCCGCCACTCCCATAAAGATGGGATTCCCTCCGTTGGCTTTCGTGGCTGGCCCATCGACGATATAAAGATGCTGATTGGGAGCAATGGTCGTTCCCTCACACGCCGGAGTCGTCGTGCTCTCCTTGGCCATATTCGACACATCGCCGCTGATGATGGCTCCCGTGTCATCCTGCGTAAGCGTGATACGGATATCCGACAGAATCATCGAGTAATGACAATAGGGTTGACCTCCATAGGAAGCAGGGAGAGACGAAGCAAGCGTTCCTACGAGAACTCGCGTTTGTGTCGGATTGCCCACATCCTGTTCAGCCTCGACAGCGGTATCTTTCGCGCTATCCGGCAAAACCGTATCCTCATTGACCACGTCCGTCCCACCGCCCTCGGGCAATCCAACGTCTTGTTCGCCGCCCTCGGGCAACCCGGCGTCACTGCCACCGTCGTTCGAAGCCGCACAGGCTCCCTGCTTCCGATCGCCCAGACCTTTGACACTTACCGGCTCGCTTTCCGTCACCGTAACCACAGGAGCGATCGGGATGGTTATCGTTGGAAGGTCGATGCTTTTGTCGAGAGGCGGTGGAAGCTTGAGCATGAGAGTCCCCTTGAGGACCAGCGTTCCCGAGGTTTCTGCCACACCCAAATAGCGTGCCTTTCCATCGGTTGTATCGATGCATGTACCATGCACCTTCGATGTGACCACGCTCTCTTTCTCGACCGTGAGGGCAAGCGAGCCAGGCACGGACCCGAGAGGGATTTCCGGCAGCCGCGTCTCGGGAACATTCGCCGTAACCTCAGCCTGCTCCCCCTCAGCCAAAAGCAGGCTATCCACCGGTACCGAAGCGGCGATAGGGAAATCGATAGCGTCCAATCCCGGAATATCCCCATCAATTTTGCTCAACGGCGAGTCGATCTTCAACCGTCCTTTGAATAAGAGGCGAAAATCAATGGCGAACGAGCCGCCAGAGCGCCCCACGAAATCACCATCCCGCAACGCGGCAACCGTGTCGAGTTTGAGCCCCCCACCGACCGAAAATTGCAACTGAACCTGAGCCGGAGAAGCAGGGGGAACGAGGCCCGTATCATAAGCGAAATCCGATAACGGTGAGGCCTCCGTATGAAACGTCATCGTATCCTTACGCGCCCCATCCTCGGATGAATCGTCGCCTCCGCATCCCACCGCACAAAAACCCAACACCGACAAGATGCTCAAAAACGACACGAACCAGACATATGCTTTGGATATCATCGGTGCCTCCAAGCCAACCAAATACGCAGGGGGCAAAGCATGCCGACCCCAGAGAAAACCCACGAACGAAACCGGCGTCAATTCCCAGTTCCGAAATAAATTACAACAATACCCTCATGAGCGCCACACTCTCTACGGAGCAAGGAAAAACATTCGAGATTACGCCAAGATACTCTCAAGGGGCAGCATACATCCCGGCACCACAGGTAGGCGAACCTAGACAATCGTCGTCATCACAATCCACCGCCCCATCCCCATCATCATCCACCTGATTGTCACAGACCTCGACCTCAAAAGGCGCCGCGTACTCCGCCGAAATCATACAACTCGGATCTTTGAGACAATCATCATCATCACAATCCACCGCCCCATCCCCATCATCGTCCACCCGATTGTCACATACTTCTTTCACAGGAGGCGCCGCATCCGTATCCTTACCCTTGTCGCCCTTGTCGACGTTTTCAGTTCCACAGGCATCGCCATTGGGGCCACAATCTTCCGCTTCCACGGTGCCCCCGCAGCCTGATAAGGCCAACCCTACCGCAGCGGACGCGATCCAGGGCATCTTCCACCATTCACGACGTCGAACCAGCTTTTCCTTGCGGTCGAGACGCTGACAGAGTTCCTCCAAATAGGCTTTCGCGAGGTTCGGATGGTTATCGTTCGACATCACACTCCTCCATTGGCACAATAGAGAGAACTGCAAACCCCGTTCCATTTTTAACTACATGTATTAACATATCTTTTTGATAATCTTTCGATTGGTTTGGATGGTCATGGCGCAGCATTGACACAAGTTGGCTCGAACCCCGAGCCAATTCCCTCTGCCCTCCACCATGGTAGCATCGAAAAAACCATGCTCCTGTATACCGAAGCCGCCGCCCGCGCAAACCGCCACCGATGAGCCCCCCCACCAAACTCACCCTTGTGCTCCTGGGAGCCTCCATTCAACGGGAAACCGAACTGCCGGGTTATGAATCGCTCTCGGACTTCGCTTCCGAGAATTACAACCTCGCGCTCGCTTCTCTCGAAGCCAGCGTTCGAAACACCAGCGATCTCACAAATCATTTCGACGTTCATCGCATCGATCTCGACATCTCCCAGGGCACGCAAACGCTGGGCATGGATGTCGTTCACCACATCGTCGCTCTCGAGCCGGACCTCGTGGGTCTGTCTTGTTATTGTTGGAGCATCGACGCTCTTGTCGATGTGGCCGAAGAGATTCACCAACGCGCAAACGACGTTTTTCTGTTTGCCGGGGGCCCTTCCGCGGGCCCTGTCGCAAAAAAACTGCTCCTAGAACGTCCATTCATTTCCGCCGTGGCGCGAGGCGAAGGGGAAAACACGCTCATTGCCTTGTTGCGAGCACGACGAAACCACCAATCCCTTCACACCGTACAAGGTCTGACCTGGCGAGCCTCTGACGGCGTATTGCACGAAAACCCCGATGGGGAACCGGTGGATTTGTCCACCTTGCCCTCGGCGTATCAACTCGGAATCCTGCGCCCGCCTTCCACGTCGATGCTGCTGGAAACCAGCCGGGGATGCCCGTTTCAATGCCGTTTCTGCTCTTGCATGGGGGCAAACCGGCGGTTGCGCTACGTGCCCGCCCACCGTGTGGAAGAGCAACTCCGCTGGGCCGTGGAACATGGTATTCGCGGCATCAAGTTCGCCGACACCGCCATCAATTTCCAGACCAGCCGATTGCGCGAACTCACCCGGGCCATCCACCGGGCGGACCCTCACCAAACCTTGCGGTTTACCTATTTTCTAAAACCCGAACGGCTCACCTTGGAGCAGATCGACCTGCTGGCCCAAATCCCTTCCGACGAGGTCATCATCGGCACGGAAAGCCTGACCCCCGCCGCCCGAGCGCTCGCGGGAAAACCCCCGTTTTCCCCCGAAACGTTCACCGAACAGCTCTCGTGGCTCCAACGAGTCGGCCCCGTCACCTGTTCGTTCATCCTCGGACTGCCAGGCGATTCGCCCGAAGGACTCGAGCAAACCCTGTCGTGGATTTGCGAATTCGACGACAACCATCCAGGCTATCTCCATGTGATTTGCCTTTTCTGGCTCGCGGTACTTCCCGGTTCCGGACTCCATGCGCGACACAACGAACTTGGCCTGCGATGCTCCCCCCGCGGAACCCCCTACCTGCTCCAAAGCCACGAACACAGCCCCGACGCGCTCCTCACCATGGCACGACAGGCCATCGAACGACACTTCGCACACCCCAAACTCCGCGTCGAACACTTCCACAAAGAATACCTCGCCCAAGATGCCCCTGCCCCAGACCGCACCATCCCCATCCTCCGGGTCGAACACGATACTCGTCCCACCGTCCTTTTCGTCGGTGAATTGGATGAATCCTTCCGCGACTTCGGTGTGACCCCCTACCATCTTCGAGGTGCCCAACTCCGCGCTTTTCTTGAAAAACACAACGATATTCGCCAGGCCTACCGATTCGAAACAGCCCTCGAATCCGAAAATATCGTCGAACGATTCGACAATCTCCACCCCCAATGGCTCATTGCCTCCTGCCTCCGACTCCCCCCCTCCCCGTGGTTGGAGTCGTTGCTGACCCAGCAAAAGATACCCCGCTTGCTTCTCGAAGGCGCCTCATCGCTTGCCCAGGCCGAAGCCTGGATGACTGCCATCCCCAGCGCATACGCGGCCACCTTCGGTGAAAGCGAAATCGCATTGCGCGCTCTTCTTCGTGGACAACCGGCTCCCGGCCTCGTCACGCGACAGCCCCATGGCCTCGTAAGAAGCGATTCACCACAAACACTAGCCGACCTCGACGACATTCCTTCCCCCTTTCAATGGGGATTCATCCGGCGCCCCGGCTCCACCATCGCCATGCAACTCGGTCGCCCTTCACCCCCTCGAACCTGGAGCGACGAGCGGATTTTTCGCGATATGAGATGGGCCCTGGAACAGCGTCACACCCACGTCGTCTGGCTCGATGACAGCCTCCCCTCCGATCCTTCCCGCCTTGGCACGTGGATCGATACGCTTCGACGAGCCGATCCGCAAGGAAGCATCCGACACTCCTATCGGTTGGATGGCACACAATCCATCGCCTGTTTGAAAGCCCTTCGAGCCTTACCCACCCATACCTTGACCGTGACGGCTACCGTGGACCCCCTCTGGCTCTCAGAAGCGGAAGGTATCGCGCATGCATGGGGACAAAAAATTCGTAACCTATCGAAATCACACCTGTTATCCATAGATCAACTCATGCGAAAACTGGCTCCTTTGCGCCGTTCCGATGCCCTTGCCGGATGGTCCCCGGGACCATGGCACACCCAAGATCAGAACGCGCGATTAGAGTTTTTTTGGAAACGCGATACCCTCGTCCACATCCGTCTTTCCACCCAAGACAATCGGATCGAAGCCTCGTTCGAAGTGCGCGGCGAACGACCCCCCGAAGAACAACTCGATCGATTGCGCCGGGTCATCACGCGTCTTTTGTCCGGAAAGCAAATCGCCTGAACGATCGTCGTGGCTATTCGTTGCTGCGAATCAACTCCACCAGCGCTTTCACCAATCGATGCTGCTCTGGTCCCTCGCCACCGGATGGCAACCAGACGAGGTCGAAACGCCGTGTTCTCGCCAAAGGACGAGGCTCCGCATCTCTGGGCCGAATTTGCAGCATAACACGTTTGTTCCCAGGGCCTTCCAACACCACGACCGGCCAACCGTGCCGATGCTCGAAGGCGCCAACCCTCCATTCATGACGAAGCCATCGGCCCGGCTCGAGGGGACGAATGGCCTGAAGGACTTCGGTCTGTGAAATTTGTCTGGCGACTCTTCCGCCAATATGGTCGCCACCGGCCACGAACATGGAAGGCAAGGCAGGATCGAGCATGCCAAGAGGTTCCGCATCTTCCCATACGAACAAATCCGAACGCGGATGCTCACGCATCGCATGCAAGGCGGCGATGAGCTGATCCCGAGAAAACGTCGAAGATCCAAGCACATAGGGGACACCCGGTTGCGCAATCACAAGCCCGTGGCGGTCGGCCAACGACCACATCTTCGAGCCTGGAGCAATGAGCATCCAATGCACCCTCGCCATTCGAACCCTTGGTTTTCCTTTTCGCTCCGCCACCTCCGCCACGAAATCCAACGTACTGCGAAAACCCTCGAGATCGTCGCCCGGCATGCCAAGCATGATCGACAGGGTCGCGGGCGCTACCTCCGACAGCAAATCCATCGCGCGAATGAATTCATCGCGGTCCACCGGCCTGCGGCCTGCCGCTCGGGCAGCTCGCACGTTGACGGTTTCGAGCCCCACCGTGATCTCATGGGGTCGAAGACGTGCCAAGGCGCGTGCTTGGTCTTTCGAGAGCAGCGAATGGTTCACGAAATACGAAAACGCCAGATGTCGCGTAGGATCGGCACGGGCGATCTGCGCGGAAAATCTTTCCAGCCGGGAGTCGTCATGATTGATGGCGCTATCGATGATGAAGGCATGCTCATAATCATGCTCCACCGCCCAGCCCACCTCATGACCTACGCGTTCGTCGGAAACGAAGCGCATCCCGGGCCCCTGCCCCTTCCAAGCACAATAAGTACATCGATATATGCACCCTCGGGAAAACTCGAACATCAGGTTCTGACGCGGTGGGGTCAACACACCCTCGAGGAGCGGGGAAGGCAAGTCGGATAAATCCGCGGCAGCGCGATCCAATTCCTCGACCACCCGCCCTTGCTCGTCCCGCCATGTCACTCCAGCAACACCGCGATAATCATCCCGCAGCAACATCTGGCGAAGAGTCAGTTCCCCTTCCCCCCGCACGACCGCGTCAAGACACGCATGGTTGACCAGCAACGAAGAAGCCTCAAACGTAGCCGAAGGACCCCCAGCTACGATACGAATTGGCGGATGCAACGCTTTGACGCGTGCGGCAAGCGCGAGAAGCGGCGCCAAATCCCAGCAATAACAAGACAAACCTAGCCAATCCGGTTCCGTCGACAGCACCTCATCGACCACCGCCTGGTCGAAACAAGGGGCATTCAAGGAAAACGGCAAATCGAGCCGTCGCACTTCGACGCCGCCCAAGGCAGGGTCGGCATGTACTGCCGCATGCAGGTGAGCAGTAGCCAAGTTGTAACGCTGCGCCTCACCATCCACGTGGGGTAGTGTAAGCCCGGTTCCCACCAGGGTAAGGTTTCGACGGCGAAAGGACACGTGGTATTCGTATGGGTTGCGTGGCCGGCGGTCAACCCGCGGCTTGCTGTGGAAGACTTCGTGCTTGCTTGGTCGCTTGATGACACGCGATCAACATTGCGCCAAAGGCGAAAAACAGAAGCGCGGACGATGTTTCGAAGTGAACCGTCCGGTCATCGGTTTTGGTGGTCCAATACTGGGCGACGCACAGCAGCAACATCGACAGCCAAACGGCAACCTGAGTCCAGGTCGGAATGGCGCGCGGGTCATCCTCGCGGGAAAGCGGATAGCCAAGCAGCGGAAGAAAAGTAATGAAGTGGATATAGTAGTTGGCGGGATTGAACAAAATTGGAATGAGCAAACAGCCAAGAATCGCGGCTTGATCCAGATGCTCGCGACGCAACCAAGCCACGTAGGCGGCTCCCAAAGCAATCGCTCCGCCCACGAATCCAAACAAAGGCCAACGGGCCAGCACGTTGGCATCTTGGGAAAAGTCATTCCCTCCCACGAACGCTTTGAGGCTGACTTGATTGACGTGCGGTTCCGAGTCCAAGAGCGTGACTTTTCTCATCCATTCGGGCCAGGCTCCGAACGACACCACCAGAGAAGCAAAGAGAAAAAGGACGATTCCGACGACAATGGCCGCGCCCCAGGTGTGAAGGATATCGCGATTGGCTTCGTACCAAGCGCGTCGTTTTGGCCGGGTGCCGGTCTGTGCTAGCGTGTCTATCCACCAACCAACCATGGGGAAAGCGAGCCCGACCAACGCCATGGCAGGAAAAGCCCGTTGCGCCGCTGCCAGCGCCAACAATCCCCCACCCAACCACGTTTTTTTCATTCGAAGGGCCGCCATCGCCAGCATCAAGTACGCGAGCCAATCATGACGCAGGGTCGCGCCCGCCCAGTTGGTCCCCAGCATCACGTAATCATTGGCGCCAAATACAACCATGCATAATAGCGAGGCACGCCAGCCATAAGCCCGCGCTATCGCCGCGAAGGCAAGCAACAAAAGCGCCGGGTCGAGTAGCCCACCCAATACGAGCGTCAATTCATCCGCTTCCGTCAGAGAAAACAATAGATGCGCCTGCGCCAACCACACCGGCGTGGCGTTGGCGCCATGATCCACCATGCTCCCCAAATAATCTCGCCCCATCGTCAGACGAAAATACCGCATATCCTTCAAAAACGCTTGCCACCGCTCCGGTGTGAAACGCGTTTCCATCGCAAGGACCTGATCCCACACCTCCCCAGCCTTCAACATTCGATGCGTCTTCAAGTCGCGAAATTGTACGTTGGACATCGTGGCCCGGGTCGCACCAGGAGCATCCGCCACATAAGCAGCCACACTCGCCAGGTACAGCCCATCGAAACGAAGTTCATGAAAGTACTTCGCCACCGGGTAGTAGACGCGCATATCGAACGTGTGAACGAAGGTGGGACGATTCTTCTCGCTATCGTGGAATTGAAGATGACCGAGGTTGTAGAACGATCCCACCCCAAGAATACCCGCCACGGCGAGGGCCCCCAGAACCGTGGCGCGACTCGCCGGCCAACGAACTCGCCCCAGCGCTTCCCTCACGAGCGCGACGATGGCAATTGCCGCCGATATGGCTCGCGCCATCGACACAACGCTTTGATCTACCGGCCATCCGCCCGCGATCTCGTAACCCAACACACCCAAAGCAACCAGCGAGGGAATCGTGGCCGCAAGTTTCCACGCCCAAGAGTTTTTCCTTTGCGTTGCAAACAGCGTGATTCCTAGCGCTAGAAGGAAGTGCAAAAAATGCCCTCGTATTCGCTCTCCCTCCGGTAGCCCCGTACGATACACGACCCGAGATGGAATCACGTTCGGTACCGTTTCAAAAAGCTGTACCTCACCCAAAGAGTATAAATTGTCTCCGCCCCGCGCCGTGATGCGTACATAGCGCCCATGCCCATGCAGCTCGCTCGAAGACCGAGGCTGCATGCCGCTGCCCGACTCGGGCATGGCCCGCCAAAGAGGATCGTACTTCGAACCATCCTCCGACACGGAAAACACATACTCATCGTTACCATCGCCCACCATGTACGCCGCTCGAATATCCTTCGAAGCACCGAGATCGAAAACGATGGACGAACTCGATCGAAAGGTAGCCGTAAGATCGGAATTCCATATATCCCCACGCCGCGGCGCAACGCCATCCGTCAACACATGCGCGCGGTTGAGCCCCACGGCTTGGGAAGGAGCGAGACCATGAATCAAACTATCGCTCCCAGCCGTCGTTGTCTGAATCACGGGCCGTAGGGCAGGTCGAAAGACTTCGGTTGCCAGCCAAACGGAAAGGATCATTCCCGCGAGCAGAACAACCGTTTCGGGCCGTTCGCGAAATCGCCGTCCAACACGCAGCAACATCGACGAAACATTGAACACCATGGCGGCACCTATACCCCGCGGTTTTCGGTACGGGAAGTCAACATCGAAACGGAGAAAACGAATAGGCGTAAACTTGGCCTCCCCCTCGTTCAGCAGGTAAGGACTTATGCGACATGCGACATTGGAAGGCCATTCTCATCGCTCTCGCAGCCACCGCGGGCGTCGCAGCCACCGTCCACCACTTCGTGGCCGACGCCCAAGCAGCCAATGCCCGGTTAGAACACGGTATCCCCACCAATCCCGACGTTCTCGACCCTCCGGCTCTCGAGGGTATCGACCTGTCGCGCATCACGTTGAGCAAAACCGAAACCACAGCACCGGCTGCTGACGATCGCACGGCACATCTTTCCATCGACCCGGACTTGCAACGTACGGTGCAACAACTCTTTATCAGCCGAGGTGTCACGGAAGGCAACGTGGTGCTCATGGATCTGCGCTCGTCGCGATTGTTGGTCTACGCTTCCATCACGGAAGGAGCGCGTCGTGACACCAATGTGGAAGCCAAAGCCCCGGCGGCAAGCGTTTTCAAAGTCGTCACGGGCACCGCGCTCGTAGAAAAAGCAGGCCTAACCAGCGATCATAAACAGTGTTATCTCGGCGGTCTGCACGGTTTCGAGCTGGAAGACCTGATCGAAGACGAACAACGCGACAAATGGTGCGCGACCCTTGCCGGGGCCATGGGACGAAGCCTCAACGTGATCATGGGACGTCTGGCGCTTCGCCATCTCGACCCTGATTCCCTTGGCAGTGTGGCGCGCGCCTACGGTTTCGGAGAACCGATTCCCTTCGATGTTCCCGTGCAACCAAGTACCTTCCACTTGCCCGCGGACGACGATCTGAAGTTCGCTCGCACTGCGGCAGGGTTCTGGAATACCACCTTATCGCCTTTGCAAGGGGTGGTCATCGCAGCCACCGTGGCACAAAAAGGGCTCGTCACGCGACCGGTTCTCGTCAATGCCATCAAAGACAAGAAAGGAAAGACGATCTACCACGCTCCGGCGGCCCCTCAAACGATACGCCAGGCTTTTTCAGCGCAGGTCGCCGATACCGTGCGGGATATGATGGCCGAAACGTTCTCCAATGGGACTGCCCACGGCGATTTTTTCGACAAACGTGGAAGAGCTTACCTGCCCAACATCCAACTCGCTGGGAAAACCGGAACCTTGACCAGCAAATCCCAACGATTTTACACTTGGCTCATCGGGTTCGCCGGTGCCACGGAACCCGAGGTGGCCTTCGCCGTACTCGTCAACAATGGCCCCAAATGGAGAACCAAAGCCCCCTTCCTGTGCCGAGAAGTGCTTCGCGCCTACTTCGCGAGCCACGGCTCCCCCGGTGTCTCGCCCCCTGCCCTGCGCTAATATCGTATTTGGCACATTGGCTCGCACGACAGAATTGTCACCCCCCTGCCCGCTTCTACCCCCACTCCCGCGATTCATGCCTACCATTTCCAAGTTGTATTCGTATCGGCACAACTGTTGCTTTGCTACTTGCCCACACCAGCGGGTGATTGGAGGTCGCGGATGATGACACAACCACGATGGCTGCTCCTATTCAGCTCCATGATAGGAATCGCCGGCTTCGTCGGCGTCTTGGTCGCATGCCAGGCATCCGACGCCATGGATGAGGAAGGAAGCCAAATGCCACCCAGCTACCCCGGAAATGAATACCCATCTCTTGACGGGGGGGGCTCCGGAGGAGGCGCCATGGCGGACGCTGCCCTTCCCCCAGAACAAGAATTGGAAAGCGAATACGGCTCTCCCGTTGCTACAGAACGGTACGTATGGGTCGCCAACCCGGTCAGCGGCCGGGTCGCCTACGTCGACGCCACCACCCTCGAAGTCCGCACCGTCCCCGCCGGAAATAGCCCAAAAGCCATTGCCCCCGTTCCCAATCCGGACCGCGACACCGCGATCGTCATCAACGAATTATCCGGTGATGCCACCTTGCTGCAAGCCGATGACGCCGGCAACGTGTCCACAACCACCTTCGGCATCGCCAACGAAGCCAATTCCTGGGCCATTTCCCCGTCTGGCCGCTGGGCTATCGCCTGGGCCAACGCAGACTTGTACCCAAATCCAAACCCTGTCCAAGGCTTCCAAGACATCTCTGTCATAGACGTCCAAACCGAAAAAGTTTCAAGATTATCCATCGGTTATCGGCCCATCGCCTTCTCGTTTTCGAAGGGGGAAGAACGTGCTCATGCGGTAACGCAAGACGGTATTTCCGTCATTGATCTTCTGCTTCCCCAAGGGCCTTCCGTTTCCAAACTCATCCCTACCTCGGACGATGACTTCGAAACGAGTGACACACGCGACGTTTCTATTACGCCCGATGGTTCCCTGGCCTTCGTTCGCCAAAACGGTTCCCAGGATGTCACGGTCGTTTCCCTCACGGACGGTCATCGAATACGTGTTCAACTTTCTGGAGAATGCACGGACCTGGACTTGAGCGCGGATGGGACTCGCGCGATAGCCGCCATCCGCGACCAACACGAAATCGCAATTCTTCCCGTGCCGCAGATCGCCACAGCGCCGGAGGATTTTGAGGTGGTGTCCATTCCGAACGTGACGGTCGGTTCCGTGGTGATCGCGGCTGGTGCTCCAGTTGCTTTTGGGTTTTCGAACGCGGCGGTGGAACAGCGGATGGCCAAAATTCGATGGGATGTCACCCCCATACGTGTGCAAACCATGGCCTTACACTCCCCCGTACTCGCTGTTTTTCTTGCTGAAAACGCATCCAGTGCCATCGTCGTCCACAAAGACAAAAACAGCCATGCGAGAGCGTTCAGCGCATTGACCCTCGACCCGGAACTGCCTGCCAAAATCGTGGCTACCCAAGCCGAGGTGTTCGGCGTATCGCTCACCCCATCCGGAGACCGAGCCGTCGTGGCCGAACGCAATGATGCCTCGAAAATATTCGGCGCGTATCTGGTTCGACGCGACAACCTGCAGATAGACCGTTATCCCTTATTCAGCCCCCCTATCGCCGTAGGCACCGTCCTTGGTGCAAAACGCGCGTTCGTTGCGCAACAACACCCAGAAGGCCGCTTGACATTCATCGATCTGGACACGGGATTGTCTCGAACCCTGACGGGATTCGAACTTGCCGCGCGTGTGATCGACGGGAGCCAACCATGAAATACTCTCATGCCATCTTTGTGGGAATCGCGAGCATAACACTCTTATCGGGCTGCGGGGACCGTCCTGAATCCTGGGATACTCCCGCTGTCGTTCGGTTCGACAAGGGGCTCGAAAACTCTTTCGCCCTGATCGATGAATCGATGCATTCCGTGCATCTATTTTCCGTGGACGAGTCTCTGAATCTGTCGCAAGTACGCAAAAATACAGGTAAAAATGTGGTTGCGGTCATGGCCTCTCCCCAGGCGGACCGCCTCTTCGTTCTGAGCAAAGGTGAGCAGCCACGGCGAAAAAGCAGCGATGAACGCCCCGCCCTTTGGGTTTATGACGGCTCGGGTTCTGGCAACCTGCTCTCCAAATACACCTTGTCCAACCCTCTCGACAGCATCGCTGTCGATCCGGAAGGCCGCTTTGTCGTGCTGTACTCTTCGGGAGCCTCGGGCTCTTTCGTGACCAACCGCAATGAACTCCTCGTCATCGATACGAGCCTGCCTCCCGGTGATACCAATCCCCTTCCTCGCACCATCCGGTCCTTCGGAGGTACACCCCAGCGCCTAACGTTTACGTCGCCACTGAATCTTCCCTCGGGTCAGCGGCGCCTGTTGATCATCGAAACGGACCAAGACCTGTCTCTTCTCGATCTCGACCATCTCGATCGCAAAGAGGTCACGGTCAGGTTGAGTAATGATTATAAAGTCGTTCCCGCGGGAGTGACCTACACGGACGGGGTTCCACAGCGCAACGATGACGCTCGTCTCGCGGTGCGCACCACCAAAGAGAACAGCGTGTTTTTGCTGACATTCGTTCCACAAGCCAATGCTTCCGCGGAAAACGACTTTGGGCTGACGGTGAACATCATTGGGTTGACGAGCACCCCGTCGGATTTCGCTTTTGTCAATACGGACGGGGGGTTACGGCTGGCCATGCTCGAGGCGGGAATGCGTCGAGCGACGCTCGTGGATCCGGACACGACGACGGAAACTCAAGTTGATATGCCCGCGTCTTTTGGGCGTATCTCGCTCGTCACGCGCGAGATTAGCGATGCTCCGGCCGGTGGCAGTGATGTGGCCATGCTTTGGGGCTACGAAGGGGTGGCCTTTTGGTCGCTTGGTAAGTCGGTGGGGCAGGCGTACCGAAGCATCGAAGTGCTTCCGGATATTGACTCGTCGGTAGGTAACGTGGTGAGCGTTCCGGCCCCCAATCAATCGCTGAAAATCCTTGTACCGAATGATGCTGGTTATGGTGGCCGACGTTTTTACGTGCTGAACCTTGCCAATCGCACGGCGTCGCCCTTGCTCACCAGTGCTTCCTCGCTTTCGTTGACGGTATCGGCGGACGGGCAGCGGGCCTGGTTTTTCCAGCGTAATTCTCGAGAGATGGCGGTGGTCGACCTGCTCACCATGCATCCTCAAAACCTTGTGCTCGAACAGCCAATCACCAGTGTATTCGATATTGGCCGCGCGGGAGGCGGCCGCGCGATGGTGGCTTTGCACTACCAGGGAAACATGGGTGCCACGGTGGTCGATGCATTTTCGCCAGATGAAGCCTCCGCCCGAATGCATGTCGGCTTGCTTCAGGGAGGGTTTTGAAATGCGTGCGCTCAGATTTGTCTGTTCGTCGGTGTTGACCCTTTTGGTGTCCGCGACTGCCATGGCTCAAGAAGAACAAGAGCCCACGACGGCCCCCTCGGATTCGGCGACACAGGAGCTTCCAGCGCTCGAGCCGGCTCCGATGGCTGAACCGACCACCCCGGCTCCTTCCTCCGCGGCCTCCGCGGCACCTTCCGCCACCGTGAATGCATCACACCCTGCCGGAGCCATCGATTCACGGCAGGGTTATGCTCCCCCTCCGATGTCGGATGCGGTGGATGGTCCCTCTCGGGATATGTCCCGGGATTTTTGGCAGGTACATCTTGGCGTTCGCGTGGGGTGGGTTACCAGCGAAGGCTACGATCCTTTTAGCGAAAATGATGGTTTTTCGCAGGTTTCCATGGGGGCCACCCGTGCCTTTGTCCTGTCCGACAGTATTTCTTTCGCGCCTGGCCTGCTGTGGGAATACGGAAACGCAGCTAGCAAAGCTCGAAACGCCCCCACCGAATTGTCCGTCCATCGATTGGGCGCTGTCGCGGAGGGCCGACTTCACCTTGACCGAGATTTGTACGTGCTGGCCAAACTCGTACCGCAGGCGGTATACACGGGCGCTTCGATCGAGGAGGATTCCGCGACTGCCGTCTTGGTTCGCAATGCCTGGCGGTTTGGAGTGGATGCGACGGCGGGAGCGGCCTGGAATTTTCCCCGTACCTTGGGCGTTGATGACGTCGTGCCGCAGTTTTGGGTCGTGGGCGAATTCGGTTACGGATGGTCGATGAACCAGGACCTCGCTTTTTCACCGGATGTGGATGAGGACGACCCGCGAGCAAGTACGACACTCGACCTTGGCATGTTGTCGATGCGGGGCATGATGATGCGAATCAGTGTTGCCATGACGTTTTGAGGAGGGTGAGATGTCGAAGCTACGATGGTACGGATGCCTGGGCGTGGGATTGTTCATGGTAGCCTGTGGAGCGAACGAAACGGATTCGTTGCGAAATACGGCTCCTTATCCGAACGATACGGGCGGTTCGGGAGGATATGAAGGGCCGGCTGGGGGCGGTCAAGCTGGCTCCGGCCAGCTTCCCCCCGAACAAGAAGTTGAAAGCGCCTACGAATCGCCGGTGGCCACTGGACGTTTCGTGTGGATCGCCAATCCGTTGAGTGGCCGCGTGGCGTTCATCGATGCCGTCACGCTGGAAGTAAGTACGACGGAAGCGGGTAATGGGCCATCGTATCTTGCGCCCGTGCCTCATCCTTCGGAAGACGTGGCGGTGGTCATCAATGAGGTTTCTTCGGATGCCACGGTTCTTCGGGCCACCGCTTCGGATACAATTGACAGTATTTCGCTGCCGATTGCGCAACAAAACAATGCTTGGGCGATATCGTCCACAGGACGTTGGGCCATTGCGTGGACGGACAGTCGCAAGATCGCGGAAGCCAATGAAACCCATGGTTTCCAGGACATCGCGGTGCTCGACTTGAGCGAAGGAGCAGAGAAGGCAACGCGGCTTTCCGTGGGGTATCGTCCGGTGGCTCTGCAGTTTTCCGCTGATGAAATGCATGCTTACGCGGTGACGCAAGACGGCATTTCGGTGATGGACCTGTCCACGGGCAATCCGGTTATCGTTGGCTTGATCCCCGTATCCGACGATCCTTTCGACGACCCTGCAAGCCGTGACGTATCGATCACCGCGGATGGTATGTATGCGTTGGTTCGGTGGGAAAACAGCGATCGGATCGTGGTGGTATCCCTCGAAAACGGTATGCGAACGGAGGTAAACCTGTCTGGAACGGTAACGGATCTTGATTTATCGTCGGATGGGAAAAAGGCAATTGCGGTGATACGGGAGCAAGGCGAGGTCGCGGTGCTTCCGATTCCTGGGATTGTCGAAGCGCCGACGGCTTATGAAACGGTGAAGATCACGAATATGGTGGTGGGGTCGGCCACGATGGCGTCGGAAGCCCAGGTTGCGTTGTTGTATTCGAATGCGAGTCAACAGGATCGGATAGCGGCGCTTCATTATGAGAATTCGCCAGCGACGTCCGACGCGATCAAACTTCATGCTCCCGTGTTGGCAGCCTTTTTGGCGCCCACGGGAATCAGTTCGATCGTGCTCCACCCCCCCACGAATTCGCTGGAATCGTCGTATGTGAGCGCGTTCAGCGTATTGCATCTTTCGCCGAAGCTTCCGGCAAAAATCGTGGGAATGACGGCTCCTCCCAGTGCGGTAGCGATCAGTCCGTCTGGCGAGTATGGGGTCGTTGCGGAGCGCGACGATGCGAAGAAGGTATTTGGGGCGTATCTCATCAAGATGTTCAATCAACAGGTGGACCGATTTGAGTTGGCGAGTCCGCCGATTGCGGTAGGCACCCTTGCCGAGGCCAAACGGGCTTATGTGGCCCAGAAGCATCCGGAGGGCCGGATTACTTTCGTGGATCTGGAAACGGGTCTGATCCGTACTCTGACGGGATTCGAATTGGGAGCGAGGGTAGTGAACCCTTGAGAAGCGGCGAAGCGTTGGGTCACCCGAAGCAGGACGAATTGGGCTTGGCGGCGAGTCCCCTTCCCCGAGAGTTCACGTTGAAACCCAATACACATGGCCCTATGCTTCCGCTCATGTCGGCGGATTCGAAACCACCTGACTCCATTCCCCCATCGACGGATGAACGACGAAAAGCAGCGCGCAATGTCGTATGTGTCCCAGCGCGCGTAAGCCCGCGGGAGGGGGTGGATAAGCTATCGCTCATCGAGGATATCTCGCTCACGGGAGCGCGGCTGCTGACCCGCTGCGAACCCGAGATGGGCGAAAATCTCCGTTTGAGCCTCTATTTATCAGGCACGAACGAAGCTCCCACGATCGTGATGGCGCGTGTCGTTCGGTTGTTGCCCTTTGATGGTGCGGAAACGCTCTGGCGGCGTCGAGTGGCGGTGGTGTTCGAGCATCCATTGCACGGATGCGAACAAGAAATACATTCCCTTGCCGAAGAAGAAGCGAGATAGCACAAAAGGCCACTGAACGGTTGACGAGTCCCATCGAAGAAACCTCCAAAAACCCGCACCAGCGACGACTTTCATACCATTGACTTGATTTTCTTCCCGCCTCACGCCACAAGTCCCGAGCCCGCGCGTCCCGCTTTGGGGAACCTCTCACACAAAACCAATATGTAGCATGCAGAAATCGTTGGTCATCGTCGAATCCCCCGCCAAAGCCCGCACCATTGCAGGCTTTTTGGGGGACGGTTTCATCGTCGAATCATCCATTGGACATATTCGTGATCTACCGAGGAATGCGAGTGAGATCCCGTCGAAGTACAAAAGGGAGCCCTGGTCACGACTGGGCGTCAATGTCGATAACGGCTTTCAGGCACTGTACGTGACGAGTCCCGAGAAGCGGGCTCAGGTCACCAAGCTGAAAACACTGCTGGAAAAGGCAGATCGTTTGCTACTGGCGACGGATGAGGATCGGGAGGGTGAATCGATCGCGTGGCATCTCGTTCAGGTGTTGGCGCCCAAGGTTCCGATCAAGCGAATGGTGTTCCACGAGATCACGCCGGAAGCGATCGAGCGGGCCCTGAAAAATCCCCGAGATATCGACACGCAATTGGTCAACGCCCAGGAGGCACGCAGAATTCTCGATCGGCTTTACGGGTATGAGGTTTCGCCGGTGTTGTGGAAGAAAGTGCTTCCTCGGCTCTCGGCCGGTCGTGTGCAGAGCGTGGCTACCCGAATGATCGTGGAACGGGAGCGTGCCCGAATGCGCTTTCGGTCTGCCTCCTTTTGGGATCTCGAAGTGGTCCTTCAAGCGAATGGTGGATCGAAAACGCCACCGTTTGCCACGGCTCTGGTCAGCCTGGACGGCACGCGTTTGGCCCAAGGCAAAGACTACGGAGAAGACGGAAAACTCAATCGTTCCAACGTGTTAGCGATGGATGGGGCGCAAGCCAAGCTCACGGCGCAATCGATGAAGGGAGGGACAGCGACGGTTCGCAAGGTAGAACGCAAAGCGTACCAGCGTAGCCCCGCGCCGCCTTTCATGACCTCGACGCTACAGCAGGAAGCGGGAAGAAAGCTTCGGTTCTCCGCGGCCCGAACGATGCAAGCCGCGCAGCGATTGTACGAAAGCGGCTTCATTACGTATATGCGAACGGATAGCGTTGCCTTGTCCGATGTGGCGGTGCGGTCGGCTCGAGAGCATATTCGAACGCTTTTCGGCGACGCCTTCCTTCCCCCCAAGCCTCGAAAATTTTACAACAAAGTCAAAAACGCGCAGGAAGCTCACGAAGCGATTCGACCGGCTGGTGAGGTATTTCAACGACCGGAGGATGTCGCCCAGATCGTCGGTTCAGACGAAGCCAAACTCTATGAACTCATTTGGATGCGCGCGGTGGCTTCGCAAATGGCGGATGCACGGGGCGAACGGGTCCAAATGCAAATCGAAGCTTTCGCCGACGGCAAAAAAGCAGAATTGGCTGTTTCCGGCAACACCATCACCTTCCCCGGCTTTCTTCGAGCCTACGTGGAGGGTAACGACGATCCGGAAGACAGTCTCGCCAACATGGAAAAACCCCTTCCAGAACTCCACGGCGGCGAACAGCTCATCATCGAAAGCGCGACACCGCGACGACACGAAACCCTGGCTCCCGCCCGATTCACCGAGGCTTCCCTCGTCCGCGATCTCGAAGCCAAAGCCGTGGGAAGACCCTCGACGTTTGCTTCGATCCTCGCCACGATCCAGGACCGCGGGTATGTGTGGAAAAAGGGCACCGCCCTTGTCCCTTCGTTCGTGGCTTTCTCCGTCGTCGCCTTATTGGAACAGCATTTTCCCGTGTTGGTGGACTACGAGTTCACGGCTCGCATGGAGGACGATCTCGATGCGATTGCCCATGGCACGCAGGAGATGGTCCCTTGGCTTGGCAAGTTCTATTTCGGCAATCAATCGGCAGGTCTTACCGCTTCGGCGCATCAAGATCTGGCCGTCGGATTGCGTGCCCTCGTATCGGATAATCTAGGAGAAATCGATGCCCGGGCGATCAACTCCCTGCCCATTGGGGAAGGTCCCGATGGGCTTCCGATCATGGTTCGGGTGGGCCGATACGGACCCTATTTGGCGTATGGTGATGCAACGGCAAGCATACCGGAGGATTTGCCGCCCGACGAGCTAACGGTCGAAAAAGCGCTTTCTCTGATCGAGGTGGCTGCAAGCGAACGAAAGCTTGGAACGGATCCGGACACCGGGCTCGACGTTTGGTTACGGATGGGTCGATTTGGTGCTTATGTGCAACTTGGGGAGACGGATTCGGAAGAGGGCAAACCGAAACGTGCTTCCCTATTTCGTTCCATGAGTCCCGATACGGTCACCTTGGAACAAGCTTTGTCGCTGCTCCGCTTGCCCCGCATCATTGGGGTTTCCGAAGGGGAGAGCCTGGAGGCGCATCATGGTCGATATGGCCCCTATATTTTGAAAGGCAAGGAGCGACGGAGCCTCGAAACGGAAGAGCAAATCTTTACCATTTCGCTTTCGGAGGCGTTGGCCTTGTTGGCTCAACCGAATCGTCGGGTGCGCACCACGGCTTCAGGGCCCCTTCGGGAACTTGGGGATGACCCAGTATCTGGAGGGAAAATCACCGTCCGAGAAGGGCGTTTTGGGCCTTATGTGACGGATGGTCAGACCAATGCCTCGTTGCGCAAAGGCGATACGATTGACGGGATTACGCTCGAGCGGGCGGCGGAGTTATTGGTTCTTCGACGAGAAAAACTGGCTACGAATCCGAAAAAACCGCGTAAGCAGGGGGTTGGCCCCACGGCTTCCAAGAAGGCCACCGCGAAAAAAGCAGCCAAAAAGAAAGTTTCGGCGAAAAAATCTCCGACCAAGAAAGCTGCTGCCAAGAAAGCCACGGCAAAAAAAACGACAACCAAATCCGCCTCTGCCAAAAAGACCGCAACTCTAAAAAGCCCCACCACCAAAGCCTGATCGTCGACACGATGGCATGATACGGCCCTTGCTATCGAGCCATTGCCTCGTTTTCTGAGGCCCCAGCAGCACAAGTGCGGGGGCGAGCTGTTGGCCTTGGGGATTCACCCCCATCGAACAGACCACTAGCGATAAAGACGGGTGTTTTCGGGAGGGATGGGAAACGGAGGGAAGGTTATTGGGCTAGGATGGAGAACTCGATTCGACGGTTGGCGGCGCGCCCCTTGGGAGTTGCGTTATCCTCGACGGGCTTGGTGTCGCCGTGGCCTGCAGTAACGAGCCTGCTTTCGTCGATGCCTTTGGAGACGAGATAAGCTTTGACGCTGGCGGCGCGTTCTTCCGACAGCTTTTGGTTCTTATCCGCTAGTCCTTGATTATCCGTATGACCATCGATTTTCAGGCGCAGGCTTTTGTACTCCGTGAGCACTTTCACGGCATCATCGAGAACGGGGAAGGACGACGGAAGGATTCTGGCGCTTCCCGTTTCGAAGTTGATGCCTTTGATGGCCCCGGTGAACTTGGCAACTTCTTCGGGGACGCAGCCATTGTGCTCTGGCAGGCCGGGTTGATCGGGGCATTTATCATCGATGTCAGGGACTTTGTCTCCATCCTTATCCGGACAGCCCTTGAACTCTTTGAGGCCGTGCTCCTGGGGGCATCGGTCTTCGTGGTCGTAGACGCCATCCCGGTCGGAATCGAGACAGCCCTGGAAAGCAACCTCGCCGGGGACGTCGGGACAAAGGTCATCGGCATCCAAAACGCCATCGCCGTCCTTATCCGGGGCGGGGCAGCCATTGCGTGCCGGATCTCCGGGCTCATCCGGGCATTGATCCAAGTGGTCGGGAACGCTGTCATTATCCCGATCGGGACACCCTTTGTGGATGGCCAATCCCGGGACATCCGGGCAAGCATCGTCCGCATCCACTACGCCGTCGCCATCGCTATCGGCGGGTGCCGGAGGGGGAGCTGAAGAACCGAACGGGTAGATATCCAACCCGAGGGTGAGTTCGATGTTGTTGCCTCCAAAAGTAGAGTAGGAGTCGACCCAATAGTCACGCACCTCCCCGCGCAGGGCGATATGGTCCGTGAGAAGCCCTCGCGCGCCAAGGGAGACATGCACTTGGATGTCGTTGTCTCCGCCCAAATCCCCATCATCCTTGGTCAAGTGAGCGCCCGTTCCAAGGCCTAAAAAGGGGCTGAAATCACTCGACAGCAAGTGATAAAACAGGTCAACGTCATACTTGAAGCCGGTGTTGGGTTCGCCGTTGGTGGATTCCAGCGGCATGTAGGCGCCACCCACTTCACCGATCAACTGGGGGAGAATATGGTAACCAAGCCGAAGGCCAACGACCGGCGCGGACTTAGGTTGCAGGTCTCTATCCGAACGAGGCGCCTCACCGAGGTTCCAGTCATTGAGCTTGAGCGTTCCGCCACCATAAATACCCACGTACAATCCCGGATCGGGGTATTCCGCGCGGGCTTCGGACGGCATACCTAGCACTCCGACTGTGGCCGCTGCCAAGATGCCGACCAACCGATGCGACAATTTCATGCAAGCCTCCTGCACCCTTCGGTGCGGTAGAACGCGTTTCCTTCCGACTTTCAAAGTACGAATTTTCGCGGATTCAGAGCAAACTCATATTCGAACACATACCCTACCCCTGTCCTATGTGCTCTTGCAACCCAACAGAACACCGCAAGCCATCATTTCCAAAAAGGTTTTGGCAGAAGTACAAAAAATAATTATAAAACAAATACTTATCCACAAAACGGCACCATTCTCCCTTCCTCTTTCGCAGGCTCGACCCTTCCAACCGCATCGCTTTCAAACCGTCATTTCGCGAGCGCTGAGTCGAGCCACGACGATATTGTTGGCCGCTGCGATAAGCACGGAATGTCAAGGGCCGATAAGTCCTTCGCGAGGATCTTGGGTTGCGGCTCGCCATGCGGGTTTTGCCGCACCGGCCAAAGCAAATAGCGCGCCAAAAACGACAGTTGCCATCATGAGCCACCACGGGCAATCAAAAAAACTCTCAGGTTTGAAAGGGAAGTTCGGCAGACGGGTGGCTGCTAGCCAATCCGCGAGTATCATGGCTATCCAGCCGAGCGAAAGGCCCCCTACGGCATACAACGAACCCACCACCGCCGCGAGGGAAAGCTGCCAAGCCATGATATCGCCTCGGGCAGCCCCCACCGCTCGGTAAAGTCCGATCTCTCCGCGCCGTTCCCATAATAAGGCTCGAAAACAATACGCGATATTCGCCCCTGCCATGAAAAGTATCACTATCGCCACCAGAGATAGCAGGGCCGTCACACCGTTGACGAGCACACCCACGTCTCTGGCTCGCGTATCGTGAGGCATGAGCCCAAACTCTTCGGCTTTGGCAACGACAGCACCTATATCCCTCGCATCCGTGGCTTCCACCAGCAGCGACGTGAATACGCCGTCGTTTTCCGTTTCCGAGTATTCTTCATTCCATCTTCGAACCGTGTCGATCGGCAAGGTGAGTCCAAGATCGATCGCGCGTGAAGATATGCCCACCACGCGGGCTTTGACGCTGCGAACGTTGCCTTTTTTCGAAGCTCCGAGCAGCGATTCCCCCAATCGCATGGTGAATACGACACCGTTGGCTCTGTCGATCAGCACGCTCCCCACGGGGGGCAAGCCATGCGCTGGGGCGATCGCTTTGTTGAACACTTCGACCAAGTAGCGGCTCACCAAAACGGGTACTGGCGCTACACATTTGCCTTCGGTCGCGCCCGTAGGATGTTCGCAATACTGCGGCTGCTCGCATTGATCATCGGAGGTACAAGCCTTTCCCGGTTGTTTCCATGGATCTTCGAAGGGAAACGAGGGATGCACATCGGATTCGACCAAGGCAGGATCGACCCCGTCGCCCATCATTTCGCTCGTTCCGATATCCTGACCGAGGAGGTCCCGACCACCTTTGGCGCTGCAAGGAAAAGCAAACCGTAGCTTGGGATAGACTCGCTTGACTTCCGGCATGGTTTGCAATTGCTGGACAACCTGCATCCGAATCTTGGGCGCGGAGCCTCCACCGAGAACCAGAGCCAACAATCCCGGATCGGCCCCTTTTTTCGGCTCCAATTCGATCTTGTCCAACGGAAATACATCTCCCAACAACACCGCCCGCACGCCAAGTCCCAGCGATAAAAAAAACACCAGAGCCGCCGTGCCCGCAACGATCCCAAACCCCGCGGTGGCAAGCGCGCCCCGGGTGCGGCGCACGTCTTGCCCCACCAAACGCGTAAGCTCACGAATTCGCACCTCTTACCTCTGCTCCCGCAAACGACCTTCGTCCATTCGCAATACTCGCGTCGCTATGTTGGCAATCCGCTCGTCGTGGGTCGCACATAGCACCGTCACTCCCCCTTGCCGATGAAGCGATACGAAAAGATCGATGATTTGTTCTGCGGTCACGGCGTCGAGATTTCCCGTCGGCTCGTCACAAAACAGCAAGGACGGGCCATGAACGATAGCACGAGCGATGGCCACGCGTTGGCGCTGACCGCCAGATAGATTTGCCGTCAACTCCTGGGCGCGGTCCGACAAACCGACCTGTTCCAGTACGGAAAAAGCTTTTCGGCGCGATGGTGGATGACGGGCAAACAACAAGGGAACGGCCACGTTGTCGAGCACGGATCGGTTTTCCAACAGGTGGAACGATTGGAACACGAAACCGATTTTTTCGCCGCGCAGGCTTGAAAGCTCACGGTCGGAAAGCGAACGGATATCGCGTCCATCGATGGTCAATTGTCCTTCGTAGTGCGTATCCAGGGTACCGAGAATACCAAGCAACGTGCTTTTGCCGGATCCGGATGGGCCCACTACCGCCAAAAATTCTCCGGGCTCCGCTTTCAAGGTGGCGTTGTCGACGACCCATCTTCGCGCCTGAGCGGTTCCGAAAGCGCGTCGAAGCCCCTGCGCATGAATCATGTCCACGTCAGTTTTTGCTGGGAGGGATGTCGCGAGAGGCTTGTTCGATCATATCGTTGACGTAGGTTGCAATGCGAGCTTCATCGGGACCTTCGACCATGACGCGCAATTTGGGTTCCGTTCCGCTCCATCGAACGAGCACGCGACCTTCACGCCCAAGTTCGTTTTCGACCTTTTGGATAGCACGCATCAACAACGGCATTTCCTGAATGGGCTTTCGATCGGAAAGCGAAACGTTTTTGAGCAGTTGGGGAACACGCTGCAGGCATCCCGGCACGAGTTCCGAAAGAGCGCGACCGCGCCGCAGCATGATCAACAGAACCTGCAAAGCCGCAATGATCCCATCGCCCGTGGAGGCATGTTCGAGGAAAATGAGGTGACCCGATTGCTCCCCTCCAAACATATAGCCGGATTTGCGCATCTCCTCCACAACGTACCGATCCCCCACGGCCGTTCGAACAAGCTTTCCTCCAGCGTTTTCGATGGCTCGTTCAAGTCCGAGATTCGACATCACCGTGGCCACGACCGTAGCCTTCGGCAACGTCCCCGCTCGCAGCCGCTCGATACCGTATAGCGCCATGATGGCATCGCCATCCACGATATGCCCCGCATCATCGACAATGATGACCCGATCGGCATCACCATCAAGCGCGATACCGATATGCGCTCGATGATTGACGACTTGTTGTTGCACGGAGGCCGGATACAAAGCCCCCACCTTATCATTGATGTTTTTTCCGTCGGGCTCACAACCAAGGGAAATGACATCGGCGCCAAGCTCCATGAAAACCGAGGGTGCCACGCTGTAGGCCGCGCCATGGGCTGCATCGACGACGATACGCAGGCCATCGAGGGTGTATTCTTTGGGAATGCTTTGTTTCGCGAAAACGATGTAACGCCCTTTTGCGTCATCGACTCGAATCGCCGAACCGATTCCTTCTCCGGTAGGAGCGCTGGCATCGATGTCGCTCGAACGCAGCAATCTTTCGATTTCGGCTTCTTGTTCGTCCGGCAGCTTGAAGCCATCGCTGCCAAAGACTTTGATACCGTTATCCGAATACGGATTGTGGCTGGCGGAAATCACGACTCCCGCATCGGCGCGCATACTGACGGTGAGGTGGGCTACCGCGGGTGTTGGGATGGGCCCCGAGAGCATGACTCTGCCCCCCATGGCGCAAATACCGGACGCCATGGCCGTTTCAAGCATATACCCCGACAATCGCGTATCTTTTCCTATGACGATCCGCGGTCGGCGAGACTTGCCTTTGCCTGCCACGTACGTAATGGCACGGCCCAGGCGCAGAGCCAGCTCCGGAGTCATCGGCGCGACATTCGCCACGCCACGAATCCCATCTGTTCCAAATAATTCCCGGTCGGTGGATGCGTTTTCGGACGTCATCTCCGGGACGTTACACAATCTCGCCCTTGGACGCCAAGGGGGAACTGAATTAAGAACGGCTCCCACGTTCGATCGAGGCATGACTCATGGTATGATCCCTTCCATGAGCAACCGTTGGCTTCGGTTTGGACTGCTCGTGGGATGCCTGACTGCCTGCGGTACAGCGGGGGATAACACGAGAAACTACGCATCCGCAAAACCCGACGCGGCCGATGATGTCATCATCGATGCCACCGGCGACCCATCGCTCGACAAAGACACTCCCCCCCCGAAAGAGACGGGCCCGGAGGTTTCAGCGGATACCGAGCCCGATACGCCTGCCGATGTGGTGGAAACGGGGCCGGAAACTACCACGCCCGACGTCGAACAAGAAGCGGAAGCCGAGGCAGGATGCCCTACGGGAACCACGGGACCGAATTGTGATGCGTGTGCCGACGGATACTTCGAATGCGGAGCCTCCTGCATTGAAAACTGCGAAGATTGCCCGGGAAAAACACTTAACTGTGACGGACAGTGCGTGACGGCTTGCCATACTTGCCCGGGACAACCAGCCGCCTGTGGGCAAACGTGCATGTCTTCGTGCGCGACTTGCGACAACAAGCCCCTCGATTGCCAGGGAACGTGCATCGCCAATTGCGATGCTTGTCCCGAAAAACCCTTGCAATGCAACGCAAAATGCGTGGCGACATGCAATGCATGCCCAGGGCAACCAGCCACCTGCGGGCAAGCGTGCTTGGCTTCGTGCGCGACTTGCGACAACAAGCCCCTCGATTGCCAAGGAACATGCGTGTCGGAATGTGCGCAATGCGCTGGCGCCGACTATTCTTGCCAAGGCGCTTGTATCGCCTCATGCATGAGTTGCGCGGGGCAACAAGCTACCTGTGAAACGACCCACGAGTGCCTGAGCACTTGCAGTTCCTGCTCCGGTAGCTGTCTCGAATGCCCAGCCGGATACCACGCTTGTCCCAACGGTTGTCATATCGATGGGCAGGATGACCCGGCACTGGGATGCGCTTATACATGCGACGATCAACCTTGTCCGATCCCTGAGAACGGCGATTCGATTTGTTCGATGGGCAACTGCGATATCGTTTGTGACACGCCCGCTGGATTCATCAAGGTCGGAAGCCAGTGTTTATGTGATGCGGACCATGGTTTCGTCAAACACCCCACGCTTCCGCTTTGCGTATGCGAAAACGGTTTCAAAGGATGCGGTACGTTTTGCGCCAGCGTGACAGACCCCGCGTACGGCTGTTCCCATACCTATTGTTTGGCGTGTCCAACTCCCCCTCATACGCTGACGACATTCTGCAACGCCTCGGGCGAATGCGATTTTACGTGTGACGACGCTTCTGGGTACATCAAGAACTCGTCCGGCACCGACTGCGTATGCCCAAGCGGCTTATTCGACAATGGCACGTCATGCGGTTGTGAACCCGGATTGAAATACTGCAATGGCAGTTGCGTCAGCGCTTCGACACCAAACAACGGTTGCGCGGGACCATCCTGCGATCCATGCCCCACACCGGCCCATGCCACGGCGATATGCGATGCGGGGGCCTGCAGTTTCGTTTGCGATGCTTCCGGACATTGGAAAAAATCTGGAAATCAATGCATCTGTGACAACGGCTACACGGAAGTGGGAGGAGAGTGCGTAACGGCTTGTCTCGGAAGCACGTACGGTTCGAGTTGCTATTGGTATGTGGGCACGGCAGCCACCTGGGATCAAGCGCAGGCGAACTGCGCGGCACAAGGCGGTTATCTTGCCTCGATCGCCAACTCGGCGGAAAACACCTTCGTACGGAGCCTGGGAAGCGACAGAATCTGGATTGGATTACGCGATCATTCGACGGATCAACGAACCTTCTCCAAAGCCGATGATTGCACGCAAAATATCATGCTTAGCGGTGATGGAGGAACCTATTTCGGCTCCACGACGAATAGTTGGGACGACATCGATCCCTGCAATATTTCCTCCGACAGTGACGATATCTTCGGTATTGAGGTAACGACTCCGGGAATCTACGTATTTTCCACCGCCAACACGAGTTGGGACACGATTCTCGGACTGTATCGCCGCGTCGCCAATACGTCAGGATACACATCTTGCCTAGGATCCAACCTGGCCTGTGACGACGACTCGGGACCTGGTACCCGATCGCTGATCATCCGTTACTTGGACACGGGCTCGTACACGCTGGTGTTGGACGGCTACTATTATTCCTGGGGTAGCTACCAACTGGATGTACGCCGTTTCGACCTCGTGGACGGTACGATTCACCAATGGGCAAATTGGGCTTCCGACGAGCCCAACAACTCTAGTTCAGCGGAAAAGTGCGTGGAAATGAATACCGCAGGCACCTGGAATGACCTTAGCTGTGCTTCTACGCGGTCTTATGTATGTGAGCGTCCCATGTAAAAATTAATTCATGATTGGACAAATCGGTCATTCCAAGGAGCGTTTCCTTTCGCTAGCGACTAGCCTCCCACCGCGGCTTGAGGCTAATGTTATCTTCTACGTGTACGTGGTGCCGTTGCCAGCATGAGTCGAGAGCCAAAAGCCAAAAAGCCGCCCATGGGGCCAACGGATGCAGAAGGAACTTCCAGTTCCGGCGCGGACGCTTGGGGGACCTATTTTCTTGGCCCCTATCGCGTGGTGGATGAAATCGGTGTGGGAGGGATGGCCACGGTGGAGCTTGCGCGAATGGACGGCGCGGGCGGCTTTCGAAAATGGGTGGCGATCAAACGAATTCATCCGCATCTGACCGAGGAACAGCAGTTCATCAACATGTTTCTCGATGAGGCGAGAATCGCCGCAAGCATCTCGCACCCCAATGTCGCGCAGGTCTTTGACCTTGGCAAAGACGGAAACACCTATTGGATCGCGATGGAGTACCTGCACGGCGAGCCGTTGCGGGAAATCATGCGGATCAACGAAGAACAAGAGACGTCGATCCAACCCGAGCTTGCGGCGAGACTCATCGCAGACGCGGCCGAAGGGCTTCACGCGGCGCATGAGTTGCGCGGGAAAAATGGTCAACCGTTGAACCTGGTTCATCGCGATGTCACCCCTCACAACCTTTTCATCACCTACGATGGCGTCGTCAAGGTAGTGGATTTTGGCATCGCCAAAGTCACCGGCAGTCTTTCGAGCACCCATGCCGGCACCATCAAAGGCAAAGTGGCCTATATGTCTCCGGAACAAGTGCGAGGCCGTCCGATCGATCGTCGAGCCGATGTGTTCGCGCTTGGTGTGGTGCTGTGGGAAATGACAACGGGGCGGAGGCTCTTCCGAGTGGATTCGGATTTGGCCACCTTGAGTCGTGTCGAAGCTTGTGTGGTGCCACCTCCTTCCGCTTTGGATGCAGATTATCCCCCGGAACTCGAAGCCGTCGTGCTCAAGGCATTGCAACGGGAGCCTGAAACGCGCTACCAAACCGCCCGAGAACTATCGCGAGCCCTTCAACACTTCCTGATGGGCGCCCGCACCTTCGTCGGTCCCGAGGACATCTCCGCTTACGTCTCGGATATGTTTTCCGATCGCATCCGAAAGCGAGAGGACCATTTGCGTTGGGCTGCGGAAGTCACACAAACCATCTCGATTCGGCAAGCTCTCACGGAGGAAGCTCCCGGCGATATGCTCGATCTGTCCAAGCTTCCGCGGGACACGGGCGAATCCGACGTTTTGGACTTCGACACGTTGCGCGATCAACCAGCTCCCGAAGTCCACGGAATACCTTCCCCCCTGGGTTCCGGCGACAACCCTCCCGAACTCGAAAAAACCCAAGCACAGCGCGCAGGCCTTGCCTCACCATCGCCTGCCTCCGCTTTGTTTACGCCGCCACCACGCCACAGCGACAGCCTTTCATCCACGGAAGCAGTCATCATTTCCGACCCATCCGTGGAGAATGCGCATGATGACGACGACGAAGAGGCTGCCACGCTCGTTGCGAACTCCCCGCTTGCCATGCAAGCGATCGCCACGGAGCTATTGCGAAGCCCCATCGGCAGTCCTTTGGGCGATCCTACCGCTTCGACCGATGGGATGGAAACGCGCGTTCAACCCGCACAATTCACCGCTCCCGCGCCAATCCTCGACCCATCCCGTCGTCCTCAACCAAGCGCCACGGATTGGGCATCTCCCAGACCCATCCCGCGCACCTTCGATGTCCATTCTTCGCCCGCGGCTCCTACCATGCAACTTTCCGCAGTACGACCAGGCATTTCACCGCTGGTCGTATTCGCCGCCGCCGTGGGAGCTGGTTTCATCGCTGCAGGGCTCGGCGCCATCTGGATCGTAAAAAACAAAACCGAAACACCAAACGACCCGCCCTCGGTAACGCTATCGTCACCACTTGCCTCCCCACCACTGTCCACGCAATTGCCCGTTACCACGAAAACCGTTCGAACCGTCGCATCGCCCCCAACTCCGTCCGAACAACCCACCCCTTCCGTACCGTCGGCACGCTCTACACAAGATCAATCTACGTATCCCAGCGGGGATCGAAAAAAAACCTCTGCTTCCAAAACCCCTGATCCTCCCATCGATCCAGGCAGTCTCGACGAAACCGCACGCCCGGGGTTCCTTTCCATTCATTGCAAACCCGCATGCGACCAGATCGTGGCCGGTGGAAGAACCTTCTCCGGCTCGATCTCCCGAGTTCCCATGCAGCCCGGTTCCTACCGCGTTCATTGTATCCGTGGCAGCGTCACCAAGATATTGTCCGTGATCGTCGTTTCCGATGAACACAGCTCTCAAGGCGTGCAGATGGAATGACCCCCGCCGCACACGACGTTCTCAACCTTTGAGCGCCGCAAGTTCCGCTTTCACCTTTTTGAGTTCTTGAGAAAGCATCGCCGACCGCGCCCGAACTCCCTCCATCACTCTTTCCGAAACCGCAACTCGCTCTTTGGCGACTTCCACTTCTTGACGCAATGCCTCCATCTGCTGTTCCGAGGGCGCCTTGGTCGCTGCATCCTCTTGTGCTCTCAACTTGGAAGCCAATGACTTGACCCTCTCCATGGCGTCATCACGCTCTTTTTCCACCTTTTCGAGTCGTTCCGTAAGCCGTTTCGTCGTGGTTCGCTCGGCTTCGAGCGCGCCAGCCATCCCCCCATCGTCATCTCCGCGATCCGCCAAACGACGATTGGCCTCGGCGAGTCTTTTCTCTGTCTTGTCGAGTTTCTCGCGTACGATCGTAAACTCTTTGTCGGCTTCGTCGGCGGAAATCAATGCCTTGCTCAGTTTGGCTTCCGTCGCTTCGAGACGAGCCATCAGTTCTTCCGAAGCAGGAGCCTTCGTATCGCGCGATATGTCCTCCGCGTGTTGATTGGCCTTCGTGCGAAGAGAATCTGCCTCGACCTTGGCTGCATCCGCCTTCGCCAGGGCTTCTTGTGCGCTCCTCTGCGCCGAAGATAGAGATGCCTGCAGTTTTTGGGTATGGCTCCAACACCCCATCTCCCCCTTCGCCCACCCAACGAGCACCCCTCCAAGGGTCATGAGTAGAGCACATACCGTGCTGGTTACGAGGATCACCCACTCAGGGGCCATCGTTGTCCCCTTTCTTCGGTTGCACGAACCGAGGTTCAATGCGCAGCTCCATCGCCCCTGGTGGTATGCCTTTCGTTACGATCCGCCCCTCTTCCACGTTAGGCGGTTCAATACCAATCCGTGCCACGGTAACCCCCAAATCCACGAGCATGCGCAGCACAGCAGAAGACCTACGCCGGCCAAGCTGAACATACTCCGCTGCATCCATGCCCTCATCGCCATGCCCCACGAGCACCACTTTCATCCCAAAATGGTTGCGCAAATAGGCCGCGATCGGCTCCACGTTCCGGCTCATCTCCGCACTGAGAACCTGGCTTTGAGGCTCGAAACGAATCGATGGCAATTCGGTGCCATCCGGCACGGTCGTCCACGACGTGATTTCTTGCCTCATCACATCGGCTTCGGCATCGCCTATCACGGCACCAGCGTCTGCCATTTCCTGCAGCCTCGGCACGGGAGCCTCTGCCGATACAGCCTGTTCGACTGTCGCCGAGACTACCGCGCGCTGCTCACTGCCCGTGGGCTCCTGACACCCATCACGGCCCTTCGGCAGTTCCGGCACCGTCCACACGTTCATGCCCACAAGCCCTGCCGCGCCCACCGCGATCAGCGCAAAACCACTTAAATAACGCACCTCCGGTTTCATCCATGCCGTTCATACACCCGATCGATGCCTGCTTGGCAAACAATCCTGGGCGCTTTTCGTTCCGCCAAGCCCAATCCCACCCCACAGTTCGCCGGAACCTATAATTATTCAATTAATTCACGATGTTAGACTTTTGGGGTTCCATGGGGACAAGCACCCCCTTGACGCTTTTTGCATCCAAAAATCGTCTCGCCGCCGACCTGATATCCGTGACCGCACGCAGTCTGTCGCCTACCCCATCGGCTTGTGATGCATCCCATCGCGAAAGCATGTTCGCTATCGCCTTCGGATCGGACATGCGCCTCGCTTCCATCTCGACGATCTTGCGCTTCGCGCTTTCCATTTCCGATAGGCTCAGGCCGTCGGCGATGATTTCGTCCAGACGCTTGCGCAACGCTGCTTCCTCCTGCTGTCGCTGCAAAACGGATATCTGTTTGCATATTCGAAACGCCGTCGAATCGGCATGCCACGGAAGAACGTCACACTCCGATTCCATCGCCATTGCGATCAACCATAACGCCGGCCAGTCGTTGTCAGCCAGCGGTGGCCCCGATGCCAGGAGCACGAGATTCGCCTTTCCTACCAGCGGTTCAACCACAGGGGCTTTCGGCGTTGCAGCCGCAGCAACACGTGGCGTCGCCACAGTTTTCGAGGGCTTCCACCCCTCGAACAACCGATCGGTCAGGTTGCGGGCGCGCTCGAGACCAATATCTCCAACCCACACAACAACGGCCCCTTCCGCGCGGTAGTACGATTGGTAAAACGCACGACATTGCCAGGATTCCATCGCTTTGACCGAGCGTTCCCACTGCTCAACGGTGGGAATGGATAGATCGGCCAGGGCTGCTTGCATCCGCATCTCCCGCTGTGTATCCCCAATCCCTTGCAGGACTCTCGTCTGCGCGCGCTGAAAAGCCAACGTTCGGAAGCTTGGCGCACGCATCATTTCCCGCAACGAGTCGACAGCCTCCTCCACGTCGTGGCTCAGAATTTCAGCGGAAAAAATTGTGCTATTCGACAACACCTCGATGCCCGGTTCAGCAATCTCTTCGATGCCATGAACACGTCCGATGGCAGCATCGGAGCCGATCATTCCTTCCACGAGGGAATAAGCCGTAAGAGCACTGACGCCGGGCCGCGAACCATCCGCGGACCATCCCACGGGCAACACGATCCGAAGGTGAACAAGGGGCACCGCAGACTGTTGACCATGCCGCAATCCGACCCCCGAAGGGCGTATTTCGCTGGGCGAAAGAGCTAGATGAACCGAATCGATGGCCGCCGTCGCTTCCTCGGGAGCCGGGGGAAGAGCGGTTTGCATCGTCGAAGTATCCTCGGCTTCCACCGGTTGCGTAGAGGGCGTCGAAACCGGCAAAGAAGGCGCGGGAGAGCAGGCACCGATCAAGAAAAATATATTTATATTTCGCGCTGATACGATCATCTCGAAGGCTTGTTCGAGCGCCGCGGGGCACCTTGTTTGGTGGGTTGTTTCTTCTTCGATGCGGGTTGTTTCGAGCCGTGCGACGGCAAAGGATTGGGCTTCTGGATTTGCTCGGCCTTTTTGGGGGAGTCGATCCGCGGGCCACGTATCTCAACCAAGTTTCGACGAATCGGTGAAAGAATCTGCCGCGCCACGCGTTGCACGTCCTCACGACGAACCGCGGCCAACTGCGCCGGTTGTTCGAAAAATTCAATCGCGTCGTCGCGCAGCAGCGCAGAACGAGCAAGCAGCGAGGCTCGCCCCTCGACACGTTCCACGCTTCGAAGCAACCGACGTTGTGCTGCACGCCAGCCAGCGTCTAGCTCTTCTTGCGTGGGACCGTGCTGAACCAGATCGAGAAACGCATCGTCGACTACCTTGCGCGTCGCGTCCATGTCTACATTCGCTGGCAAATCCACCCTGAAGGTGAGCCAACTCGGCCCTTTTCGCTCTTCCAGCTCCATGGAAACACTTGCTTCGGTACTAAGCTTCGCGAGCCTCGGACTGTGCCTCGAACCGATGGTATCAGGGCGATCGACGAACAGCTCGATGAGCAAACGAATGGCAGCCAGGTCCGCGTGTCCTGCCGGGGGGACGGCCCAGCCGTACAAAAACACCTGCGGCACGGGTGTGTCGAATCGATCGATATCGACTCGTTGGTTGGTTTGATCGGGCAGGACAATGGGAGGATCGCTCGGGATGGCCGAGGACGGGATCGGTGCAAAATATTGTTGTACTTGCTCGAGCACGGCGTCGGGGTCGAACGCTCCGGCAACCGCGAGAGCAGCGAGCGCTGGTTGGGCCCATCGACGACGATACGCATCGAGGTATTCGGCGGAAGCTTGTTGAAGGTCGGGAGTCCAACCATGAGCGAGGTGACCGTAGGGCGAGCATCCCTGAAACGCCAAGGTTTGGGCTCGAACGGAAGGGGATGGAGGAAAATCGAGATGGTTGCGAAGCGCGATGGCACCGGTTTGTCGAATGGGACGATGGATTCGATGGGCTTCTCGCCATAGCGCGTTGGCAAGGCGCGAGGGCAAGACCACGGTGGTGAATTGCAACAGGTCAGGTGTGTATTGTACCGAGGTGCTTGCGGCGGGTTGCGCGGCTCGCAAATGTTCGCGCAGCGCGGAAGAAAACCCGTACTCCCCCTCTGCTTCCTGAGACGAACCCGCGCGATAGGCTAGCGAAACGGCCACTGCGGTGGTTGTAGAATCCGGCTGTAAAATCACACGCATGCCGGAAGGCAATCGATGTTGAACCACCGGAAAGGACAGTGTTGCCGGAATGTGAGGCCGCTCCGGCGCGGCGCGATGAACGATCGGTGCAGAACGTGGGGGAGTCGACTTCTTTTTTCCTTGCCCCCTGCTCTTTTCCGTCGAGCGTGACGTGGGCGCGGCGTGGCTTTGCACCGGAGCCCAAAGCAGCCAGACCAGCGCAAAAAGCACGAGCACACGCGGTGAAATTCGCATCTTCCATCCTGTGCTGACAAACGACAGGCAGACGCGTCAAGCATAATTCTCTCCCGCCGAGCCATCTTGCGCATCGATTGCCGTTTTCCTTGTTGGAGTACGCGCATGGGGCTAGCGCATTTTCATCCTTTGCCGTCGAACGGACGACCAGATTCTCTCCATCGGCGCTAGCACTTCCCCCTCTTCCAACTTGGGCCGAACCCATGCTAGGGTTTTGGAATGCCCACAATGGAGGTCGGCGAAGAGTGGATAGTCGATGCTTTCGGGTGTGAGCCTCACCTTCTTCGTGACGCTTCTTGTCTCCAATCGATCGTGAAATCCATTCTTCGGGACACATCTTTGCATTCGCTCCACGAAGGGTACTGGCATACGTTCGCCGGCGAAGGGGGCGTGACTGGATTGGTCGCGTTGCAGGAGTCACATCTCGCAGTGCATACGTACCCCGAGTATCGCATCGCAACATTTAGCCTGTATTGCTGTAGAATCGGATGTGGTTGGAGTTGGGACGAAAAGTTGAAAAAGGCGTTAGGAGCAACGACGGTCACGATCGTTCGTGTCGAGCGCGGCCGGTTGCCCGCGACGACCAGTTCGAATGGTATGCCTACAAAAATGGAACACTCACGGGAGGGATGATGCCATGGGGCTGATGGTCAACGTCATGCTTGCCGCACAACCAGGGGAAGTCGATGCCTTGTGGTCGACGGCCGCCATCGTCACGGCTCTCAAAGCCTTTGGTGCCTCGGTAGTCTACAGCTTCCTTGGCCTCATCATGTTTGCCTTGGCCTACAAGGTATTGGGGTTCATCTTTCCGTTTTCGATTCGAAAAGAATTGGAGGAAGATCAGAACACCGCGGTGGGTATCGTGTTGGGCTGCATGATGCTGGGTCTTGCCATCATCATCGCCGCCGCTATCCACGGTTGAACCGCCTTGTCCTCCGCTCCCCTGCCCCACCGAAACCCAGTAGCTGCTCCTCGCCTTCCGCCCCCTCGCCACGTCGCCCTTTTGTATGCCGTGCTCGTCGTTTTGGCATCCACCGGCTTGGCGTATGAGCTATCGCTCGGTGCGGTAGAAAGCTTTTTGCTCGGTGAACCCGTTTCGAGCTTCGCGTTGATCATCAGCGGCACCATGGTAGCGCTGGGACTGGGTTCTTATCTGTCGAGTTGGATCAAAACCGAGTTGGAACTTCGGTTCATCGATGCAGCGGTCGCGACAGCCACCGTGGGGGGCGCTTCCGCACCGATGCTTTACGTTGTATTCGGCCTCCACGGGCCGTTTCGATTCGTCCTGTATGCCGCAACGCTGCTGATTGGGACCCTCGTCGGCCTACAACTCCCATTGCTGCTGCGGATTCTCAAACGCAACGAACGATTCGCGGATGTCGTGGCACGAGGCTTCGCCTTGGATTACGCCGGTGGCCTCGCCGGTTCGCTCGCTTTTTCTTTCGTGTTCATGCCATCGCTCGGACTCATTCGAACCACGCTCGTTCTTGGATGCCTCAACCTGGTCGTCGCAGCGTATGGAATCCACCTGTTGGGGTGGAAGAGAAAAGGCATGAAATTACGCGGCCTTACACTCGTTGGGGTCGGCGCTTTGCTGATGACTCTGGGGTGGTTTGCCCCCCACTTCGAAGCGATGACCGAGCGCCCTCTATAATAAACTATAATCATTTCGTTTAGTTATACTCACGCCGACCTGTCGCAAGCACCGTATCGCCATGTGTCCCTGCTCGGCTCGTGCCCGACCCGTCCCCTCATTTTCCCTCGAGCATTTCCTTCGACATCCTGGGGACAACAGCTCATATCCCCTGAAATCGTGGATGTTGACCATTGCCTTATCCCTGACGGCAGCCCCCCCATCCGGCTGACCCATCCGACCCATGATGTTGGGCACCTTGCTCTCGCCCCGGCTCTGGCAAAACGGACCGTGCCTCGTTCTGCCCTCTTGCATCGTGGGTGTCCGGCTCTAGATCGCCTGCCATGGATACCACCCTCCTGTACCGTTCCGCCGTACTCAACGTCGCGAATCATCGAACCGTTCAGCATCTCGTGACTCGCCGGGCGTGGCGTTTTGCCCGACGATTCGTAGCAGGAACGACCATCGACGAGGCGCTGACGGCCATCGATGCTCTCGAAAAAGATGGTATTCACGGTATTTTGGACCTGCTGGGGGAGATGGTGACATCACAACAGGAGGTGCTTGAGTTCTCCCAATTGATTGGGCAGCACGTCACCTCTTTCGCTTCCCGACCTTACCCCCGGTACTTATCCATCAAATTGACGCAAATCGGGCTCGGCCTCGATTTCGATTTGATGATCGAATCGGCCAAAACCATCCTATCCACGGCTCGGGAACACGACACTTTCGTGCGAATCGACATGGAGGATTCTCCCCGCGTGGACGATACTCTTCGCGCGTTTCGGCTCCTTCGCGAGCAAGGCTTCGACAATCTCGGGCTTGTGTTGCAGTCGAGTCTTCGTCGTACGGAATCGGATTTGCGCTCCCTTCTCGATCTGAAACCCAACCTGAGGATCGTCAAAGGCGCGTACAAAGAGCCGCCCACCGTCGCGTACCAAGACAAATCCACGGTGGATGCCGCGTTTGTCTCCCTGGTCAAAACCAACCTTGCCGAGGGCAATCATACCGCGATTGCCACGCACGACGAGCGGATCATCAACCAGCTTCAATCGTGGAACGCCGAGCAGGGCATCCCGTCCGAGCGAGTCGAATACCAAATGCTTTACGGCATCCGTCGCGATTTGCAACGTCGCCTTGCCGCCGAAGGTCATTTCGTCCGCGCCTATGTGCCGTTCGGCACCCAATGGTATCCCTATTTTTCTCGCCGAATCGCCGAACGCCCCGAAAACGCCTGGTTCGTTGCCAAAGCGTTGATTGCGGGTTGATGGCGTTCACAAGAAAAAAGAAACGCCCACGGTGGTGACGGGATAACCAATTCGCATGGTCAGAGAAGCTTGATCGGAAAAACGCCAACGCCCTCCCAGGTACAAAACGAACGGATCAAACTTATTGTTGCCGGGTGATTGGAAGCGCAGGGCCACGCCGGGCTCCCCGAATACCGACCATTGTTCGTGCAAGAAAAAGTTCCATTGCAGCACGACGGGAACCCATACGTATCGCGCCCGATCGTCTTCGCATTCCCAGTCGCCGACTTCATTTCGATGGCAGTCCTCGGCGTGATAACGAAGCCAGTCGAGTCCAACGCCTATCCCCACCGTATTGTTCAACCGAGGAATGAATCCAGGATCCACGAGTTCGAAGGTCCCGCGAATTCCCATCCCATATCCGCTCCCATCGGCTATCCCCGGGGGGTCGAGCCAGCCGAATACGAGATGCGGCTCCGCTTCGACCTGCGTAGCAGGATGCGCGTCGGGTCGTTCAATGAACGATTCCGCTCTTGCTACCCCGGAATACAACATCACCAATAGACATAACGCCCCTTGCCCTCGTCGTAACACCCAATGCTGTCTTGACCTACCATACATGAGTATCTTGACTCCTCGATCGAGGAGATGGTGTAAACAAACCCCGGTTCGACGGCCAAGTCCCGCGGATATCCTGCCGCCAAATCAGCCTATCCAATTGAAAATAAACAGATTTTTTCTACAGCCGTCGGATGGATGACCAGGGGAAGGGCTTGGGCCAAAAGGGGGTTTGCACACCTGGTGCCCTTGGGTCGAGGGAGAACCAAGCCGTGTCCCGTCGTGGCCGCAGCACGTGAAAGTTCTGCGCCGGCATATAGCTTTGCCCGAGCAAAACCATGCGCTGACCACTTCCATCGACCGCCAAGTCGAGCACAAGGACAGTGTGTCCAGGATTTCCGGGTAGAATAAAAAAATCCCCCGGCTGGAGATCGTCCAATTCAACTTTTTTCGCCTGTCTTTCGAGGGATACCGTGTTGGCCCAGGCAAATACGGCATCCAGGTATTTTCGAAACGACCGATGATCGTCTTTGCTCGGTGCCGCGGCGGGAACCCACATGATGGATGAACCTTTTGGTACGATTCGCTCCCCTTTTTCCCACCGGGCCAAAGGCAAAGCCATTCCACTGGCGGCTTGAAACGTGATTTCCCTCACTCCGTTGGCCCAATCCCATTCCGCATGAAGACGCATGACGGCGTCGGCGCATTGCTGCAAGTCTGCTTTGCCGATGTCGAGGGTCGCCACGGCGGCCAGGTTTTCATGGTCTCCGGGCAGGATCACGGTTCCTGAAAAGGAGCGTACGGGGCTGCCGGCCGCGGCGAGGGGAAGACGCCGAAGCCAGGCCCCCCAGGAGTCGTCGGGCAACGACACGCGCGTATAGCCCTCGACCGTATTGACGCGAAGCAGCAGATCATCGACGGCTTCGAGGGGTTCGAGGGATGAATCAGCGTGCCAGAGGTAGCGCGCAAGGTCCACGGGACCGATGGTTCGTTCCACGGCTGACGTGGCAGAGGTCGGAGCCGCGGGAGAAGGGGTTGGCACCGTTCGAGGTGATTCGGATACCTGCGGGGTGGGCTGCGCCATCGATGCTTCTTTGGGCTCATTCTTCGTCGATGGGCAACCTGCTGCCCACAGAGCGAAAAGGGGCAAGAGGCCAATTCGAAACGTATCCGCCTTCATGATTTCTCAGGAATCATCTGTTTTTTAGGGAGCCCGGCTGATTCGAACCGTAGTCCCGTTTGGGTATAGGTTAGAACATGACTTGCCCCTGCATCAACACCTCGGTGGCCCAATCCAATTTCGTTTCCACGTCCACGGCGCCGACTTGCAATTTCAGGTTTGCATGGTGGCCTTTGATCCAGTAGTTGGCACCGCCAAACAGGCCAATGCGACGATTTCCCTCTTCGGATGGTTGGTAGTATTCCACCTCGACGAGGGGCTCGATTTTTTTGATTCGGTATCCCAAATCTCCCCAAATCCCCACGCCTTTCGGGATTGTGCCTCCAGACCCGTAATGGTGACCGGCGACGGTGGCTACGATGCCATTTTCGCCGATGGGCACATCGACCAAAGCATCGAAAGCGAGAGCATAAAAGGTCTTGTTGCCCGTATCGCCGCCGACACCGGGTTCGATATCGAAAGAAAAACCGAACGAGACGATGCTCTTGGAGCCCAAGTACGTGCCTTTCCAGAAATAGTCTGGCTCTACATCCATCAGATTCACGCCCAAACGGCCAACGACGCGGGGATAATCTCCGGCGGCGTTGGGTGCCACGCCATCCGTGACGGCGAGCCGGTAATCGAGAACGTCATCGAGGACCAAACCCCGGACCAATACCCCAAGATCCCGATGCACGGGTACGGGCCCGGTTTTCTCCGGCTCCCCGAGGTATCGTCCCAGAAAAGCACCATGAAAATCAATACCATGCAGGGCACCAGCCCCTTGGGAGCCATGTCGTGTGAAGGGCAGCTTCAATAACCCCGCGTTGATCTTGAACGCCCGGTCGATATCCCCCTCCATCCAAGCGTCGCCAATGACGGTCGCCGGGGATTGATTGGCATCGCGGCCGATATCCGCCGTCAACGTTCCGATATAAAAACCGATGTTTTCATGCACTTTTCCATCGAAGAGCAAACGCACGCGACGAATATACATATCCTGCGCAACGCTATTGTCGTTTCCGTCGATGGCAAGGCTGAGCCGCGGCTGAACGAAAGCCGAGAGATTGACGTAGTGGTCTTCGTCTTCGACCAATTCGATGGCGTAGGCGGATGGGGCGGCGAGGAACAATCCAATCCATACGGGGAGAAAAACAGGTCGCCGAGCCATGAACGAAACCTCCTTGTGCATCACGGTCCGATGGGAATCGAACGAAAGCACGGTTTGAGCCGTGACGGATGCACGAGGTTCATATCATCATGGAATCGCTTTGAGGTCCAAGTTCGCGCATCACTGCACAAAACAACCTGGGGTTGCCATCTTGTCGCGGGATGCCGGGGCTCCCCGGGGCGAACGACGTTCAGGGCATAAAAGGCGGTGGATTTGATACGGTTTCGGCGGTACACTCCATCTTGTAGCGTATCGTTGGCGAATTGTGTTGTTCTCGGTGGATTTGGCGAGGCTCGTTCGTCGTACAGGGTAAGAAACCATGAAAGAAAAAGGATTGCGCTATTGGGCGTGGGCGGGATTGCTTCTTGGCGCTTGCGCCTTGGACCGCGAAGGTGCGGGATACGATATCGACCCTGGGGCAGCGACGGGCGGCGCTTATGATAGTGGAAATGGGGATGTCGGCAAGTGGCCTGACACGGGAGCCGGGGGTAGTGGAGCCACGGCTGCCCAAGGAGGTTCTGGCGGCGATGAACCCACAGGTGGAGGAGGCTCAGGGGGGGCCGAAGAAGGCGGTTCAGGGGGCAATGCCGGTGCGGGTGGAATTGGCGGTGGACAATCGGGCGGCACGGGAGGCGTCGCTGGCGCAAGTGGAACTGGTGGCGGCGGAACGGGCGGAAGCGGTGGCGAGCCGGGTGGAAGCGGTGGCGGCGGAGCGGGCGGAACTGGTGGCGGCGGAGCGGGCGGAACTGGTGGCGTTGGACCGGGCGGAACTGGTGGCGGCGGACCGGGCGGAAGCGGGGGCGTTGGACCGGGCGGAACTGGTGGCGGCGGACTGGGTGGAACCGGTGGAGCTGCCACGGTCGACGGTGGAACACCAGAAAAATGTACCGCTGCTACTCTGGGACTCACTTCCACCCTATTCGCCGAATGCGATACTTGTATGCAAGAATACTGTCAGGACACATGCATTGCATGCGCAAAAAACCCTGACTGCAAGACACTCGTTCAATGCGTGTTCAAGTGCTCAAACGATCAGTGCAAAAAAAACTGCTGGAAAAACAATGAAGACGGACAGGACGATGCCAAAGCCCTGGCAGGAAAAGATGGTTGCCTGGACACGAACTGCGATAGCAAGTGTCCTGATCCGCCGGATCCGAGTTGGTGCAGTATCCAGGCCGTCAAAAGCCATCCCTCCTCTCATGCCTACTGGCTTGCCCTCGCGCTTGTCGCTGCCCTGATTCACCGTCGTTCCCGCTCTTGAGCGTGGCATGGAAACGCTGCCACCATCTTTCCTCAACACGTTACTCATGAATCCATCCCACACCACCGCAGAAGCCTCCCCCTGCCTTGCACCGGAACCGCAATGGGAAGAGATTGCTGAACTCGCGGCTTCCCCACCTAATTCCTTCGTTTCCGGTGAGGAGGAAAGCCATCGGCTTCGTGTGCGCTATTATCGGCGCTCGTCCGATGGCGCCCTCGTGGGAAAAGCATGGTTTGGCCCTGGCAGCCTTGGACCACCAGGCCATGCGCATGGCGGGAGCATGGCGGCTGTCCTTGATGAAACGATGGGGTTGGCCGCCTGGCTGGCGGGTCATCGGGTGGTTGCGGCGCGCTTGGAAGTGGATTTTATCGCCATGCTGCCCCTTGGAACCGTCGCAATCATGGAAACATCCCTCCACCATGTAGAAAACAGGAAAATATTCCTGACAGCCACACTAAAAGGCCCCGATAAGACCCTATTCGCGAGGGCACAAGGCCTGTTTATCCGGCTTTCTCAAGAAAAAGAAGCGCATTTACGTGATATTTGGGAGGCCAGCGCATCACGCCCCTCCTCCCGGTCATGAGACCTCTCGTAACACCGCCATTCCAAACGTTTTCAGCCTCACCCTTCGTTCGGCCCTCCCACGGCTGATCCCTCGAGGCCCAATACCGTCCTGGGAGCAGCGCACCGACAAGGCCTGACGTCGATCACCGGAGCGCCGACGCCCATACCTAAATATTATATGTGATTTCAATAAGTTATAGCACTTCGAACCGATACGACCTCTTTCCGTTCACGATTCGAAAAGCGCAATATCCAGGCTCGGGAAGGATAAGAGCCATCGGGACGGCATGTGGCTAGCCTTTCGGGCTGGCCCTGGCGAACTCCTCGGTTCCGGAGTCTTTCCGTAGCCTGAGCCTGGCTGTCCATCGAAAGCTTCCGGAGCCACGAAATCCCCGCGTGTGCCAGCTCCAAGCGTACTGACAGATCCCCTCATTTTTTCCTGAGTTTTAAAGGGATACGAGCTGGGATTCTTGGGTGTTGGTTTTGGTTCGGCCCTGGCCCCCCTTGGAGCACCCCCAACAGTTGCCCCGGGCTACTAAACATTGGACTGGCGTTCTGCGGTGGACGATATGGGATTACCGACGCCGGTTTTGTGTGCCGTGCGCCGTGACCGTGACCGTGACCGGTTTGCGTGGGCCGTGGCCGGGACGGTGATCGTGAAGGAAAGACTCGGAAAAAATGAGGGGATGGCTCAGCCAAGCGTGCGGATACTATGTCAACCCGCGGCTACGTTTGTGCTACACTAATCGCATGAAGCTTATTTTTTCCTCGTTGATTATCATCGGTGGGTTGATATTCGGTATGGCCGGATGTGCTACCGGAGACGCGGGAGCCAGAGGCAACCGCGCGGACGGCGGAGCTGGCACCACAGGGGAATCAGGAAGCGGAGGGGGAAAATCGGGTTCCGGAGGTTCTTCCGCGAAAGGGGGAAGTGGCGGAGAGGATTGGCTCGACGAGATCTGTTTCATGCATGATTGTGAATCCGACGATGAATGCGTGGGTTGCCCGAATGGCCGGGTTGTCTGTGATGAGTCTTCGAAACGCTGTGTGAAGTGCGTGCCAGGGGAACCGCCGGATGCGTGCGATGACGGCGAGGTATGTTCTCAATACGGCACGTGTATTCCGGAAGGGATGACCTGTCCCACGGATGCGACGGGCGAGCCCACGGTGACATGCACGACGGACAACGACTGTTTTGCTTGTGATACGATGCATCAGGTATGCGATACGGCATCGGGGAAATGTGTAGCCTGCAGTGACACCAACCTATTTGCCTGTGATTCCCAAGCCTCCTGCAAACAGGGCAAGTGCATGGATAAATGCCCTTATCCCTGCACGATGGACGAGGATTGCGCATCGTGTGGAACGATGGTGAACACGGGGCATGCTTGCAATGAAACATCGCGGCATTGCAGTGAATGCTCGGCCTCCCATCCTTGTCCCGCGGGAAGTGGCACCGTGTGTGGGCCGCAGGGCATGTGCATCAAAGTATGCGGGGCTTTGGACAAACCCAAAGGAACCTGTCAATCCGATGATGATTGCAAAGGTTGTGAAGGCGACCTCATCGCCTGCCACAAACCTATCAATGGGGGTGACGGTCGTTGTGGCGTGCCCGCCAGTGGATGTTCGGATATCCCGGGCAACTTCGCCGTATTGCCCGAACCTTGGTCGCAGGTGACCAACCTCTGCTCGAAAGATGGCGATTGCTCCGGGGTCAGTCTCGATTTGAACGTGGGCAAGATCCTTCGGGATTTGACGGGATTGGACCAGATCAAAGACGCCGTGCTGCCGTACGGGATGAACGTATGTGCCGCGGCCAGCGTTTCGGTCATGGGAAAGGATTACGCTTGTGGCGTATGCGTTCCTTGTCGAAAAGACGATGACTGCAAACCGATCAAATTCGACCCGTTGATTGAACAAGCCTTTGGACCGGTGGGCAGCCTTGTCGCGAAGGTGCTCATCAAAATGGCCTTTGGTGATGCGCCCCACGAGTTGAATATGTATTGCGAGCCCGTGCTTGGTGAGTATGGCGTGTGTGCTCCCTGCATCGACTTCCTTCACGAGTGCGGCAACACGAATACGGTGGGTTCCGGCTGTCACAGCGATTGGGAATGCGCTGCGGGCGAACGTTGCAAAGATGGCCGATGCCAGGTCTACAAACGCAAGGATTGTTTTGGAGCCGATGATTGTCCCAACGGCCAGGTATGTTCGTGGAATGGGGAGGGATATTGTTGTCGGGATATCTTCCAGGGCACAAAGACTTGTTTTTCCGACGCGGAATGCGTGCCCCAGGTCTGCGCCTGGAATGGCACCGCATTTTATTGCACAGATCCTGTCGCCTGCGAATAACCAAGCCTTTTTTCCCCTTTCCCGCCCCTTCGCTATCACCCCCTTGACGAACCCTGACTTCGGTGCCATCCATGTAGCACACGGGGTGACATTGGGTAAGCTTGTACCCATTACACCTCTAAGACCTCGGAGGTCGGCCATGCAGAAAACACCAACCATCGTCACCGATGATCCTCAGATTGAAATAGAAGAAATGGGGCTATTGGACACGCTTCAGACGCTCGATGACATCGAGTTGATCCCTGAAGACGAAGATCCGCCCAAAGAAAATACTTGTTCGAACGACGATGCGATGTGGGTCATGTCTTCCGAGTTGATCCAACCCCTTGGGCAGGAAGACATCCTGGACGCGCGGCAAGAGGATGACGAGCCCACGCGATTCGATCTCCGTTTTCATCCTCGTGCCAATCAACCGTTGTTTTTGCCCAACAGTGACCCATCGCTCCCGCGTCTCGAAGTGGTGGATGACGATCGTTTGGGCATGCGTGAGGTAATTCCGGCAGGTGTCATCCTGCCGAAGGTGGTGCCGCCTCCGAAAAAACAAGCAACGGATTCACCACGGATGTCTTCGATCGCTCCGGTAACCCTCGCGACGGAATTCGACGAAGACAATTCGCAACCTCGTCTTCCGGTCGTTCGGCCAGCAAAACCACGAACGAACCTGTATTCGGCCACGGTGGGCGCGCTTGCGGTGGCTGCCGCTGTCGTTGGGTTCTGGACCTTGCCGGAAATCATGGCCGCAACGAACCCTCCCCAAACCGTCAATGCCGTGGATTCGCCCGCGATCGTCTCGGCCCATGATTTCGAAAACGAGATACAACCCGCGTCCATCGAGTCGGTGGTCCATGAACTCGAGCCGGTGATCATCGTTGGTGATGGCATGCCATCCGCGAGCCAATCAGCTTCGGTATTGGAAGAAGGTCAATCTCCGAAGCGTTGGGAACCGAAGCAAGACGTGCTGATCGACGACTCCCTCCAATTGACAGAAGGTGTTGTTTTTCCAAGTCATTTTTCAGATTCGAACGCGAAGGACGAACCGGTTTCTCCTTCTACTTCCGAGCCGCAAAACGAGCCTGAACCTTCTCAACCCCCTGCATCGTCTCAGCCATCGGAGACACCGTCTGAGCCCGCGTTCGACACATCGGCAGCCTCGGCGGCGATGTTGTCCGCCGCGCAGGCGGCGCGGGCATGTGCGCCAGCAGGCGTCGGTCGGTTCCCGGCGAGAGTATCGGTTACCTTTGCGCCGCAGACTGGCGGGGTGACGACGGCGACGGTGGATAGTCCTTGGATTGCGGGAACGGATACCACGCGATGCATCGTAGCGAAGTTCCGTTCGATTCGAGTGAGTCCGTTTTCGGGTCCGCTCGTCACGGTCCACAAGACGTTCGAATTCTAGTATTTCCGCGACAACACCTATCGCTGGAGCATCCTAGGATTGCTCCTTGCCACCTTCGCGAATAAAAGGGCGTAAGGCAGGTCGTGGTGATGGTTTCAGGGTCAAAGACGAGATGGGCAACGGCATGAGAACCAACAGGAACACCAACCATCTGGTGGTGGGAGCTGGACTGGCGGGGCTTTCGTGTGCTCGAGAGCTTTCACGAGCCGGCGATACGGTTCGTATCCTCGAAAAGGATCGAGCGGTGGGAGGTCGTTGCGCCACGCATTGGGAGCAAGGGCAGCCCATGGATTACGGGCCCGTTCTTCTTCACGGTCGGGCCTGTGGATTTGAGGAAGAGATCCGGTCCATCCAAGGAATCACGCTGCTGGAAGACTGGCCGGTACGTCGACGAGGTGCTGGCAAGCCTTGCCAGCATGAAGCTTATTCGATGACGGAAAAGAGGTTTGCGATTGCGCAGGGGGTGGCCGCATTTCCCGAGCACTTGGCCCGGGGTCTCGATATCGTTCTGGACACGCGAGTGTCTGAGATTTCCTGGACGGGGTCGACGGGCTTTCATGTACAATCGGAGCGGGGGGAGCAGTGGAATACGACGAGTTTGGTGCTCACGCTTCCGGTGGAGCCAACGCTTGCGTTTCTTTGGCCTTTGAGCAAGCACTCCCAGGACATCGAAGCGATCGCGACATTGCTCGACACATTGGGAACGCTGCCTTGTTTGACGCTGATGGCGGGGTATGAGGCGGCGGTTCCGGATCCGGGGTGGGATGTGCTGTATCCGGAAACATCGGATGGATTGATGCTGGTATCCCATGACTCTTCGAAGCGAAGGGAGCCGGCTTGGCGCGTATTGGTTTTTCAGGCGACGCCCGCGTGGTCGCGGCAGCATCTAGCGATGGCTCCGGAGCAATGGGCAAAACAGTTGCTGGCGGAAGCTTCGAAGGTGGTGGGCGAATGGGCGGCGCATCCCCAATGGATCAAGCCGCATGCATGGCGTCATGCGCGCGTGGATTTGGGCAATGAGTTGTCGGGTCCGGTACGCATCACGATGCCTGGAGGAGCCTCGCTCGGGTTGGCGGGCGATGCGTTTGCACCGGGAGGCGGTGTGGAAGCGGCCTATTGCGCGGGAAAAGCCCTCGCCCACCGTTTGCTGCAAGAGGATGATGATGACGGAAGATAAACAAGCGTTGCTCGAATTGGTGCGACGCGACAAGGATCATGAGTGTCCTGGGTTGGGAGCGCAAAAAGTTTGTGTTCGCATCGTCAGCGTCGCGGACTTGCCAAGCCGCTTTGGCAACTTTCGGATCGTCGCATTTTGGAATAACCGAGATGCCAAAGAGCATGTGGCGATCGTTCATGGCAACGTCGTTGGGGCATCCCAAGTGCCCACGCGCATTCATTCCGAGTGTTTGACGGGAGATGTGATTGGTTCTCTACGTTGTGATTGTCGGGACCAACTGGAAGCGGCGCTTCGAAAAATCGGCTCTTTGGATCGCGGAATCGTGCTTTATCTTCGTCAAGAAGGGCGAGGCATTGGATTGATCAACAAGATCCGCGCTTACGCGTTGCAGGACCAGGGTTTGGACACGGTGGAAGCGAATCTTGCCTTGGGTTTTCGGGATGATGAACGAGATTATGCCGTGGCGGCCCACATGCTCCACAGCCTGGACGTGAAGTCCGTGCGTCTCATGACCAACAACCCAAACAAAATTCGCCAGCTCGAAGGTTACGGCGTGCAGGTTGCCGGACGCATTCCTCATCTGCTGCCCCCCAACCCACACAATCGATTTTATCTTGAAACCAAGGCGAATCGTTCCGGCCATTATATCGACTTCGGGGGCAAGCCCCACGTCAACGAGCAGAGTGACCCTGTCCTTGTCGAGGGAATGCAAGAACCCACCAGACACTGATACACTCAGAAGCGTGGCGTCGCACGCCTCGTCGGGCTGCATCAAGAACAGTGATTTGAATGAGATATCAGATCAGGAATTTGCCATCGCGCATGATGACCTGGTCTTCCACTTCGATGGTGACGCGACGCATCACCAGGTCGATGTGGGCGTCGGAAGCCCACGGTGAGCCTGTTTTTTCAGGGTAACCGTGCCCCAGGGCGATATGAACGCCAGGAAATTTTTCGTCTTGAAGAAGGTTACCGATGATACGATCGAGGCCGACGTTCGTGCCGATGGCGAACTCACCGACGCGCTTGGCGTTTTCGTCTTGGTGGATATAGTCGTTGAGTTCTTTTTCGAGTTCCGGTCGCGCTTCACAGGTCAGTCGGGTAACGATTCCGTTCGCCATTTCGACGACGACGGGAAAGGTTTCGCAGGTTCCCAGCTCGGAGAAGTAGTCTCCCAGGCAGCCATCGATGACGGCTTTACCTTCGGCGCTTTGCGCGCATGTGAAGACTTCGCCATCGGGTAGGTTTTTCCATTGGGCGGGGGTGATTTGCCCATCCGAAATGATCCATTTCCATTCGGGGTTGAGGGTTACCGTGAAGTCGGTCCCCGCCGGAGAGGTGACGCGGATACGTCGGGCTTTGTGAACGATATCGTAGACTTTGGCGGACAGGGCTTGGATCTCGTCGTAGTCCGTGGACATGCCGAGTTCCATGACCTGTTTGGTGATGTTGATCATATGACCGTGTCGAAGGTTGGGTTTGCTATCGACGACGGCGAGCATGGGGGAGCGGAAGGACTTGAGTTCTCCGCGTTTTCCGGAAGCGGCATAGATGGAAACCGTAGCCGTTTCGAGAGCCGTCGCGATGGCCTGGGGGAAGGCAAGCGGACGGCTTCCATCGTCTGGTCGTTCACCGAAGTCCTCCATGATGAAGGTGGTGATGGACGGGGTGATTTCGCGAACGACGTTTTCGATTTCTTTTCCGATTTCGAGGCATTCGCGGTCCGTAACGAGGACGACCGTATCATTGGGTTGAACACGAATGCATTTCCGTACAGCTTGTTCGGCACCGAACCTCAAGGATCCCATCGATCCTCCTTTCAACCCCCCGGGTTGAGAACCAGCACACGGCCTGATGCATCGGAGAAGGCCGAGGCAAACGTTCCAGCGTGTGGGAAGTAGGGGCGAGACAGTCGACGACGAAGGGGCTGCCAGGGCCATCGTCTTTGGTGAATCGAGCTGTCGTACCTACGCTCACCTAAGCTGCCGTAGCGCAAGCGGCCAGGCTTTTCCACCCTTGAAACGCGAAGGGAGCAACGAATTCATCGTGATTATTTGGGAAAGGAACACGAAAGGACGACAAAAATGCAATATGCAGGAAGGACGCCCCCTGGTGAGGCAAAAAGGATCAAGGGGATCGGGTATTATTTTTTGTTTTTTCGGCCTGAGGATGCGCGGCTACGCGTTGTTTACCCCTTTTTGGGGAATTTCGTGCAGTCGCTGGTTTTCGTGGAGGAGGTTCGATTTTTCCGAGAAGCCATTGCCGGTATCGAATGACTTCACGGGTGGCATCGGAAGGCTGGCACCATTGATTTCGATGCGGGTAATTGCGTCCTTCGTAACTTGCGAGCCATTGTTCGAAGCGAGCGGTCCCAATTTTATCATGACATAATTCTCGATTTCTAGAAATCAGGGTTCCCATGACGCGGATATTATAAACTCCATTCAAAAGGGCTTGTTTCACGGCCTGACATTCCGGGCTGGGATGGTTCACGGGGTCGGTATCATGGCGGCAGGCGCCGATATGCCGGGCGCGAATTTGGGCAAGGCCGTAATCTTCCCGATCGGAGGAGATAGCGGAGGGCAGCCAGCGGCTTTCGCGCCAGATGAGGGCTACGCCCGTGAGCGGGTCAAAGTCGTGTTTTTTCGCCTCATTTTGCAGAGCCGTAGCGTAACGAAGGGCTTCGCCTTGGGGTATGCCAGGCCTGGCGAGGAGCAGAGCGGCTACAATCACGGTGATGGGGCGGAACATGGGATGCAGGCGTTACCATGAGTCGGTCTAATGCACCAAGATCCCTTCCTTGAGATCCCTTCCTTGAATCACGCCTTCCGGCACGCTATCCTCCGAAGTCGATGGTCCCACAACGAACGGGACCCCAACGAAACGGGTCATTCGTCATGAAGACAACGACGGCGGCGTGGGTTGCGGGTTTGGCTCTGGTGGCGCTTGGCTGTGGCTTGGTTGCGGGCTACGATGGGGTCAGTTTCGACCGTCGAGAAGGGGAAGCGGATGCCGGGGGGGCGGGAGCGATGGGCGGTTCCGGAGGGGTTGGTGGAGCTACAGGGGGAACGGGTGCTGCCGCCGGTGCCGCTGGGGTTGGTGGAGCTACAGGGGGAACGGGTGCTGCCGCCGGTGCCGCTGGGGTTGGTGGAGCTACAGGGGGAACGGGGGCGACGGCGGGTGCCGCTGGGGTCGGTGGAGCTACAGGGGGAACTGGGGCAACAGGGGGTGCGGGGGGAACGAGTGTTGTGTGCAATAGTCTTGAGGACTTATACGGGCCGTTACAGATATGCGTGGCCCACTCTGTGCAGATAGACGCATGGTTCATCGATGTCACGGAGGTTACGAACAAGCAGTATAAAGCGTGGCTGACATATGGCCCCGATCCGGAAAATGACAGTACATGCAAATATGCACCAGAGAATCCGAAGTTCGGTCTCGAACCTAAATGCGATGGAGATGGAGGACAATATAATGGTGATGATGATTACCCAGTAGCATGCATTGATTGGTGTGCCGCTTCAGCTTATTGCAAGGGTGTAGGTAAACATCTTTGTGGAAGTATCGATGGCGGTTCTGTACTTTCGGAAGATTATAATAAAATAGCTGTAAGTCAGTGGTATAGAGCCTGTACCAATGGCGATGCGGATCGGTATTTTCCCTATCCGCAAGCCTATGATTGCCAAATTTGTAATGTCACCGACGAGCCATCAAAAGTTGCCCAGCATGGCAAATGCCGTACCCTTTGAATATTTATGACTTAAGTGGAAATGTCGGTGAATGGGAGGATTGTTGCGACAAAGAAAAATGTTATATTCGTGGTGGGTATTATAGCACCTATGGCATGAATGACCCTTGTAAACAAGATGGCACCTTGCTGAGGTGCGATACCGAGAACACGATTGACAAGGGGGCAAAGCATCCTTTCATTGGTTTTCGATGCTGCACAGGGCCGTGAGCATTGATGATCAAGAAAAGCCAATGGCCTGGAAAGCGTCAGCTATCGTCGGGCGAAAACGAAGGGGCGGAGTTGCGTATCTCTATTTTCTTATGAAATATCAATAGGATAGCTACAGTCGGATCGGTAACGCTTACGGTATCGAGACGGGACTTCGGGGGTGTTGGCCTCGATGAGCTGGTCCTTCGGAACCAACGGTCTCCCCTTGAATTGGGGCTTCCGACGCGGTATTCTGAGAAGTCATGCTTTGCAAATCGGACGGATCCTGGGGAACTGAGTCATCCAGATGAAAAGATCGACGAAGACATGGGGTGTGGGGTTGATTCTGCTTGTGGCGGGCTGCGGTTGGGTTGCGGGGTACGATGGGGTCAGCTTCGATCGCGATCAGCAGTCCTATGATGCCGGGCAAGAGTCAGGAGGGGCGGAAGCATCGGCGGGCATGGGAGGGGCTGCGGGTGGGGGTGCGACAGGGGGAGCTGCGGGAGAAACTGGCGGGACTGCTGGGGAAACCGGCGGGACTGCTGGGGAAACCGGCGGGACAGGCGCGGCAAGTGGTGCGGGAGGAGAGGCGGGCGTCTGCGGAAGTTGTGATGAGTATTTGGAGGAGTGCCACGAAAAACTAAGAATATGTGTTGCAAAATCAATTGAAATTGGCATCAATGAAAAAGAAAAGCCCTGGTATATCGATGTCACGGAAGTGACGAACAAGCAGTACCAAGACTGGCTGGGCACCAATCCCGATATAAAAGCTCAGGTCGCGACGTGTGTGGATAAGAATAATAATTTCGCTCCTCAGTGTCTGCCTCCGGTATCTCGTAACGAAGAACCCAAATATCCCGTGAGCTGTGTCGATTGGTGTGATGCGGTAGCCTATTGTAAGGCTATTGGTAAACGTTTGTGTGGGAGCATAGATGGAGATTCTACCCCTTGGGACGAACACAATAACGAGAAGCAGGACCAATGGTACGCCGCGTGCGTATCTGGAAAAGAACGAAACTGGTCATTCCCTTATGGTAATTCCTTCAACTGCGACAAATGCAATGTAAAAGCTGGCAAAGCGTCTCAGGTAGCCGAAAAAGACAAGTGCATATCGTATCAGAACGTATATGATTTGAGTGGAAACGTCGCAGAATGGGAGGATTGCTGTAAAGAAAACAAACTGGCTAAAACCCGAGACTGTCGAATACGAGGAGGACATTATTATAGCATAAATAAGTTTTTATGTGCTAATAGTGATGGCAATGCAGTCAAATGTGATAACAAGGATGATAGAGATTATTTATCTAGACAACCAAACCTCGGTTTTCGCTGTTGCAAGGGCCCTTGACGATTCCTTAGAAGCGCTTCCTGTCGCGCGAGGCATCTGACCGGTGGACGAGACGAAAACAACACTGCCCGTTTTCCTCTTTCAGTGAACCCAGGAATCAGGCTTCTGTATCGTCCGAACCTCGTTGATTGCTTCATGCCGAAAAGACGCACCCATGAGCCATGGCTCGCCAAGCGTTGGCCTTCCTGGTTGTCCCATGCAAACAACTATTTGATTTATTTGATATATTCCAACTTGTGGACCATGGGATACTCGAGTTCATGACGATGAAATGGCCATGGTACGCTGAAATTTCGGTGGGGGGACTTGGCATGCATGGAGGAGGATCTAATATCCCGTGCTTGCATCAGGCGAGCCCCAGGACGACCGTGGGAAGCCATGGTCGTCGGGAGGGCGGAACCCCTCATCGAGGTCTTCGTGATGATAAAAACAACGATGGTATGGGCCGCGGGGTTGGTATTGGCAGCAGCGGGCTGCGGGTGGGTTGCGGGCTACGATGGGGTGGAATTCGACCGCAAGGATGTCTTGTCGGGTCTCGGAGGGGAAGGAGGTTCGGCGGGCGCTACCGGTGGGACGGGG